>Ga0209512_1000117_pt1 | contig 178130 bp, 132 predicted proteins | sample frozenSSSSmetaG_FD_184142 | JGI IMG/M metagenome (GOLD analysis project Ga0209512, IMG submission 184142) | Glacier valley bacterial and archeal communities from Borup Fiord, Nunavut, Canada, to study Microbial Dark Matter (Phase II) -... | ecosystem: Environmental > Aquatic > Freshwater > Ice... | reverse complement strand
GCACCGGCCTGCCAAGACCTACCAGTGTCAGGGCACGGTCTTTGAAATCATTGCTATAACGTTGTCGCTTTACTGTCTTCATGGTGCTTGTCCCTTATTCCCTGGTCCAGGATTTTAGCGCACCTCACTGGAGTTCTGGAAACGCGACGACTGCGAATTTGGCGAAAGATTGAAAATTCAATCTTTAAGATTGACTCTTGGGCCAAGATGGGTTGAAATTTCAATCTATGAAGAAAATTGCCCAATTGAGCCGCCGTGAGCGGGAGGTGATGGACCTGGTGTTTGCGCAGGGGGAGGCGACGCTGTCGCAGATTCTTGAGGGGATGGAGAAGCCGCCGACGCGGGCGGCGCTGAGATCGATCCTGACGATCCTGGAGGGGAAAGGACAGCTGAAGCACCGGCAGGAGGGGCGGGAGTTTATCTACCAGCCGGTGCATTCGCGGGAGGAGGTGGGGCAGTCGACGCTGAGCCGGGTGATCGGGACGTTTTTCGGGGGATCGCTGACGCAGGCGATGGCGGCTTATCTGAGCGCTCCGGGGACGAAGCTGAGTGACGATGAAGTGGCGGAGCTGAGGGGATTTTTGGACAAGGCGAAGACGGACAAGAGGTCCAAGAAGTCCTGATTTTGCACCGCAGAGATGGGAACGCCGCAGAGACTGTGCCTGAGACGATGTGTGGTGTTCCGAGCCTTTGCGGTGTGCTGATTTTTTCAATGATTCACAACCACGTTAGCAAACAACACGCAATCTATGAGCTCTGAGCTTTTTCTTTCTTTCACACCGGGCTGGCTGCTGGATGTGACGCTGCAAACGACGGCACTGCTGACGCTGGCGGGAGGGGTGACGATGGGGGTGCGGCGGATGGCGGCGGCGAGGAGGCACTTTATTTTGGCTTCAGTGCTGATGCTGATCCCGGTGGTGATGGGGTGCAGCTTTATCGCGCCGGTGTGGCGGATTTCATGGGGTGCGGAGCGTGCGGCGGAGGTCAAGGGTGAGGTGAGGAAGTCGGCGGTGGAGGATGGTGGAGATCCGTTTGCGGTGAGGCTGACACCTGCCACGAGGCTGACGGTGAGTGCTGTGGATGAGGCGGGGTATTCGCCGCTGTGGACGGTGCTATGGCTGGGGGGCATCTGCGCGAGTGCGGTGGTGCTGGGGGTTTCGGCCTGGACGCTGCGGAGGCTGAGGGAGGGATCTCGCATGGTGGTAGATCCTACCATGCAGTGCTGCTTTGCGGAGGAGGCTTGGGCTTTGAACCTGGAGCTGCCGGAGGGCTGCCTGCGGATGAGTGCGGCGTGTGCGGTGCCGATGACGTGGGGGATCTCCAAGAAGACGGTGCTGCTGCCGGAACAGGCGGCGGGATGGGATGAGAAGCGGCTGAGGCTGGTGCTGCGGCATGAGCTGGCGCACATCGCGCGCGGGGATGTGCTGGTCACTTTGCTGACGACGGTATCGGCGCTGCTGCTGTGGTTTCACCCGCTGGTGTGGGTGGTGCTGCGGGCGAGCGCGAGGGCGCGGGAGCAGGCGTGTGATGATATGGCACTGGAGCGCAGCGGGGTGAGTGCCGATGACTTTGCCGAAGAGCTGCTGGCTGCGGTGGCGGGACTGGGGAGCACGGCGCGGCCATGGCTGCCGCTGGCGCTGGCGGTGTCTGCAAGCGCGAAGGCGATGCGCGGGCGGCTGGCGAGCCTGGTGCAGGCGGGGCGCGGGCGCGGTGGGTATTCTTTGATGCAGAAGCTGGGGCTGCTGGTGCCGGCGGTGGTGGGGGCGTTTGGCCTGGCGGGGCTGAGTGCGTGCCGGAAGGCGGAGCCGGTGGTGCCGAAACAGATCGTGGTGATGAGCCGGTTTGTGAGCATTCCCATGGACTCGCCGGTGCTGGCGGAGGCGGGGCTGACGCTGGATGGGAACAAGCCGGGGCTGCAGAGCCTGGGTATTTTAAACGAGGAGCATGCCAACAACCTGCTGCGCAAGCTGGCCCAGCAGAAGGGCGTGAACCTGATGAGCGCGCCCTCCGTGACGACGCGCAGCGGGCAGAAGGCGACGGTGGAGGTGGTGCGTGAGTTCATCTATCCCACGGAGTTTGATCCGCCGAGGCAGGCGACGAAGACTGAGCCGCTGATCCCGACGACGCCGACGGCTTTTGAAATGAAACCGGTGGGGGTGCGGATGGAGGTGGTACCGACGCTGATGGAGGGCGGGAACATCGAGCTGGCGGTGGCACCGGAGGCGACGAGCTTTGAGGGGTTTATGGAGTACGGCAGCCCGATCACGCACGAAGGCAAGGTGGTGTCTGAGAACAAGATCCAGCAGCCGATTTTTCACACGATGAAGACGACGGCGAGCTTTGTGGTGGAGCCGGGGCAGAGCGTGGTGTTTGGCGGGCTGGGCGGACCGGACGCGACGCCGCTGACGAGCCGGATGCCGAAGACGAAGGACCTGGTGTTTTTCATCATCCAGGCGAATGCGGTGGAGCCTGGGAAGGTGGCGGTGGCGAGACCGCCAGAGCCTGCTGTGACGGTGTTTGGTCAGGTGAAACGACAGGGCCGATATCTTTTCAAAGCGGGCATGACGGTGAAGGATCTGCTGAATGAAGCGCAAGGGCTAAGCGACCGCGCTGATGCGGACGCGGCGGAGCTCCGCCGTGGGAATGTTTCGGTGATCATTCATCTTAGCCAGGAGGGGGCGAAGACGCTGGAGGCGGAGGATACGCTGACGGTGCTGGAGAAGTGAGTGGGGTGCCGTGGCGGAGGGACGATGGAGGGGCTGCGCCATGGGCGTCCCTTTGCGCGGTGATTTGTCGCGTGGGGTGATGGTGAGCGCTGGGTGCCGACAGACAGGAGTTTCTGTCGTACTTCCCGGAGGGGCTGTGGAGGAGCGGAGGGGTGGGTGATGGCGGAGCGCCGCACAGAGGATTGCCTTCGGCGCGCTTCGCGAGGTGCGGACCACTATGGCTGGCGCTTTTGAGGTGCGCTTTGAGTTTTGCGAGTGGCAGGAGAATCCGACGACCTCGCTATCAGGATACGCGGAGAGATTTGTGAATGCGGAGCGGATGCGGCTTCGGAGAGCCGCGGTCCCAGGGGGCTAATGGGTGAGGGCGTAGAAGACGATGTTGATGCCGAGGGGGTAGGCGTGCTTTTCGGAGACGTGGGTGAAGTACCAGGGATCGCTTTGCTCCTGCTCCCAGCCGTCGCCGAGGTCGTTGTTGAGGCAGATGAGCATGACCATGCGGCCGCGATCATCGAAGACGGCGCGGAAGTGCGGGGTGGCGGAGTCTTTGCGGATCTCGTTGTGCATGTTGGTGCGGCCATGCTGGTTCATCTCGGCCCAGTAGACGTTGCTGTGGACCTGGGGTGGTGAGGGGAGATCGTAAACACAGTGAAAGATGGGGTGATCGGGCTTGAGCTCTTCGTAGCTGCGATCGGGCCAGATTTTTTTGAAGGAGGGCTCGAAGCCTTTCCATTCATCGTTGCCCCAGAAGTCGTCCATGAGGATGAAGCCGCCATTGAGCATGTAGTCGCGGAGGACGCGGGCCTGGGCGGTGGTGATGTCCATGTGGCCGGGCTCGGAGACGTAGAGGAAGGGATGGTGGCGGAGCTGGGCGGGATCGATGTCGAGGATGACGGGGTAAGGATTCACCTGGACGGAGGTGAGCTGGTGGAGGCGGAAGGAAAAATTGAGCTCGGCCTCGGGGTAGTCGGCGGTCCAGCGGCCGCCACGGCGGAAGGGATAGCAGAGGCGTGCGAAGGTGAAGACGTCTTTGGGGAGGTCTGCGGGGAGGTCCCAGACGGGGAGTTTGTGGCCGTAGTGACGCCAGCCTTTGAACTGACGCGCGTCATTGGGGAACTGGACTTCCCTGCCCCGGTAGGTGGCGCGGCGATTTTCGGGGACGCCCTGGGAATGGGACTGCCCCAAGGTGAAAAGCGCGAGGCATGGCAGGAGCCATTTCCAGAATCTCATGGATGGGTTTTAGCCGATGAGGGGGAGGGATGGCGAGAGGATTCTGCGGAGGGGTCAGTCAGCGATGAGCTTGTTGACGGTGTAGTAGGCCATGCGGTGCCAGAGGGGAGTGCCGTCTTTGGACTTGAGCTGGGGGAGCTGGAACTCGTGGACGTAGCCGGTGCGGAGGGTGGTGCAGGTGACGTCGAGGACGAGGCCGTCGGGGGAGAGTTTGGAGCTGGTGATGGCGAGGGGCTGGGTGTCGAGCTCGTCGCCGCCGTATTTGCTCTGGAAGGGATAGGTGTAGCTCTGGGCGGTGAGGGTGGTGAGGCTGGCGGGGTCCACGGGGAGGGTGAAGGTGAAGCGGAAGCCGGATTTGGTGAGCTCCATTTTTTGGACTTCGAGAGGAGTTTTATTGGTCCAGACGATGCGCTGGAGGCCGAAGGGGCGATTGCCTTTGCTGTTCCAGCCGCGGTTTGACTGGCCGACGACGAGGGAGCCGTCGTGAAGGAAATTAAGGGCGAGGGCGGCGCATTGGAGGCCATCGATGAAGGGGAAGCAGGCGCCCTGGTATTCACCGCCGACTTTTTCGAGGAAGACGCGGTTCACGCCGCTGAGGACGAATTCGCCGAGGAACATCTGTTTTTTGAAGGGGCCGAATTTGCCGGGGCTGAGATCGCAGGCGATGCCGGTGCCGCTCTGGCCCATCTTGACGTAGGGGAGCCAGACGGCGGGCGGGGTGTAGCCCTGGACGGTCTTCATGGCTTCGGCGACGGTGATGCCGTCGGGCTGTTTGGCGGCGATTTTGACCGGGGACTCGGGACGCATGGCGTCGGGGATGGATTCGGCGTGGGAGAAGTAGGCTCCTTTGCGTGCGTGCATCAGGGGCGTGGTGGGCATCCAATTGCCCTGCTGATCGGTGATGAAGATGTCGCCTTCGGCGTTTTGGCCGATGCCGCAGGGGCTGCGGAATCCGGCGCAAAAGGGTTCGAGTTTGCCGTCTTTGGTCATGCGGACGACCCAGCCGCGCCAGAGGGGGTGTTTTTCTTCATCGCCTGCGCCTTTCCAGGCTTTGCCCATGCTGGAGTTTAGCGAGGTGTAGAGATTGCCTTCTTTATCGAAGACGGGGCCGTAGGCGTACTCGTGGTAGGCGCCGGAGACGCCCCAGCCGGTGGAGGCGCTGAGGTATTCGTCGGCTTTGCCGTCGGCGTCGGTGTCGCGAAGCTTGGTGACTTCGGAGCGCTGGGTGGCATAAAGTGCTCCATCATGCCATGCGAGGCCGAGGATTTCGTGGAGGCCGCTGGCGAAGAGCTTGAAGTCGGGCTTGGCGGTGTCGGAGGGATTTTGTGCGATCCAGACTTCGCCTTTGCGGAGGCCGACGGCGAGTTTGCCATCGGGGAGAACGGCGATGCCGCTGGCTTCGAAGTTAACGCCTTTGGGGAGTTCGTAGGTTTCGGTGCGGTAGTAGGTGGACTGGTCCTGGGCAGACGAGGAGGTGGCGAGGAGAACAGCGAGCGCGAGAATGCTTCGCAGAAGTGTCTCGGACTTCGCAGGCGATGGGGCCTCACGCGGCGGGCTGAGGACAGCCCGCCCTACCTGAATCAACTTTACCATGACAGGATCTCCTTTGTTTGCTTGCCGTTGCTGTTGATGATGTGTTCGAAGCCGCCTTTGACGGGGCGGAGGGTGTCTTCGACTTGCTGGCCGTTTTCGAGATAGCGGAAGGTGGGGATGCCGTCTTTGCCGAGGGTGTAGCCGCCGAAGATGCGTTCGCTTGTGGCTGCGGGCATGGTTTTCAATGCGGTGCCGAGGGGTTTGATGGGAGGCATGGAGCGGTCCTGATAGTTGCTCATGGCATCGAGGAAGCGACCTTTCCAGAGGATGGCCCAGCGGCTGGTCTTGGCATCGAAGGCGGCATTCAGGCCACCGGGAAAACCGACGCCGATGGCGTGGGTGCCGACGCCTTCGATGAAGCTGCGGAAGATGATGACGCGCTTTTGCTGATCGGGTTTTAATTCGAAATCGGCGGAGGACATGAGGCCTTCGGGGAGCGGCTGGCCTTCGATCTCGCGGAGGTAGGTCCAGATGCTTTCGATTTCCTGATCGGCTTTTTTGCGGCCCATGAACATGGGTGGCATGACAGTGCCGGTCTGAGTTGCCTGTGGATTGAGAAGGAGCTCTTTGAAGTATTCGGGCTGCAGGCGCTCCACGGTGTGAGTGAGGCGGATGACGGGCGGGCCGAGTGATTTGCGGTCCTTCATGCCATGGCATGAGACGCAGGCGAGGCCCTTGGCTCCAAGGAGCTGACGTCCGGCTTCGGCGCGGTGGTGTTTGGCCAGGCCACTGACATCAATCTGGAAGGGTTTTTCCAAAGCGTCGGCTTCGTTCAGCCAGGTGATGAGCATTTCCGTCTGATCGCGGCCGAAGCTGGGCATGAGGGTGTCCATGTAAGGGCGGACACTGCCGTCTTTGCCCCAGAGGATTTTTTCAAACCAGCCGCGAGTCAGTTTGCGTCCGGCTTTGTCGATGGTTGGTGGAAGATGAGCGAGCTGGCCGAGGGATTCGGCGCCTGGATCGTTCACGCCGAAGTATTGGGCGCGTGGGTCTTCGGGGCTACCCTTGCCATCGCGGTCGTGGCAGGCGTAGCAGTTGAGGCGAGTGAGCTGCCAGTCCACCTTCTCCTGCGCAGTGAGCTTGGGGGCGGCTTCTTTTTGGACGAGAGCCAGCGCGAGTTTGATGGCGCGTTTTTCGAGGGCGTTGAGGTCGAAGCGCGGGGTGCCGGAGGGTTGTTTTTCGGCGAGGCAGCCTTGGTCTTGGGCGAGCTCTTTGAGCGGCTTTGTGGCGATGGCTTTGGCCGCAACATCAGAATCAAGCTTGTGGCAGGCAATGCAGTTCATCTGCTGGAAGATTTGACGCCCCTTTTCGATGCCTTGCTTGGGGATTTTCAAAGCGGCGCGAGCGGTGGCTTTTTCGGCGACGCGGCCGACGTGGAGGTAGGCGGCGATGTCGGAGGCTTGCTGGGCGGAGAGGCGCATGTCGGGCATGCGGCCTGAGGGACGGACGGACAGAGGATTGTGGAGGAAGTGGGAGAGGGCGGTGAAGTCGTAGGCATCGGCGAGGGCGATGGGCACGGAGGCATTGCCGGGCTTTTCGACTTCGGCATCTGCGGCGACCTTGGGCGGGCGCACGTCTTTGGCGGGCTCATGGCAGGCGACGCAGCCGACTTTGTGGTAGAGGTCCTTGCCGCGCTCGACGTCACCAGCGGGGACTTTGGGTTGGGGCTGTTTGAGACTGCTGAGGTATTCGACGAGGGCTTCCACTTTTTCGTCATCGCCTTCAGCACCTGCGAACAAGCCGGGCATCTGCGTGCCTTTCTTGCGGTTTTGCGGACTGCGGATCATGAGCCAGAGGGTGTCTGGATCGAGGCGAGAGCCCACGGCGCTGAGGTCGGGGCCGGGCTTTGGTTTGAGACGTTCCTCCCATGACTTCGGAACGGAATGGCAAGTGGTGCAGTTCAGCTCTGCAAGGAGCAGCAGGCCGCCGTTGACCAGTGATTCGTCGGGGTCTTCGGGGATGTGGAACTGATCGAAGGTGTAAACGAAGGCGTGATTGATGGGCTCGGCCTGGAGAGGATGCGCCCGGAGGTGGCCGCAAAAAAACGCAGAGGCCGCAAAAAGGGTCCAGAGTTTTGATGAATTCATTTTGCGTTTTCTTTGCGTCGCTTTGCGGCCGTTCACATTCGATTTAGATGCCCATTTTGGCGCGCTCGGCGTCGAGGGCTTTGATCCAGGGGGCGATGAAGTGGCCGGAGTCATGGTAGGTGCGACCGGAGTACATGTGCTGGTCGATGACGCAGGGTTCGTTCACGTAGATGCCGCCGCAGATTTCGAGGTCGAATTTGCATTTGGCGACGGTGGCCATGCGGAGACCTTTGACGATGTCTGCACGGGCAGGGATTTCGACGCCGTGGCAGACGCTGGCGCAGGGCTTCTTCTGTTCCCAGAACCACTTGGTGATGCGGAGGAGATCGACGTCTTCGCGGATGTACTCAGGGGCGCGGCCGCCGCTGAAGAAGATGCCGACGTATTCTTCGGGCTTGATGTCCTTGAAGGCGATGTCGGCGTCGATGCTGTAACCTTCCCACTCCTTGGTGATGGTCCAGCCGGGCTTAACTTCGTGAAGCACCATCTGGTATTTCCGTTTTTCCGGCGCGGCGACGACGGGCTTGTAGCCGCCTTCGATGAGACGGTAGAAGGGGTAGAGGGTGTCAACGGTTTCGGTGGCGTCGCCGACGATGATGAGGACTTTGGCTTCGGACATGGTGTTATTTATGATTTACGATTTTTGATTTATGATTTCGGAGGTGGGGACTTTGATGGTGGCGGGGGAGATGGATAAGGCTGGAGGGCTTTTGGGTGCGGGCGATTTGCGATCACAATCCACGATGAGGGCGAAGCCAAATCATAAATCATAAATCGTAAATCATAAATGCGGTGTTAGCCGATGAGGCTTTCGAGGTGCTGTTTGGCTCTCACGATTTCCGCCGTAGTCTCCGCTGCGGTGGGCAGGATGGGGATGCCACGCGGCGTGGGGTGCATGAAGATTTCGGTGGGGCCGATGAACTTGATGGCTTTGAGGGCTTGCAGCAGGGGTTTCCAGTCGAGCTTGCCGCGTCCGGGCATCTGCTGGAGTTCGTCTTCCTTGGGCATGGCCTTGGCGCAGCTCTTGCCGTATTCCCACGCGTAGAAGAGCGTCATCTTTTGGTCGATGTGCTTGATGAGATCGGCCTGCAATGCGGCGTCTTGTGGAAGATGATAAGGAGCGAGGGCGATGCCGATGCCCGGGATGTTGCGGATGCCATCGGCGAGCCAGCGAAGGGAGTCCGGGGTGTCGATGAGGTTGTTGATGTGGTTTTCGATGCCGAGGGTGAGGCCGTTTTCGGCGGCGAGCGCGGCGTGGGGTTTCATCTTTTCCACGAAGGCGTTGACGTTCAGCTTGAGCTGTTCGGGAGAGACCTTGTAGTCCCCTGCCCCGCCGGTGACGATGAAGGTGCCGCCGAGTTTTTTCACGATGGCGATCTCTTCGGTGAGCCGGAAGGGCCCGAGATCATAGCGGGTGGTGCCGCCGAAGGTGAGGCCGTGGTCCTTGAGCATGGCGGCGAATTTGTCGTGGCCGATGGTGTCGATCTCCTCGCGCTGAGTGCCGTGTTTTTTGGGCCAGAGTTCGATGCTGTTGGCACCGGTCTTTTTGACTTCGGGGAGGATTTCCGACAGGGGGAGGCTGCCATACATGGAGGAGGCGAGCATGTAATTCAGCTTCCACGGCGGCGACTCGGCCGCGAAAGCGGGGGCGGCGGCGAGAGCGGAGAGTGATTGCAGGAAGCGACGGCGGCTGGTCATGGGGGAGTAAACGACGGGGCCGGCGCGTCTTCATTCAGACTTTGATTTGGGTTCTTCAGGTTTTGCGGCGGCAACAAGACGACGCCCCTCGGCAAAAAAGAAGTTCGTTCAAAGAAGCGATCGATCCAGACATTGGTGCCGAGACAACACCAGAGGCGTATGGTGTAACATGTTTCAGACACTGCTTATACGGATCGTAATCGGAGCTTCGGCCCCTCACCCAACCTCTCCCCGAAGGTTGCCTTGAAAAAGCGAAGCTTGGGACGGGGAGAGGAGATCCGCGTTGGACCACTTCGGAAGTAAGTCAGCGACGCAACGCATTGCTATCTACCCATCCGGGGGAGGAGGGCATTGATACATGATTGCCTAAAGGGAGAGAGCCCTAGATTCTGCGAGGTGAAAGACTGGCGTGATCGGATCTTTGCATCTCGGTCTCCAGCCTCACTTGTCCTGAACGCGCTCGAGCTGAGCACCGAGGGCGGCGAGTTTGTCGTCGAGGTGTTCGTAGCCGCGGTCGATGTGGTAGAGGCGGTTGATCTCGGTTTTGCCTTCGGCGACGAGACCGGCGAGGACGAGGGCGGCGGAGGCGCGAAGATCGGAGGCCATGACGGGGGCGCCTTTCATGACGCTGCCGCCGCGAATGCGGGCGGTGGCGCCCTGGAGGTCGATGTTGGCTCCCATGCGCTTCATTTCGGCGCAGTGCATGAAGCGCTGCGGGAAGATGGTCTCGGTGATGGTGCTGGTGTCATTGATGACACAGGCGAGGGCGCACATCTGGGCCTGCATGTCGGTGGGAAAACCGGGATAGCAGAGGGTGGTGAGATCGAAGCCTTTGGCGTTCGGATTCGGACGGACGGTGATGCTGTCCTTGGTGATGTCGATGGGGAAACCGCATTTGATCATGGCATCGGTGACGGCTTTCATGTGCTCTGGCATGACGCGCTTGAGGGTGACGCCATCGCCGAGCATGGCACCGGCGACGAGGAAGGTGCCGGCCTCAATGCGGTCTGGAATGACGGTGTGCTCTGCGCCGTGGAGTTCTTTGACGCCTTCGATGGTGATGCGGTTGGTGCCTGCACCTTCGATCTTGGCGCCCATTTTGATTAGGAAGTTTGCAAGGTCCTCGACTTCGGGCTCGGCGGCAGCGCCTTCGATGATGGTGGTGCCTTTGGCGAGGACGGCGGCCATCATGACATTGTCCGTGCCGAGAACGGTGGAGCCGTGCTTGCCCATGAGATTCATGGGGCCGCCTTTGAAGCCTTTCTTGGCGTTCACGAAGATGTCGCCGCCTTCCACGGTGATCTGCGCGCCGAGGGCTTCGAGGCCTTTGAGATGGAGATCAACGGGGCGATCCCCGATGACGCAGCCGCCGGGGAGTGAGACGGTGCACTTTTTCAAACGGCCTGTGAGGGGGCCGAGCACGCAGATGGAGGCGCGCATTTTGCGGACGAGATCGTAAGGGGCGACGGATTTGATCTTTTCCGCTTTGACGACGACGACGCCGCTGGCGCGCTCGACCTCGGCACCGAGTTCGCCGAGGATGCGGACCATGTAATTGGTGTCGCTGAGATCGGGCACACGACGAATGGTGCAGGTGTCCTTGGTGAGGAGCGTGGCCGCGAGAATGGGCAGCGAGGAGTTCTTTGAGCCGCTGATGTTGATGCGGCCCTTCAGAGGTGCGCCGCCGTGAACGATGAGTTTTTCCATGTGTGAGTGCTTTGTGCTGCGGAAAGAGGCAGTGGCAAGCCATTCTTCGAAATCCTCGCACAAGAAAGACTGCTTGAAAAAAGTTCTTGCCGAGTCGGATTACATGCGTAATCCGTGGATCACGTTTGTAATCCGACCATGTCACGCCGCGCTCCCATACCACCCGCCCCGAAGATTTCTGACGCCGAATGGACGGTGATGAATGTCTTTTGGCAGCGCGGGACGAGCACTCTGGCGGAGGTGGTGAAGGAGCTGGAAGGGCGACTGCTCTGGAAGCCACGCACGGTGCAGAGCCTGATCCGCCGACTGGCTGACAAAGGAGCACTGGCAGTGGAAGCGGTGGGGCGTGAATTTCGCTACACGCCTGCGGTGGCCCAGGACCAGTGTCAGCATGAGGAGAGCCGGAGTTTTCTGGATCGCGTGTTCAACGGCCGACTGACGCCGTTTGTGGCGGGACTGATGGAACGTGAAGATGTGACGCAAGATGACCTGGCTGCGCTGCGTGAAGTGCTGAATCAGGCCGAGAAGAAACTTAAAAAGTAATCCAACCATGAATGCCGACGCTCTCCTCCACTGGCTGCTGCGCACTTCGCTCGAAGCGAGCCTCTTGATTTTGGCCGTGCTGGGGCTGCGGCTGATGCTGGGGACGCGGCTGAGTCCGGCATGGCGCATTGGCTTGTGGCTGCTGGTGGGGACGAAGCTGATGCTGCCTGCTTTTATTCCGGCGGGGTTTGGGCTGGGGGCGTGGTTTCAGCAGGATGAGGGGACGCGTATGAGTGCGGTGTCGGCAGCGCCAGTTGTTGATGCGGCGGATGTGGTGAGGACGGCTGATGCGGAGAACTTGCCGATGATTGCGGCATCCATTGCTGGTGTGTCCGAGTCTGCGGGAATGATTTCTGGATACACGCTGGCACTGGGAGTGTGGGTAATGGGGGCGCTGTGGGTCTTTACGGCAGCTTTGTATCGGCAGCGGCAATTTGAACTGGAGCTGCGCCAGCGTCCGCATGCGACAGCTGCGCTGCTGCGTGCGCTGGTGGCGAGTCTTTGCCAGAAGGCGGGTGTTTGTAAGCAGGTGCGCATCGTCCTGATGCCTGCGGGCACCACTCCGGCGGTGGTGGGGATGGCGCAGCCGAGCATCCTGCTGCCGGAGGACTGGGAGACGCGCTTTGATGAGCACAGTCTGCGCCATGTGCTGCTGCATGAACTGCTGCATGTGAAGCAGCACGATTTGATCTGGAACTGGGCCGCAACGGCGGTGCAGGCGCTGCATTGGTTTAATCCGCTGGTGTGGTTTGTGGTGTCGCGCTTTCAGGCGGACCGCGAGCTGCGCTGCGATGCAGGAGCGCTGGCGCTGCTGTCGCCCACGGAGCGGCTGGACTACGGGCACACGCTGCTGCGCATTCAGGAAAGCTTTTTCGCACCACCGGCCATGACAGGGTTGGCCCCATGTGTGCGCAACCACCCTACCCTGCGTCAACGCATCCATATGATCGCCCATCCAACCACCCGCCAGCCTGTGATTCAAATGCTGCTCGTTCTCACGCTCAGCGTTCTTGTTTGCTACTCATTCACGACTGCGCGTGCGGTGGAAAAGGAAGTGCCGGCGAAGGAGCGCAGCCGGGAGGGAGCACGCGCGCCTGCTGCCGAGCAGACGAAGACTGAAACCGGTGAAGCAGGCACACCTGCCCGCACACGTGAAGGTGATGGTGGGGCCAAGAAGTCCGGGATGCGTGAGGGTGATGGCGAAGGCCCCAAGAAAACGGGCACGCGCGATGGTGAAGGCGGAAGCAGGAAACCCGGTGGGCGTGATGGTGAGGGCTCTAACAAGACGGGCATGCGTGATGGCGAGAAGCCACGCGCAGGAGGTGAACGCGAGGGCGATGGTGCCAGGAAGACAGGTGCGCGTGATGGCGAGGGTTCTACCAAGACTGGTATGCGTGATGGCGAGAAGCCACGCACAGGAGGTGAACGCGAGGGCGATGGCGCCAGGAAGACAGGTGCGCGTGAAGGAGACAAGGCCACTTCTTCAGGCGAGACGATCACTCTCAAGGTGATCAAGAACGGCGAGGCCGTGATGGTAGAAGACCAAGAGGTTTCCATGAGAGGACTGCGCGGGCACCTGAGCACTTTTTTGCCGGAGCATCCTGGAGCCAAGGTGGTGGTGACGGGGGATGAGAATGTGCCGCTGGGTGCGCTGCATAACACGGTGGATGCCGTGAGAGATAATGGGAACAAGAATGTGGGGATCAAGTCGGAGTAGCCGGAAGCTGCGCAGTTACCTTTAGAGGAGTCATGCCCACGGTGGGTGAAGGAGCGGCTTCAAATGACGAATGAGTCAATCCGAATGACTAAATAACTCCCAATGTCGAAGACGGATTCCAACCAACACTTTATGCACGGTTCAATATTTGGCCTTCAGCAGTCATTGGTCATTCTGATTTCGGCATTCGTCTTGTCGCTGTCCACTGAGGCTGCGACTCCTCAGGATGTCACGCTGGCGATGACGAAGGCTGTTTCTTTTTATCATGGCAAGGCAGCGGCTCATGGTGGCTACGTGTATCGTTACAGTGCAGACTTTTCGCTGAGGGAGGCGGAGGGGATTCCGGGGGCGGACACGATCTGGATTCAACCGCCGGGGACTCCGGCGGTGGGAATGGCGATGCTGGATGCGTATGAGGCGACGAAGGATGAGAAGTGCCTGGCTGCGGCAGTGGCGGCGGCGCGTGCGGTGTCGCGTACGCAACTGGCCTCGGGAGGCTGGGATTACTCGGGACATTTTGATGCGAAGAACCGGGCGGCGCAGCTTTATCGGCGTGATGCGGATGGCGGATTGATTGAACGGAAAAAAGTACCTGTGGGCGAAGGTGGGTGGGAGGTGTGGAAGAGGCACGCGAACAAGAACAACTACTCCACGTTTGATGACGATGTCTCGCAGGCGGCGACGCGGCTGCTGGTGCGGGTGGACCATGCGCTGGGGGGCAAGGATGCGGAGATCAAGGAGGCGGCGGATTTTGCGCTGAGCGCGATCATGGCGACGCAGTATCCGGCGGGGGGATGGAGCGCGAACTGGGACACGTGGCCGAGTGCGCCGCCGCCAGTGGCGAAGTATCCGATCAAGGCGGGGAGTTATCCGGCTGACTGGCCGCGCAAGTGGCCGAAGGATTTCACGGGATGCTATGTGCTCAATGACAACACGCATGCGACGCTGATGAGCACGCTGCTGCTGGCGTGGCAGTTGCGGGGAGAGGCGAAGTATCTGGAGGCGGCGAAGCGTGGCGGGGATTTTCTTGTCACGGCGCAGATGCCTGACCCGCAACCTGCGTGGGGGCAGCAGTATGATGCGGAGATGCACCCTGCATGGAGCCGTGCGTTTGAGCCGAGTGCGATCTGCGGACGTGAAAGCCAATCAGCAATGTGGGCGCTGCTGAAGCTGGCAGCGGCGACGGGAGATAAGAAGTTCCTGGCACCGCTGCCGCGGGCACTTGCTTATTTGCGGAAGTCGCTGCTGCCGGATGGGAGGATCGCGCGGTACTACGAGCTGCAGACGAACAAGCCGCTGTACTTTGAGCGTGGCGAGGGTGGCAAGGGATTTGTGCTGACTTATTCGGACCAGAAGGCTTCTTCGAACTATGGCTGGAAATGGGACAGTGAGCTGGATGCGATTGAGTCGATTGGGCGGAAGATCGGGCGCGGTGAGAGTGTTGTTTTTCCACGAGTGGAGAAAGAGCGGTGGTCTTCGCCACCGACGGAGGGGGAGATTGCGACGATTTTGAAGGAGCAGAAGGCGGATGGCTCGTGGCCTGTGACGGATGAGGAACGCGGATGGATGCGCGATGCGGGCGGGAAGAAAACGCGGCCTGCGGGTGGTGTGATCTACAGCCTGGATTTTGTGCAGAATGTGAAGGCCTTGAGCGTGTGGCTGAAGGAGAAGCGGTGAGGCGAATATTTTTATCTACCACCAACCATGAAGACACAGCATTTACGTTCGAGAGCATTCTGGCTCTGCGGTGGTCTTATCTTTGCGGGGATTCTTCCTGCGGCAGAGAAATATGACAATAACACGCCGTGGTCCTATCAGCGCATTTTGCGCCCTGCGGTGCCGGTGGTGAAGGATGCGGGGTGGGCGAAGGATGATATTGACCGGTTCATTCTTGCGCGGCTGGAGAAGGAGAATCTGCATCCGATCGGGGATGCTTCGCGGTTGACGCTGATTAGGCGGGCGTCGTTTGATCTGCGTGGTCTGCCGCCGACGCAGGAGGAGGTGGAGCGGTTTGTGAAGGATGCGGCGGCGGATGATGTGGCGTTTGCGAAGGTGGTGGATGCGTTTTTGCAAAGCGAACGTTTTGGCGAACGGTGGGCGCGGCACTGGCTGGATGTGGTGCGCTATGCGGACAGCGTGGGCCGGGTGTGGAATGCGCCGTTTTTGTATGCAGCACGGTATCGAGACTGGGTGATCGATTCGCTCAACGCCGACAAGCCGTACAGCCGCTTCGTGGCCGAACAGATCGCGGGTGATTTGCTGCCGGCGAAAACGGTTCTCCAGCGGCGTGATCAAATTGTGGGAACTGGCATGCTCGCGCTGGGCAGCATGAACCTGCAGGAAGGCAACTACGAACAGCACTTACTCGATCAGGTGGATGACCAGATCGATGTGACCTCACGCGCTTTCATGGGCCTGACCTTGAGCTGTGCACGCTGTCATGATCATAAAACTGAGCCGGTGAGCCAGCAGGACTATTATGCACTGGCGGGCATTTTTTACAGCAGCCGTACGCTGAGCGGCACGCCGAACCGCAATGACGAGGCGCGGGGTGGCTATGTGAGTGCGGAGGCGCTGGTGGATCTGCCTACTGCGCTGGATGAGGCTGTCGGCCCGCCCACGACGCTGCCTGCGGGTGTGCATTCGATGGATGACATCCGCACGATGGGCAATCCCAAGGAAACGGTGCGCTATGACCACGATCCGCATTTCTGCATGGGCGTGATCGAGGGCGAGATCAAGGACTGCGAGCTCGCGGTGGGAGGTGACCCTTCTGATCGCAAGGCCGCACCGGAGCGGGGCAAAATGGGCATGCCCGCCCTGCCCCCGCTGCCGAAGGTTCCGACGAAGTCTTCCGGGCGGCTGGAGCTGGCGCAGTGGATGACGCAGGCGACGCATCCGCTGACATCACGCGTGGCGGTGAACCGCCTGTGGCAGCATTTGTTTGGTGAAGGGATCGTGCGCACGGTGGATGATTTTGGCATCACGGGGAGTGATCCGACGCATCCGGAGTTGCTGGATTATCTGGCGATTCGTTTTGTGGAAGGAGGGTGGTCGGTGAAGAAGATGATTCGTGCGATGATGCTGAGCCGCACGTATCGGCTGGCGAGCACGGGCAATCCTGAACACCCGGATGCGGGGAACAAGCTGCGGTGGCGCATGAACGCGAAGCGACTGGAACTGGAGCCACTGCGGGACACGCTGCTGCAGCTGGCGGGGAAGCTTACGTTTGAACGGCCTGAAGGCATCCAGGTGGCGGGCACGGGTGGCAAAGGGCGGCATGGTTTGACGCGTGGGCTGCTCAGTGTTGAAGATGGGTATCGCACGATTTATCTGCCGGTGGTGCGGGACAATGTGCCGGAGCTTTTCAGCACGTTTGATTTCCCCGGGCCGACGCAGATCAAGGGGCAGCGTGATGTGACGACGGTGGCACCGCAGGCTTTGTTTTTCATGAACAACCCGATGGTGGAGGAGCTGGCGGGTGAGATCTCGGAGAAAGCTGGGAAGGATGTCAGAGGCATCTATCGTGCTGTGCTGGGGCGAGAGCCGTCAATTGAGGAAACTCGCGATGCGGGTGAGCTGGATTTTCAGACGCTGGTGCAGGCGCTGCTGGGCACGGCGGAATTTCGATATGTGTTTTAACCTTTCATTTTCTACCATGACCACACGTCGCTCCATTCTTCAATCAACCAGCACCGGCTTTGGCTGGCTGGCGTTTAATGCGCTGCATCAGCAGTGGGCGGGGGCTGCGGCACCGCCGAAGACGATCAATCCGCTGGCGCCGAAGGAGCCGCATTTTGCGGCGCGGGCGAAGCGGGTGATTTTTATGTTCATGCAGGGCGGGCCGAGTCATCTGGACACGTTTGATTACAAGCCAGAGCTTTCGAAGGCTGAAGCGAACAAGGTGCAGAAGTACATGGGGAGTGTGTTTGAGTTCAAGCCGCGGGGGAAGAGCGGGCTCATGATTTCGGAGGCGTTTCCGGAACTGGCGAGGCATGCGGATGATCTGTGCCTGCTGAATGGGATGCAGACGCGAACGAATGCGCATCAGATGGCCACGGTGGCGCTGCACATCGGGAGTGAGACGTTTGTGCGGCCTTCGATGGGTGCGTGGATTGTGTATGGACTGGGCACGGTGGCGGAGGATCTGCCGGGCTTTGTCACGATCAATCCGGCGGCGGACAATGGCGGGGCGATGAACTATGGATCGGCGTTTTTGCCTGCGACGTTTCAAGGGACGCGGCTGAGCACGGGCGGCGGAGGCGTGCCGGATTTGAGCAATGGGCGGCTTAGTGATGCGCAGCAGCGCAAGCAGATTGAATTTATCCAGAAGGCGAACCGCAAGCTGCTCAGCGGGGATCCGGGGAACCCGGAGATTGAGGGGATCATTCAGAGCTATGAGCTGGCTTACAAGATGCAGACGAGTGTGCCGGAGGTGCTGGATCTCGACAAGGAGCCGCAGAAGATCCGGGAGCTTTATGGCCTGGATGACGGCGATACGGAGCGCTTTGGCACGCAGTGTCTGATGGCGCGGCGCATGGCGGAGAAGGGTGTGCGGTTTATCCAGCTGACTTCACCCGGGTGGGATCATCACAATGGATTGCGTGACAATCTCGCGCGGCAGTGTACTTCGATTGACAAACCGATTGCGGGATTGATCGCGGATCTGAAGCAGCGGGACATGCTGAAGGACACGCTGATTATGTGGGGTGGTGAGTTTGGGCGTGGCAGCGGCTACGACAATGAGCCGTACAATGGTCGTGGCCACAATGGTGGGGGCTACACCATGTGGATGGCGGGCGGTGGCGTGAAGGGTGGATTTGCCTATGGCAGCACGAATGAGATGGGAGACAAGGCGGAGACGGGGATCATCGGCACGCATGATCTGCATGCGACGGTGCTGCATCTGCTGGGGATCAACCATGAGCGGCTGACGTATCGCTATGCGGGAAGGAATTTCCGGCTGACGGATGTGAGCGGTGAGGTGGCGAAGGGGATCTTGGCGTGATGGTTTATCCGCCGATCGCGCGCTTCAGCAGATTCGCGGTGATGCGCTGTACGCGGGCGTCGGTGCCGTGGGGGCGGGAGTAGTGGCTCCAGACGGGCATGTAGCCGGGGGGCTTGCTCAGGCCCTGGGCCCACCAGATGGTGGAGGCGTTGAAGATGAAGTTTCCTTTCGGGCCGTCGAAGATCACAGCCTGCCACTGCTGCGGATTGCTGCCGCCCTGGAAGGCGGTGCCGGCGGCGACGATTTCGAGGCCGGGCAGGTCCTTCGGTGCATCGCCATGATACTCCCAGCCGATCATGCCGGGAATGGTGTCGCCCTGTTTCATGCCGGTGCCTTCAAACACCCAGTGGGCGGGTTTGGTGCAGATCCAGTCGCCACCACCGTTCACGGGGTCGATGTTGCGCACGCCCATGAGATAGCCTTCGTCCGGCCCGCGATGCGGATAGGGACCGTAATCTTTCTCGCGATCCACGGCATACTTGTAGTCGCCCCCGTAGGGGCCGCCGCGGAAGATCCGACGATTGGGAACGCCGCCGGCATTCGGTGAGAAAGGCGTGACCCAGCAGACGGAATTGCCGGAAAGGAAGAGCAGATTGACGCCTGCATCGCGCATTTTTGCGACGCTGTCGTGCTGGCGAATGTCCCAATATTCGTCGTGCCCGATGCTGATGAATGCCTTGCACTTCAAACCGTGATCCGGGGTGATCATGTCGACATTCGAGCAGTAGGTCACATCGTAGCCTTCCTTCTCCAGCCAGTAGGCGGCGGGAAACTCAAAGCACAGCCACTCGCCACTGCCGACGGACTGCGGATTCTCGTAGATCTGCGCATACTTTGCATACGGACGATCAAAACTCACATCCGACCATGGCCCCTGATTGCCCTTCGGATCGGTGTAGAGCGAGTAATTGTCCGGCCAGCGGTTGTAGGCCTGCCAGGTGTTGTCACTGCACTGAAAGAGAATGTCCGCTTTCCGATCATCGGTGACAATGAAGACGATGTAGCTCTGCCAGTAGGGTTCATCCTTCGAGGCAGGCAGCGTGGTGAGCCTGCCGAGATAGACGCCGCTGAGCCAGTCCTGGGGAATGGTGATGGAGGAGGTCTTTTCCCAGCGGCATTCGCGGAGGCGTTTCTCGCCGATCTCGGGCACGGGCTGTTCTTTGCCTTCAAAGGGGCCGAGTTCCGTTATCAAGCGCGCGCCGCAACCGCCGTAGTAGCCGGTGCGGAAGATTTCGAGCTTGAAGCGGGCGGAGGGTTTGGTGCTGACAAAGATGTCCAAGGTGTCGCCTCCTTTTACGGACTGGCGCGAGCAGTAGCCTTCGATGAAGGGGGTGCGAAAGCCCTCGTTCTTGTCGAGGCGCATGCGGGTGAGTTGCCAGTCGTGTGAGCCGGGCTTGGAATTTTCTGCGGTGATCAGGGACATGGGCAGAATACGTGGGTTGGAGGCGAAAACGATCAGGGGAGAGAGTTTCCGATGACAAGAGTCGTGTGAAGATCGCCGAGCGGGTGCGCGGCGGAGCGTATGGCAGACGCTGCTGGTGGGCTGGGGGGGGTGGCGGAGTGGTGGGTTTGCTTTCCGGATTTGATCGCGGGGTACCAGGGTAGCCTCGCTTTGGCTCGGCAACCCTTCGCTGTGTTGCGCAGCCCCTTTGGGGCTGGTGAGTGTGGTGGAACGAAGTGCTGAAAGAGAGGCGTGGACGCCTGGCGGCAGAAGGCTTCTCGCATACGTCCGGCATGCGCCCCAAAGCTGGGAATCATGATGCGGGGGGGCCGGTGGTTCACGCTGCACCGCTTCGCGGTTTCGCTTCACCACCGGCTAATCGCTCTGATCCTTCCATGATCACCAAGCACGAGCCGGATTGTTTCGGGGTCAGGAGACCCCGACACCTTGGCTGTGGGTCGTTCGACGAGCTTTTGGAGCAGATATCAGTAGGTCGCGCGGCCACCGGAGAGATCGAAGACGGCGCCGGTGGTGAAGGAGCAGTCTTCGGAGGAGAGCCAGGCGACGAGGGCGGCGGCTTCTTCCTTTTTGCCGAAGCGGTTCATGGGGATCTTGGACAGCATGTAGTCGATGTGCTGCTGCGTGAGCTGCTTGAGGATGTCGGTCTCGATCACCGCAGGAGTGATGGCATTGACGATGATGTTGCTGGTGGCGAGCTCTTTGCCAAGGGACTTGGTCAAAGCAACGACGCCTGCCTTGGAGGCGCTGTAGTGGGCGGCGTTGGGGTTGCCTTCTTTTCCGGCGATGGAGGCGATGTTGACGATGCGGCCATAGCCGTTTTTGAGCATGTGCGGCACGACGGCGTGGCAGCAGTGGAAGGGGCCGTTCAGATTGATGGCCATGACGCGCTGCCACTCAGCGGGGTCGGTTTCCCATGTCTTGGCGTTTGTGCCGGCGATTCCTGCGTTGTTCACGAGGATGTCGATCTTGCCGAAGGCGCCGATGGTGGATGCGGCGGCAGCTTCCACGGAGGTGATGCTGGTGAGATCCACGGTGGCGGTGTGCACTTTGCCGAGGGCGGAGAGTTCGGCTTTGGCAGCTTCGAGCGCCGCAGCGTCAATATCCCAGAGGCAAACGCCCGCACCTGAGCTGAGCAGGCGCTCTGCGATGGCGTAGCCGATTCCGCGTGCGCCACCGGTGACAATGGCAACTCTATCCTTGAGGTCGATTTGATTCATGGACAGAGAAATCGTGCCTAGTCTTCCCAGACTTTCAGCAGTTCCACTTCAAAGATGAGGGTTTCATTCGGTCCGATGTCGATTCCGGCACCGCGCTTGCCGTAAGCGAGCTCTGACGGGATGAAGAAGCGAAACTTGGCACCTTCCTGCATGAGCTGGAGGCCTTCGGTCCAGCCTTTGATGACGCGCTTGAGGGGGAACTCGGCGGGTTCGCGTCCGGCGAGGTAGGAGCTGTCGAACTCCACGCCATTGAGCAGCGTGCCGCGGTAGTTTACCACGACGGTGTCCTTGATCTTGGGGCTCTTGCCGGTGCCCGGGGTGAGCACTTCATACTGCAGACTGCTGGCGGTGGTGGTGATGCCTTCTTTGGTGGCGTTGGCGGCGAGGAAGGCCCGGCCGGATTCGAGAACAGATTGGGACATGGGAAATTGGGTGAAAGGGGCGGGTTTCATCACCGCAAGCCAGGGCGCATGCAACCGTAAATGATGCGCAATGTGGCGTTGGTTTTGGCGAAATCCCTGCCACTTTGCGTGCGTATCTTTGATACCCCCAATTTTCCTCTTTCATGCTTCGTCGCCTCATCTTCGCCTCCTTCGCGATTCCCTCCTTGCTGTCCGCCGCTGAACGCGGCCAGGATGCCTACAATCAGCGCATCCTGCCACTGCTGCAAAAATTCTGCTATGACTGCCATGGCGACGGCACGGACAAAGGCGATTTCGCGCTGGATGAGTACCCGGAGTATTCCAAGCTCATCGGCGACAAGGTGCTGTGGGATCATGCGAGGCAGCAGCTGGTCACGCATGTGATGCCACCGGAAAAGAAGGACAAACCTTCGCTGCCGGAGCGCGATGAAATCGTGGCGTGGATCGACAACACGGTGTTTTGGTTTGATCCGCAGAAGATTGATCCGGGGCACATCACCTACCGCCGCCTGAACCGCACGGAGTATAACAACACGATCCGTGATCTCGTGCTGGTGGACATGAAGCCAGCGAACGACTTCCCGCCGGACGACACGGGCTACGGTTTTGACAACATTGGCGACGTGCTGAGCATCTCGCCCTTGCTTATGGAAAAGTACATCCGCGCGGCCAATGCGGTGGCGGACAAGGCGCTGGACACCACCGACGTGCCAAGGCTGGACATGGAACTGGGCGCGAAGAAATTCTGGAACCAGAAGGGTGAAACGAAGGAATGGGAGGGCGTGCGCTGGTTTCACAGCAACGCGGATGCGGCCACGAAATTCACCGCGCCTGGGCATGGCAACTACCTGCTGAAATTTCACCTCTCTGCGACGCAGGCCGGACCGGATGCGGCGAAGGTGGCGCTGCGTGTGGATGACAAGGAGCTGGGCACCTTTGATGTGACGGCCCCCTATCACGGCGACAAAGGTCCATGGCAGATGATCAAGCAGGTGGTCCCGCTGAAAAGCGGTGAGCATAAAATCGTGGTGCGCTTTCTGAATGATTTTGCCGACCCGCAGAATCCTGATCCTGACAAGCGTGACCGGAACCTGGCGCTGGACAAGATCGAGGTGGAAGGACCTGACGGACTGCTGCCGCCGCGTGGCACCCGGCTTGTGCAATGGCTGCTGGATGGCAAGCCTGCGGGCCTGCCCGCCATCAATCTCAGCGGTGAGGATTTTGAAAGAGGTCAGGGCAATGCTTCCCGGGACACGGGCACCATCCAGCTGCCCTCGAATGGCTATGTGAAGCACCATCTGGATCTTGCCATGGCTGGAAAGTACCGCCTCATCATCAAAGCGGGCGCGCAGCAGGCGGGGGGCGAGCCGGCGAAATTTGATGTGCGCATCGGTGGTAAAAATGCGGGGTCTTTCTCCATCACGGCCAAGGACCAGACGCCGCAGTGGTTCAAAACGGAAGTCGAACTGCCGGCGGGCAAGCATGAGATCCAGGTGTGGTTCCTCAATGACTACTACGACGAGAAAACGCACGAGGACCGCAACTTCTGGCTGCATGAGCTCAAGGTGGAAGGACCGCTCGGTCAGCCGGAAGGCATTGCTGTCGCGGACGTGCATGGCCTTGTGGACAAGCTAGGGCAGCGCCTGTTCCGCCGCCCGCTGCGTGATGCTGAAAAGGCCAAGTGGCACGGCATCGCCGACCTAGGGCTGAAAGAAAACCTGCCGCCGCTGGAGGCCATGGGCTACGTGCTGCGCGGCATGCTGATGTCTCCGGGATTTTTGTATCGTGGATCTCCCACGCCGACCGGAGCGGTGCAAAACGGTGTCGCCTTGATTGATGAGTACAGCCTTGCCTCGCGGCTTTCGTATTTCCTGTGGTCCGCGCCGCCGGATGACAAGCTGCTGCAACTGGCGGCGAAAGGTGAGCTGCGCAAAAATTTGTCTGCGGAAGTGAAGCGGATGATTGGTGACTACCGTGCGTGGAGCCTCACGGAGGACTTTGCCGGCCAGTGGCTGCAACTGCGTGACATGGACATCGTGGATGTGGACGAGAGACGCTTCCCGGACTGGAAGGGTGGAATGGGCTATGCGATGAAGAAGGAATCGCAGACGTTCTTCGACAACATCCTGCGAAACAACCTCAGCGTGATCGAATTCCTGAATGCTGACTACACTTTTGTGAACGAGAAGCTGGCCCGCTACTACGGCATCCAAGGCGTGAAGGGTGACAAATACCAGAAGGTGTCGCTGCAAGGCACTCCGCGTGGGGGCATCCTGACGCAGGGGAGCATCCTGACGCTGACCTCCACACCGACTCGCACATCGCCGGTGAAGCGTGGCAAGTATCTGCTGGAAAACATTCTGGGAACTCCGCCGCCGCCTGCTCCTGGTGGCGTGGCGCCGCTGGATGAGAGGAAGCAGCAGTTTGGCAAGCTGACGCTGCGGCAGCAGTTCTCCGAGCACCGCAGCAATGCCGCCTGCGCCGGATGCCATGCCTTCCTGGACCCCATGGGATTTGCCTTTGAAAACTACGACGCCATCGGCCGCTGGCGCGACGAGGAGAAGAAGCAGCCGATCGATGCCTCCGGGTCGCTGGTGCGCGGGCAGACCTTTGCGAATCTGGCCGAACTGCGCAGCATCCTGGTGCGGGACATGAGCGATCAGTTTGTGAAAAACGTGGCGGACAATCTTCTCATCTACGCGCTAGGGCGAGGGCTGGAATACTCCGACAAGCCCACGACGGAGGAGATCCTGCGCAAAGCCAAGGCATCCGGCAACAAGATGCAGGATCTGATCCTGGCGGTGTGTGAGAGCGTGCCGTTTCAGAAGATGCGGGCGACTCCCTAGAGGCTCTTCCATCTCGTGCCAAGCCATGGCAGAATGAGAAAACACCTGCCGTCAATTCATGGACAACTCCACCGCAGCCCAAAAAACTTCCGACGAAAGCTGGCGCGAAGAACCCATCCAGCCCAAGCAGAAGGCGGTGCTGGAATTTTTGAAAATGCCGGTGCCGCCGACCCGAGATGGAGCGAGCAACCTGATCAAGGCTGTCTTTGAAGGTCCCGCCGGCAATGCGCATCAGAATTTGTGGAATGCGTCCAAGTACGAACTGCATCCGGACCTGTATCCGCCCAGGCCCGAAAAAGAAGTTCCGCGCCGACAGTCCCCCTCCCTGCTTGGCCAGGTGATCAACGCAGCAGTCGTGGTGGCCGTGATCTATTTTGCCGTGAACAAGTATCGTGAGCATGAGAACTGCGCGGCTCCTGGCGCAGTGACTCCGAGCAATGTGCCTGCCGCTGTTACGCCCGCCGTTGCAGTCAAACAGGAAACAGGGCCATCACTGCCGGAACGTACGCCGGCCAGTGACATTCTTGCATTGGAGAGCACCGACGGCAGAACAGTGCAGGCCAAGGTGCTGGCGCTCACGAAGACGACGGTCCTGATTCGCCGGGAGGACGGCCAGACTTTTGATCTGCCGCTGGATCAACTCACTGACGACTCCAAGCGGCGCATCGAAGAGTATCGTGCGGCGAAACGAAGCGGCGCGGTGAAGTGATCCTGGGTGTGCTGGTTCAATGATCGGACCAGATCATTTTTCTTTGAGCGGCCTCACGGCGACGTTTACTGAGAGACATGCATTCCATCCTCATCATCGGCTGCGGCAGCATCGGCGAACGCCACCTGCGCTGCTTTCAAAAGACCGGCCGCTGTGAGGTCAGTGTGTGTGATGCGAATGCGAAGCTGCTGGGCGAGGTGAGCGAGCGATACGGAGCGCGAGCGTTTGGCAGCCTGGCGGAGGCGGTGCAGGCGCGGCGCTTTGATGCGTGGGTGATCTGCACGCCTGCGCACACGCATCTGGCGATAGCGCGTGAGGGGGCGGCGCAGGGCGCGGCGCTGCTGATCGAGAAGCCGCTGTCCGTGACGCTGGACGGGCTGGAGGAAACGCGGGAGGCCATTGCCCAAAGCGAGCGGTTTGTGGCGGTGGCGTATGTGTACCACTGCTTCCCGTGGGTGGTGGCGGCGCGGGAGTTTTTGCAGAGTGGTGCGCTGGGCAGGCCGCTGCATGTGAGCGTGGTGGCAGGGCAGCATTTTCCCACGTTCCGGCCGGCGTATCGCGATATTTATTATGCACGGCACGAAACGGGCGGCGGAGCGATCCAGGATGCGCTGACGCACATCGTGAACGCGATGGAGTGGATGATCGGGCCGATGACGCGGGTCTTTTGTGATGCGGCGCATCAGCAACTGGAAGGCGTGAGCGTCGAGGACACGGTGAACGTCGTTGCCCGCCATGGCGATGTGCTGGCGAGTTATGCGATGACGCAATTTCAGACGGCGAATGAGGCGGTGTTTGAAATCCACTGCGAGCATGGCAGCCTCAAAATTGAATCTCATGCGCAGCGCTGGGGCAGCATGCAGCGTGGTGAGACTGCATGGACGTGGAACACCACCGCGCCGCTGGAACGCGATGATCTTTTCATTGCGCAGGCGAACGCTTTTCTGAATGGCATGGAGGGCAAGGCCTGCGCGCTGAGCACCTTTGAAGAGGCGGTGCAGACGCTGCGCTTTAACCGTGCCGCGCTTGATTCTGCCGCCACCGGCCTGCCCATCACGATTTCATGAACGACAGCCGCAAAGAACTCCGCCTGGCGATGCTGGGCATGATTGAGGGGAACGGGCACCCGTATTCGTGGAGCGCGATCGTGAATGGATTTGATCCGGCTGCGATGGCGCAGTGCCCCTACCCCGCCATTTTGAGCTATCTTGGCAAGCAACGCGTGGAGGAGGTGCGCATTCCCGGGGCGCGGGTGACGCATCTTTGGACGGATGATCCGGCGGATGCGCCGAAGGTCGCTGCTGCGAGTTTGATCCCGAACGTGGTTTCGAAGCCGGAGGATGTGATCGGCCACGTGGATGCGGCGATCATTTCGACGGATGACGGGGATGATCATATCCGCCGCGTGAAGCCTTTCATCGAGGCGGGGCTGCCAGTGTTTGTGGACAAGCCGATGGCAACGAACATCGCGGACATGCGGCAGTTTGTGCAGTGGCACAAGGCGGGCGCCGTCATTCTTTCCACGAGCGGCATGCGCTATGCGCCGGAGATGAGGCTGAGTGATGAGCAGCGCACGCAGCTAGGCGATCTGCGCTGGATCACGAGCTTCACCTGCAAGACGTGGGAGCGCTATGGCATTCATGCGCTGGAGGCTGTCGAGCCGCTGCTGGGGCCGGGCTTCCTGACTGTGCAGGCGCTGAGTGATGCGGATGGCGATGTGATGCACCTGACGCACCGCAGTGGCGTGCGGGTAACGATTGGTGCGCTGCATGATGCGTATGGCAGCTTTGGCGCGGTGCATCTCTATGGCACGCAGGGGCAGCTGCCGCTGCGACTCACGGATACTTACAATGCTTTCCGCGGACAGCTGGTGGCGTTCATCGACATGCTGCAAACGGGTGCACGTCCCCTGCCCTTTGACGAAACCGTGGAACTGATGGCGGTCATCATTGCTGGACGGCGCAGCCGCGAGCAGAATGGCGCGATCATTCACATTGCCGACATCCTTTCCGAAACACATTCATGAAACTCCGCCCCTCCCGCATCCTTCGCGAAATTCGCGCCGGTCAAAACAGCACTGTCATCAAACTGAACATGGGTGATCCCCGCATCGTGGAGCTGGCGGGCCTTGCCGGAGCGAGTGCGGTGTGGCTGTGCAACGAGCATGTGCCGAACAGCTGGCTCAATCTGGAGCATCAGGTGCGCGCGGCGAAGCTGTATGACATGGACACCATCGTGCGCGTGAACAAAGGCGGCTATAGCGAGTACGTGAAGCCTTTTGAATGTGATGCGACGGGCATCATGGTGCCGCATGTGACCAGCGCTGATGAGGCGCGCAACGTGGTGAACATGGTGCGCTGCCGCCCGCTGGGCAGCAAGGCGCTGGATGCTGGGAATATGGACGGGTTGTTTTGCCAGGTGCCGCTGGCGGAATACGCGCAGCACTGCAACACGGAGAAGTTTGTCATTCTGCAAATCGAAAGCCCCGAGGCATTGGAGGTGGTGGAGGAGATCGCGGCGGTGCCAGGTTTTGACATGCTGCTGTTTGGCGCGGGAGATTTCAGCCACCGCATCGGCAAACTCGGGCAGGCCACGCATCCGGAAGTGGTGGCTGCGCGCAAGCGGGTGGCGGCTGCGGCGCTCAAATACGGGAAGTATCCTGCGGTGGCTTCGCTGTATGGGCAGAAGGAGGAGGTGATGGCGGAAGGAACGCGGGTCTTCACACTGGGCGCGGATGTGCTGGAGCTGGGCAATGCGTTCAAGAAGCTGGTGGGTGACTTTGGCGGGGCGGGCTCCGCGAAGGTCAGTGATTCGATTTACCAATCCAAGTAAGCGCCATGTCTACCGATCTCTTTTCTCTTCAAGGCAAAACGATTCTTCTCACCGGAGGTGCGGGACTTTATGGGCGTGGTCTGGCGGCCATGCTGGCACAGACGGGGGCGACGCTGATCCTGGCTTCGCGTGATGTGGCGAAGCTGCAGGTGGTGGCGGAGGAGGAGGCTGCGAAGGGTAACCGCGTGTTTGCGGAGTCGCTGGATCAGGGGGATGAAGGCTCTGTGGTGGCGCTGCATGAGCGAGTGACTGCGCAGCATGGCGCGCTGCATGGACTGGTGAACAACGCGGTGCTGCGGCCGATGAAGGGGGCGAATGGCGCTGCGGAGCAGTTTGCGGAATCCATGCGCGTGAATGCGACTGGTGTGATGCTGATGCACCGTCACTTTGGCAAGACGATGGCGGAAGCGGGACGTGGCAGCATCGTGAACATCGGGAGCATTCAGGGGATGATCGGGCCGAGCTACGAGCTGTACACGGGCACGAACATGGGGGACATGCCGCCGGATTATTTCTTTCACAAGGGAGGCATGGAGAACCTGACGCGCTTTTATGCGGCGCTCTATGGGCCGCAGGGGGTGCGGGTGAACAACCTCGCGCCGGGGGGCTTTTTCAACAACCAGCCTGAGCCGTTTTTGCAGAGGTATTGCGAGCACACGATGCTGGGACGCATGGCGGATGAGACGGATCTGGGTGGTGCGGTGATCTTTCTGCTGAGTGATGCGTCGAGGTACATCACGGGGGTAAATCTGCCGGTGGATGGCGGGTATACGGCAAAGTAGTTTTCAGCGGACCGTTTGCGCGGGCGCTGAAGGGCGGGCGCTTTAGGAAAGGGGGGGAGCGGTCGGGATTGCAGGTGGCGCTGGGACGAAGGATTCTACGGACGCGCACAACGCGTCCCTACCAGCCTTGGGGGCTGCGACACGGTGTGGGGTGCGCGGATTGGCAGGGCTGGCGCGGGGCTTCCGGAACGAGCTGAAGCTCGGGGTTACTTTAGGTCTGCTGCGGGGATGCGGAAGAATTTGTCGGTGCGGGACTTCTGCTTGTCTTCGCCGCCGAGGCAGTAGATGAAGCTGTCGAGCTTTATGAGGCCGACCATGGCGGCGTAGGGCAGCGGTTTGGCTTTGGTGTAGGTGTTGGACTTTACGTGGTAGATGAAAGCATCGGCGGTGAAATCAGTGGTGTAGCCACCGGCGAGGTAGATGTGCTGATCATCGAGCGTGACGGCGGTGAGGCCGCGATTGGGCACGGCGAGGGGCTGCAGTTTTCGCCAGGTGTTATTTGCGGGTGAGAATGCATAGGCTTCCACGGAGTTTGATGGAGCTTTGGCGGCAGAGTCGTAGTTCATGCCGCCGAAGATGAAGAGTTCGGAACCTGCCACGGCGGAGGCGGCGACGGCGAAGGGTTTGCCGGGGTAGTCGGCCAGTTTGGTGACCTGCCAGCTGCCATTGATCCATTCCACCGCATGCGCGGAGCACTGAACGCCGGCGATGTTTGCCGCGTCATCGGTGCCGCCGACAAGGACATGTTTGCCATTCACTGTTCCCCCGGCAGCAAGGATCACCGAGGCGGGCAGTGCGGAGAGCTGAACGCTGGTCTTTTCTCCTTCTATGACTGAAAGAGCTTTGAGTGATTGCGTGCCGTCCGTTCCACCGAGATATGCGAACGTAGTGTCATTTTGAAGGTTGGTGCCATAGGCCACTGGGCTGCTCAATTCACGGAGCTTTGTCCACTTTCCTGCGGCTGGGTCAAATTCGTGAATGGCTCTCAGCCAGTTTTTTTTGCCGCCCTCCCAATTGGTGCCGCCGATGATCACGATCTTGCCATTTCTCACGCCGGACAGGAAGCCGCCATTTGGCTCCGGGAGCGGGGGCAGCGGCTGCCAGTCGGCGGCGTGTGCAGCGCATGCGAGGAATGCCACCACGCTAAACAGTCGTTTTGTCATCGGGATCGGTTGCGCGTGCATAGTGGTCGGTGTGGGGTGATTTCCAGTCGGGGCGCAGGCGGACGTCACCTTTGCCGGCGAGTTTACCGGGCTGGCTTGGAGGCGTGGCATCTGCGGCCCGGCGCATCTCCCACCAGCACTGGCCGCAGTGGTTGTGCTCGTGATTGATGACGAAGCCGGCCTTCTGCATCAGGGGGCCGATCCAGCCCATGCAGTGGTCGCAGTAGTCGGTGTACTGGTTCAGGCCATTGCGCAGCAGGAAGCCCTTGGAGGGGCACTCGTGCATGTCGATGCGGAAGACGTCGTCGGTGACGGTGCGCTCGTAAACCGCGCCTTCGTCTGCGAGCGTGGGGCCCCAGTATTCCTTCATACCTTCGATGCCTTTTGCTTCGATGAGCTTTGAGGCGTGGAGCTGGGAGTCCTGATGGATGGCCTCGTCCCAGTAGGCGCGCACCAGATCATGACCTCCCTGAGTACGGAGCCATTCGAAGGTCCACTCGTAGTGCCCACAGAAGTCGTAACAACCAATCATGATGCTGTGGCGATGTCCTCCAGGTTTTGCGGAGCGGCATCCGCTGTTCGTTTGATGAAGCGCTGGGTGCAGGTGCCGTTGCCACCGCAATTGCGAACGGTCAGGCCGGCAGGCTCGGCGATGGCCTCGTTCACATAAAAGCAATGCTGGCAGAAATTGGGGACGATCGCACGGCCATGATCGCGCAGGTGATGGATGGCGGGGCAGTGTTTGACTTCGAGGCGGACCTCATCGCCAGATTCGATGACTTCGACCTCGGCTCCCGGCTCTGCCTGAAAGAAGGCGCGCCAGTAGTCCGCCACGCCGTGCATCCCCTGCTCCGCCCATTGCAGCGCCACGGGGCGGTAGTAGCTGGTGCCGATGTCGCGCCAGTATTTTTTCAAGGCCTCTTCACCGTGATTCCGCTGAATGAAGCGAAAGGTGGCATTGGTGGCGAAATAGAAATCTGCATGACCCACCGGCTTGGTGTCGGTGTAGGGCAACGGTGAAGGCGTCTCGGCGTCTGACATGAGGGTAGACTGGCGGGGGTCATTCATACGATGGGACCATTCCAGTTTCTTGTTTAATCGGCTGGTTCTAAAAACAAACCAGCAAACATTGGCCTCGCCAATCGTTCCTTCCACGATGATCGCTTCCTCATGACGCACTTCTCCTGGCTCGATTATACCATCTTTGGCGGCTACCTCGCGGCATCAGTCGGCGTTGGTTTGTTCTCGGCACGCGGGTCCAAATCACTCGGGGACTACTTCCTGGCAGGGCGCGGGATGAACAGCATCCTGGTGGCGATGTCGATTCTCGCGGCGTTGTTTTCAGGCATCAGCTATCTTGCGGGTCCGGCGGATGTGTACAAGAACGGCTTTGCGTTTGCCTACATCGTACTGGCATTCTTCATCGCCACGCCCTTCACGGCGATTTATATGCTGCCGAAGTTTTATCAGTCGCGGTTCTTCACCGCGTATCAGTTTCTTGAAGAGCGCTTTTCACTGTCCGTGCGACTTCTTGCTTCCGGGTTGTTCATCTTCCGTGTCGCGCTGTGGCTGGCCGCTGCCACGTATGCGCCAGCACTGGCGCTGGAAAAAGTCACCGGCATGCCGCTGTGGATCACGATTCTTGCGACGGGCACGCTGACCACACTTTACACCGCGCTCGGTGGCATGCGCGCGGTCATCTGGACGGATGTGATCCAACTGATCGTGCTCTTTGGCGGGCAGTTGATCATTGTGTTTGTGGCGATTGGTAAAATCCCCGGTGGTCTCGGTGGCGTGTGGGACACGGCGATGGCGGATGGGCGCATGGATCTGAGCCTCTCTTTCAGCATGTCTGAGCGTGTCAACCTCGGAGCGGTGCTGGTGGCAGGTGCCTTTCTGCATCTGGTGCAGATGGCGACCGACCAGGTCTCTGTGCAGCGCTACCTCACCGCCGGCAGCCTGAAGGAGTCGCAGCGTTCGCTGTGGATCAAGCTGTGGCTTGTGCTGCCGGTGCTGGTGCTGTTTTATGGCACGGGGCTGGTGCTTTATGCCTTCTACAAGATCCATGGAGACCCGATGGCGGCGGGCTTGATCGCCAAGGAGGATCAAATCCTGCCCTACTTCGTGGTCACGCAGCTTCCGGCCGGACTGCCCGGTTTGCTCATTGCGGCGATCTACGCGGCCAGCATGTCGACGATTTCTGCGGGACTGAATTCCCTGGCCTCCGCGACGGTGGTTGATTTCAAGCAGCGCCTCTCCACGGCCCCGGTCGGCACCCAAGCGCAGCAGGTCGGCAATGCCCGGTGGATCACGGTGGCTTACGGCATCATCGTCATGGGGCTCGCTTTTGCGGTGTCATTCATGCCGGGAAATCTGGTGGAGTCGGTCAACACAGTGATCGGACTGATTGGCGGGCCGTTGCTGGGGCTGTTCTTTCTGGGCATGTTCACGCAGCGTGCCACGACGCGTGGGGCACTGCTCGGCTGTCTGGCCGGGTTCGTAACCCTGCTGGGAATCTTCATGTATCAAAACGGAGCCTTCACGGCGGTGAAACCGCCGATGCTCGTCTCCTTCATCTGGTTCAGCCTGCTGGGCACGATCATCACGATGACCGTGGGCCTGCTCACCTCCGGCCGATCTGTCCCGTCGTCAGGCCGCCATCAATGATGATGGTCTCGCCGGTGATGTAGCTGGCGGCGCTGGAGCAGAGAAAGACAGCGGCGCCTGCCACATCTTCCGGTGTGCCCAGGCGCTGAAGGAGGATCTTCTTCTCATAGTGCTCCACCATGCCGCCATCGCTGGAATGGTGGAGGCCTGCGGTAAGAGGGGTCTTGATCAGGCCGGGGGCCACGCCGTTCACGCGGATGCCATGATCTGCGAGGGACACGGCGAGAGATTTTGTCAGCATCACGAGAGCGCCTTTGCTCGCATCATACGCGGCGGAATCCAACTCGGCCTGAAAGCCATTGGTGGAGGAAGTGATGACGATGCAGCCGCCACGTTTCTCCGCCACGAGGCGACGGGCAAAAGCCTGTGCGGCGAAAAACGCTGACGCCATGTTGAGATTCACGGTCTTGTCCCAGCGCTCCCGCGTCATCTCAAGGAAGGGCACATCGAAAAAGCTGCCGGCATTACAGATGAGGGTGTCGAGGCCGGGTTCGGCTTCAAAAGCACGCTGCACCAGTTGCTCGGGTGCCTCCGGGGGGGACAGATCGCATGAGAGATAGGAGGCCCATGCTGGGAAATCCGCAGGACGTGCGGTGAGCCCGTGGCACACCACGCGCGCGCCAGCCTCATGGAGGCCGTTTGCCATCGCGTATCCAATGCCCTGAGATGACCCTGTCACCAATGCGGCCCGACCTTCAAGAGAGAATGCTTTCGTCATGCAGCTTCAAATAATCGCGGATGTTTGCATTCGCAATGCGATCCACCATTTCTGTTCCGCCAGCCGTCAGCGCTTCCACCTCAGCCTTGTAGGTGCTGATGAGGCGCACGACCTGGCCGTTGATTTCGGCGGCGTAGCTGTAAAAGGGGGAATCGCTGCCCCACATGAATTTTTTCGGGTAGGCTGCGGCGAGATCGGCGATGACGCGGGCGGGATCGGTGTAGTCGGAGTCGAAGCGCCGGGATTTGGGGGCGATGTAGGGCAGATTCTGCACCGCGCCCACGCAGTGGATGCAGTGGGCGGAGTTGTCGAACCAGGTGTTTGGCAGGGCCTGCACGCGGTCCAGGCATTCCTTGTCGTAGCGGCAGGAGTGGGCGAGGCAGAAGCGCACGCTGGGGTTTTCCTCCGCAATGTCGAGGATGTCGTGCGCCTGGGCCCAGAGGTCGCTCTCGGCCACGCTGGAGTGGATCAAGAAAGGCACGTCCCATTCCGCCGCGAGTTCCACGAAGACTTTACCGCGATCCCGCAGGTGCTTGATGTCGGATTGAAGAATGGTGGTCTGCATCTTGATGCCGTAGAAGCGGTAGTCGGCGCGGAGCTTGCGCAGTTCCACGGCTTGAGCGGCGGTGTTGCGCATGGGGTCGGCCATGACAAAGGGGAGCATGCGTTTCCCTTCTTCGGGAAAGAGCTCGTAGCATTCCTTCATGAGGCGGCGGTTTTCGAAAGCGTAGGGCACGTCCTGCAGGCGGCCTTTTTCGTCCTTGATCTCGTTTTGCATGAAGACGGTGACGTCCAGAGCGAGATGGCTGACGAAGGGGAAGACGATCCAGCGATCCACGCCGAGGGCGCGACCTTCATCGTGCATGGCGACGAGGTGCTGGGCGTAGGGGAAATCGCCGTGGAGGTAGAAGAGGAGGTCTGAGCCGACGTGGTTGTGGCAGTCAATGATCATGGTGATAAGTGCGCGTGGGGTGAATGCTCAATGGCGGGTTTTGTCAATTTTCACCAAGCACCGAGGTTGTGACGGGCAGCAGCTGGCAGATCCTCCTGCTGCTGGTGGCGCACATAGCGGTGCTGCACCGGTGGCAGCCCAGCGGGCAGCTCTGCTGCAGCACCGAGGCATGGAGAAGCAGGAGCGAGGCTGAAATCCTGATTCTTCAGCGAGACGAAGCCAGGATCTTTCCCCTGCAATGACAATGCCAGTGTTTCGATCTTTCCGGTGAAGTCATCCACACTGGGGACCCAGCCCTGAGTGAGCCAATTTTTGCCGAGCCTGAGCACGCCCTGCCTGGACATCAGCGAGAGTTTTTTGCCGCCTTGGGTCATATGGAGAATATTGCCATGGCACTCGACCGTCTCCTCCTCCGAGGAAAGGCGAAAGAGCGCCACCGCATGCGTGCAGGTGGAGATGACGGTGTTGTGATAAAAGTAGAGCACGCCTTTGCGGTAGCCCGCGGTCTGGCCGCTGTCCCCGCCGTAGTGGACGAACTGATTGTTGCCGTCGCCTTCGCGCTCGATGAGCACATTTCCATAGACGTGGCTCTGCCGGTAGGCGGGAGAAGCATTGAGAGCGGGATTTCCTGTGGCATCCACCAGATCCAGCTGGCGGTTGCCGCCCTCGATCCAGTTGTAGCGCACGACCAGCCCGGCGGAGCGGTCCTTGAGATTGTTGCCGGAGCATCCTTCACGGAGCGGACCGAAGTGGTTTCCCTCAAACACGATGCCATCGCACTCCGTGTAGGCGTTGTGCTCGGTGATGCTGCCGGGATTCCCGTTGTCATACAGGTGGCAGCGCTCCACGCGTACGTTTTTGGAACTGGCGCTGACCAGGAGGCCGTTGCCACTGCCATGGAGCACCAGGTTTCGCAGCACCAGGTGATCGACGATCTCGACACTCACACTTGCGGCGTCCTTGCGGTAGGGAGTGACGCCTCGCGTGCCTTCAAATGTGCCGGGAGACCTGGCGCCGCAGATGTCCAAATTTTCCAATACGATGTATCCGGGTTCTGCCACGGCGGAGCTATTGGAGCCACCGATCTTCACCACGCCGCGCTCCTGGCCCCAGTAGTCCAACTGCGGACGGGTTGACGCATTCTCGCCATCGATCACCGGGAGCTGTCCCTTTGGGCCAGCCACCCCGCTGACGGTGACGGGCTTTTCCTCCGTGCCACGGCAGCTGAGAACCCACTTTTCATGATAGGGCTTCTCACGCCAGTGAATGCGCACCACATCCCCGGCGACCAGCTTTTCCCAAGGCACCGAGCCGATATCTGCAAGCTTCTGTGAAGGCCCCACCTCATAGACCGCCGCGTGCGCGAGACCTGTCAGAAGCTGACAGGTCATGGCGCAAAGAATCGGACGGACAAACAATGGACGGCAGCACATAAAAAACATGATGAGGAGGCTTGCTCAAGCTGATGCAAATGAACAATGACACTCCGGCGCGCGCACCCGTTTGCCAGTGAAAATTCCGTGGGTCATACCAGTCGAGCAAAGCCTTGTTGCGGGCCTTGTGCGGCCTCCAGGGGAGTCTTGGAAACGAGGGCGAGAGATTCATCCAGAGCGGCGAGCATGTCTGACAGCATGGCATCGGTGTGGGGCCATGTCACATAGAGCTGGCTGGACATCAGGAAGCCGCGCTGGAGCATGTGGCGGATAATGTGCTGCTTGGCGGCGGGATTGGCAAAGGCGAGAGAGGGTGCGCAGGGCATGCCGCCGATTTTGAGCTGGAGGTCGGGATGCCGTGCGGCGACTTCGCGGAGGCCGGACTGCAGGCGCTCGCCCATCTGCCAGACTTTTTGCTGCACGCCCTCGCGCTGCATTTTGCCGATGCAGGCCAGCGAGGCTGCGGTGCCGACGCCATCGGTCCAGTAGCTGCTGGAGATGAAGCTGCTGTTTGCGGCATCCATCACCTCGTTTTTGCCGATGATGGCTCCGGCGGGGTAGCCGTTGCTCATGGCCTTGGCATAGACGGCGATGTCTGGCTCGATGCCCAGCATGGGGGCGGCGCCGGGGAAGCCATAGCGCCAGCCGCTGGTGACTTCATCCAGCACATAGACGGCTCCGGCGGCATGGCAGGCAGCGATGACCTGCTGCATGAAGCCATCACGCGGGAGTTCGGAGCGCATGGGTTCCATGACGACGGCGGCGAGTTTGCCATCGAGCTTCTGCATGGCGGCCTTGAAGGAAGCGAGGTCGTTGTAGCGGAAGGGAACGGCGGTGCCGGCGAGTTCGCGCGGCACGCCGAGAGGCTGCAGGCCTGGAAGCAGGTGGCCATCGAGTGCGGCGTCATCGCCGAGATTGGCGGCGAGATACCAGTCGCTCCAGCCGTGGTAGCCGCAGAAGGCGATGCCGCTTTTTCCGGTGGCGGCGCGTGCGATGCGCACGGCAAGCCCGAGGGCCTCGCCACCGCCGCGTGCGTAGCGGACCTTGCCGGCCCATGGATGGAGACGGAGCAGGACATCGGCGAGTTTGACCTCATCCGGGGAGGCCAGGGTGGCGTAGCTGCCGAGATTCACGCGGCGCTTCACAGCGGCATTCACTTCATCATCGGCATGGCCGAGCAGAATGGCTCCAACGCCACCGGTGAAGTCGGTGTAGCGTTTGTCATCGAGATCCCAGATAAGCGCGCCTTTGGCACGGGAGAAATAGGAGGGCCAGGATTGGGGATCGAAGAGATGCGCACGCTTGGAGAGGAGGCCGGTGCCGCAGGAGATTTTGGTCTTTGCCTCTTCCCAGAGCTGGGGGCCGGATTGTTTTTCTGGGGCGGGCTTGAGAAGGCGCAGCGCATTCTCGCGGAAGATGTCCTCCAGATCGCCTTGCGTCATGCCAGTGTCTTCGCAGGCTTCGCGGAGGCAGAGGAGAGACTCGATGCCCACGGTGGTGTACTGGCCGAAGATGGTCAGCTTGTCCCCGGTGATTTCCGGATAGATCCAGGTGAAGCCATCGCCTTGAGTAATGCAGGAGCCGCGCAGTTCGCTGACCATGTAGTCGCTGCCCCAGAGAACGCGACGCGGGCCGAGGATCTCCAGTGCGGCGCGGAAGGCACCGGCTTGTGTGACGGCGGAGGTGTCCACGACGACGTTGTCCAGATCCACCAGGTGGTGCAGGCCTTCGCGGGCGTGGCGGTAATTGAACGAGCGGGCCACGTGAGCGAGCACGAGCTTGCAGCGTGGGTAGCGGCGGCAGAGACGGCGGAGCGCAGATACATTGCGCGGGTCGGTGATACCATCTGCGAGCATGATGTGCAGCATCATGATACCGTTGTACTCATGGCAGAGCTCCCACATCCACTCTGGGGCGAAGGATTCGATTTCTGCTTCCTTCGTATCAGGCACGGCTGCGTAGAGGCGGTAGGGCTTGATTCCGACAAACGTGCCGGTGATCAGGAGGCGCCGGACCTCGACGGGGTCATCCGTGGGCGCGGCGAGGACAAGGGCGCGGGAATTGCCCGTGGCGTCCACCTGGGACTGAAGCCAGGCGTTCTCCCCTGCCCTGTCATTGCCTGCGCTGGGGTAGCCGAAGAACAGGCCCTCGACCTGACGTTCTGGAAGCCACAGGCGCATGGCGGCCTGGAAGTCCTGCATGCCGTAGCCGCGATTTTCATCCAGAAACACCGGACGGTTCCCCTCGGCGAAATGACGTGAGTGGAAGAGATGGGTGTGAACATCGAAGACATTGTCCGGCACGAAGCCGTCAATGGCGCGATGCAGCAGCTTGCGATCTGTGTCGTTGAGTGCGGTGACGAGTGTGAGCGACATGGGGATCAGTCGTTGAGGTAGATGGCATAGACCTTGGCGGTGCTGCCGGCTGGGAAGTGCACGCGGAGTGCGAGTTTTTTGCCGGAGGGCAAGGGCTTTGGCCATGCGAGGGGGACGCGGACGCCGCTGGTGGTCAGCTTGACTTCGTAGCCGTCAAGGGGGTGGTCAAGAGGGTCAAGGAGTTGTACGGTGAGGGGAGATTCGGGGGTGGCGCCGTCCACATTCAGGGCGATCTCTTTGGCGGTGAAAGGGCTGGTGATGAATTGGCCCTCCTCCTCCGCGACCTTGCGGGAGAGGGAGCCGAAGCCATCGCGGCGCAGGGTGGCGAGGCCGATGTCCATGTGCTCCAGTTCACCACCGGTGTTCCAGTGGGAATACCAGATCATGGTCTTGTCTCCCTCGTTCACGAAGGCGTGGCCTTGAAGGATGGCGATGTCGTCCCATTCGCCTTCTTTGCCCCGTGGAATGATTTGGAAACCGGGCACGGGTTCGCGGTAGTGCACGCCGTCGTTGCTGATCATGAGACCGAGATCCACGCGCACGCCGTAGTTCCAGCTCTTGCCTTTGGGTGGTGCTAGCTCCGCATCCTGCCACATGCCGTGCAGGCCGACCATGACATTGCCGCGATTCCACAAGCCTGCGCCCATGTGCATCTGCTGGCCTTTGACCGGGGGATCGGAGAGCTGGCCGGGGCGTGCGTAGGAGAAGGCTTTGGCCTTGGACCAGGTGACGAAATCGGGGGAGCGATAGGCGAGCATGTCGCGCCCGATGTCGCTGCCGTCTGCGCGCCATGACCAGGGGCTGAGGAGCTGGCCGGTGGCGTAGTAGAAATCACCGAAGCGATAGAGGCCGCTGACTTCGAAGCGCTCGCCGCCTGCGTTTGCTGGACGGTCGCCGACGCACTTCCATTTCAAGCCGTCTGCGCTGGTGGCGGTGACAAATGAGCCCCAGCGTTTCTCGTTGGGGCCGATCTTGCTGCGGCCGCCTTTGACTTCGTCGATGGGCATGTGGGCGATGTAGGCGCACTTGTAGCGTTTGGTCGCGTCCGGTTCATTGGGCTCATAGAGGACCGAGAGGAAGTCATTCACGCGAGTCATTGAGTAGGCCTCGCCTTCGATCTGGCAGATGTTGTTCTTCTTGCTGCCATTGAACTCGACGAGGCCGAGATCAGGCTTGGTCCAAGTGATGCCGTCCTTGCTTTCTGCGTAGCACATGGGCCGCCACCAGCCGGGGGCCTGGCCTTTCTCGATCTTTGGCTCGTGCATGCCGAGGTACCACATGCGTAAGGTGTCGCCTTGTTTGATGACGGTGCCGTAGAGCACGGCGTGGCCGTGATCGGGCGAGCCCGGGGGGCCGCTGCGGAGCACGGGATTTTGCGGATGTTTTTGCGCGGTCTCCAGGGTGAGTTTGAGATTGTGCTGCCAGGCGATGTTGTGGTCGTCGAAGGCGAAGAAGACTTGTTCGGCGGCCTGAAGATGGAGCGTCAGAGCGGCGAGGATGCAAAGGGAGAGCTTCATGGGCGAATTGTGATGCCGGGCGAGGGGCTTGCGAGTGTAAAACGTTGGTCCGGTGTACAGACCAGAGAGGAGAATGCACTGTCGAGCTTTCGCTAGCTCCTGGCAGACTACGCAGCAGTCAGAATCCAGAACGGGCTAAAGCTCGTGAGTACTTTGGCCGGCTTCTTTGAGTGCGTGGGCGTGAGGCTGCTTTTGTGGGGCGGAGGGTGGGATGTGGTTGGAGAACCTTTTTAACCCTGCGAAAGCGGTGGCTGCGATGCAGGCTTGCGCCTTGCATCTGCGCGACCGCACTCCAAAAAAGCTGGCGCGCTAATCGGTGCTGAGATCGGAGAAGAGGACGCACCAGTTCCACAGGGGGTAGGGCTGGGCGGCGCGGGTGCCGTAGGCGGGGTCGGCGAAGGTGTGGGTGGAGGGCGCGGGGTCGGAGTCGCGGAGGTTGCCGTAGCTGAAGGAGCGCTGGGCGACGATTTCCTGACCGGCTGCGAAGGAGACGTTGTTGCGAAGTTCGCGAGGATCGTAGCGCAGGACGGTGACGCCGTTTTCTTCACTTGTGCCCCGGATGGCGACGCGGGTGGTCTGGCCTGAAAGGCTGGTGACGAAGAAGGCGCCTTCTGCGAGCAGGGGCTTGAGTTGCGCGGTGAAGCTGCTCTTGAGCAGCAGTTCTGCGGTATGCTCCGGGCCGCTGCGTAATGAGGCTATTGGGCCGAGCGCCTGTGCAAATGGATGACCGTAACTGACGCTGCAGGTCTGCCCTGCGGGCAGTGGACGGGCGAAGCGCAGGCGCACCTGAGCGGGGGTGGAAACTTCCACTGCCGTGAGGGTGAGTAATGCTCCGGTGGTGTCGCGCACGCGGAAACCGGAGAGGGAGGTGAAGCCATCCTTGGTGGCGATTTCCTGCCGTGCAAGGAAGGTGGTGTCGAGCACGAGAGGTGGGCGGGGAACGGTGAAATCGAGGAGGATGCTGGCGCGATCGGCGGCGAGTTTCGCGGAGCGGGGGCGCAGGGGCTGCCAGTCTTCGCCGCGATCCAGCACGCGGTGCATGACTTTGCCGACTTGCTCGCCCCACCAACGTTCGCCGTCGGCGGAAAGATGGATGGGGTCGCCATGGCGGTCTGGCTTCGTGCGGCTGTTGATGGCGCTGGGCACAGCGTAGTGCGGGCCGACGAGCCAGATGTTTTGATCGGCATCTGCGGCCATGAGCTGTGCTTCGCCGGCAGGGCCGAGGGTCTGATAGGTGAACATGGGCAGCTCACCGCCCTGCCCTGTGATGGCGCACAGGTCTGCCGACCACTGTTTGCGATAGGCGATGAGTTGATCGCGATACCAGGCGAGTCCTGCGGGGCGTGGCAACTCGGTGTCCCAACGTGTGGGCACGAGGCTGCCGGTGGGGCCGCCATTGCCTTCTCCCTGCATCCAGTAGAGGGCAGAGATGCGGAAGTTTGCGCCTGTCGTTTTGGCCTGAGCCACGGCACGGCGTGCATCATCCAGACTGGTGCGGTAGTAGCCGCCGCCGTGACGGCGTGATTCCGGGGTGCGTGGATCGGTGGAGAGATCGGCGCTGGAGAGCTCCTGAATCTGGCGACCACCCTGCCCTGCGCAGGCGACGAGAAAGCGTGAGGCTGACTGAGTTGCATGTGCTTTGTCATTTCCGAATCGCGCGGACTGCCAGTGATCGGCCATGCCATTGGCCACGGTTTCACCCAGGCCGCCGTTTGTCTGCGCGCGGAGGGGCACGAGCTTGAACAACTCTGCGGGACGCAGCTCGGGTGTGGCGGAATTGTCCTTGGGCAACCAGGTGCGCACTCCGCGCTGGAAGGTGAGATTTCCCCAGCCGGTATCTTCACGGGTGACGACTGGCAGGGACTCCGAGCCATCGCACAAGGACTGGCCCATCATCCAGATGCCGGAGATTTTTGGCGCTGTATCCGCAGCACCAGCCAGCCCCGTGAGTGCAAGGAGGATGAAGCGAAGTTTCATGGGATGAACTGGAATGAGAAGATGTCGGCGTCCTTCATGGAGAAGCGCAGCCGCAGTATTTTCCCGGCGATCGTGCTGACATCCGCGCCGGACTTCCAGGTGACTTTGCGGTCCAGTTCATTGCCGATTTGCATCACGCAATCCTCCACTCCGAAGCCCGGGACCGCCTTGCCATCCACGTCTTCAAAGCCGACTTTCACGCCACCGGCGGCGGAGGTGGAGAAGTTCAGTGAGAGCTCGCGCCCGGCAAACGCGAGCGGCTTGGTGATGGCGTGGCCGCCAGCGTAGCCGCAATGCAGCGAGGCAAAGCCGTCCGTGCGCAGCGAGTAGCGGCGCATGTGCGCGGTGGGCTGTGCGTAATCCTGATTCACAAAGACGGACATCTCATGCGGGCCGGTGGGCACGACATTGAGAGCGGGGTAGTTGGTGCGGGAAACCCAGTTTTGCGCGCCGATGCCGCCACGGATGAAGCCTTCGAGAAAGGTGCGGTCATACATGCCGATATGCGCAGCTCCCTCCGCCGGGCGTGTGGTCATGAAGATGGCGTCGGAGGTGTCTTTGAAGTAGCCGGGGTTTACATGGATGGCGGCGGCCTGCTCATCGGTGAGCACGCGGCGGCCTGGCATGAAGCGCGCGGCGATGGCCACATAGAGGTGGGGTGCGCGGAAGTAGGGATGCGTTTGATTGGTGTACAAATGCTCGATCGGAGCCAGCATGTCCGGATTGCGGTACTCCATGAGCACGGGGGCGGACCAGGTGCGGAAGTCTTTGCTTTCGCTGCGGACGATGCGCCGGATGCCGCCCTCAAAGACGCGGTAGTAGGCCACGTATTTGTCTTCTGCAGCGGACCAGAAGGGCACGTTTTGTGAATCGAACATGTATTTGTAGGGCACCATGGCCTTGGTGATGACGGGCTCGGGGGTGATCTTTTCCCAGCGCAGACCGTCAGGGGATTTCCAGGCGGTGAGGCCGCCGCCTTCCATGGTGCCGCCGAAGGCTTTGAAGCGTTCGCCCTCGGGCACGCCGGGGCGCGCATCGCGGAAGGGGCTGAAGTTGTGAGTGGCGGTGTGCGCCTTCATGAGCACGACGTTGTTTTTGCGGGTGCCCATCACTTCACAGAGGCCGAGCTCGGGCTTGGTCCATTGGCGGCCGTCGGTGGATTCTGCGACGCAGGTCACCTCTTCCTCGCTGCCGTCTTTGTTGGCCACGGCTTTGCCACGGTAGTAGGCGCGCAGGCGGCCGTCTGCGAGTGTGACGAGGGTGGCGTAGCCGCTGAAGAGGCCCTCCCATGGCTGGTCAAACTTGAAGGCCACGCCTTCATCGCGCGGGGTCTGCTGTTGCAGATGTGTGCCGCTGAATCTTTCGAGCAAAAAGGAATCGGCAAAGAGTTCGCGGCGGCTGCCGATGTTGGTTGGCGCATCGGCTGCGGCGAGGGTGCTGGCGAACAGCAAGACGGTGATTAGAGAGAATGGTTTCATGGGTGAGCTGACTTGAGGTGCTGTGTGAGGATTTCCTGTAATGTGGTGGATGGTTTGCCATCCTGTGGATAGTGGACGGCGCAGGGCACGCCAAGCGACTGCAGTGCTTCTTGGAGCATGCGGGCATGGAGGACGCTGTGGCTGGGATCGGTCTGCGGCTGGCCTTTGACGGGGGGCTTGTCATCCTTGGTGTAGATAATGAAGGCGGGCGGATCGTCGGCACTGGCGTAGGCGATGGGTGACCAGAGGGGGATGTCTGCGAGGTGCTGCGCGCGGTTTGCGAGGAAGAGCGGGAAGGTTTCTTTTCGCGACTTATTGAGCGGGTAGCCGAAGGCGTGGGCGCCGTATTCGCTGTTGGGGATCCATTCGATGAGCTGCTGCGGATCGAACGAAGCCTGCGGGGCTTTGGTGGCGGTGAAGAATAGACGGGTGGATTCGCGGGCGATGGGATCGGTGCTTTGCGGATCGGCCATGTCAGCGTGCAAAGCGAGCCAGAGCGAGGAACAGCCCCCGGCGCTGACACCGCTGGCGGCGATGCTTGTTTTATCGAGATGCCAGTCGGTGGCTTTCGAGCGGAGGAATTGCAAAGCGCGTGCGGCATCTTGCAGGGGCCATTGAAGCGGTGGTGTGACCTTGGCGGCATTCGCATCCATGAGGAAGCGGTAGTTGATGGAGGCGACGGAGATGCCGGCAGCGAGGAATGCGGGGACATCGAGATGCTGATGGATGTCGGTCTTGTCCTGCGCGGCCCAGCCGCCGCCGTGGATGTAAAACACGACGGGCGTGGGCTTCGCGGATTTTGCCAGCCACACGTCCATCGTCTGGCGGAAGTGGTTGCCGTAGGCCACGTCGGTGAAGGTTGCGGGTGTGGCATCGAGCTTTGCGGTGGCGAATTTTTTTTGCACCTCCGCAGGCGGCATCCAGCCGGTGGGGCGCTGTTCATTGGGCGAATAGGCGCAGGTGATGAAGTAGAGGCCGTGGGCGGGGAGTTTTTGCGGAGGCACGTTGACTTGCACCTGCGTAAAGCCATCGGCGAACCAGCTTTCGAAGCCGTCGGTGGTATCGGTCTTTAACACGGCACCATTGAGGCGCACTTCGAGTTGTTTGGGCACGGGATAGGGCAGACGCAGGCGGAAGCCGATGCCGTGGGTGAATTTGGCGTCGGTCTTGGCGGCGAGGAGCTGCTCTGGTGTTTGCTCCATGGCGACTTTGAGCTCGGGGCCGGCTTTGATGAAGCTCTCGACTTCGGTGGCGGAGTCGCCGAGGAGGGAGCGGAAGTCCTTGCTGGCGACGGCGTGCTTGGCTGCTGCGGTGGTGGCTACTACGAGGGTCTCGCGGCCTACGGTTTGCGGATAGAGAAAGCCGAGGGCGAATTCGCTCTGCTGATTCCACAGCTCCACGCGACTGGTGCGGCGCGCGGAGGCTGTGGTGCCATACGCGGTGACGTAGTGGCCGACGAAGTGGCGCATGCGGTTCACAGGATAGCCGGGTGTTTTTTCATCCAGCCACGCGCCATTGCCGATGCGCATGAGGCCCTGCATGCGGGCGACGAGGCTGTGCTCCCAGGCCACCTCCTGCGTGAGCAGCATGGTGTGGTATTTGGCGTAGCCGTAGTGTGCCGAGTAAAACATGGGCATGCCGTGCCAGAGCTTGCGCCCCAGGGGTGCGAGCTCGGGGCCCCAGAAGGTGCGCTGGGCATCTGCCTCGAAACGATCGGAAGGGAAACCGGCGGCGCGTCCGGCATCGATCATGGCCTCCGTGACGCGCCAGTCCCAGGGGCGCAGGGCGTAGTTTGAATAGGCACCGCCGGTGACCTCCGTCATGATCTGGCCGTGATACATGCGGCGTGTGCCGAGCTGGGCGGGGGCGTATTCCTGGAGGCCTGTGCCATGCAGGTCGGCGTGAACTTCGGGCTGGTAGTTGTCGATGACGGAGAGCACGGCGGTGAGTTCGGGGGCATCCTCGGGCTTGGTGAGGGTGAGCGTCTTTACATCCCAGAGTTTGCCGATGCGGCCGCTGCCGGTGTAGGGATCGACGCCGTGCTCATTGCGGAAGCGATCGGTGTAAAACATGGCCAGCGGATTCACGCAGGGCATCACGAGGATGATCTGCTTGTGCCGCGTTTCCACGGCCAGGGGATCATCGCTGAGGCACCATTCCGCGAAGGCGAGTGCGCCCGTGGTGCCGGTGCGCTCCGGGCCGCTGTGCAGGGTGGTGATGAGGCAGATTTGCTTGTCTGCGGCGGGCACCGTGGAGTCGGTGATTTTTAGCAGATACACGGGCATGTTCTGGCCGCTCATGCCGCGTGATTCGAGCGACATGGTCTTGGGGAATTTTTGCCGCCAGTGGATCAGAGTTCCCACGTATTCCTCCCAGGTGAGACGGTGCATGGGCGCATAGGTCTCCTGCGTCAGCTTCGCTTTGCCGTCAGCAGAAGCTGAAAGCTCCTGCCCAGCCGCAGGGAGCAGAAGGGCAAGCCCGCCGAGAATGCAGAAAAAAAGCCTCATGAGCAGAGTATGAATTCGCAGCCCTCCACCACCAGCGCAAGCATCTGGTCCTTTGCGCATACCAGGGGGCCATTCAAGGCTTGAAATCCTTTGGCACGAGCTTCATCAGTTCATGGAGGTCAGCGCCCACTGCGCCGCTTCCTTCAGGAAAGGGTTTGCCGTTGATGAGGCAGTTTTCCCAGGTGGCGGTGCCAGCGACATTGACGTCCATGTTTTCAAAGGTGCAGTGCTTTGCCTCCAGCACGGCACGCAGGGCGACGTTGCCGATGCGGGACTCTGCAAGACGGCGGATGAAGACGTTCTTCATCTGCATCCGGCAGTCGCCGGTTGTGCGGCCTGTGATGGAGAGCGGGTTCTGCGCCATGGAGATCACAAGAGCGTTTGTGAGGGAGTAGCGGCCTTCGTCGAGGAAGTAGAGATCGAAGCCGATGTTTTTTGCGAGGAAGACGTTTTTATAGCTGGTCTGCGCGGTGCCGGTGTCGGTGATGCCGGTGCTGTTGCCGATGCTGACAAAGCCATCGACGCGATACTGCGCGGATTCATGCGCGCTGATGCCATCGTCTCCGCACTCGATGGCGGCGATGTTTTCAAAGACCACGTCGCGGCAGTCACCGTGGATGTTGAAGCCGTCGTTGTAAGGATGGGTGGTGGTGAGATTCTTGATGACAAGGTGCGCATTGTCGCCGCTGAACTGCACGCCTGCGCTGCGCATGGGGGCAAAGATTAGGGCATCGGCGAGTTTCTGGCCGGCTGGGAGTTTGAGGTAGAAGGCGCCATAGATCTGCCTCGATGGCGGTTTCTCGCGTGAGGGGTCTTTGACGAAGGTCCATTCCCCTGGCTGGAGTTCCTCGGACTTTTTGAGCGGTGCGCTGCGACCTTTGGACGTGCGACCCATGTGCTGCATCTGCCCGTTCCACAGAAAGAACCAGCGGCCGATGATGGCGTCATCGTTGCGTGCGATGAGATGGTCATTGGCGAAGAGTCCGGGCGATACTTCAGTCCACTGCGCGGGATCGAGAGGATCGCTGCCTTCCAAGGTCGCGCCATGACCATCGAGCGTGATGGGTTTGCCGGGTTCGCCTTTCTTGTTGTAGAAACCGGCATAGTCACGATACACCTTGGGTTCGAGATGGATGTTATCTCCCGGCAGCGCGGCTTTGATGGCATGCGCGATGGTGGGCGCGTCTTTGTCTATGCCGACGTGAATGTCACGCGCAGTGGCACATGCAGTGATCAGAAGCAGGATGAGGAAACCGGTTTTCATGCGGGTGGTGTCAGAGCGGCGGCGGCAGAGTAGGCGGCTTTCAACGTGGGATCGGTCTGCGTGTGGCTGCCGCGATAGACGAGCAGCAGGCCGAGGCGGGAGTGGTCTGTGGTGTTGGGCGCGGAGTGGTGGATGGTTTCGCACTGATGGATGGTGGCATCTCCGGGATCGAGCAGGCCGCAAAATTGTTCGCTCAGCGGCACATGGGATGGCTCTGCCATGCCGATGCTGTTGCCGCGCACGCCGCTGGGCTTGGTGGGCTGCATGCCGTCTTTGTGCGAGCCTTTGACGAAGAAGACGGGGCCGTTTGCTTCGGTGACGGCATCGATCGCGATCCACACGGTGAGCATGTCCGGAGGAGTCTGGCAGAAGTAGGCGTTGTCCTGGTGATAGGGCACGCCGGAGCCGATGCGGGCAGGCTTGCTGAAGGTCTCGACTCCGACGAGCACGGGCTCGCCATGGACCAGCGGAGCGACGAGTGAGCGGATGTCCTCACGTTCGCCGAGCTGACGGAACCACTCGTTGTATTTTTCGAGACGCCAGAGATTGCGCACGGTCTTCTCATCCTTTTCGAAGGTGCGGGCATCAACGGGCTGCGCGACGAGGTCATCGCGGATGTAGCGCTCCAGTTCGGCTCGCACGGCGGCGACTTCGTCAGCGGCGAGGAGCTGGCGGACGAGCACGACGCCGTCGTGCTCATAGTCTTCGAGGATTTGGGTGGGGTCTGTGTTCATGCGGTGAGTTCGGTAAAGAGTGCGGGGTCATCAAGGTCGAGCGCGGCAAAGGCCTGGTCGAGATGCGCGGGTGTGCGACCGCCGACGAGCACGGAGGCGACGCCCGGCTGATGCAGTGCCCAGGCGAGGGCCAGATGCGCCTGCGATTGACCGGTGCGTGCGGAGACGGCTTCGAGGGTGGCGAGACGGTGATACGAGCCGCTGTGAAAATAGACATCCTGATGCCCGGGGACGAGATCGAAACGCGATCCGCTTTGCACGCCGTGCTGATGCTTGCCGGTGAGAAAACCGGCACCCAGCGGGCTGTAGGTGACGAGGGCGATGCCGTGCTCAGCGCAGTGTGCGCGCAAGGCATCGCTCACGTCGCTGACAGCGAGGTTGTGATTGTTCTGCACGACGCTGAAGCGTGGCCCTGCGGCGCGCAGTTGATCCAGATTGACATTGCTGAGACCGAGCGCCTTCACTTTGCCGGAGCGCAGGAGTTCATCGAGAGCAGGGCCTGCAGCAGGCACGCTGTCATGCCACTGATGCAAATAGAGCAGATCGATTTGATCGACGCCGAGGCGCTGCATGCTGGCAGCGATGTCGATGCGGTCATAAGGCGGAAAAATCTTGGTGGCGATGGTGATGCCATGCGGACGACGGGAGGCCAGCCAGCGTCCGAGGATGCTTTCCGAAGCGCCCAGGCCGTAGGCTGCTGCGGTGTCGAAGAGACGAACGCCACGCGCGAGGGCGTGATCAAGCAGCACGCAGGAGGCTGCCTCGTCGATCTCGCGCCCCAGCGTCACGCAGCCGAGACCGATCTGGCTGACCGGCAATGCAGCAGGCGTGATGGTGGCGAGTTTCATGAAAGCTGGATGCCTGCACTGGCAAAGATGCCTGCGCCGATGAAGCGGGCGTGTGAGCCGAGCAGGCGCTGGATGCGGAGGACTTCGTTCCACTTCGCCATGCGCTCGCTTCGACTGAAGGAGCCGACTTTGAGCTGACCGGCATTGGTGGCCACGGCAAGGTGGGCGATGAAGGAGTCCTCGGTTTCGCCGGAGCGCGCAGAGACGACGGGCAGCCAGCCGGCAGCCTGCGTGCGGTGAATTGCGGCGATGGTTTCAGTGACGGTGCCGATTTGATTGAGCTTGATGAGGACGGCGTTGGCGGTGCTGGCCGCGATGCCGCGCTCGATGCGTTCGAGGTTGGTGGTGAAGAGGTCATCGCCGATGAGCTGGCAGCGATGGCCGATGGCCTCGCGCACGATCTTCCAGCCCGCCCAGTCGTCTTCGGCCATGGGGTCTTCGATGGAGACGATGGGATATTTTTCGACCCACTCGATCATGAGCGCGGCGAACTGCTCGGAGGTGAAACGGCGCTGCTCGAGGCCGAGCGTGTAGTGGCCCTCATGAAACAGATCTGTGGCAGCGATGTCGAGCGAAATGCCGACCTCATGCCCGGGGGTGTAGCCTGCGCGTTCGATGGAGGCCATGAGGGCATCGAAGACGTCTTCATTGCGGTCAAACATGGGCCAGTAGCCGCCTTCATCGGCCACGCCGGCGAGGAGGCCGCGCTCGCGCATGACATCGGCGGCGGCGTGGAAGACATTGGCGGTGACTTCGAGGGTCTCCTCATACGACTGCGCGGTGAGCGCCATGATCATGAAGTCCTGGATGTCGATGCGTCCCTGCGCGTGCTTGCCCCCGCCGAAGATCTGGATCTCGGGCAGCGGCAGGAGAGTCCCCTGCCCGGCTCCGAGGAATTCAAACAATGGGATGCGTTTTGCATTGGCCGCCGCCTGCGCCACGGCCATGCTGGTGCCGAGAATGGCATTGGCACCGAGGCGTGATTTCCCGAGTGTGCCGTCGAGCGCGATCAACGCGGCGTCCAGTCCGGCTTGATCAAAGACATCGCGCCCGAGGGTAGTGCTGGCGATTTCTCCTTTCACATGAGACACGGCCTTGAACACCGATTTGCCACGGAAGCGGCTTTTGTCGCCATCGCGCAGTTCCAGCGCTTCATGGTGTCCGGTGGAGGCGCCTGAGGGCACCAGACCATGGCCTGTCGTGCCATCTTCCAATGTGGCAATGACTTCCACGGTTGGATTGCCACGGCTGTCGAAGATTTGCAGGGCGTCGAGAGAGGTGATTTTCATGCGTGCGCAGCCCAGGCTGCCGAGAGAGCGGCAAGCGAGGGAGGTAGGGATAAATGGGAGAGAACGAAACGTGTGACGAGGTCGCGTTGTTCTGCGGAAAGATACTCGGCGGGTGATTTTCCATGCACGCGGGCGAGGAGCAGGCAGAGCAGCAACTTCACGGTGTTCGTTTCCAGATCGTGACCGCAGGCAGACGAGTAGGCGGTCCAAAAAACGGGAATGAGTTGAAGGGCCTGCGGGTTTAAGAGGGCCTTCAGGTGCAGATGCGTGAGCATGAAGGCGGCGTCAAAGGCGGGATCGCCAAACCATGCGCATTCAGCGTCCAGTACGATGAGACGCTGAGGGCCGACGAGGAGGTTTTTGGGGCTGTAGTCTCCATGCACGAGGGCGAGCTTGGTTTCTGCCAGTCGTGCGGCCTCCGCGCGGAGCACGGCAGCGGCTGCTGGCACGCGCTCGGCGGTGGTCAGCAGATAGGGATCGATGCGCAGGGCTTGGAAATTCGGCAAGGTGTGAAAGCGTTCGCGTGCGACGGGATCATTCCATGAGGCGGCATGCAGACGACCGAGGACTTCGCCTGCGAGCCTTGCAATCTCGGTTTCATAGTGGCCTGCCAGCAGCTGGGACTTCCAGTTTTGCAGTTCATCGCCGAGGTATTCCATGGCGAACCAACCATCGCCACCACCGAGAATGCGCGGCACGGCGGCGGGCATGAGAGGCGCGGCGTATTCAAAGAAGGACTGCTCCACGCGATTGCGCGAGACATCGACAAACCAGTCGTCCTTGACCCGCAGTTTTTCCAGAGCCGCCTTGACCACGATGCGTTGTGTGGAGGATTCCACGAGCACGATGTCGCTGGAGACACCACCGGTGAGCGGGGTGACGCGGAAGTCGGTGACGTTGATCAAGCCAGCGGATTGAAGGCGTGGCAGGAGGTCCTCGGAGGTCATGCGCGTGAGTCACTATGGAAGCGCCCAGAACCTCTTTACGGCTTTTTGCCCAGCAGCTGCTGCATCGCTGAAGTCAGGACCTGCTCGACCTCGGGAGCGACGTTTGAAGAAGTGGGGCCGGTTTCGTAGCCGCCTTCGGGATAGGCGGCGGCGGCGCCGATGTAGCCGGGGCCGTAGTTGCCGTAGGCGGCCATCATGACGTGGAGATCGGGACGCATGGCTTTGGCGGCGAGCTGGTATTCGACGAAGAGTTCGCCGGGGAGGTGCAGCATGCGTGAGTCCCCCACCTGGAGGCAGGTGATGTCGATCTCGTGTCCGGCTTTGCTGCGGCGCACGAAGGCAAGCTGATCGGCGAAGGAGATGTAGCCTTTGGCTTCGGTGGCTTTGAGCTTGGCGGTCAGCTCTTCTTCGTTGAGCCGGGGTGAGAGAGGCAGCTTCACGGGCACATTGCCCCAGCCGATGTCGGCGGCTGCGAGCGGCAGCTTCGTGGTTTTGTCATAGGCTTCGCGCATTCCGGCGGCGAGACGGGTGGCGAGGATGACGCGATTGCTCTGCGCGCCGTCGTTGTATTTGCCCGCTGCGACGTTGCCACCGGCGCCGTTGAAGTGGACATGCAGCGCGGCGTTCACATCCTGCCCGCGAATGAAGCGTGCGATGCCGGGGAAATCTGGACTAGGAATGCCAAGGCGATAGTAGCTCTGCGGATGGCATGCGTAGGCGCTGAGAACGGCGATGGGTTTGTCGCCGTTCCAAAAGCTGAGAAGAGAGACGACGGGATCGATGAGGCCTTCGGGCAGGGAGATGAGGCCTTCGATTTTGCAAGCGCTGCCGCGCATGCGGCCAACCTTTCCTTCTGGGGTGCGCTCCACACGGCGATTGGAGGCGACTTCTTTGACCACGGCTTCGCCGTAGCCGTAGTGGGTGGCAGGCTGGGCATTGGGCAATGCGGTGCGGATGGCATCTGCTGCGCGCTGGATGACCTGGCGATGGAAGGTGCCTTCAAAGCGGGTGTAGCCTTTCACGCCGAGTTCTTTGATGATTTTTTCTGCCGTGAAGTCGCAGCCGGGGGCGTCGTGTTGATGCAGGGTGTGCACGGCCACACGGGCCGACACGGTGCCTGCCGCCTCTGCGAGTGCGGAGCGAAAGGCATCGTGGCCTTCATTGGCGATGCCGATCCAATCCACTGCGCAGAGCACGATGGGCTGACCGCCGCCGAGAATGACGATGCCACGGCAGCGGAGGGTGAGATCATCCACGCGCTTCACCGGATCGTAAGCCATCGAGGCACCGAGCGGCGGTGTGGCGTCCACATCGAAGGTGGCGATGCGCACGGGCTCGGCGGCGTGTGCGGTATTCCACAAGCAGATGGGTGAAAGGAGAAACGCGAGAACGAGGAGGGCTTTCATGATGACGAGATGAAACAAACGCGCCTCGTCAGTACGTCTTGCCCGTGGGGATGGCAGCTTGGCCGGAGATTTCACTGAGCACGCTGTCAAAGTCGGCGGAGCAGGCGCTGAGATGAGCGTGCAACGCGCCGAATTCGCTGCCGAGCACGACGAACTGTGCGCCGAGTTCGATGATGGTTTTTGCATCTGCGGCGGAGCCCACGGGACGGCCCCAGGCTTTGCCATGTTTGCGGCAGGCGGCGGCGATTTGCTTTTGCACATCGAGCATTACGGGATCGTTTACAGCGGGCGTGCAGCCGAGGCGGAGGGACATGTCTCCGGGGCCGAGGAAGAGGATGTCCACACCGGGGACTGCGGCGATCTCTTCGGCATTGGCGAGAGCGGCGGGGGTTTCGATCTGCACGGTGAGGAAGGTCTCGCGGTTGGCCTGCTCGATGTAGTCGTCGGGCTTGCCGATCCAGTAGTCGGCATCGCGACCGCCGCCGCAGAAGCCGCGATCTCCGAGGGGTGGGAACTTGATGGCATTGACCAAAGCGCGCGCTTCATCCGCACTGCCGACATGGGGGATCATCAACCCGGCGGCGCCGTCTTCGAGGAGGCGGTAGAGGCTGTTTTTTTCCTTGGTGATTGGACGCCACATGCAGTCGATGTCTGCGGCGTGATGGCGGCCCAGCATGGTTTCGGCTTCACGGGGGTCCCACACACGGTGCTCGGCATCGAGCCAGATGCCGTCGTATTTGAAGTGAGCGGCGATGGCCGGGAAGAAGGCGATGGGCGAGCCGGTGCAGCAGATGCGGGCGACTTGGCCGGAACGGATTTTGGCGAGGACTTTGGAGCGTCTCATAAAAGGGGTCAGGGTTGATTTTTGGAGAGCCAGGTGGAGAGGAGTACGAGCAGCGGCGTGGTGTCGCCGGGGTGGCGTGTGATCATGGAGAGGTCCTGGGCCTGGATGAGGCGCAGTGCTAGAGCTTCGTGGCGGCGCTCTTCTGGGCTGAGGGCGGGTTTTGCGGCGGAAGGCAATGCGACAGCCACATCCCACTCCTGCACGCCGAAGCTGAGGGACCAGTTCATGATCCAGGAATAGTCGTGATGAAACTGCAGCGGATCCTGCAACGGGAGTTCGGCAGGCACGGCGATGAGGACGAGATCCGGCTTCATGCTGCGCACCTTGCGGGCGAAGAGCTCAAGCTGCGCGAGTGTCTGGCCTGCAACGGGCCATGGCGTAACCTTGACAACGGCAGCGGGATAGAGGCGCTGCAAGGCAGGCGTGATGAGTGTATCATACGGCGGCATGGCGAGCACCTGGAGGGGCTGACCGGCTTTGAGCTTGGCGAAGGTGTGGGGCAGTGCGGGTGTGGGTGGGCCGATTTCGCGGAGTGAAACGGTCTGGCCGGTGATGGCGTGGGCGAGAGTTTCGGCGAAGAGTTTGTGGCCGGCCATGTTGGGGTGAATGGTATCGCTGAGGAGGAGATTCCATTCGGAGGCATCGGCGGCATGCACGGCCTCGAATGCGGCGAAGCAATCGGCCACGACGAGCGTCTCCTCTTTGGCCACGTCACGAATGGCCTGGGTGAATTCGGCGAGACGGGCGGGGGGACGCTGCGGGGTTTCGATGATGGAGTTCTGCGTGCATAGCACCACCTCGGCTCCGCTGTTGCGGCAGCGGGTGATCATCTCGCGGAGGTTCTTTTTGAAGGTGTCCACGGGTGTGCCGACCAGATCATTCATGCCGAACATGATCGTCACGAGATGGGGCTTGTGAGAGAGCACGTCACGCTCCAAGCGCTTGAGGCCGCCTGTGGTGGTGTCGCCACTGATGCCGGCATTGTGCACGCTGAGCTGCGCCTGCGGGTGGAGCTGTTGCAGGGCGAGTTGGAGCATTTCGGCATACGCGCGGCGACCACCGCTGTGATAATAGACGCCGGTGATGCTGTCGCCGATGCAGGCGATGCGCACGGGTTCCTTGCCTGCGGCGAGCAAGGCTGCGGTTTTGAGCGGCGCTGCGGGAAGCAGCTTTGCGAAACAGAAGCAGAGGAGGAAAATGAGCGTGCGCATGGGAGGGTCAGGGTTGCTTCAGCCAGTCGAGGGTGATGCGGCGGATGCGCAGGCGGTTGAGGGCACCGACTTTGCTGTCGCCAGCGCAGTAGCCGATGAGCATGGCATCGCCGACGAAATGGATGGCGGTGTAGTGGTAGAGGCCGTCGGGGTCGTTCTCGATGAGCTTGCGCTTGGGCCAGGTCTTGCCGCCGTCTGTGGAGATGGCCGCGACGAAGGGATTGCGCTTCTTGGGAGGGAACGGAAACATGCCGGAGTGATCGTTGTAGATGGCCAGCAGGTCGCTGCTGCCGGGCAGGCGCTTGATGCTGGCGGGGCCGTTGGGAGATTTCATTTCCGTGGGCACTGGTGGTGAGAATGTTTTGCCAGCATCGGTGGAGAAGAAGCCGTACTGCGCGCCCTGATCGGTGCGGCACCAGGAGAAGAGCGAGGCGTCCTCAAGCTCCACCACGCCAGGCTCCTGCAGGCCGCTGCCGCTGCGCACGGGCATGGCCCACCAGCTGGAGGATTCCGTCCAGGTGCCACCTTCATCATCCGAATAGATCCAGGTGGCGATGGCGCGTGAGTCCCAGGATTTGCTGGTATCAGGATCGGTGCCGCGTGAGCGGTGGAAGGCCAGCGGGATGATGATGCGGCCCTTGCTCGTTTGGATGACGCGGTCGTTGTTCATGACAAAGTAACCGGGGGCCTGCTGCACGAGCTTGGGCTCGGTCCAGGTCTCGCCTTCATCTGTCGAGACGCGCATGTGCGGGCGGCAGTCGATCCAGCTGTTTTTGATGCAGTAAAACATGGCGAGCTTGCCACTGGCGAGGCGCAAGAGGGAGACGCTCATCACGTTGTCGCCACCGGTATTTTCCACCACGGTGACGGGCGGGCTCCAGGTGCGACCCTGATCATCCGAATGAATGCGCACGATGCGGGCGGGGCTCTCATCCCCCGCGCCGCCGTAAAAATGTGAGTAGCAGAAGATGATGCGACCGGAGGCGAGCGTGGCGAAGGAGCCTTCGGAGTTGCGCGGGTTCTCCTTGGTGGGATCGAGATTGAAAGTGATGATACTTTCGGCGTGCGCCATGCAGGCGATGGCAAGACAGAGGGCGATGAGTTTCATTGGTGCTTGCTCGGGGTTACCACTCGCCCTGGCGGGAGAACTGGCTTTTCACGTTGGCGCTGAACTGGGTGATGCTGGCTTCGAGATTGGCGACGATTTCGTCCGTGCTCAGGCCTGCTGCATTGCGAGCGGCGGGGATGACGGTGGCGCATTCATTCGCATCCATGAAGCGGGCGGCTTCGAGCAGCCTGGGCTGGTCTTCCTCGGGGATGACCATGAAGCCGTGTTTGTCGGCGTGGATGAGATCATCGGGCTTTACGGTGCGGCCAAAGACCTCAACCTCGCAGCCCCAGCGTACGGGGTGTACAAACGCGTGACCGACGCAGAGACGGCGTGCGAGTGCTTTGAAGCCTGCGTTGGTCATCTCATCCAGATCGCGAATGGCACCGTCGGTGATGGTGCCGACGCAGCCGAGGGCGCGAAACATGTTGGCGCTAACTTCCCCCCAGGCGGAGCCGAGGACGCGGGGCTTGTCGAGATCCTGGACGACGATGATCTTCGGCCCGGGCACACTGGCGATGTAGCGGCGGAACTCGGCACCGGCATTTGGATTCGTCTGGCGATGCGCGGTGTTTGAGGGCTCGATGACGAGGGTGACGGCGTAGCCGACCATGGGTCCCATCTGCGGCATGAAGTCGCGGGTTTCCTCGATATTGAAGGCATCGGCGCCTGCATTGTGCCGGGTGATCTGTTCCCAGCCGTTGTAGATTGTGGGGGTGTTCCAGCGTTTGAGCTGAAGCAGATCGCTGTGCGAGAGATGGCGCGCTCTTTGAGTCATGGTGAAGAAACAGGCTGCTGAAACGATTTGTCACAACGGCTTGCTTCTGGTCTGTTGTCCAAACCAGATGAAGTCCGCGACCTCCTCCAGCCCCAGACTGCCACAGCGAATCTCCCTTGTCACCCTGACGGCGCAGAGCCTGCGTGAGTCCATGCAGGCGGGGCACTGGCACGGTCATCTGCCAGGAGAGCGCGAGCTGTGCGCGCGCCTGCAGGTGAGCCGCCACACGCTGCGCGGCGCGCTGCATGAACTGGAGCGCGACGGCTTCTTGGAAGTGTCTGACAGACAGCGGCGGCGCATCAAGACAGCGGTGAAGCCGAAGAAGGCGGCGCAGCCACGGGTGATCGCGCTCATCTCGCCACGACCGCTGCTGGAGATGTCTCCCTCCACGGTGGTGATGGTGGATGATCTGCGTGATCAGCTTTCCCGCGTGGGGTTCAGCTTTGAGATTCATGTAAGCACCGCGTGCTTCACAGCCAAACCGACACGTGCGCTGGAGGCGCTGACGACGAGATCGCCTGCGGCGGCGTGGCTGGTGTTTGGCTCGCTGGAGCCGGTGCAGAGCTGGTTCATGCGCCGCCAGCTGCCCTGCCTGGTGGTGGGATCTTGCGCGCCGGAAATCAGCCTGCCGTCCATCGACACGGACTACCGCGCGCTGTGCCGGCATGCGGGCGGCATGCTGTGTGGCAAGGGCCACCGGCACATCGCCTTCGTGCGGCCGCTGGGAGATTACGGTGGAGACGTACAGAGCGAGCAAGGGCTGCGCGAGGCGCTGGGTGGCAGCCATGCGCCGACGCTTCAGGTGATCTCACATGATGGCACCGCGGCCAATCTGTGTGCGCTGATGGATAAGGCGCTGCGCTCGGCCCGGCCACCCACGGCCTACGTGGTGGCGCGTGCGATGCATGTGCTCACGGTGATGATGTTTCTCACGCAGCGTGGCAAACGCGTGCCGCAGGACGTGGCGGTGATCTCACGCGATGACGAAACGTTTCTCCAGCATACGGTGCCGCCCATCACGCGCTATGCGGCGAACACCGGGCAGTTTGCCCGGAGCGTGTGCAAGGCAGCGCGGCAGCTGGCGGAAGCGGGGTCACTGCCACCGAAGGCGATTCGGCTGATGCCAAAGTTGATTCGGGGGGAGACGGTTTGAAGGGGGGATGGGGAATGAGGAATGCGGAATGTCGAATGCGGAATGGACACAAAGCTGATCCCCTTTCCCCACTGCTGATGTGGCAATGACCAAGACGTCCTTGGGGGAGAGAGGGCACCCGCCGTCCCCTCACCCCGGCCCTCTCCCCGAAGAAAAATATTTATTGTGGTCGTGTGTCAGGGGCGGGGAGAGGGAGAGCTGCTCTGGATTAGTCGGACACAAAATAATTTTACACGCTCCAACCATCCATCGTCATTTCACCACGCTGTCCAGCCGCCGTCCACGGCGAGGTTTTGTCCGGTGATGAATGAGGAGGCGTCGCTGAGGAGGAAGGTCACGGCACCGGCGATCTCGGGTGCCTGACCGACGCGGCCCAGCGGGACTTTTTGTGCGAGGCGCTCGACGAATTCGGGCTGCTGAAACTGGATCGTGGGATTCGGGAATGGGCCTGGAGAGATGCTGTTGCAGCGCAGGCCCTGCCGGCCCCAGTGCACGGCCAGGTAGCGCGCCATCTGCTGGATGCCCGCCTTGCCGACGCCGTACTCGATGGGGTTCGGATTCATGGGCGCGGCATAAACTGAATGATCCGGCGAGACGCTGCCATACATGCTGGAGAAGAGAACCATGCTGCCCCTGCCCTGCTCCGCCATGTGCTGGCCGACGGCACGTGCGAGGGCGAAGGTGGCGGTGAGGTTGCCGTGGTTCGCCATGTCGAAATCTTCGACGGTGAGATCCTCAAAGCGCTTGGCCGTTGAAGCATAGGTCATCACCACGAGTCCATGAGGCACGCCGTGCATGGCGATTTGCTCTTGAACGAATGACTCTACAGCGGCGGTGTCGGCGGCGTTGAGGGAGGCGGCGCTCACTTGAGCCTGCAGGCCGGATGTTTTGACCATGTCCGCGGCGCGGTCTGCCAGATCCACGCAGAGCACGCGGGCCTGCATTTCTGCGAGTTGTGCAATGACGGCAGCGCCGAGATAACCAGCGCCGCCAAAGACCCAGATGCTGCGTTCCTTGAGATCAAACGGATGAGGAGAGGACATGGGTGGCAACAAGGACTGCGCATGTCATCGGGCTCAAGGGTGTGTCGCTGGTCTGTTGTCCGAGCCAGATCAGCGACGGGGGAATGGGGGTGGCGACAGCCTGCCTGTCCATCGGCGTGCTGTAAACGCTGTGGCGTGGGTGCGTACTCGCAGTCGGGCGGTTTGGCGAAGGAGCGTTTGTGTGATGAAGGGTGTCCTGCCCGCCAAACACGCCCAACCTACGTCCAGAGTCGCATGTTAGCGGAAGCGCTGGCACGGGATCGCCGCAGATCCCGTGTTTTTTATTCTGTGCCGGTGCCGAGGCTTATTTCGCCACTTCCTTCTTCTTCACCGGGTAGGAGGCGGGAGATTTGGCAAACTTCTGCATGCATTCCGTGCAGCAAAAAGCGACAAAGCCCTCGTCTGTCTTCACGCGATAAATGGGACGCGCCGGCTTATGGTCCACTGGGCATTCATCGTTGATGGGCCAAGCGGCGAACACGGTGGCGGTCATGGCCAGACTGAGCAGCAGAGGAGCAAGAAGCGTTTTCATGGATGGGAGTCGAGTTGGAGTTGGTGCGCGTTACCCCATCAACGCACCAATCCCCCGTCCTCATAGGCCATCGCAAATCCTGCTCACGGATGCGCAAGGCAGGCACAATGCGGGGTTATTTTTCCTCAATGTCCCAGTAAGAGAGCTTGGCGATTTGCTCGGGGGACAGGGTGTCGATCCAGCTTATGTTGCCGTATCCTGAATTGTACCTGCGACGCCATTCGATGGTTCCATCAGGACTTAACTTCTCCACCGCGACAGAGCCATCATTGCGCCCGATGATGATTTTGCCACCTTTCCATGATCGCCCTCGATTGTTCCCCGCTTGATCCGAGACGTCCCATATTGGTGGCCATGATGCGTTGAGTGCGTTTTCCACGACGATGGGCGCATCCGCCGCGGATGTGTCCGTCTGTAACTTGAGCAGCATCCAGTGACACTCTCCCGGCGTCAGAGCTTTGGCGAAGTCAGGCGCCATCCCAATGTTTATGTCAGGGACAAATACACTATTGGGACACCCAAAAATGCGTTCATCCGTAGCAATTCGTTCTTCAAATAGTCTTCGGAAAACCCGATTCGCAGATTTTGCACTGACCGCTGCCGGTCCAGCGTCAGGATATGCAGAGCCGTTGTCTTTGGAAAACTGCTTCAAACTCAGAATGATCCATTTGCAGTTCATCACGCCCCGCATCTGCACGCCTTGTTTTGAAATCATGGGCTTGACGGAGGACATGAACATCCAACCCAGCAAAGCAACAGTTAGCACTACTCCCCATTGCATGCATCCCCAGCGCTGTTTCGGCGGCAAGTACATGACTACATTTCATCAATGCAGCTGCGCCAACGCAATTTTATTCGTCACTGCTTCATCGAATTCCCGCCCAAGGCACGGTATTGTAAAAGCAGGATCAGAGGCCGGACCGGCTGCCGCGAAGCGAACCCGCGACTACATAATGTGTGGCATTTCATGCGGGGCGGCGGGGTGGTGTAAGGCGTATTTCTTTGTGTTTCGCATTCTTGATTCCACATTCGGCGTTTCATATTCGTCATTTCCGCCGTTCTTTCCCGCTTGAATCTGCCTTCCCGACGCGTTTAGACGTTTCTACCCCAACCACATGATTTTTCTCGCTGATCTGCCCGCACCCAGCCGCATGGGGGACATCCTCATGGCTTTCCTGAGCATTGTCTTCGAAGGCGCTCCCTACATCCTCATCGGCACGGTCTTTTCAGGGATCATTGACGCCTTCCTGCCGGCCAAGCTGCTGGACCGGGTGCTGCCGAAGAGCAAGGTGCTGGCCACGCTGATCGCGGGTTTCCTGGGGCTGGTGTTTCCGGTGTGCGAGTGCGCGGTGGTGCCGGTGATCCGGCGTCTGGTGCAGAAGGGGCTGCCGCTTTCCTGCGCGGTGACTTACATGCTTTCCGCGCCGATCATGAACCCCATCGTGGCGATCAGCACGCTGACGGCGTTCAAGGAGTTTCAGGGCTTGTCATGGGCCACGGCGGGCAATGCGACGATGACGATCGCGCGTTTGTCGCTGGGCTATCTCGTGGCGGTGATCGTGGGCCTCGTGGTGATGCGATTCAAGCCGGGCCAGGTGCTGCGGGCGAGCATTGCCAACAAGATTGCGAATGCAGCGACGGCTGCTGACGATCACGTGCATGCGCCTGCCGCTGGCTTCAATGGCAAGCTGGTGCATGCGATGCGCAGCTCGATGCGCGACTTTTTGGACACGGCGATGTACTTCGCCATCGGCGTGGCGATCACGTCCGTCTTCAACACGCAGATCAATCAAGGGCTGCTGAACACGGTGGCTGGCAACGACTGGCTGGCGATCCCCTCCCTCATGGGACTGGCGATCGTGCTTTCCCTTTGCAGCACTTCGGACGCCTTCATTGCCGCGCCGATGACGGCCTTTTCCATGGCGGCCAAGCTGGCCTTCCTGGTCTTCGGCCCGATGATGGACATCAAGCTGCTGTTCATGTACTCCAGCGTCTTCCAGCGCAAGGTGGTCGTATCTCTTCTGATCGGTCTTTTCATCCTCATCGGTCTGCTCTCTGGGCCGTGGATGAACCTGATTCAACATCTCTACATCAAACCCTAAACTGCCATGAGTGGAACCCGCACCCTCGTTCATCTCCTCAGTGTCGCCATGCTCTTTCTGTGGGCGGGCGTACTGCTGTACTTTTACAGCAGCGGTCGTCTGATCAACTACCTGCCGCCGGATGGCATCTTCCGCCCGATGGTGCTGGTGTCCGGCATCGGCCTGGCTGTGCTGGGCCTCTTCAACCTGCTCACCATGGGAGCTGAGGACGCAGGATGCGAAGGGCATGACCATTCCCACGACGACCATGACCACGATCACAAGGATTGCGGCCATGACCACGCGCACAAGCATGGCGACTGCGGCCATGATCACAGCCACGACCACGCACACGGTGCTTGCGGGCATGACCACGGAAAAGAGCACTCCCACGAGCATGGCAGCTGCGATCACGATCATGATCACAAGGACTGCGGCCACGACCACGCGCATGATCATGCGAAGAAAGAGGGCTGCTGCGGGCATGATCACGGGCACCACCACGCCCACAGCCATGAAGGACATGCGCACGGCATTCTCGATGAGAGCTCCTGGCCGGGCCGGATCGCGGTGCTGCTTATTCTTGCCGCGCCGCTCTCTTGGGCTGCGCTATCCACGCCGGACCGCTACAGTGCCAACGCCATCGTGAACAAAGGGCTGTACGACCCGAACTACACGGACACCTCACGTGCGGAGCAGTTCTCGCTGCAAAACAAGGTCAAGAACGTTGGGCAGCCAGTTGCCGCTTCCACGACGGTGAAAGTGACCACGGAGAAGGTGGCCGATCAGCCTCCCGCCATGGTCAGTCCGCAGACTCTCGGAACTGCTGGAACTCCCGCAAAGCCCGCCAACACGCCGCCGCCCGGAGTGGCTGCAGCCTCGGCCGCCGCCGCAGAAACCAACACGCCGCCGAAGAACATCCCGGCTCCCGCGCAGGCCTCCAAGAGCTACGGCACCTTCACCCTCGAAGATCTCAAGAAGCAGGTGCCGCAGAGCAAGGAAGGCAACTTCATCCTCGAAGTGCCTGAGCTGTACTACACCGGTGGGGATGTGGAAGTGCAGAAGGTGCTGACGGGGCAGATGGTCGAGACCGTGGCGCAGATCCTGCCGGAGAAAGTGAACAATGCCGACGGCCACCGCCTGCGCATTTTCCGCATGCTGGTGCAGTGCTGCGCCGCCGATGCCCGGCCCTACTCCGTGCCGGTCGATTTCGGCAAGAAGGCCCCTGATTTCAAGGACATGACCTGGGTCAAAGTCGTCGGCAAGATGGGCTACAAAAAGGAGGGGACGCAGACGGTCCCGATCATTGAAGTCAGCAAGGTGGAAGAGACCACGGCGCCGGATAATGCGATGATTTACTGAGTCGAAAAAAGAAGCCCAGCCCTCCACCTCGCCATTCTGCGCAGCCACTTCAAGGTGGTGCGATCACGGAGAGATGCAAAAACATTGAGGTCGCCGCATTCATGGGGATGACGGCTTTGACCTGCTGGTTCGTGCCATCATCACTCAGCACCGTTTGCGTGACCCCGTTGCTGCTCCAGGACCCGGCGGAAAGCGCGTTGCTCCATTGCACGGTGAAAATGGCACCCGCGTTCACAGCCGCAGTGCTGCGGGTGTAGGTGTACTCAAAATTGGCTCCGTTGATGGCCGAGGCCACTGGCAGTTTGTCGGCTGACTTGGGGTTGAGGCTCAGCGCATACTCGATGAGGTTGGGAATGCCGTCGCCGTCGTAGTCAGCGGCGTCCGCTGTGCTGCCGCTGTTGGCCATGGTGCCGAATTTCTGCTGCCGCCATTCTTGCACGACGCTAAAGCGGGTGACAACCACCTGATAATTCCGTTTCGTGCCATCCTGGGCGGTCACGTTCATGCCGATGCGAGTGTCTCCCGGAACAAGGTTGATCGGACCGCTGACCACGCCTGACTGCAAGGATAAGGCGACCACCGCATTGCTGTCGTTCACGGTGGGCGTGAGGGTGATGGACGTCGTGTCACTGGACACCGTGGTGGTGTAATTGAAGACGTCACTGGAGAATGCAGGAGTCAGCGTGCCCGTGCTCAGAGTGACACCGCTGAGGCTGGCATCGTTGTTCAGCGTCGTAAAGATCAGGTCACTGCCGCTGGCAGTCCCTGCACCGCTGGTTCCTTTGACACGGAAGTGGTACGTGGTGGCCGGAGCCAGTCCGGTCAATTGAATGATGATCGGTGTGTCACCGCTGCCGACTGCGCCTAGATAGCCGTCTCCTGCGCTGCTGCCATAGGCGGTGGTGGTGCCATAGTCAAAGGAGACCGCCGTGATGCTGTTGCTGGCATTCACCGTGGCGTTCAAATACGCGCTCGTGCTGCCGACTCCGGTGGCCGCCAGGGTGGTGACCGTGGGCGGCGGTGGTGGTTCCGCGACGAGGGCCAGAGTGTGCAGAGCATACGCACCACTGGCCGCACGAACGAAGACTTCCCCCGCTGCCAGCGGGGTGCTGCTGACCGCCACAGGGGCACTGCTGCTGGTGGTGCTGTTGTTGCCAAGCTGGCCGCTGGTGGCCAAGCCCCAGGCGGTCAGAGTGCCGTCCGTGCATTGGGCCATGCTGTGACGCGCACCCGCCGAGATGGCAGACACTGTTTTGCCATTCAATGCGGAGACTCCACTGGCTGTGCTCACCGTTACGGGCACGTAGCCGTTGTTCGTGGTGGTGTCGCCGAGCTGGCCAAAGGCATTGCTGCCCCAGGCGACCAGACTGCCATCCGAACACTGCGCCAGACTGTGGGCGTAGCCTGCCACGATGGACACGACGGATTTGCCGAAAAGCGCGGAGCCTGAGCTGGCCATCACCGCCACAGCCACCGGAGAGTTCGTGTAAAACTGGGCGGCGTTGTCGTCGCCCAGTTCACCGTTGATGTCATTGCCCCAGGCCAGCACGGTGCCATCGGTGCAGAGGGCGATGCTATGCAAACCACCTGCCGCGACGGCCACCACAATCCTGCCATTCAGAGCAGAGAGGCCGCTGGCCGCATTCACTGCAACGGCGGCACTTCGCGGTGAGGCCGTGTTGTCGCCGAGCTGGCCGCTGGTGTTTGCCCCCCAAGCAGCCACGCTGCCGTCAGAGCATAGCGCCAGATTGTGGCGCGCTCCTGCCGCCACGGCCACCACCGTTTTGCCAAACAGGGCTGAAATGCCGCTGCTGCTGTTCACCTGCACGGGGGCGTTACGCTGCGTGGTGGTGGTTTCTCCGAGCTGATAATAAAGGTTCTCACCCCATGCCACCACGGTCCCATCCGAACAAAGCGCCAGACTGTGGCTCTGCCCTGCCGCGATGGCGATGACCGTTTTCCCGTAGAGCGCCGAGATCCCGATGCTGTTGTTTACCATCACCGGTGCAAGGCGATCCGTGGTGGTGTTGTCGCCGAGCTGGCCGCTGGTATTGCCCCCCCATGCTGCAAGCGTGCCGTCAGAGCAGAGGGCCAGGCTGTGTTTGGCCCCCATCGCGAGGGACAGGATCGTTTTGCCGGCCAGCACACCGGTGGCGGTCACGGACACGGCGGTGTTGCGCTGGGTGGTGGTGCCGTCCCCCAGTTCGCCATCGCCATTGTAGCCCCAGGCCAGGGCGTGATTGCCGGCCCACTGCAGCACGAGATCGTTGCCCGTGCCGCCATAGTAGTTGGCCACGAAGTTGTAGGTGACTCCGTTGTACACGATGGCCACCGCCTGCCCTTGGGACAGATTGCTGAAGGTGCCGCTGATGAAGCCCAGCCCGGTGTTTTTCACCACCATCAGATTGGTCCCGGTGGCGGGTGCGAAGTTCAAAGTGAGGGCACCAAGGGTGTTGCCGGTGGCGGTGAAGCCAGTGGTGACGAGCGGCACATCACTGAGAGTGCTCCAGACCGCAGGCAGCGCAGGGCGCACCCCCGTGACGGAGTAGGTTTGCGTGGAGACCCCATCCTGCGCGGTGACCACCACACTGAAGAAATTACTCCCCACATTGACAGTCAAAGGACCGCTGGCGCTGCCCGAGGTGACATGGGTTCCGTTGACCTGCACCGATGAAGTGCTGTCTGCCACGGTGGGTGTCAAGGTCATCGATGTCGCCCCAAAAGGCACCGTGACGGTGTAGCTCGTGGCACTGCTGTCAAAGGCAGGCGAGAGGATGCCGACACTGGGAGTCAAACTGGCCAGCAGCGCATTGGTGGAGGGTGCCGCGCGCGTGACCGCCACCGTGTAAGTTTGAGTGGTGGTGCCATCCTGTGCCGTCACCACGGTGGTCAGCGTGTTGCCTCCCACGCTGAGGGAAACGGGCGCACTCGCACTGCCCGAAGACACCGGCAGCCCATTGACCGTCACACTTGCGCCGGCATTCGCCAACGTCGGCCTCAGAGTGATGGAGGTGACAGGATAAGCCACGGTGGCCGTGTAGCTCGTGGTGCCACCTGCAAAGACTGGACTCAGCGTGCCGTTGTTCAAGGCCAGGCCAGTCAGATTCGCATTGGTGCTGATCGTGGTGAAAGTCAGGTCGCTGCCATTGGCCGTGCCCGCGCCGCTCACCGCTTTGACACGGTAATGATACGTGGTGCCGGGTGTCAGGCCGGTCAGGCTTGCGCCCACAGCCGTGGTGCTGCTGTCTGTCAGCGTGGCAGGCGTGGCAGCCACCGTGGTGCCGTAAGTGGTTGTGAGGCCATACTCAAAACTGACTGTCGTGAAGTTCCCGCTGGCATTGGCGGTGCCGTTCAAGGTGGCACCGGTGGTCGTGATAGAGGTGGCAGCCAGAGTGGCGGCTGCGGGCGCTGCGGGCGGAGCAGCAGCTGTGGCAAACATGGCGGAGGAGTAGCTCCCCGTGCCCACACTCGCGAACCGCTCTCCGGGAGAAAGCGTGCTGGTGCTGACGGCCACAGGCACGCTGCTGTTGGAGGTGGTGTTGTTCCCCAGTTGTCCCACGCTGTTGGCTCCCCAGGTGGCGATTGAGCCGTCCGCACAAAACGCCGCGCTGGTGGAGGCGCCAGCTGTAAGTCCCACCACCGTTTTGCCATAAAGCGCCGAGATGCCATTCCCGGCATTGACCACCACCGCCGCCGGGCGACTGGTGGTGCTGTTGTCGCCGAGCTGCCCGCTGGCGTTGTAGCCCCAGGCCACCACAGTGCCATCGGTGCAAAGCGCCATGGCATGGATCGATCCTGCGGCAAGGAAGACAGGAGTTTTGCCATAAAGCGCCGAGATGCCGTTCACGGCATTGACGACTCCCGGCACAGAACGGTTGGTGAGGGTGTTGTCCCCCAGCTGGCCGTAGGTGTTGTCCCCCCAGGAGGCCAGGCTGCCATCAGAGCACAGGACCAGGCTGTTACTGGTGCCCGCAGCCACCATCTGCGGAGTTTTGCCATACAAGGAGGAAACACCGTTGGCAGTATTGACCAGCACCGGTACGGCACTGTTGTTGGCGCTATTGTTGCCAAGCCGCCCGCTGGAATTGGATCCCCATGCCACCAGCGTGCCGTCCGAGCACAGGGCCAGGCTGTGGGAAGCTCCCGCCGCTATGCCAACGACCGATTTGCCATAAAGGGCGGAAACCCCGCTGCCCCTGCTCACCGCCACCGGCGCGACGCGGTTGGTCGTGCTGCCGTCCCCAAGCTGGCCAATGCTGTTGTAGCCCCAGCTGACGACGGTTCCATCAGAGCACAGAGCCATGCTCCACTCGTACCCTGCGCCAATGGCCACCACCGTTTTGCCATACAAGGCGGAAACACCACTGGCGGTATTGACCGCCACGGGCGTGGCGCGTGAAGTGTAGGTGTTGTCCCCGAGCTGTCCGTACCAATTGCCGCCCCAGGCGGCCACCGTGCCGTCCGAACACAGGGCCAGACCGTGGGAGTAGCCTGCAGAAGTCGCCACAACCACCTTGCCTGCGAGCACCCCGGTGGCCGTGACCGGCGTCGGAACGAGGCGCTTGGTTGAAGTGCCGTCTCCCAGGAGCGCATTGAGATTGTCCCCCCAGCCAAGCGCCCGGTTGCCGGCCCACACCAGCACCAGGTCGTTGCCGGTGCCGCCGTAATAGTTGGCGACGTAATTGTATTTCACCCCATTGTAGACAATCCCTACCGCCTGCCCCTGGCTCAAGTTGCTGAACGTGCCGCTGATGAAGCTCAGCCCGGTGTTGTTCGCCACCATCAAATTTGCTCCGGTAACGGGCGCATAGTTGAGACTGAAACTCATCGTGCTACCTGCGGCACTGAATCCATTTGCAGACACTGGCACATCCAGCGCCGTGGCAAAGGTTACTGAAGTGACAGTGGGGACCGCGATGGTGTAAGCCTGCTTCGTCACACCATCCTGCGCAGTCACCTGCACATTGATGATGCTGGTGCCGGCTCCCAGGCTGATCGGCCCGCTGCTGCTGCCGGAGGTGACAGCGACGCCATTGACCGTCACCGTTGCATGGCTTTCAGACACCGTGGGAGTGCAGGTGACGGAGGTCGTGCCGCTGCCCATTGCAGGAGTTGCATAGCTGATCGTGCCGCTGGCGAAAGCCGGACTCAATGCGCCTGCGCTGCTCGCCAGACCGGCCAGGCTGGCGTCATTGCTGAGAGTGGTGAAGGTTTGATCACTGCCAGGGAAACCTGCTGCTTTCACGCGGAAGTGGTAGGTGGTGTTGGGTGCCAGTCCGCTGAGAGCAGCACTCACGGCGGTGTCACTGCCTCCTGTGACACTGCCAGGAGTTGCGGTCACGCTGCTGCCGTAGGCGGTGGTGGTGCCGTAGTCAAAGGAGACGGCCACTGCGATGCCGTTGTTGGGGTTCACCGTGCCGTTCAACGTGGCGTTCGCGGAGCCAACCGCTGTCGCTGCCAGAGTCGTGACGGTTGGCACCGGCTCCGCCACCAGCGCCAGTGACTGCCCCTCATTGGCAACTCGGGAGGGATTGATCACGCGCTCGCCCGCATTGAGCGGAGTGGTGAGCGCAAGCTGGGGCACCAGGCTGTTGTTCGTCGTGTTGTTGCCCAGCTGGCCGTAATAATTGTAGCCCCAAGTGGCCACCATACCATCTGTACAGAGAGCCGTGCAACTGGAACCAACTGCAGCGATGCCCACCACCGTTTTGCCATACAGGGCCGAGGTGCCGCTGGCCGTGCTGACCTGCAATGGCACACTGCTGTTGGTCGTCGTGTTGTTGCCCAGCTGACCGGCGTTATTGTAGCCCCAGGCCGCGACGGTGCCATCCGTACACAGGGCCAGGCTCAGCCAGTTGCCGGCTGCAATGCCCACCACCGTTTTGCCATACAGCGCGGAAACTCCGTTCGTGGTATTGACCGCCACCGGCACTTTCATCTGCACGCCGCTGTTGTTGCCGAGGTCGCCAAAGATGTTGTCTCCCCAAGCCACCACGGTGCCATCCGAGCACAAAGCCATCGTATGCTGATCGCCCGCCGAGATGGCCACCACGGTTTTCCCGTACAAGGCCGAGATGCCGTTCGTTGTGTTCACCGCCACGGGCACTGTGCTGTTGGTGGTCGTGTTGTTACCGAGCTGCCCGGTGTTGTTGTAGCCCCAGGCTGCCACAGTGCCGTCAGAACAAAGCGCCACCGAATGATAAGCTCCTGCGGAGACCGCCACCACGGTTTTCCCATTCAAGGCCGAGGTGCCGCTGGTCGTGTTCACCAGCACTGGCGCATTGGTGTTGGTGGTACCGTTGTTGCCGAGCTGTCCATACTGGTTGTAACCCCAGGAGACCACCGAGCCATCAGAGCACACGGCCAGGCTGAAATAGGTTCCTGCCGAGACGCCCACCACTGTCCTGCCATACAAGGCAGAAACACCATTCGCCGTATTCACCGTCACCGGAAAGTTGATGCTGGTATTATTACCGTTGCCGAGCGTGCCGTAGAAGTTGGTGCCCCATGCTGCCAAAGTCCCGTCCGAACAGAGCCCCAGACTGTGACCGCTTCCTTGTGACAGAGCCAGAATCGTTTTGCCAGCCAGCACTCCGGTCGCATTCACGGGCACCATGACATTGCGCTGCGTCCCGGTGCCGTCACCGATCTGCGCCGTGGAGTTGTCTCCCCAGGCAAAGGCCCGGTTGGCAGCCCAGGCCAGCACGAGATCATTGCCGGTGCCGCCGTAGTAGTTGGCGACGAATTTGTAAGTCACACCATTGTAGGAAAGCAGCACCGCCTGTCCTTGCGCGAGGTTGTCAAAGGTGCCGTTGATTAAGGGCACGCCGGTGTTGTTCACCACCATCAAATTGGTGCCGGTGGCGGGGGGGTAGTTGAGCGAGAGATTCACCGTGCTGCCGGTGGCGGTGAGGCTGCTAACGGTGAATGGCACATCGGTGGCGGCGGCGAACGTGGCGGGGACTGCGCTGGCGGCGGTGCGTGTGACGGTGACGGCATACGTCTGCGTCGTCGTTCCATCCTGCGCAGTGACCACCACGTTGAAAACGTTGTCCCCTGCGCTAAGCGGCAGCGCTGCTGTGGTGCTGCCGGAGGCGACAGTGGCGCCGTTGACCTTTACAGTCGCCGTACTATCAGCAACAGTCGGGGTGAAGGTCATGCTGGCAACGAATTGGGGAACACTCGCCGTATAGCTTTTCATGGCGCTGGTAAAGGAGGGACTCAGCGTGCCTGCACTCAATGCCAGGCCGGACAGAGCGGCATTGTCGCTAGGTGTCGTAAAGGTCAGGTCGCCACCGTTGAAGGTACCGACGCTGCTGACACCCTTGACGCGAAAATGATAAGTTGTTGCTGGAGTCAGGCCGCTCAAAGCGGCACTCACTGCCGTGTCGCTCGCTCCGACGACGGGTGTCGGAGCGCCGGTTACAGTCGTGCCGTAGGCCGTGGTGACACCATATTCAAACGAAACGGCGGTGCTGTTGTTATTGGCGTTTACGATGCCGTTTAAAATCACACTCGTAGCAGTGACGGCAGTCGGGGCTAGCGTGGCAGTGCCAATGGGTGGCGGCCCTGCCACCACTGCCGGAGTATGATAAAAACTTTGACTGGTCCCAACAACACCAGCAAAAAGCTCAGGTGCCGCAAGCATAGAGCGATTCACAGCCACCGGTATCAGTCGTTGAGTTGTGGTATTGTCTCCCAGCTCGCCGTTAGTGTTAACACCCCAGGACGCCAGCGTACCATCGGTGCACAAAGCCACCGAATGATAATAGCCAGCCGCCAAAGCCGCCACGGTTTTACCATGCAAGGCTGAGATTGTCGTATTTACGGCCACCGGCGTAGCACGAAACACGGTGGTGTTGTCTCCAATTTGGCCGTCGTTAGATCCCCACGCCGCCAAGATACCGTCCGAACACAGGGCCATGCTGTGAGTCCCGCCTGCGACCGCAGCAACGACAGTCTTGTTGAACAGCACTGAAGTGCCGTTCGCGGTATTGACTAGAACCGGCACAATGCGATCCGTATTGGAATTGTCACCCAGTTGCTTGGAAGCATTGTAGCCCCAGGCAGCCAGCGTGCCATCCGTGCAAAGGGCCAGATTGTGAGCGCTGCCCGCGTAAACAGCAGCCACTGTTTTACCGTAGAGGGCGGAAATGCCGCTCGACGTATTTACGGCCACCGGCACCCAGCTGTCGGTGATGCTGTTGTTGCCCAACTGTCCTTTAGCATTGTAGCCCCAGGTGACTATTGCACCATCGGAACATAATGCCATGCTATGCATAGAGCCTGCGGCAATGGCAACCACGGATTTGCCATACAGAGCTGAAACACCACTCTCCGTGTTGATGGCCACAGGAAACAAGCTGCGACTCGTGCTGTTGATGCCCAGCTGTCCTGTGCTGTTCCACCCCCAGGTCGCTATCGTACCATCAGAACACAACGCCATGCTATGAGAATTTCCCGCAGCAATAGCCACCACCGTTTTGCCATACAGCGCGGAAACACCACTCGCAGAGTTCACAACTTGCGGGACCAACTGGTTGGTGAAAGCATTGGTGCCCAGCTGACCGTTGCCATTGCCGCCCCAGGCAGCCAAGGTGCCATCTGAGCATAGTGCCAGCATGTGGCCTGCTCCCGCCGCCAGAGCCGTCACTGTCTTCCCTGCCAGCACGCCGGTTGCTGTCACCGGCACAGGTAAATTGCGCTGAGCTGTCGTGCCATCTCCCAGTCCACCAGAACTGGGATCAAACCCCCAGGCGAACACACGATTGAAGGCCCACACCAGCACCAGATCATTGCCGGTGCCACCGTAGTAGTTCGCGACAAAATGATACGTCACCCCGCCATAGCTCAGGTCAACGGCCTGCCCCTGTGCCAGATTGTCAAACGTGCCGTTAATGAATGGCAGCCCGGTGTTTTTCACCACGGTCAGGTTCGTCCCGGTGGGCGGCGCAAAGCTCAGCGTGAGGTTCACCGTATTCCCGGTGACGGTGTAGCTGCTGGCGGTCACGGGCACATCCGTGGCGGAGTTCCACGTGGCATTGACCACTGCTCCTTCAGCAGGGGCCAGCAGGGCTAGGAAAACAAAAACCGCGCATAGGTAAATGCGAAGGGGGTGCACCATAAAAAACGCACCTATCCCAGCCCCGCGATTACACTTCAAGGAGTTTCGTCTGTCAGTTTTGTGTCGGAATGGCAGGGATTTCACCAGCGCCTTAGCAGGCCCGCGTGAAGCACCTAGGTTTCGGTGCCCGATCCGGCGAGAAACGGACGCTATCACCTCACGGCACGTCATACGTGCCGAGGGCCGCGGCATCGAAGCGGGGCATGCCTGCTTCATCGGCGATCTCGTTGAGGGCTTCGACTTCGGCGGTGCTGAATAGGAGTCCGCCGGCTTTGGCGGTGTGGGCGGCGTTTTGGGCTTCGGGCTGACCGGGGAGCATGCAGTTTTCGTTGCCGTGGCCGAGGATGTCGTCGATCACCGCTTTGATGTTCTCGTTGAAGTTGCGGCCGTTGGAGAAGAGGCCGGTGCTGATGGCATCGGGGTGGATGACCTGGAAGTAGAAGCTGCTGGTGCGCTTTTCGCCGACTGGGAAGGGCTTCGATTTGATGTCGGGGTGTGCACCGCCGCCGCGCAGGGTGGGCAGGCCGCCGCCGATCATGCCTCCCATGACTTCGATGAGGAGGGAGAGGCCGTAGCCTTTGTGTGCGCCGAAGGGCAGGAGCCAGGCGGCTTCATTGGCATCGGTGGTGGGTTTGCCAGCAGCATCCACGGCAGCGCCGGGAGGGAGGGGCTTGCCTTCGCGCTTGAGCTGCTGCACGCGGCCCATGGCCACGGTGGAGGTGGCCCAGTCGATCACGATGGGGAAGCCGCAGGCGTCCTGTGTGGGGAGGCCCCAGGAGTGGGGATTGGTGCCCAGCACGGGGAACTTGCCGCCGAAGGGAACGACTTCACCCAGGGTGGAGGTGCAATTGGTGTAGGCGATGTAGCCTTTCTTGGCTGCATCCATGACGTAGCCGCCGCCCCAGAGGTAGTGGAAGGCATTGTCCACACTGACCTGGCCGATGCCGTATTTGTCGGCCATTTCCATGCAGCGCTCCATGGCGCTGAAGGCGACGCTCTGGCCGAGCTTGAGCTTGCCGTCCCAGGCTTCGCTGGCGGCGAAGGGCTTCTTTATGACTTCGATCTCTGCGCCCGGCTTGCAGCCGCCGGTGGCGCTGCCGAAGAGGTGATCGAGGTGCAGGGCCTTGATGGCGTTGTGGGTGCGGATGCCATGGGCCGAGGCCATTTCGCAAAACCGTGCGCCGTCATCGGCCTCCGCCTGGGTGTAGCCGCGATGCTTGTAAGCGGCGCGAACGAGATCGTTGTGGGCTTCAGTGGGGACGATGTGGTACGTGGTGGGCATGGTTGGCGGATATTGGAGCATCCGCCCGGACACGCAAGAAGCAGAAATAAAGAAGGCTCCGCTCTTGCGAGCGGAGCCCCCGGAAGTCACGGCCAAGCAGAGGCCGTCACCCAGTCCCCAGCGCCTATTCCTTTTTGGCGGGCCTGAAGACGTCGTGGCAGGCCTTGCAGTTGTTGGCCTTCTTAAATTCGCTGATGCCGGCGGCGTCCTTGGCCTTCACCTTCTGCAGTGCGGCGACCATGCTCTTGCACTTTTCCACCCAGGCGGCCTTGTCGCCCTTGGGCGGTGTGGCGGCGCAGATGGCCTGCACGCATTTGATCAGGGAGTCGAGTTCGGCGTCGGTGGCTTCGCCTTTGCCGACCTTCTTGGCGACGGCGTCTTCGGGTTTCCAATTCTTCTTCATCGCGCCCTTGATGAGGTCGTCTGCCGAGGCGGTGCTGAGGCTGATGGCAAGGCAGAGGAGGGAGAGTGCTGTTTTCTTCATGTGGTGTCTGACGTGTTTTATGATGTGATGTATTTGGACGAGAAGCCGCAGCGCGCACGGCATTGGAAAAACGCATTCCAAGCAGTTCTTTTAACAAGAACCGGCTGCATTATTTCCAATTCAACTTTTTAATTCAGCCACGCGCTTTGAGTCAATCATGGAATCGCATGCGGTGCACTCTTCTCCCAAAATGGGTGCAGGAAAGAGCCTGTCGCCGTGACTTAGCCCGCATGCTGCAGATGAGACTCTCTCTCATATGGGGCGTCCTCTCATCCCCCCTTGGCTAGCGCCGATGTGGATCATGCTGGAATGATGAGCCGAGCGTAGCGAGACAGACGACCGCAGGGAGCCCGAAGGGTGAGTGAAACGAATCAATGACGAATGCGCAAAGATGCCCTATTCGTCCTATGTGTCCCATAGGTCCTATCTCTGTCGTTCACCCCGGTGGCTAAGGCACGCGATGCCTCTGGCATTCGTCATTGCTCATTCCGCCTTCGGTCACCCCGCTGACCAGAGCGAGATGAGCGTGCGGCCAAAGCCACATCAGCTGGAAATCCGGCTGACGTTTAACATTCTCACGCTCACGCGCTTCACCGGCATCGACACGGATGGAGACATGAAGATCAGCATGGCGGAGCTGACCGCCGCGCAGTCGCGAATTGGCACGTATCTAAACCAGCACATTCATGTGGAGATCAACCGGCAGAAAGCCATGCTGGGCTCCGGCGTGCGCTTTGAGCCACTCTGGCCGGATGCTGCACAGACGCCGCCGATGTCCGAGCTCGAATACGCGGCACGCAATGTGGATGTGACCTTCGTGCAAACCATCGAGGGCAAGGTGCTGGAGGACTTCTGGCTGGGCTTCGAGATCTTCGAGCAGACCGGGCCGATGCAAACGATCCACGGCGTCTTTGAGCAGGACGGGCAGATCGAAGACGTGACCTTCAGCGTGCAGGAGCCGGAGTATCTCTACGACACCGGCTTTGCAGACGATCCCTTTGTGCAGGAGGCAGAAAAGAAGCTGAAGGCCGGCGAAAACATGCCTGCACTGCCCGCAGCGACACTCGCCGCCGCATCGCCCTATGGGGCACCTGCGGCCACCGTCGCGCCTGGACCAGCAGGCAGCCCTGCGGTCAAACTCGCCAATCCCATCGAGCCCAACAACACGCCCACAGCCGCCAGTTCAGAACGCTGGTGGATGGTGCGCGCCGTGGTGATCATGCTCATGCTTGTCGTGGGGCGCAAAATGCAGCTCAGCGCACGCGCCAAGCTCGTCAGCACCCGTCGGCGGCCAAGGCCGAGATAGACTGATAGCACGGCACCGCGCCCTTGGTCGATATGATCAACCGCTCGTGTCCAGGGCCACTGTGGATGGCGACTGGACTTCGCCACGGAGTTCCGCGATCTGCCCTTTGAGGGTGCTTATTTTTTCCAAGATGTTCGTTTCGTCGACAGCAGCACGCTTGATCCGCTCTTCCCATTGAGACGTGCCTTCCTGACCACCACCGCTTTGACCCTCCTGAACCGACGGGAGCGAAGGGCGGATGCGGGCACGGAGTTCGAGGGAGCGTGAATTTTGGCGCAGGAAATTAAGACGACTTTCTTCGCGCTGAAGCTCTTCGCGCAGGCGGCTGAGACGACTGTTCGGCCTCACTTCACTGAGCAGCGCGCTGCCTGTTTTCGTCTCTGAGGACGAGGATGAACTGACCGTCCTGGCTGATGCGGAGCCTTCGGCAGCAGTCTGACGCGACGACTCACTTTTATTTGCCTGGAGGCGCTCCATGATCTGACGTAGAGCGCCGAGTGCCATCAGAATTTCATCCTTCGCGCTGCGAGATTCCGGTGAATCCGCCTCGGCCTGCTGCAGTCGGTTCAGGCAGAGATCCATCCGCTCTTTCCAGTCCAGCAAGGTGGTGACCTGCGTTTCCCAGCCGCTGAGCTGCTGGCGCAGATCTTTGATCTGCACATTGAGTGCGGCACTTTCCTGATCGTGCAGCTCGCGCGCGTCCTTCGACAACGAACGGAATTCATCGTACATCACACGCTCCTGCTGTGCGGAGGCGGTCAGTGTGGCGATCTCCTGGCGGAGTTCTTTTTCCTGCGCAGTCATCTGCTCCAGACGCTGGCGGGTCTCGGTCTCCTGATGATTGACGGCGTCACAGCTTGTGGTGGCGGTGGCAAGCTGCTGGGTGATGTCGGCAAGGGCGGCGTCAAGCTGAGTACGACGCTGAGAGGCCTCTTCCACCTGACGTCCCAAAATTCCCAGATGCTGCTCTGCGGCAGCCACATTGGCCTGCCGGGAGGTCAGCGCCTCCAGCGTGACCTTGAGGTCATGCGCCAGCAGGAGTTCCTGCGACGCGGCATCGAGTGCGCTGCGTGTTTCCACGAGCTTTTGCTCTTGTCCGGCCAATGTCGCGCCGGTGGTCGTCAGGTTCTGCTCCGTCGCCTGCACTGCGGACTGAAGTTCTGACAGCTTGGCCGTGGCTGCGATGATGCCTGCCTGCTGCTCTGCCAGTTCCCTGCGGGCTGACACGACAGATGCAGCAGAGGCCTCGTGCTCCTGCTGGGCCTGGCGGGCACCTGCAGTAGAGGCTTCCCGTTCCTGTTCGCGCCGTGTGATCTGGGCTTCGACTTCACGCAGGATCATCTCCTGATTTTGCTGCCGCATGAGCAGATTCTCCACTTCATGACTCAAGGCCATCCGGCGCTCTTCGGCTTGCTGGCAGTCATGCATCACCTGCTGAAGTCGCACGGAGGTGGTGTCGATCTCTGCATGGCGTGATTCCAAACGGATGCCCGCCTCTTCATGCTGCTGGCTGAGACGCTGCAGCGCGATCTCGGCGCCGATGCGCTCCTGGCGCATGGCTTCAAGCTTTCCGGACTGCTCCTGAGTCTGGGTCTCCATCTGGTGGGACTGCTGCTCCAGCACGTGAATGTGATCGCCGAGGATGGCTTCCAGCTCCTGACGTTCCTGCAGGGTCTGGTTGAGGGAAGACAGGCGTTTTTCGGCGCTCAGGCAGTCATCCTGGGTGGTTTTCAGACGCTCTTCCGTGGTGGCAAGATCAGCACGGCAGGCTTGCAAAGCGTCTGCGGTGGACTGCCGGGTATTGACCAGCACAACGATCTCTTCCCCCAGGGCGCGGTGCCTCTCACCCAGTGCTGCCAACGAAGTTTCGGTGTCACTGATCTGATCCTGCACCTGCTGACGTTTGACGCCCAGATCCACAATCTCCTGAGTAAGCTGCTGGATCTGCTGAACGGATGCCGTCTCATGTGTCTCGAACTGGGCCACGGCCCGGCCGAGGTCGGCCAGCTGCGTGGTGGCTTCCGTGCACTCATTCAAAGTGATGCCCAGCTTCTCTTCCATGCGGGCGAGTTCGCCACGACGGGACAGCACAGCCTGCGCGAGGGTCTGCTGGCAGGCGCGCAATTCATCCATTTCAGCCTGACTTTTCGCCCGCTGCTGACGGAGCATGACCAAGGTCTGCTCATGCTGGACGGCTTCAGATTTCAGTTCGCCCAGCGCGGCTGCGGCAGCCACTCGCTGGCCCGCCAGTTCTCTGACCTCGTTCTGCAAATCGGCGTGGCGCTGATTGGTCTCCTGCGCGGCCTGCCGAGATTCCTGAAGCCGCGCCCGTTCATCGGCGATGGCGCTCCGCGTGATGTTGAGGGAGGCCTCGCTTTCCCGGCACTGAGCGGTGAGCTGCGTAAAATTCTGCTCCAGTGCCTGATAGCGCGAAGTCAGATCCACGACATGACCGGTGGCCCGGCTGCCGGCTTCTTCCAGATAATTGAGACGCTCTTGTTTGAGCTTGAGGTTGGCCTCCGTCTGCTGGGCGCTCACCTCCATCCGTGCGATATTGATCGTCAGTTCCTGATGCCGCGTCTCGTGTCGAAGCACCAAGCCGCGCGCCTCCACAATGCGCTCCTGCTGGCGGGTCACCTCATCAATGGCCTTTTGCAGGAGGTCGGAGAGTTCGGAGCTGCGCTCTTCCAGCAAGGCCGACTCTGCCTTCAGTCCTGCAAGCTGCCTGGACGCGGCAGCCACCTGCGCCTCCACCGATTGCTTGTGGCTTTCCCATTCGCTCAGCTGCTGCTGCGTTTGTTGCAGCCGGCCCTGATCCTGCAGATAGCGGGCATTGATCTCCTGCAACCGGCTCTGCAACATTTCACGGTGTCCGTTCAGTTTGCCCAGTTGTTCGTTCTGGCTGGCCTCAAGACTGAGAAGACGGTTCACTTCTGAAGTCTTCTGCTCATGCAGCCGTGACATCTGCCGCACTTCATGTGTCAGCGCCCTGTGCTGCTCCTGCACGGATTGCAGTTCAGAGTGCCAGCGTTCGCAAGTTGCCTGGGCATCAGCGGCGGCGGCATTAAGCTCCACCAATCTCCCGACTGGCAGACCTGACGTCTTGGGGGCCTTGGCTTCCCGACTTCCGTCTTTTTCAAAAGCGATGTTGCTCATAAGTGACTTCGTTGCGGCAATTTCTCAATTTACATCAATATTACGCACTGGTTAAGCAGTTTTTTGAAATTCTTTATACTAGACGCCTCACACTGTCTTTGCAGCTTTTGCAGCATGGGAGCCTGTCCGTAGTAGCGGCAGCTCCTGCAACCTCTGATCCATCCGACGCCACAGCCTCACCTGGATCGAAGGTTCAAAATCTGCGGGAGGAGAATCAGGGTGGGATGCTGCTTGCATCCCTCTTCGGTTAAAAATTATGCAGTTCATTTGTTCAGCCGACTTTTTTTGACGCCTTCTCATTTGCTTAGCGGCATTAAATTTAGACCCATTTCCAAAAATCGGTGGCAGGAGGCGCATTCTCCCTGCCCCTGGGGCCGCTGCGCTCGCCGGATCAAAAGGACAATCATGAATGGCACTCAGATAAGGCTTGTTTTCGTGGATTTTTTTTGTGGCTGCCGTGCAGATGGAATCATGGCTGGGCCGCGCCAAACCCCTGCCCCCAAATCTCCAAAGCACGCGATCCATGCCCTTAACCGAGTGCCAATCAGGACAATCATTTTGAGAACTGGTCAATGCCCCGATGGCTTACCCAAGTATAAGCAAGCCCCGAGCCTGCGGAGACGCTTTGGCAAAAAGAGCTTGCGGGGCCGCAACTATTTGGCTACTTAGCCAAGTAACCAATTTTCTGCCATGCCCGCAAACAAGACAGTTTCCAGCAAACGCGCCGCCGTGATCAAGGCGCTGGCGCATCCGTCGCGACTGCTCATCGCCGAGGCGCTGATGGATGGGGAGATGTGCGTGTGTGACCTGAAGGACCTGGTGGGCGCGGACATGTCCACGGTGTCCAAGCACCTGAGCCTGATGCGTCAGGCCGGGGTGCTGGTGTCTGACAAGCGCGGTCTGAACATTTATTATCGTCTGGCCTGCGACTGCCTGGGGGATTTCCTGCGCTGCCTGGACCTGCTGGCACCGAAGAAGGCCACGACCAAACCCTGCTGCTAACTGCTTTTTCCTACCATGAACATCACCGAATTTCTCTCCCATCTCAGCGCGCATGCGGACAAGCCGCTGCTGTTTGTACTACCGGATGGCGGCATGATCCCGGCACACTACCACGTCACGGAAGTGGGGCATGTCGCGAAGAATTTCATCGACTGCGGGGGCATGCGGCGCGAGCTGGAAACCTGCCTGCTGCAAACGTGGGTGCATGATGATGTGGACCACCGGCTGCTCTGCGGCAAACTGGCGGCAATCTTTGACCGCGCTGACGATGTGCTGCCGCATCACAACCTGCCGGTGGAGATTGAATATGAGGACGGCGTGGTGGCGCAGTTTCCGGTGGAGAGCGCGGAGGTCATCGATGGCGCGCTGGCGTTTCATCTGGGGCTGAAGCACACGGACTGCCTGGCACGTGGCATCTGCCTGCCGGGTGAGTGTGCGCCCGCGCCTGCCGCCAAGGCCGCAGTGGCAGCCACCTGCTGCACGCCGGGCTCCAAATGCTGCTGAAAGACTGCCATGAAAAAACTCCTCGCTGAATTCCTCGGTACTTTCACGCTCGTCTTTGCGGGCACGGGTGCGATCATCATCAATGCCGCGAGCCACGGGGCCATCGGGCATGCAGGCATCGCGCTGACCTTCGGGCTGGTGGTGCTGGCGATGATTCATACTTTTGGTGATGTAAGCGGCGCGCATCTCAATCCGGCCGTGACGCTGGCCTTTGCGGTGGCACGGCGCTTTGCGTGGCGGGATGTGCCGGGGTATCTCGGTGCGCAGATCTGCGGTGCGCTGGCGGCCAGCCTGCTGCTGCGTGCGCTGTATCCGCAGGATGCCACGCTGGGGGCCACGCTGCCTGCGGGGTCTGAGATGCAGAGCTTTGTGCTGGAGCTGGTGCTGACCGCGATTCTGATGCTGACGATTTTGAGCGTGTCCACCGGGGCGAAGGAAAAGGGCATCACGGCGGGCATCGCGATTGGTGGTGTCATTGCGCTGGAGGCGATGTTTGCGGGGCCGGCGTGCGGTGCCTCGATGAATCCTGCGCGCTCGCTCGCGCCTGCGCTGGTCTCCGGGCATCTGGAGCATCTGTGGCTGTACCTCGTGGCGACGGTGCTCGGTGCGCTGATTGCGGTGCCGCTGTGCATGGGCGTGCGTGACAGCGGCTGCTGCGGTGGCCGGTGCGTGCCCGATGCCAAATGATTTCGTCTCTCTTTTAACTTCTCATTACTTCCATGAAACAACCCACCATTCTCATTCTCTGCACCGGCAACTCCTGCCGCTCACACCTTGCTGAAGGCATCCTGCGCCGCGCCCTGGGCGAGAGCTACACAGTGGCCAGCGCGGGGTCGAAGCCTGCGGGCTATGTGCACCCTCTTGGCATCAAGGCCATGGAGGAAATCGGCATCGACATCTCGGCGCATCATTCGAAGCACCTCAATGATTTTCTCAATCAGGACATTGAAACGGTGATCACCGTGTGCGGCAATGCGGACCAGGCCTGCCCGATGTTTCCCGGCCAGGTGAACCGGCACCACTGGGGCTTTGATGATCCTGCGCATGCCACGGGCACGGAGGAGGAGCAGATGGAGGTCTTCCGCCGGGTGCGCGATGAGATTCGCGCGGTGTTTGAATCTTACGCCTCGGGCCGGCAGAATCAGGCGGCGCTGGCGAAGACGGTGCCTGCGCTGGCGGCGCAGGCGTACAGCGACGGGCATCAGGATGAGAACAAAGTGAAAGCCTGAACTGCTCATTCCATCCCTATGAAAACCGCATCCTGCCTCGCCACCGCAGCAGCTTTGTTGTGCATGTCCGCCGTCGCGTCCGCCAAGGACACCGATGTGCTCCCCGCTCTCAAACCGATGATCGACCAGATCACCAAGGAGTTTGATCAGATTCCCGCCGAACGACAACTCATGCTGAAGAAGACTGCGCTCTTCATCCGCTCCAAGCTTCAGGCCAAGGAGACGCCGCAGCTCACTTTCATCTGCACGCACAACAGCCGTCGCAGCCACCTCTCGCAGATTTGGGCGCAGACAGCGGCTGCCTGGTATGATGTGGTGGGTGTGAAAACCTTCTCCGGCGGCACGGAGGCCACCGCCTGCAACGAGCGCACCATCGCCGCCCTGACACGTGCGGGCTTTGCCATCTCCAACTCCACCCCCGGCGAGAAGAATCCGGTTTATCTCGTCAAATACAGCGGACAGGCCGAGCCTATTCGCGCCTTTTCCAAGGTCTATTCAGCCGAAGGCAACCCGAAGGACAATTTTGTGGCTCTCATGACCTGCGACCATGCGGACAAGAACTGCCCGGTGGTCGAAGGCGCGGTGATGCGCGTGCCGGTCCATTACGTGGACCCGAAGGTTTCCGACGGCACGCCGCAGGAGGCCGCCACGTATGACGAGCGCTGCAAGCAGATCGCCCGTGAAATGTTATTCCTGATGAAGCAGGTCAACTCCTGAATCAAGCCATGAAACAGCCTGCATTCCTGCTTCTGATTCTCGGTGTGCTTGGCACGTCGTCGGCGCATGCGGCCGACCCGCTCGCCTCCATGAACTCCTGGGTGGAGGGGCAGCTTTCCACGCACGCGGGGGCTCCGGCTGCTTATGTGTTTCTTTTTCTTGGCGGCTTGCTGGCGAGCCTGCTTCCTTGTGTTTATCCCCTGTATCCGATCACTGCCAGCATTGTCAAAGGTCGCGCCACGCCCGGCGGTGCGCGCTGGCCGCATCCGCTCGCCTACTTTGCGGGGCTGGCGCTGGTGTATGGCATCTTCGGTTTGATTGCCGGTGTGAGCGGCGGTGCGTTCAATTCGGTGCTGCGCCTGCCTGCGGTGAATCTTGGCATCGCGCTGCTCTTCCTGGTGCTGGCGCTCGCCACTTGCGGGCTGCTGCACCTGCCGCTGTTCAGCGGCGGCAGTGTCGGTGACAAGACGCCCGGCCTGCCAGGCACCTTCGTCATGGGCATGGGGGCGGGCTTGTTGTCTTCATCGTGTGTCGGCCCGTTTGTGGTCAGCATCCTCATCGGTATCGCGAGTGGTGGTGCGGGCGGGTTCGCCATTGGTCCCGCTTTAATCGCAGCGGCAAAAATGCTGTCATTCGGCCTGGGTCTCGGGACGACCTTTCTGCTCATTGGCTTGTTCGGTGTCCGGCTGCCGAAATCGGGCGCATGGATGGCGAAGGTGCAGTTGGCACTCGGGGTTTTGATTCTGTGGTTCGCTTACGTCTATCTGGAAAAAGGCCTGGCCGGTTGCGGGTTTGAAACGTCAGCCACACAGCTTGTGTTTGTCGGTGCCTTGCTGCTGTTGTTCGCAGTTTACCAGATGCAGCCGGAGGAGATGCTGCCTGACCGGCGCACGGGGCGCGCCCTGAATGCCCTCATGGCTGTGGTGGCGGTGCTGGCCCTGGCACGTGGCATCCTGCCCGGTGGCATGACTTCCACTGTGCCATCTTCCCATGCTCAAAACGGACCTCGAACCGAGCAGCACGGGAAGCTGGTTTGGTTCCTCAATCGTGAGGACGCACTCGCGGAGGCAAAGGCGCAGGGAAAACCCGTGTTTGTCGATTTTTTTGGAACCTGGTGCTCCAACTGCAAAGCCTTCGAGCACCTGACCCAGACCGATGAGGCCCTGGCCAAGGCCCTCGGCAGTGTGGTGCTGCTTAAAATTCGCGACACTGATCCACAGTTCAAGATCTGGCAGGCCGACAGCCGCTTTCCGGAGCTCAAGGTGGGCCTCCCGTTCTTTGTCATCATGGATGCCTCCGGCAACCTCCTCTACAAGACCAGCGACTATACCCGCACCGACGAAATGGTGCTCTTTCTCGAAGGTTAAACCCACCTCTTTGAGCCGGTGCACCCGGCATCAAACCCCATGGAAAACGTCATCATCATCGGCACCGGCTGCGCCGGCTACACTGCGGCCATCTACACCGGCCGGGCCAACCTCAAACCGCTGATCCTTTCCGGCAACATGCCCGGCGGGCAGCTCACCACGACCACGGAGGTGGAGAACTTCCCCGGCTTCCCGAACGGCATCATGGGCCCGGAGCTGATGATGAACATGCAGACACAGGCGGAGAAATTCGGCGCACGCATCGAGTACTCGCTCGTCAGCAGTGTCAAGAAGACCGCCGCAGGCCATTTTGAAGTGCACACCGAAGGCGGCACCGTGTATGACACCCATACAGTGATCGTAGCCACGGGTGCTTCACCCAAGCATCTGGGGCTGCCGAATGAAAAAGGTCTCATCGGCCACGGCCTGACCAGTTGCGCCACCTGTGACGGCGCCTTCTACCGCAATGTGCCCGTGTGCGTGGTGGGCGGTGGCGACAGCGCCTGCGAAGAGGCCGGATTCCTCACCAAATTTGCCAGCACTGTGTATTTGATCCATCGCCGCGACACGCTGCGGGCCTCCAAGATCATGGCTGACCGTGCCCTGGCCAATCCGAAGATCAAGCCGGTGTGGAACTCCACGATCAGCGAATACCTCACCGACGAGAAGGGTGAGATGCGCGCCGTGATGCTGGAGAATCTTGTGACCGGAGAGAAGAGTGAACTGGACATCAAGTGCGTCTTTGTGGCCATCGGTCACGTGCCAAACGGCCAGTTCCTCGGCGATCTCGTCGATACCGACGAAGGCGGCTACATCCTGCAGACCGAAGGCACCCGCACCAAGACCACGGGCCTCTTTGCTGCAGGCGATGTGGCGGACCATGTCTATCGTCAGGCCATCACCGCCGCTGGTCAGGGCTGCGCAGCCGCGCTGGAAGCGGAGCGCTATCTTGCCGGGCTGGGTGTGCATTAGGCACGCACGCACTGATCTCCATCATCTTTTATCTTCTCCATATTCATGAACAGGTCGCTTATAGTCGCACTTTATTCCCTGATCCCGGCCTTGGCACTCGCCACGCCCACCGGGCTCAATAACATCCCTACGGCTGACACGGTGCCGCACCGGACGGTGGCGGTGCAGTACTTCAGCAGCTTCGGCGGGGCGAACCAGTTCGCGACGAGCGGACCGGGCAAGACTTCGGACTGGGCGGGGTTCAAGACGGGCTGGGATTTCAAGCCGCTGCATGTGGAGTGGGGTCTGGACAGCGCACTGGGGACGGGCTACTCGGGGCCGCTGGTGTTCCAGACGAAGGCGCGGATTCAGCCGTGGGAGGATGGGATGTTTGCGCTGGGTGTGGCCGGTGTGGCGCTGACGGACACACGGCGTGCGGGCGATCCTTTTACTTATGCGATGCTGTGGCATGATTTTCATCTGCTGCGTGTGCATGCGGGGTATGGCCTGCAGACGGATGGCGACAGCTACCTCTTTGGCGTGGATCGCACGTGGAAGCTCTTTGAGCGGAATTTGAACCTGAATGCGGACGTGGTGCAGTCGCGCGATCAGCATGGGTACATCACGGCGGTAGGAGCGAAGTATGACCTGAGCAAGCACATCGTGCTGGAAACGTGGGCGAACTTTCCGGACCGGGACCGGGTGAGCGTGATCGCGAAGATCAACTTTGTGTTCACGTTCTAGGAACGGCGCACCCGAATCACTGAGGTGTCGGGGGCGGCGGAGAGGCGAAGCGAGCGCGTGCGGGAGCGGCCGAGGTGGAGGCCGGGGATGAGGATGAAGGCTCTGACACCGGCGGTGGAGAAAAATGGCGGGAGGCGACCACTGCGGTGGATGGAGCAGGGCCGGGCAGATGAATCGAAGGTATGACGAGCGTTCTGTTCGCAGACTTTCCAGCAGGTTTTGCGGCAGCCATACGGCTGGTTTCAGTGGCGGAGACTTGAGCGAGGTAGTTCGAATCGTAGGTGAGCACGGCAGCCTCTGGACCGAGCACGACATCCACCTGACACTCATTGCGGGTGCTGGAGAGATGAAAGGACTTCAGGCGCAAGCCACTCTGAGCGGGCTGGTCTTTGCGCAGGAGGATGCGTTCGTTGGTCTTGGTGTTGACGATGACGATGGTGGGATTGTCCGCCGCGCCGTAGTGGGCGCCGATGGCGAAATCCCGGGCGAAGGAGTCCTGGGCGGCGATGGGCGCGACCGTTTTCAGGGTGAAGGGATTTTTGCCCCAGCCTGCTTCATAACGCGATGCGCGGTAAGCCTGCGGGGGCGTGAACACGGCGGGCTCCTCTGCGTGAATCACTCCGAGAGGTGAGTCAGCAGGAACAGGAGGTAGAATGCGTGTCTGGACGGCATTGTGGCAAAAGTGGCAGATACACCGGCATCAAAGCCTTCCCGACCAAGACTTCAATGTGACATCTTTGTTCCAGAGTGAGTTTTGACAGATCGGGCGGGACTGTGAAGGAAGTACTGCTTTTATGAACCGCCCTTCCCGCCTGCTGTTTTTTGGACTGACGCTGACCGTGTGCCCGATCTTTGCTGTGGAGAATGTGGATCAGGAAATCCAAGCGGCGACTCTGGTGCAGAAGGGCGAGCCTGCGGCAGATTTCACCTGCGTGGACATCACGGGCAGGCAGCACACGCTGTCCAAGCTCAAGGGCAAGGTGGTGGTGCTTTACTTTTTTTCGGCGAGCAATCCCGCTTCGCTTGTGGACCTGGGGTATTTGGAGAGTGAGATTTTTCAGAAACTCCGTGACAAGGAAGGATTTCAAATGCTTGCCATCGGCCGTGACTATGAGCGTGAGGAACTGGTGAAGCTGAGCGGGGAGCGCAAACTGACGTTTCCGCTGGTGGCCGATCCGGAGCAGAGCCTTTACCGCCGCTACTTCATGAAGTATGTGCCACGCACCGTGGTGGTGCGCGCGGACGGGACGATTGCATACCAAACGAGCGGGGCGGATTACGAAAAGATCCTCCAACTCCAAAAGGTGCTGGCGCATGAACTGACGTTCAAGGGGCCCTAGGTCGTTTTTGAAAACCTGCATTGAGCTGATATTGTCACGTCCGGACGCAGCGGCGGTTTGTGTCTCCGCTACACGGTTCCACGAAATTTGGGAGGGGTGGGTGATGCGGTTCCGAAGGCTGACGACCCCGGCTACGATTATGCCAGCCCTCCGGGCTTTCGGACATGGCACTGCGGGTCAAGGGCTCTGCCACAAACGGCATCCATTGACACTGCGAGGCCTGAAGGTTTGCAATCACGCCTTAGAACAGAGAGCGGTGCGTGAAGGTGAGCGGGCGCCAATGTTACAGAATGTTAACAGCAAAGTTCCACCCTTCGGAGTGGAACTGGCTAAAACCAGCAGGGTCTTTCCTGCACCTGACTGGTGCGAGGATGCCTTCACGCTTTGACTTTTTCCTTCTCCATTTTTTGCCGCACCCAGAAATCATTCCTTCAAAGGAGTGATGTGCGCAGCAGCGGTTGGAGGGCGTGTCCAAATCGTAACCCTACTCACATAGATTTCACTCGGCTGTCTGGCTACTGCTCGTCCGCCGGTCAATGGCGATGAAGAGATCCATCCTGGTTCGCTTCATCCACACTCAACCGACAACAACCCACATCATGCAGATAAAATCCAAACACCTCCTCACCATGTTCGTCATGGTTGGACTCTCGGCTGCGGCGCTTCCCGCCAATGCAGCCACGTTCGCTCAGGGTGATCTCCTCCTCGCCTTCCGAGCCGACTCTGGTAGCAATACCATTCTAACAGTCAACCTGGGACAGGCGAGCAACTTCACCACGACTCAATCCAATTTCCTCAACATTGGTACGATTTTGGATACAACCTACACCAGCGGCTGGCGCACCGGCGACGCCTCGCTGAACTGGGCGATTGCGGGTAACAACAACGCCACGGTCGGTGGCAACCCAACGGGCACCACTTATCTGAGCGTTGCACAGGACACGGTCGACCTTGGCACGCAGTCAAGCGCCGCCTGGGGAGATCCTAGTGCTCTGGGATTCACCGCACGCAGCAATCTTGCAAGCCAGATCGGCAGTGCACAGACGACCTACGCGGGCGCCACGTTGTCCTCCGGTGTCGCTCTGATCAGCAACAGCACCACCACCTGGGATGACAATGTCATCGAAGGTTTCGGTGCAGGTTCGACGGCTGAAGGCAACTTCGCCGCTGGTGCCACTGGCACCGCGCTGGACCTCTACCGCATCCTGAACACCACAGCTGGTGCGAGCCCAACCGGCACCGTCGGTGTGGGCGCCTTCCAAGGCACCTTCAGCATGAACAACTCCGGTCAGGTCAGCTTCACTGCCAATGTGGCGGCCGTCCCTGAGCCAGGCAAGGCGCTTCTCGGTGGCCTCGGACTGGCCAGCCTGTTCATGCGTCGTCGTCGTCAGGCCAAAGCCGCCTGAGATGACTTTTGACTGATTCCCGATCTCAACATTCTCTACTCGTTTCTTTTTCCATACCTATTCCATGAAATCTTTCTACAAAATCGCATTGGGCGTCATCGCCCTTTCCTTTGCCCAGCAGGCCTCTGCTGCGAACATCCGCATCACGGGTTCCACGGCCTTCCGTGGTGGCGCGCATGACGCCATCGTCGCCATGATGGGCGGCACTCCTGCCTCCAACGTTGCCACCTGCAAGATCGCCTCCTCCGTGGCCGCTCCTGGCACGGTCACTGACGCCACCTCCCGCACCGCGATCAATGGTGCAAATATTGTGACGTTTGTGGGTGACCTGAGCAGCATCGGCATCAGCGGCACCAGCACGGTGCAGTGCAGCTGGTCTGGCTCCGCGAGCGGCCTGATCGCCGTCTTCTCTGGTGACACCACCCTCACCTACGTTCCGTCCGCCACGGCGGCCGGTGCAACCGCCGGCTATGCCAACACGGTCTTCGGCGCCTCCGCTTCGGACTCTGGAGCAGCCCTGTTCGCGTTCTCGGACGTGTATCAGGCTTCGGTGACCTCCACTCCCGTGAGCGGTCTGACCAACACCAACGTGGCCATCGTGCCATTCGTTTATGTTGCCAACAAAGGCTCCAACCTTTGCGGCGGCTACGGTGGCACCCTGAATCCTTCCACTGGCATGACCGCACAGCGCGCACGTGCACTCTCCGCCGCCGGTGTGCAGCCGAAGTCCCTCTTCACGGGCAACGCAGCAGACACCAGTCTGGTGATTGGAACCGGTCGTGACGGCGGCTCCGGCACTCGCATCACCTTCCTGGCTGAAACGAAGTTTGGCATTGCCAATCTGGTCAAGCAGTATTTCGCCACCACCTCCGGCAGCATCGGCAGCGGCACCGTGTCCGAGCTGAAACTCTGGCCTACCACCGGCAACGGCGCTGATACACTCAATCCCGGCAACGGCGGCTACACGAGCGGTAGCAGCATCCGCGACCTGATGGGCTACACCAGCAGCAGCGGTTTGAGCGTGGTTGACTCCACTGGCGCAGCCTTCTTGAATCCTTTCACGGGCGCAGCTATCACGGCAGCCGACATCATTGGCTACCTCGGCGCTGGCGATGCGGCCACCGCCACCGGCGCCACCAATCAGGGCGTGCGCCTCACCTACGAAGGCGTGTCCTATGACGGCACCGCCACTGACAAAGAGAAGTTGTACAACGGCGCCTACACCATGTGGTGCTATCAGCATCTCAACCACAAGGGCGCGCTGGTCAGCGGCACGGACGACCGTAAGTTCAACGACGGCATGAAAACCAACATCGTTCCCAACCTTGGCGTCAATGGCCTGGACATCGCGCTCATGAAGGTGAGCCGCACCAACGACGGTGCAGTCGTCGGTCCTTGATCGTGACTTAACACGCAGTTTTAATCAACACCCTGCTGGTGCTGGCGCTCGTCGTCAGCACCAGCTTTTTCATCTGGACCATGCGATTTCAACATCTGCTTCGACATACCTCCTGGCCGCTGGTGGGCTCACTGATCGTGAATGTGATGCTGGTGGGCACGCTGAGCGTGGTGTTGCAGAAGCCCAGAGAGCAGATGGTGCTGCCTCCCCCTGCCCAAAAGGCGGCGACTGCAGCGGCGAAGACCAAACCGGAGGCTTCCAAGAGCGCACTGGCTGAGGCCAAGCCTGCGCCTTTTCACTGGCACCAACTTGAGGCGCCGGACTTCCCCACGTTCGTGAAGAACCTGCGCGGGATCGGCTGCCCGGAGACGACCATCCGGGACATCATCCAGTGCGAGATGGATGAAATTTATGCGGCCAAGCGGCAGGAGATCGAGCGAGAAATCGCGACCGCGCCGCTGCAAGCCAGGAGTGCCTTGCAAGAGCGCCTGCGGCAGCTGGGAGCCGAAGAGACAACGATGCTGAGCGCCTCTCTGAACGGCAGCGCGATTCCGGCCGCCGCCATGGCGGGCACGCAGACAAGTGCGAGCGAGCAGGGAGCGGGAACCACGCCTGCGGGTGCGACGGGTGCGGCCCAGGCATCTGGGAGCACGATGACACCTGCGGCTTTTCTGGTGGGCAATGATCCGAACCAAGCGTCAGCGAGCGGCACACTGACAGCAATGCCGACGGACCCGAACATGAATCCTGCCACGAGTGCGGTGATCAGCCAGATGCGCACGGACTTTGCGAGTGCGCTGCAAGATGTGAGCGCGGATCCTTCCAGTGCGATGTACCGCCAGCGCTGGCTTTCAGCCCAGCGGGCAAGCGACGAACAATTTTCTTCCATGTTTGGTGGCGACAATTTCATCAAGACGCAAGTGGAAGCCGTGCGCGCTGCGGCTGCTGCCAGTGCAGCCAATGGCAAGCGCTAAGGTGAATTGCGTTTCGAAATTGTCACAGAAACTCGTGAGGCCCCAGGTGAGAAGGCAAAAGGCGCTACTGACTGTGACGCATTTGTAACAGCGGCAAGCTTGAGCGAGGGCTGGGTCGAACGAAAAAGGAGGCGTCCTGAATACTGCGTCAATGCCGCCCAAAATCTTTCAACCCAGCTTCAAATCAAGCACCGCAAACCTGAACATTCGGGAGTTCTCCCGTGGGTTTTGCGCCCTGCTATTCGGGGCTGGGCTGTGTGGATTCAGCACTGCGTGGGGTGAGTCCCCAACATCCCCAACGACTGCCGCGACAGCGCAGCCGACTGCTGCTCCGACGGCCGTGTCACAGCTGGGGAATCTGTATGTGCGGGAGTATCGCGTGCGGGGTAACAAGATCCTGAAGGCGATCGAGATCGAGGAGGCGGTGTATCCGTTCATGGGACCGGGCAGGTCTGAGCAGGACATTGAGGGTGCACGCGGGGCGCTGGAGAAGATTTACAAAGCGAAGGGCTACCAGAGCGTGGCGGTGCAGGTGCCGGCGCAGACGGGGAGCCGTGGTGTGATCTACCTGGAAGTGGTGGAAACGCCTGTGGGGCGGCTGCGGGTGAAGGGCTCGCGGTATTTCCTGCCGAGCAAGATCAAGGAGATGGCTCCTTCCATGAAAGAGGGCACGGTGCCGAACTTCAATGAGATCAGCAAGGACATCGTGGCGCTGAACCGGTGGCGTGACCGGAAGATCACTCCTGAGCTGCGCGCGGGTGTGGTGCCGGGGACGGTGGACATCGACCTGAATGTGGAGGACAAGCTGCCGCTGCACGGGAGCTGGGAGATCAACAACCAGCACAATGCGAACACGGTGCCGCTGCGCCTGAGCGGTTCGCTGAGCTACAGCAACCTGTGGCAGATGGGCCACACGCTGGGCGTGAGCTTTCAGCTGGCTCCGGAACGGATGACGGACAGCGCGGTGTATTCGGCGTTTTACCAGGCGCCGGTGCACAGTGTGGAAGGTTTGAGTGTGATGCTGACGGGCACGGTGCAGGACAGCAACATCGCTGCGCTGGGTGGCACGACGGTGATCGGCAAGGGGCAGATCGTGGGCTTTCGTCTGATGAAGACGCTGCCGGCCAGCCAGGGGTATTTTCATTCGATCAGCTTTGGCATCGACTACAAAAACTTTGTGCAGGATGTGAATGCGGGCGGTGCGCTGATTTCCTCCCCCATCGCGTATTACCCCTTCAACCTGGCCTACAGCGCGAGCCGTGTGACGGACAACACGTACACGGAATTCAACGCGGCGCTGACGTGGCATGCCACAGGCATGGGCGGATCGCAGACGCAGTTTGCGGCGCGGCGCTTTGCGGCGACGGACAGCTTCTTCTACTTCCGCGGGGATCTTTCCCACACGCATGATGTGGCTCAGGGCTTCCAGATTTACACCCGCGTGCAGGGGCAGGCGACGCCGGATGCGCTGATCAACACGGAGCAGACTTCGGGCGGTGGGTACAACACGGCGCGCGGGTATCTGATCGCGACGCGGCTGGGTGACTCGGGGATCTTTGGCTCGCTGGAGTTTCGCAGTCCGAACTTTCTGGGCACGGCGAAGGACCGTGAGAACCAGTGGCGCGTGTATGCCTTCCTGGAAGGCGGCAAGCTTTACACAAACAAGACGCTGCCTGCGGAAAAGCGCAGCTATGACCTGGCCAGCGCGGGCTTTGGCACACGCATCCGCTATTTGAACCACATCACCGGATCGGTGGATCTGGCGATGCCGCTGGTCTCGCAGCCGAACGCGCTGGCGCATGACCTGTTTCTCCTCTTCCGCCTCGGAATGGATTTCTAGGCCGACCCCCTTTTTTCACTCTCAATGCACAGCCCCTCCTCACGCTTCATGTCCCGCAAACCACGCATCCTGACTTCTCTGCTGCTTGCCCTGGCGCTCACGACTTCCTTTGCTTCCGCCGCTGAAAACTGGTGGGATGCGAAGTGGCCCACGCGCAAAAAGATCGACATCGACACGACCGGCAAGGGCGTGGCGATTGCGGAACCCATTGGTACCACAGCGGTGCTGGTGCGTCTGCATGAGGGTGTGTTCAGCTTCATGTCCGCGAAGGAGGACGGGAGCGATCTGCGCTTTCTGGCGGATGACCACAAGACGGAGCTGAAGCACCATGTGGAAAAGTGGGACTCGCTGCTGAATGAGGCGTACGTTTGGGTGCAGGTGCCTGACCTGAAGCCTGCGAGCGCGACGAGCATCTGGCTCTACTACGGCAACACGGAGGCGGGAGCGCCTGAGGCGGCGAAAGAAACGTATGATGCGAACACGACGCTGGTGTACCACTTTGCGGATGCTTCGAAGGCAGGCACGGATTCCTCTGCCACGGGTGCGAATGCGGAAGGTGCGCCACCACCGGCAGCGGGATCGCTGATCGGCGGCGGGCTGCGTGTGTTTGGACAGACGGCGATCAAGGCCCCTGCCCCGCCGCTGGGTGAATGGGCACCGGGTGCGCCGCTGACGGTGTCTGCGTGGGTCAAGCCATCCGCACTGCAGCCGAATGCGGTGATCCTGAGCCGCCGTGAGGGTGCGAACGCATTCATCCTGGGGCTGGACAATGGCATTCCGTTTGTGGAGCTGAACAAGCAGCGCAGCAGCGTGGGGGCACCGATTGCAGCGGGTGCATGGCATCATGTGGCGGCGGTGGCGGATGCGGGTGCGATCACGGTGTATGTGGATGGCAAATCGTATGGCGCACTGACGGCGGCGATGCCGCTGCTCAAGGGGCCGGTGGAGATCGACAAGGACACGTCTCCTGCGGCGGCGAGCTTCGTGGGTTACACGGGTGAGATAGATGAACTGCAGATTTCGAAGACGGCGCGGCCTGCGGGCTTCGTGCGCTTTGCGGCGGTGAACCAGGGGACGACGGCAGACGCGGCCAAGCTGATCACGGTGGGTGAGGACGAGGCTTCGGACCACGAGGAGGAGAACGAGATCATGAAGCATCTCTCACTCATCACGGACATCTCGAAGGACCTGACGTTTGACGGCTGGGTGGTGATCTTTCTGTGCACGGTGCTGGCGATCATGGGCTGGATCATCGCAGCGGGGAAGATCATGTATCTCAACACGATTGAGAAGGCTTCGAAGGAGTTCATGAAGCGCTGGGAGAAGATCTCGTCTGACCTGACCGCCATCGACACGGAGGACGATGAGAGCATTCAAAACGTCGGCGGGAGCGTGAGCGGCAAGATGCACAAGCTGATGAAGCAGTCGCCGCTGTATCAACTCTACCATCTGGGCTCGCAGGAAATCAGCCACCGCATGAAGTCCTTCCGGCAGGTGACCTTCAATCCGCAGGAGAAGAAGGAGGCGAAGGTGATGGGACTTTCCGGGCGCTCGATCCAGGCGATCAAGGCGACGCTGCATGGCGGCATGGTGCGCGAGGTGCAGAAGCTCAATGGCAAGCTGGTTTTCCTGACGATCGGCATTGCGGGTGGTCCTTACCTGGGACTGCTGGGAACGGTGATCGGGGTGATGATCACGTTCGCGGTGATCGCGAAATCCGGCGAGGTGGAGGTGAACTCCATTGCACCGGGTATCGCGGGCGCGCTGCTGGCGACGGTGGCGGGTCTGGCGGTGGCCATTCCGGCGCTGTTTATCTACAGCTACCTGAGCTCACGGATCAAGGATGTGGTCTCGAACATGGAGACCTTCATCGACGAGTTCGTCACGAAGATGGCCGAACACTACAAGGAGTAACCGCACACTCTCATGGACGCCGACAACAAATCCTACGATGACATCAACGTCACGCCGATGGTGGACCTCTACCTGGTGCTGCTGCTGATCTTCATCATCATGACGACCGCCGGGGTGCAGGGGGTGAAGGTGAACCTGCCACGCGGCGGACCGTCCACTTCGAAGCCGATCGAAGGACCGAAGATGCAGGCGGTGACGGTGGACAACCAGGGGAACATCAAGCTGAACGCGCTGGCGGTGACGATTGATGAACTCTCCAGCAAGCTGGAGTCGATCAAGGCCTCCATGCCCGACGCACCCATCGTGATACGTGGGGACAGCGGCACGCAGTACCAGACCATCATGGATGTGCTCACGGCAGTAGGCCGCGCGGGCTTCACAAACATCGGACTGGCGACGCAGGCAAAAAAGTAAGCAACGTTTTTCTACCATACCATGGCATCCAATCACATCGACGACGACGAGCCCGGATTTTTCCGGCGGTATCTCGTGCTGCTGATTATTGGCGGGCTGGGGCTCGCCGGCGGCGGCTACATGTACATGAACCACAAGCCTTCGAAGGCTTCGCCGAAGAGGAAGATGGACATGGTATCCATCGTCATACCGCCAGCTCCGCCGCCCCCACCGCCGCCGCCACCTAAAAAGGAAGAGCCGCCGCCGGAGGAAGAGGAAAAGATGATCGAACAGGCTCCTGAGGAAGTCGTGGACAAGCCGGATGACAAACCTGCGGACAAGCCTGCGGATGAGCCGCTGGGCACGGCGATCAGCGGAGGCAACGGCAGCGGGTTGGGCCTTGGCGGCGGCGGTGGTGGTGGCGGCGGGATGATCGGCGGCGGCGGCAAAGGCGGCAGCAAGTGGGGCTCCTATGCCGGGCAGGTGCAGAACCGGCTGGCGGATGCGCTGCGCAACAACGCGGTGACGAAGCGCGCGGGATTTACCAACGTGATCAAAATCTGGGCTGACAACACCGGGCGCATCGTGCGGGTGAAGCTCACGGGTACGACGGGCGACAGCAAGGTGGACGCCGCGATCGAGAACGAAGTCTTCAGCGGGCTGGTCCTTAACGAGCCACCGCCGGACGACATGCCGATGCCCATCAACCTGCGACTCACCGCACGCAAAGCGAACTGAAGACCCCTTCCCTTTTTCTCCCTGCTCCATGCTCACTCCAAAACAAGTCTGGCGAAGAACGTACGCCTGTTTCACCGCCTCCCTCCTCGCCGCATTGCAGCCATCGTTGATGTTTGCTGCGGAACCTGCGCTGCCTGCACCGCTGCCGCTGCTGGCTGAAAATGCCCCGCCTGCGACAAACACGCCTGCGCCGATTTCAGCGGACCCTGCTCTAGCGGTGCCGGTGCTGCCGGACCCGAATGCTGCGGCACCGCAGGCGATGACACCGTCGCAGAATGTGACGCTGAACCTGATCAACCGGCTGGTGCAAAAAGGCATCCTCACGCATGGAGAGGCGTCTGATTTGATCAAGGGCGCGGAAGAGGATGCGGCCTTTGCGAAGGCGCAGGCCCAGGCTCTGGCGGAGACGCAGGCGGCGGTGGCCGCACAAACCGCGATGCCGCCGGTGCAACCGGACGCCGAAGAGGTGCGCGTGACGTACATCCCTGAATCGGTGAAGGCGCAGATCCGTGACCAGCTGCGGACGGAAGTCTTTGCGCAGGCACGGGCGCAGCATTGGGCGGCGCCGGGCTCCGTGCCGGAGTGGACGCAGCGCATCAAGCTGTCTGGGGACATCCGCACGTTGTACCAGGGCTTCAGCTATCCTGAAGGCAACAACAACACGGGTGTGTTTCCGAACTTCAACCTCATCAACACGGGAGCGCCGTTTGATGTGGCGGGCACAATCTTTTCCCCGCAGCTCAATGTGGACAAGCATCGTGACACTTACCTGATGCGTATGCGTCTGGCTTTTGATATTGATCTTGAAGACGGCTTCACGGCGGGCATCCGCTTTGCGACGGGCAGCACGAACACGCCGGTGTCGACGAACCAGGCGCTGGGAGCGGCTGGACCTGGCGGCCAGGGCGGGAACTTTTCGAAGTATCAGCTGTGGCTGGACCGTGCGTTTGTGAAATACGACGCCTCGCTGTCGCAGGACTCGCACATTGCTTTCTGGCTGGGCCGGTTTGACAACCTGTTCATGACTTCGAGTGAGATCATGTGGGATAGGGACGTGGCGCTGGATGGTGTCGCATTCAAACTGGACCAGACGTGGAACTCGAACTTCAAAACGTGGGTGAGCGGTGGTGCGTTCGCGGTGTTCAACACCGCGCTGAACTTCCCGGACAACAGCCCGACGAAAGCGGCGAGCTATGACAAGTACCTGTTTGCGGCGCAGTTTGGCGTGCAGTTCAATCCGGTGGAAGACATCGAGGTGAAGATGGGCTTGGCCTACTACGACTGGAAGAACATCGAAGGCCGCCTGTCTGACCCGTTTGTGCCGCTGAACAACACGGATGCAGGCAGCACAGACGCCAGCCGCCCGCTGTTTGCGCAGAAGGGCAACACGTACCGCCCGATCCGCAACATCACGCCGACGGCGCTGAACGGGTTTGGAACGACGAACCAGTATCAATACTTCGGACTTGCGACGCCGTTCCGGCAGATCGCGTGGTCGGGGCGGATGGATCTGAACTACTGGGAGCCGATGCAGGTGTCGCTGCTGGGTGATTTTGTGAAGAACATGGCCTTCAACCGTGATGCTATCAATTCCGTGGCGGTGAACAACCGCAGCGGCGGCGGCGCTGGCAGCTATACGGGCGGCGACACGGCGTGGTACATGGGCGTGAACGTGGGCAAGCCCTACACCCTCTTCAATGAACGCGGCGACTGGAACATGGGCGTGGGCTACCGCTACGTGGAGTCTGACTCCGTGGTGGATGGATTCACGGAGTCCAACTTCGGCGGCGGCGGCACGAACTTTAAGGGCTACACGTTGAGTGCGGCCATGGCGCTTTCCAAATCGACTGCAATCCGCCTTACCTACATGTCCGCCACCCAGATCGCCGGGCCGACGCTGCGCTCGGACGTCGTGAGGTTTGAACTTAATGCCAAATTTTAATTATGAAGCAACGCATTGCATCCCTCATCGCCTTTGCCGGCCTCATGACCGGCGCCACTCATGCCGCCGAGGAGGCGGACCCCGCCATGGCCGTGCTGAAACGCATGCGCGACCAGCTGCGCAACGTGATGATTCTACAGCAGAAAACGGAGGCTGAGCGCGCGACGCTGCAAGCGGCCAATGTGGAGCTGGATGAGAAGGTCAAGAAGCAGGAGGCGGACTTCAAGAAGCTGGCCAGGGACAGCAACGCACAGAAGGACGCCGATGCCAAAGCCATCGCGGAACTGAAGGCGAAGGTGATGGAGGAGGAGCGCGAGAAGGCGCAGCTTCAGGAGGCGCTGGCCAGCTGGAAGGCCGGGCACGAGAAGCTCAAGCAAGCGGCGATGAAAGTGGATGCGCAGCGTGCGGAGCTGTCGGCGCGGGTGATTTTGCAGGACCGCAAGGTGGCGGACTACCAGCGCAAGAATGACGAGCTGTTCAAGGTGGGCAGCGAGATCCTTTCGAAGTATGAAGGCTTTGGACTGGGAACGGCGATCGCCGCGCGCGAGCCTTTCACACGCAACATGCGGGTGAAGCTGGAGACGCTGGTGCAGGATTACGGCGACAAGCTGGTGGACAACAAGATCAAGCCTGATGAGGCGCCGAAGAGTGCGGCGAAGCCGACGCCGAAAGATGACCCTGCCAAAGTGCAGTCACCCGCCAAACGCTGACATGATGAGAATGCGCCCAAACCGGTGGTCCTGTGTGCTGCTATTCTGCGGCTGGAGCAGCCTTGTGATGGCAGCGGAAAGCGACCCGGTGGTGGGGAGCATCGGAGAGATCGAGCTGCATCAGAGCGAGGTGCTGGCAGCGCTGGGCACGATGAGCACGGTGGACAAGGAAGCGCTGGCGCGTGATCCCAGCACGCTCAACCAGCTGGTGCGCTCTTTGCTGGTGCAGCGGGTGGTGCTGAAGGAGGCGCTGGGGAAGAAATGGGATGAGGAGACGAGCATCCAGCCGCTGCTGAAAAGCACGCGTGAGGCGGCGATCAGCGACAGCTATTTGAAAGCCATCAACCGCCCGCCGGAGAGCTACCCGAGCGAGGGAGAGCTGAAGCTGGCGTATGAAAACGGACGTGCGGCGCTGACGGTGCCGCGGTCATTCCGGCTGGCGCAGATTTTTGTGGCTGAAGAAGCCGGTGCGGAGAAGAAGCTGAAGGCGGTGCAGCAGAGGCTGAAGGAGAAGCCGGGCAGTTTTGCGCAGGTGGCGCGTGAGATGAGCGAGGAGAAAGAGAGCGCCTCACGCGATGGTGAGATCGGCTGGCTCAGGGAGCAGCAGATCCAGCCGGAAATTTTGGCGCAACTGCCGAAGCTGAACGTGAACACGATGTCTGCGCCGGTGAAGCTGAAGGACGGCTGGCACATTCTGAAGGTGCTGGATGTGCGTGAGGCGTTCACGCCTATCTTTGAGCAGGTGCGTGTGCAGCTGGCGCAGCGCCTGCGGGCCGAGAAAGCCCGCGCGAACATGCAGTCTCATGTGTCGGAACTGTTACACGATCACCCTGTTGCTGTGAACGAGGTCGCACTGTCTAAGCTTCTGCTGGAAGTGCCGACTCAGGCCGCCCCTGCCCAACCCTGACCCCTCCTTTTTTCATGATTTATTCCTCCCGCCACAGGCATTCCTTTTTCCACGTCATGCTGGTGCATGTGATGGTGCTGCTGCTGATGACGATGCCCTGCACGCAGGCGGGTGACATTCTGCGCGTGGGCGGCGGCGCGACCGGCGCCACGGGCGGGACCTCCACACCTTCGTCTGATGCGGCGGGCATCAATGCGGCCGCAGCGACGGCGCAGGCGCATGCGAACGCGCAGGACATGCTGGCGCGCAACACGATGGCGCTGCAGGCGGTTGATGCGATGCAGCAGGCCGCGCGGGCGGCTGCGGCAGGTGCGACGAATGCGGGAGCAAACCCGAACTTCCCGGGGAACACTCTGCCGGATGTGCCGAATGGTCTGGGCGTGGGCGGGCTGGACATCCATGGCGCGCCAACCGGTGCGAATATGCCGGCGCAGTCGCTGGAAAATGCGCGCAACATTGTGACGATCCAGCAGACGCAGCAGCAGGCGCTGCTTTACTGGAACACCTTCAACGTGGGCAGCAACACGACGGTGCGCTTTGACCAGAGCGCCGGGGGCGCGGACGTGGGGACGTGGATCGCCTTCAATCAAATCACGGACCCGTCGGGCAATCCGACGCAGATCCTGGGCTCGATCGAAGCGCAGGGCCAGGTGTACGTCATCAATCAAAACGGCATCATCTTTGGCGGAGCGAGCGAGGTGAACACGCATGCGATGGTGGCGTCCGCGCTGCCGATCAATAACAATCTGGTGACACGTGGGCTGCTGAACAATCCGGATTCTGAATTTCTGTTTTCAGCCACGGATACTTCAGGTGCTTACTCTCCGGGAGCCGCGGCGGTGCTGGCGGGTAAAATCGGCAACGTGACGGTGCAGGCGGGTGCACGGATCACCGCTCCGACCTCTTCCGCGAATGTGGGCGGACGAGTGGCGTTGATTGGTCCGAATGTGACGAACAACGGAACAATCAGCACGCCCGATGGCCAGACGATCCTGGCGGCAGGGATGCAGGTGGGCTTTGATGCGCACAGCTCGAATGACCCTTCCCTGCGCGGGCTGGACGTGTATGTGGGCTCGGTGGGAACGTATGGCGGGACAGCTACAAACGGGGGCTTGATCGAGGCTGCGCGCGGGAGCGTGCTGATCACCGGCAGCAACGTGAATCAAAACGGGTTTATCAACAGCACGACCTCTGCGGCGCTGAACGGACGGGTGGATCTGCTGGCGAACTACAACGCGATCCCGAACACGAATTACGATTCGTCGAACTCCGCCTTTGGCCCTCCCTTTGTGTATCAGTCAGGGAATTCAACGGGCATCGTGCAGACGGGTGCGGGATCGGTGATTCAAATCCTGCCCGAGTATGCCAGCGCCCTGAAGGTGGTGGGCACGGAACTGGCGCTGAAATCCCAGGTCAACATGGAGGGACTGGGCGTGCATCTGGGGATCAATTCGGTGGTGTTTGCGCCGAACGCGAATGTGGCGCTGAGCGCGGGCGTGTGGGATTTGATCCTGCGCTCAGGCATCACAACGCAGGATTTTGTGGAGGCGGACGGGCAGGTTTATCTGGATCAAGGCGCGGTGGTGAACGTGGCGGGCTCGACTGCGGTCTCCGCCTCGGTGTCGGATTACATCCTGACCGTGGATCTGCGTGCGGCGGAACTGGCGGACTCTGCGCTGCAGCGCAACGGCAGCCTGCGCGGCCAGTCAGTGACGGTGGACCTGCGTGAGCATGGGGTGCGCGCGGATGGCACGACGTGGGTGGGCACGCCGCTGGCGAACCTGACGAGCTACCTGGGAGTGATCCAGCGCAATGTGGGGCAGCTCACGGTGGCAGGCGGGACGGTGACGATCAAGGCGGGTGAATCCGTGGTGATGCAATCAGGGTCGATGGTGGATGTGTCTGGCGGATACCAGAACTATGCGGAGGCCGATGTGCAAACGACGAGGCTGCTGTCCAATGGCACTTTGATCAACATCGCGGATGCGAACCCGGACGTCCTGTATCAGGGCATTTTCAATCCAACGACTTCAAGCACGGATCCGCGCTGGGGATCGACGACGGGTTCGACCTCGCAGTTTGCCGCAGGGGCGCACATCGAGGATGCCCACAGCGCCGGAGCCAACGGGGGTTCGCTGGCCATCTATGCACCGGCGATGGCGCTGGACGGCAGCTTTAAGGGCAGCACGATCACCGGCCCGCAGCAGCTGGAGACAGCGCCTGAGCTGAGCAGCCTGTCATTGATCTTCCGTGCACAGCAAACTCTGCGTACGCCGGTGAACCTGCCTTTCAACTCACCCACGCCTCCAGCGATCACGTTCAACTCGGGCGCGTCAGGACTGCCAGCGGCGAATGCTTTCGCCCTGAATGGCAGCGGTGCGCCGCAGACGCTGCGGCAGGAACGCCGTGATGCGGTGGTGCTCTCCCCTGACCTGCTGAGCGCGCAGGGATTTGGCTCGCTGCTGGTGGACAACAAGGATGGAGACATCACGGTGCCGCTGGGAATCACGCTGAACGCCGCCCCGACGGGAACGATCTCGCTGCTGGGAGCGAATGTGAACATCCAAGGGACACTGCTGGCACCGGGCGGCAGCATCATCCTTGAGGCGTATGACATCTCTCCGTATGCGGCGGTCATTCTTGCGAGCCAGGGCAATGCTGCGGTGGTGCCACCGGTGAACCCGAACCGAGGCAAGGTGACGGTGGGGGCCAGCGCCAGAGTGAGCACGGCGGGACTGATCATCAACGACCGTGGGGATGCGCCTGCGCCGCTTTCGCTGGCGCATCAGGTGACCGTCACGAATGCGAGCGGAGAGGTGAGCTACGTGAGCACGATGCAAGGCGGCAGCATCAGCATCAAAAGCTACTCCGCAGATCTGGCGGCGGGCAGTGTGCTGGATGTTTCGGGCGGATTCTCCGTCTTTGACACGGTGACGTATGACAAGGGAGGTGCGATCAGCATCATCACCGGGCAGGATCTTTCGATTGGCTCCCTGGTGGGCGGGCAGCTCACGCTGAACAGCACGCTGCTGGGATACTCGGGTGTGACCGGAGGCTCTCTGGCGCTGCAAGCCACGACCATCCAGGTGGGAGGGAGCAGCGCGCTTTATGCCGGGGCGCTGGTGCTGCAGCCTGAGTTTTTCAGCAGGGGCGGATTTGCCAGCTTCACGCTGACGGGACTGGGGTCAGTCATTGACCCGCAGACCTACGCGCCTGCGGTGGTGATCGCCCCTGGAGCCATCATTCAGCCAGTGGTCAGCTCGCTGCAAGCAAGCATCAATGTGCAAAGCGGAGCGAGCAGCGTGGAGGTGACGACGCTGGTGAGGCCGGAAGCGTACCGTAATGCGGCAACGCTCGACTTTGAAGGATATGGCGTGACCAATTTCACGGACGGGACCCTTCTTGTCCGCAGTGAGATCGTGATGGGCGCAGGAGCGCAGATCATCACGGATGCACTGGGCAGTGTGACGATGAACGGCCAGACGGTGGAAATCCTTGGCAGCATCGTGGCTCCGGGAGGCAGCATCACAGTCACAGGAGCGAGCAAGTATCCTGACAAAAACAGCGCCCCGACGTCAGCGTTTGCGACGGTGCATCTGGGCGCGGGCAGCGTGCTTTCGACGGCCGGCAAAACGGTGCTGCTGCAAGATCCCTACGGCCTGCGCACCGGCCATGTGTATGCGGGTGGCACGCTCAGTGTGAGCGGCAACATCATGGCCGAGGCTGGTGCGGTGCTGGATGTTTCCGGCACGAGCGCGATTCTGGATCTGCTGACCTTGCAAACCGGAGACACGACGGTGTTTACCGCCGGTCTGAACATGGCGGTGCTGTTTCCGGGCACGAGTGTGACCCAGCCTGTGCAGCAGGCGCAGGCGGTGGCGACGCGGGTGGACAGCAACGGCGGCAGCCTGGTGCTCAAGGGCGGTGAATTTCTTTACTCCGCAGCGACGCTGCACGGCCAGTCCGGTGGCAGCACGGCGCAAGGCGGCAGCCTGACAGTGGAGTCGAATCGCTTCCGCACGATCACGACCTCCGTCGATGACAAAGACATCACGCTGTTTGTGGCGCAGGACATCACGACGCTGGCGATGCCGGTGTTCAGCGGCGGGCAGGTGATTGGGAAGACACTGGCAGCTGCTGGCGGTGGAGCGATCACGGCGCTGGGCTATTTTGGCGTCAACTCGTTTCAAAATGGAGGCTTTGATTCACTGACGCTCGCCGGCAATGTGGAATTCAAAGGAGCGGTGGATGTGACGGCCCAAGGCGCGCTGCACATCGCCGATGGCGGTGTGCTGGTGGCGGACGCGCTGGTGAAGCTCACGGCGTCTTATGTGGCACTGGGGCGTCCCCTGCTGGCCCCCATCCGTGATGAGGAACTGCTGAACCCGTATGTGCTCTCCGTGCCGGGCGTGGCGAATTTCACGAGCTACTTCAGCCCGACATATGGCACGGGCAGGCTTGAGGTGACGGCGGATCTGATCGAGACGGGCTTCCTCTCGCTGCAAAACATCGGAGCGGCGAGCCTGACGGCGAGGCAGGAGCTGCGTGGCAACAGCTACTTTGACATCGCGGGAGATCTGACGATCACGGCGGGCCAGGTGTATCCCACGACGGCATCGACCTTCACGATCACGGCGTACAATTACAGCGTGGGCGGTGTGGCGAAGAACGGCTCTGTGACGATCCTTTCGAGCGGGACGACGCCGGAGTTTCCCCTGTCTGGCGGCGGACGGCTGAACATCTATGCCTCCACGATTACGCAGGGCGGCACCTTGCGTGCGCCGTTTGGGACCATCAAGCTGGGCTGGGATGGCACGGGCACGGCACCGCTGGGACTGATCACGAATACGAGTGTGCCTGTGACGCAGCAAATCACGCTGAAAACGGGGAGTGTGACTTCGGTGAGTGCGATAGATCCGCAGACGGGCACGGGCGTGCTGATTCCGTATGGGATCATCAAAGACGGCACGAACTGGATCGACCCGACGGGCTTTGACATCACGGGTGTGGGCGTGCCGGACAAGACGATCAAGGTGTCGGGAGCGAACGTGACGACGGAGACGGGATCGAGCCTGGACATCCGAGGCGGTGGTGAATTGTACGGCTACCGCTGGGTGGAAGGCAACGGAGGGACCAATGACATCCTGGACACGAACGGGAGCTACGCGATTCTGCCGGGCTATGCGTCATTCTTTGCGCCGGTGGGAGGGTATGCCACCTCGGGTCTTAACCTGGCGAATCTGGGCGGTGACGCGGGCTACACGAACAGCACGCTGAAGGTGGGAGACAGCATCTACCTGAAGGCGGCACCCGGCCTGGCTGAAGGTGTGTATACCCTGCTGCCTGCACGCTACGCGCTGCTGCCGGGCGCGATGCTGGTGACGCCGGACACTTCGGGCACGCTGACCACGGCGCAGGTGAAGCCGACGGGATCGCTGCTGACGAGCGGCTACATGTTCAACAATCTGAACTCCGGTGTGACTGGCACGATCTACCAGCAGTTTGAAGTGTCTTCGCTGAGTGTGGTGAAAGCGAATGCCGACTACACGGACTACAAGGCCAACGTGTTCATCCCCGCCGCACAGCAGCGGCTGAACCTGACGGTGACACCGGATACTTATGATGCGGGTTATGCGCTGCTGAGCGCGCTGCAAACGATGGAGCTGAATGGCGGGCTGGCGGCGGAAGGCTACCAGACGGGACGCGGCGGGCGCGTGGACATCAGCAGTCCGCTGGACATCGTGCTGGCGGCACCGGGTGCTGCGGCGCAACCTGGCAAGCTGCTGCTGAACACCACGCTGCTGAGCGGGTGGAATGCGGAGAGTCTGCTGATCGGTGGTGTGCGCACGGCGGGCACCGGAGTCACCAACGTGACGGTGCGGACCGGCAATCTGACGCTGGACAATGCGGGGGCACCGCTGACGGGGAAAGAAATCATCCTGGTGGCGAATCAAACGGTGAACCTGGCAGCCAATGCCAAGATCACGCAGAGCGGCACGCAAAGAGCGGCCGACGCACTGGTGGTGAATGGCAACGGGGCGCTGGTCCGCGTGAGCGGTGTTGCAACGGCGCAGACTTCACGCACTGGGGTGACGAACTCAGGGATCCCAGCGCTGAATGTGGCCGCAGGTGTGCAGATCAGCGGACCGAGCATCACGCTGGATTCCACGAATGCGACGTCTTTGGACAACAGCACGATTCTGAACGGGCAGTCGATCAATCTGAACAGCGGGCGAGTGAGCCTGCTGCTGGACACTCCCGGCAGCCTGCAGCCGGGCAGCGGTCTGGTGCTGGGCGGCACGGCCCTGGCCAGCCTGCAAAACACGGTGGCGCTGTCTCTGCTGAGCTACTCCTCGCTGGATCTGTATGGCACGGGGACGTTTTCCAACACGGGGACGCTGGCGCTGCATGCAGGTGAGATTCGTGGCTTCAACCAAGGCGCGGCGGGAGCCGTGAACATCGTGGCGCAATCCATCCTGCTGGACAACAGCGCGAATGGCACGGTGGTTGGCATTGTTCCGGGCACGTATGGCAGTCTGAACCTGACATCGGCAACGATCACGATCGGGCAGAATGCGCTGGTGGTGGATCAGTTTGCGACGGTGACGCTGAATGCGGCGAGCGGGCTGCAGATGCAGGGCACGGGCTCATTCACGGCACAAAATAATCTGACTGCGGTGACGCCGTTCATCAGCGCGGCCAGCAGCGCCACACAGGTGTTTGCAGCCGGGGGCGTGCTGAGTCTGACGCAACCTGCGGGACCGCTGGCCCTGCCAACGAGCCTCGGCCTGGGCGCGCAGATTTCCTTCTCTGGTGCCTCGGTTTCAGCGAACACGAGCATCCTGCTGCCGAGCGGCCTGATTTCCTTGACGGCAGTCACGGGGAATCTCACGGTGGGAGGCACCCTGAATGCGGGCGGCACGGCGCAGACCTTTTTTGACACGGTGCGCTACACGAATGCCGGGCAGGTGTCTTTGTCTGCGACGCTGGGCAATGTGATTCTCTCTTCCACGAGCGTGGTGAGTGTGGCGGCGGCTTCGGCTGGCGGGGACGCGGGACTGCTCAATATTTTTGCCGGATCTGGAGCGCTGAGTTTGAGCGGCACGCTGCTGGGCCAGGCAGGCGCGGGTGGCAAGGGTGGATCTCTGACGATGGATGTGGGCAGCCTTGCTTCTTTCAACACGCTGAACACAGAGCTGGCGAACGGCGGCTTCACGAACAGCCTGGGGCTGCGGGTGCGCAACGGCAGCGTGACGATCGACGGGCTGGTGAAGGCGAGCCAGTTTACGCTGGGGGTGGACCAAGGGTCCATCACGGTGAACGGGACGATTGATGCGTCCGGAACCACAGGCGGGAGCATTTTCCTGACGGCCAATGGCAACGTGACGCTGGCGGCGATCAGCGGCACGGGAGTGAGCGTGGCTGGAAACAACCGGGTGATCACGGTCGGCAGCACTGCGGGCGTGTCCGTGGGGCAGACGGTGAGCGGAGCGAACTTCGCGGCGGGAACGTATGTGACGGCGATCAATGGGAACCAGATCACGCTGAGCAAGGATGTGACGTCCACGCTGGCGAGCGGCACGGCGGTTTCCTTTGGCGCGCATCTGACGGTGGCTGGCAGCAAGTTTGATGACGCAGGCAAAGGCGGCGCCATCTGGCTGGAATCTGGCGCGCAGTATCAGGGCACCGTGGGCACGGGGTATGTGGACATCCAATCTGGCACGACGCTGGACCTTTCAGTGGCGGCGAAGGTGGCGGGCAATGCTACGACGGTGGGAACGAGCGCGTTTTACGGACAGTACAGCGGCACGCTGCACATCCGCGCGCCGCAGACGACCTCGCCTGATTTCATCCAGGTGAAGGTGATCAATGGCACGCTCATTGATCCGTCCAGCATCGTGATCGAAGGGTACAAGCTGTATGACAAGTCACAGGCGAATGTGGTGATCCAGGCGGGCACAGGAGTCATTGCCGGAGCGACGTACACGACCGCGACCTTTGCGACGGATGCCAGCAGCTGGTTTGGCGCGGGCAGTGCGAACTACAACTCCATGTTCAGCCGGCTGGTGTCCGGGAACACGAGCATCATGACTCTGGAGAACTCGCTGACGGGAGGTGTGGTGGTGATCGCTCCGGGGATCGAAATCAGCAACCGTGGCGGGAACATCACTCTGGGCTCGACCAATTCCTCCGCGTATCTGAATGACTGGGATCTCTCGCTGGCGAGCTTTCATCTGGGCCCGAAAGGCGCGGCGGGAATCCTGACGATGCGTGCGTCTGGAAACCTGGTGCTGTACAACACGATCAGCGATGGATTCCAGGTGCCGACGACTGGCAACGGCGCGGAACGCATGTGGCTGGCGCCGCTGACGGCGCAGAGCAACCTGCGGCCGGTGAATGCGCAGTCGTGGTCCTTCCGACTGGTGGCGGGTGCTGATTTCAGCGCGGCGAACTACAGCGCGGTGAAGTCGCTCACAGCGCTGGCGGCGAACTCGGGATCGGTGCTGCTGGGCAAGAACGCGGTGGATGCGCTGGGTGGCAACACGAACGGAGATTCTTCGACTTACCTGACGCGGCTGGCGATCAATCCCTCGGGCGGAAGCTCGACCGCGCTTTCCAACTTCTTCCAGGTGATACGCACCGGCTCCGGAGACATCAACGTGGTTGCCGGGCGAGATGTGCAGCTGCTCAACCAGTTTGCGACGATCTACACGGCCGGTGTGCAGGTGGCGAGCAACACGACGGTGTTCAGCACGGGAGACTTTGTGCTGCCGAATGTGACGCTGGCGTCATCCAGCTCACCTGACCAGGGTGACCTGGGAGCAGTGCAGCAGCTCTACCCGGCGCAGTACAGCCGCGCGGGCGGCAATGTGTCGGTGCTGGCGGGCAACGACATCGTGCACTACACGCGAGATCCTTCGGGCAATCTGCTGATGGATTCGCAGCGTGAGCTGCCGAGCAACTGGCTGATGCGGCGCGACTATGTGAATGCCACCGGCAACTACGGCTCCCTTTCCGTGAGGGGCGCGAATGATGCTGCGGCGAGCGCCACGTGGTGGGTGAACTTCAGCAACTTCTTTGATGGCGTGGCCACGCTGGGTGGCGGCAATGTGACGCTGAAGGCCGGACATGATGTACAGAACGTGAGTGCGCACGCGGTGACCAATGCACGTGCGGCGCGAGGAGCGGCCACTGAGGCGAACCTGCTGGAACTCGGCGGTGGTGATGTGACGGTGATCGCGGGCCGCAACATCGATGGCGGGATTTACTATGTGGAGCGCGGCATGGGCACGCTGCAGGCGTCTGGCGCGATCACGACGAACTACACACGTGCACCCAGCACTGGCAGGCTTTCCGGCGGCACGCTGACTGATGATGAGGCGCTGACGAACAGCATCTACCAGAACACGTGGCTGCCCACCACGCTGTTTGTGGGCAAGAGCAGCTTCAACGTGAGCGCACGTGGTGACGTGCTGCTGGGCCCGGTGGCGAACACGATGCTGACGCCGCAGAGCATCACCAACCGGCATTGGTACAAAACGTATTTCTCTACTTACAATGACGCGAGCGCGGTGAACGTGAGCTCCCTGAGCGGCAGCATCACCTTCCGCACGGTGGCGACACTGCCCCAGGCGTTTGCGCCCGATTCGCTGCTGACGCTGTGGATGAACAAGGAACTGCAGTATGGAGACGGTTCTTCCGCCGCCTACCATCCGTGGCTGCGCTTGGTGGAGACGCAGGTGACCCCATTTAGCACCATGAGTTCGGTGATGCCAGGAACCTTGAAGGCCGTGGCCTACTCAGGCGACATCAACCTGGTGGGAAATCTCAACCTTTCGCCATCGCCCACCGGGACCCTGGAACTGCTGGCCGCAGGCGCGGTGAACGGCCTGAGTGCGACCGGTGTTTCCAGTTCTCTGATCATCAACAAAATCACGAATGTCTGGGCTTCCTCCACAATCAATCTGTCTGACGCGAGTCCGCTGGCGATCCCCAGCTATCATTCTCCCCTTTCCTACTATGCGGTGGTGCTGAGCGATCCGACGAACTCCACGCCGGTGGCGGTGAACAACGCGATGCGTGTGACCGACGACACCTTCCTGAACACGGTCAGCGCCCTCTTTGTGGAAACGGGGTCCACCACGGGTGAGAATGCCTCCACGCAGAGCAAGCAGGCGCTGCATGCGAAAGGCCTGCTGCATGCGAATGACACGAAGCCTGCGCTGATCTATGCCAAAGGCGGCAATCTCTCCGGACTGACGCTGTACTCTGCCAAAGCGGCCGTGGTGCTGGCGCAGCAGGACATCACGGACATCGCGCTCTACATTCAAAACGTGAGGAACAGCGATGTGAGCATCGTTTCCAGCGGACGTGACATCGTGGCTTACAATGCGAACTCGGCGCTGAGATCCCTGGCGGTCAGCACGGGCAACTTCACGGCACTGGGAGAAGTGCCTCTGGCGGGAGACATTCAAATCAGCGGCCCGGGCAGCCTGCAGGTGCTGTCCGGCCGGGACATCAATCTGGGAACCGGCTCCAACAACGCGGATGGCACGGGAGTGGGAATCACGAGCATCGGCAACGGACGCAATCCGTATCTGCCGTTTGGAGGGGCGGACATTGTGCTGGCGGCAGGGATGGGCAATGCGATGGCGGGTCTGTCTGGATCGAATGCTGACTTCACGACGTTCATCACGCAGTTTGCCACCAGCCCCGCGGGCAGCCGCTACCTGAATGAACTGGCGACCGCACTGGGCGTGGCCTCGATTGATCTGAATGATCCTTCACTGACGCCGGAACAGCAGAAGGAGCTGGCGCTGGCGGTCTATTACCTGGTGCTGCGTGATGCGGGCCGGGACCACAACGATCCGGACAGCCCGAATTTCGGAACGTACTCGGATGGGTATGCGGCCATCGCCGCACTGTTGCCGACGACGGGCACTGGCAGCATCCAAACGCAGGCGCGTGATGTGCGCACGAAGAGTGGCGGGGACATCAGCATCCTGACGCCGGGAGGTGGTCTGCAACTCGCGGCTTCACTCCTTGGCGACACCTTGACGCCACCGGGGATCATCACGGAAGCGGGTGGTGGCATTTCGATTTTCGCGAAAGACAGCATCAACATCGGCATCTCGCGTATCTTCACGCTGCGCGGTGGCGATATCATGATCTGGTCTTCGACGGGGGACATCGCGGCGGGGACTTCATCCAAGACAGTGCAGTCGGCGCCGCCGACACGTGTGCTGATTGACCCGCAGAGCGCGAATGTGGCGACGGACCTTGCGGGTCTGGCGACGGGTGGTGGCATCGGGGTGCTGGCGACGGTGGCGGGCGTGGCGCCTGCGAACGTGGACTTGATCGCGCCGATTGGGGCGGTGGATGCGGGTGATGCGGGGATCCGTGCGACGGGGAATCTGAACATCGCGGCGACGATCGTGCTGAATTCGGCGAACATTTCTGTTGGCGGCACGAGCGCGGGCACGCCTGCGGCGGTGTCGGTGGCGGCTCCGAGCCTGGGCGGGCTGGCGGCGGCTTCTTCGAGCGCGGCGGCGGGGACTTCGGCGGCGAACAGCCAGGCACCTAAGGATGACAAGGAGGAGCAGGCGCTGGGGCAGGACCAACCCTCGTTCATCACGGTGCAGGTCATTGGCTACGGTGGTGGCGATGGTGGAGAAGATGAACGTAAACGTAGAAATGACCAGCCGGGTGAGTAATGTGACCCGACGCAACTCCCAAGACCATGGCTTTCCAATTTGACTCCGACTCCCAGAAGAAGATCCCTGACCAGATGCCGCCGAAGGAGCGGATCGGGAAGTTTTCGCTGCTGGTGATCGGGGCGTTTGTGCTGCTGATCGTGTGCTTGTTTGCCTGGCACCCGATGACGACGGCGGTGCGTGGTGTGCTGGCGCGGCGGAATGCGAAGGAGGCACGGGAGGCGACGGCGGCGAAGGACTGGGTGAAGGCGCACCAGGCGGTGACGCTGGCACGCCAGCGGGCGCCTGAGGATGAGGAGGTGATCCTGGCGATGGTGGATTTTCTGAAGGCGACGGGCTCTGACCCTGGCGGACTGGCGCAGCAACTGCAGAGGCTGAAGGTGAAGCGGGCGCTGACGGCGGAGGAGGAGCTGACGCTGGGGCGTGCACTAATCAGCAGCGGGAAGACGAAGGATGCGCGTGAGGTTTATGAGAAGCTGCCGCTGAAGCAGAGCACGCAGCAGCCGGGGCTGGAGCTGCTTTCGAGCATTTTGAACGCGGAAGGGCACACGAAGGAGGCGGCGGAGATCGAGCAACGCGCGGTGGTGATGAGCAAGGCTGATGCGACGCCTGAGACGCAGATGAAGGCGGCGGTGTCTGACATGGGCAGCCACTATGTGGAGGTGCAAAACCAGGCGGCCAAGCAGCTGTGGCAGCTGGCGGAACTGAGCACGCAGACGGGAATGGATGCGATCCTGCAACTGGCGGGGGGCCGGGGGCTGACGCTGCCGCAGGCAAAGCACCTGCTGGAGATGGAGGAGAAGCACCCGCTGCATACGATGGGGACGCGGCTGATGGTGGTGTCTGCGCTGATGCGGCTGCAGCCGGAAAAACGTGCGGAGCTGGCGGAGGCGGAGGTGAGGCGCTTCACGGAGACCAAGAACGGCACGCTGGAAGACATAGCCTACTGGCTGATGCGGGAGAAATTTAATGATCAGGTGCTGAAGCTGGTGCCGAAGGATCTGGCGGCGCAGTCGCGCGAGCTGTACCCGATCCTGGTGCAGACGCTGTCTCAGGCGGAACGCTGGGATGAGCTGCAGGGGGTGCTGAAGATGCCGAGTCCGCCGGTGCCTGCGACGCTGCTGGATCTGGCGATGGCGGAGGTGCTGAGCCATGTGCAGCCGGACATGCGGGAGTCACGCCGCATTCTGCAGGGAACGGTGATCAACGCGGCGCAGGCAGGTGATGTGGCGACGCTGCAGGCGGCGGGGAGGCTGGCGGAGAAGCTGAATTTTGCAGATGTGGCATGCCAGGCGTACAAGGCGGCGGGGATGCGATCGGCGGAGAACAATGCGAGCGATGCGGCGCTGCAGAACCTGCAGAAGAGCGTGGAGCTGGCGCTGCGTGCGAAGGACACGGAGACGCTGCTGGAGGTGTCCCGCCGGCTGCATGTGCTGAGCCCGAGCAGCGCGGTGTTTGCGGACCGGTTTGTTTACCTGCGGCTGGTGCTGGGGGTGGAGATGGAGACGGTGGATGTGAAGGCGCTGATGGCGGAGACTGAGGCGAAGACGGCGGTGAGTGTGACTCTGGACCGGATCCCGCCGCCGCTGCTGCTGGCGCTTTCGGCGTACCGGATGGGAGATCGTGAGGGGATGGCGAATCATCTGGCTTCCCTGCCCCGCGGCGAGAGCCTGTCCCCCGGCCCGCGTGCGGTGGCTGCGGGGCTGCTGTCTCTGGTGGGCAAGGCTGACCGTGCGTTTGTGATGGCGGAGAAAATTCCGGGGGCGCTGCTGCTGGAGGAGGAGAAGGTGTTTTTGATGCGGGCGCTGTGAGGGGGGGGGATTTACTTTCGTCTATTTCCGCTGCGCTCCGGTTCGCAAGATTGGCTCAAGTTGGGGAAAGGCATACCATAGTAAGGGGTGTTAGATTTTCTTGGTGCGCTTTTGGTCCATTGTTTGCACAGCAATTCTAGTTCGCGCCAAAGCCGAAAAAGAGTCAATCTCAGAAATGGCACTTCGGTTGCCTAGACATCTCCAGGCAACAGCCGACCTTGCCGCCTGAGTTCGGTAGCGATAAACGGAGCACGACGTTCCAGATAACGCAGGGAAATTTCTTTTTTCCAGTATTCGGTGATGTACTCTTCTCTTTGCTTGCGGCATTCAGGCGCGTTAAGCAGTTCCAACGTGGCAGTCATCTCGACCAACTTGTCCGCAGGTGCTTTGCTTCCGGCAACCACTTGAAAGGCGACCAGTTCGAGCGCGAACCAATCTGGCCTGCAATCCACCGGATCAATAATGTCCGTTAGATCTTGTTTCCTGGAGTTGATGGTGGCTGCACAAAGACGGTAGTTGTTCCACTCATACACTCGTTGCCAATGCTTTGATTTGGGGAGCATGTGATCCACGCTGGGATTGCCGGTCGCATGCTCCAAATAAAGCGCAAGGAAAGCGCAGCGGTGATGATAGGAAATGCGCAGATCATCGAGAGAGTCCCGCCAGTATGGTGGGAACTCCTTTGCAGGGATGTCCTGCTCCCGAGGCCAAGTGGTCCCCGTTCTTTTGGGTCCACGACGTTTTAAGCGTGGCTGTCTCCCGACCATTTCATCAATGGCAGATAGTCCCTTTTGGCGAACCTTGGCATCAAAACCAGCGGGTTCAGGAGCTAACACAACCTGAATCATTTACTATTTCCCTTCTTTTTACGAACGGGGGACTCTGCTTTTTTTGCAGCTTGCTGATTTTTAGGCATCTTGGTTTCGACATAATACCCCCATTGCACCCAAAAAGGATCGATGTCGGGCAGGCAGGCGTTTCGCAATGCAGTGTCCGCATCCTCAATAGCTCTGCGGGTTGGCTTTGGATCTCGCAAGACAGCGAGCGCTTTTTCAATGGCGTCTTCTGCTTCTTTGGAGCGAGCCTGTTTAAGGTCGAACGCATTGCTCGTCAGCCAGTTAGAAATCTCTCCACGATTAACAAACTGACGTTTACGCAAAACCACCTTGTTGCGCTCAAGGTCGATGTCAAACCATGCATCACGATCCGCATCGAAGACAGGTTCAGCGGACGCAAGAACCAGCGGGGAATGCGTGGCGGCGATCAATTGAATCTCTGCCTGGTCATGAAGTTCCTTGGCGATATGAAGCATGGAACTGAGGATGGTGCGCTGCCAGCGAGGGTGAAGATGACTCTCGAGTTCATCGAAAAGAAGAACGACTGCCTTGGTTGGCTTTTCTCCCAGTGCTTCAGAAGCGCGGACATGTTCGTTCCACGACCATAGCAGCATGTAGGCGAGCCCCACAACACGCCTCACACCCGATGCAGCGTGCAGGATAGGAACTGCCTCCGCGTAAGGCATGTGAATGGAAGGAATATCGCGGGCATCATTGACCGAAAGACGCACCAAAGGCCCCACATCAAACACCTCCCCTGTCGGTGCCATACGGGCGAGAACCTTTTTCATTCGTTCGGCTGTGTCACCGCGCTCACGAATCCAGGCTGCCCAGTCTGCCAGGAGGCCATTACATACGCGGGTGATTTTACCACCAATTTCTGCATCCAGACCATCCCACACGTCTTTTGGAGAAAACACATAGCCCGGGAGGCTTTCCTGAATATCCATTCCATGCTTGGTTTTCCAGTAGTTTCGAGCTGGATCCCAGACTGAAAAGCCTCCGTCAGCATGGGCATAGACCACCAAACCGGGGTTCGGCGGCCTGCCGGGGCGTCCTACCCACGCCTGATCCTGTCTGGAGTAGGTGCTTTCGTAACTGACACTTTTTGCATTTGCTGTCGTCAGGTCAAAGGCAATCGATGACCCTAACTTGGGGTCTGCCGGGCGTGCCGGATAGCCCGATGTGAGATTATCGTTAAGATCATGCGGCCACTTTCTCGTCAAAACCCACCAAACCACATCAAGGAGAAAGGACTTTCCCAAGCCATTATCTCCTGTCAGCAAATTGAGGCGATCTGCGAGATTCAGTTCCAACATGGGAGCCGGGCCAACGTTTGTAAGTTTCAGGCTTTTGAGCATGTCTTTGCGGGTGCAGGCTGGTACATCCCTGATTCACGATGGAAATACAGCTTTTTCAAGCACTTCACTAAGGTCAAAATTTGCAAAAAACACACCGAACTCCTGTTCTCGACTCTATTGGTGGGCAGATTGCGGACAATTTTGGGGCTCAAAACGCTTTGTGCTGCACCTCTTTTGGGACGGCGAGAACCGTATTCTCAAGGAGCATCATGATTGGTGAAAGGGCGAGTAAATCGAGCGAGAAAGCTGCCAACCGCGAAACTTTTGGAAACTAAAACTACAATTTTAGCCGGGCAAGGGTACGCGGATGGTGAACTGCGTGCTGCGGCCGGGGTGGCTTTCGAGGTCGATGGTGCCGCCGTGGACTTCGACGGCGCGTTTGACAATGGAGAGGCCGAGGCCGGTGCCTTTGGACTCCTGAACGCCGCGGTAGAAGCGCTTGAAGGCGTAGGGGAGGTCTTCGGCGCGGATGCCGATGCCATCATCGGTGACGGTGATGATACACTCGTGCTGGGTCCAGCGGCCGGTGATGGCGATGCGGAGGCCGGTGCGGGGATTTTCTTTGAGGGCGTTTTCGATGAGATTGGAAAAGATCTGATCCCAGTAGAAGCGATCGCCGCTGAGGATGCCGCCGTCAGGTGGGAAGTCGAGGGCGATGACGGGCTGGCGGATTTCGATGAGAGGGGTGAGATGCTCAAGGGCATCGTGCACGCAGGCGCGGACGAGGAAGGTTTCGGTCTTGAGGGGTTCTTCGAGTCCTTCAAGGCGGGAGATGGTGAGCATGTCGTCGATGATGCGCATCATGCGGCGGGAGTGCTTTTCCATGACATCGAGGCAGCGCACCAAGGAGGTGGTGTTTTTGATCATGCCGCTTTTCAGCGTCTCGATGTAACCGTGGATGAGGGAGAGCGGGGTGCGGAGCTCATGGCCGGCGCTGGTGACGAAGTCCTGGCGGGTCTGGGCGATGGTGTCGTGCTCGGTACGGTCTTCGACCATGACCCAGATGCCGGTGCGGGGGCCTTCGCTCCAGGGGGAGGCGGAGAGGTGGTAGTGGCGCTCATGGCTCCACTCGGCGGCGTAGGAGTGGGGAAGCGGGAGGCGGAGCTCTCCTTCGACGCGGGTGTGGCGGGTGCGGGCGTCTTTGATGATGCGGGTGATGGCCTCCAGGCTGGGTGCGGTGCCGAGGGGGCGGCCTTCCTCCAGTGCATGAGGGAGGAGCATGACGCTCATGGCGAGATTGGCGAAGACGATGGTGTCTGCGTCATCCACGACGAGGATGCCCTGGGGGGCTTCATTGAGGAGGGTGCCGAAGAGGCGGCAGTCATCCTGCATGCACATGGGCGAGGCGTTTTCCGCCTGCTCTGTCTGACGCGCTGCCTGCGCCGGGGCCATCATCACCTGAGGGGTCATGCGTCTGCGTCTGCGAGCTCTTGAACGACGCTTTGAAAGAGATAACCCTGGCGGCGCAGGGTGCCGATGTGGCGGCCGTGGTCTCCGAGTTTGTCGCGAAGGCGTTTGATGTGGGTGTCGAGGGTGCGGGAGTGGGTGTCGTCTGCGTAACCCCAGACGGCGCTGAGGAGCTCGCTGCGGGAGTGGATCACGTCCGGATTGGCCATGAGGGTGGTGATGAGCTTGAGCTCGGTGATGGTGAGCTCGACGAGCTTGCCGCTGATGGACAGGGACATGTTTTTGCGGTCGAGGAGGAACTCGCCGATGCGCTGCTCTGCGAGCATGACGACCTTTTGCGAACGGCGGAGGACGGCGCCGATGCGGAGCATGAGCTCGCGGGGGCTGAAAGGCTTGGTGAGGTAGTCGTCTGCGCCGCTTTCGAGTCCGGCGATGCGGTCATTGGTCTGCGCACGTGCGGTGAGCATGATGACGGGGATGTGGCGTGTGCGGGTGTCTGCACGGAGGCGGCGGTGGACCTGGACGCCGTCGATGCCGGGGAGCATGATGTCGAGGACGATGAGATCGGGCGCGGTCTTGACGGCCATGGGGAGAACTGCGAGGCCATTGCCCACGGATACGACCTCGTGGCCTTCTCTTTGGAGGTGTAGGCTTACGAGTTCGACAATATCCTTCTCATCATCGACTACCAGGATTCTGCTCATGTGTGGGTGACGAGACTGTGACGGCAGGAATGAAGTCCTGCCAAAGACAAGCATGTTACGATCTCGTCGCAGAGTGTGAGGGTGAGATGATTGTGACGGATTTGTTGCGGAAGGAAGTGAAGGAAAACGTGTGGGTGTACCGTGGGGGGACTGGGGCCGGGGTTTTGCTGGGTGTGGCGGACTTATGGGGTGGCGGCTTTGGGCGCTATGCTGGATGGTGGATGTCAGCGGCGGAGGCGGTTGGAAAAGAGGGCGCTTTGAGCGGGCAGGTGGCGCTGGGACGAAGGATTCTTCGGACGCGACACCGCCGAACTCTGACCCACCCCATGTACAAGCTTCCAGGTTTTCGGTCATGTCGTGGAGATGGCGCAGGCCCCGCCAGAGAACTTCCATGCCTGGCGGCGGATCGCTCCTGCGATCCAGCCCGCTGCCACGGGACGGCCTGTATCTTTGCCTTCGGATGACTTTGCTGCGGCCATCCCCCTTCACTTGACCTCATCTGTTTTTGTACAGCGCTTCTTCCTCAAGACTTGGGGGGCATCGTTAGGACACAGCGGGTCCCTGCCCTCCCCTGCGGCACCTCATTCACCATGGCGACCCCACCCCCGCCAGCGAAAGAACCATTGATCAAACCGCCTCGCCGCGCGTAAAGACGGGTGCATGAACGTCGAACTCGTCAATACCGGCACCGAACTCCTCCTCGGAGACACCATCAACACGAACGCAGCCTGGATCGGCCAGCGGCTGGCCGCGCTGGGCATTCAGGTGGCGCGGCAGACGATCGTGCCGGATGGCACGGTGATCCGCACGGCCATCGCCGAGGCGGCGCAGCGGGCGGATGTGGTGCTGGTCTCCGGCGGGCTGGGGCCGACGAATGATGACGTCACGCGGGAATCCACCGCCGAACTGCTGGGCCTCGGCATGGAGCTGAATGCCGAGATCATGCAGCACCTGAGCGATTACTTTGCCAAACGCGGCAAGCCCGTGAGCCTGGCCACGCAGCGCCAGGCCATGGTGCCCCACGGCGCAGTGGTGATGCCGAACCACTTCGGCACCGCACCGGGCCTGTACTTCCCTGCGGAGCTCAGCGCCTCGCAGGGCTGGAATGCGCACATCTTTCTGCTGCCGGGGCCGCCGCGTGAAATGAAGCCCATGGTGGAAAGCCAGGTGGAGCCGCGCCTGCGCACCTGGCTGCCGGACGGCATCTCCCGCCGCGTGCTGTATCTCAAGGTCACGGGCGTGGGCGAGTCTGACATCGTGGAAGCGGTGGAAAAGCAGCTCGAAGCCATCCCCGGCCTGGACCTCGGCTACTGCATCCGCAATGGCGATGTGGACGTGCGCCTCGCGGGCCCGCAGGTGGTGGTGGACGAAGCCGCAGGCATTGTGCGCGCGGCCTTGGGCGACTGCATTGTTTCGGAAGACCGCCGCATCATTGAAGAAGTCATCGTGCAGATGCTCAGTGATCGCGGCGAATGGCTCGCCACTGCGGAGTCCTGCACCGGCGGCACCATTGCCAATCGCATCACCGATGTCAGCGGAGCCTCGCGCATGTTTGGCCATGGCTGGGTGACGTATGCGAATGAAGCCAAGCACCAGCACCTCGGCGTGCCTTTGGAACTCATCGAAACCCACGGTGCCGTGAGCGAGGAAGTCGCGCGTGCCATGGCGGAAGGCGCGCTGAAAAACAGCGGAGCCGACTACGCCCTGTCCGTCACCGGCATCGCCGGCCCGAGCGGTGGCACGCCGGAAAAACCCGTGGGCACCGTGTGGATCGGCCTCGCCGCCAAGAAGGGTGAGACCTGGGCGCAGAAGAAGTTTTCACCGGGATCGCGCGACCGCTTCAAACTGCTGACCTCCCAGGCCGCGCTGGACATGCTGCGGCGGAGGATGCTGGGGATTCAGCCGCGTTGAGTGAGTGCGGGCAATGAGGCACGCGCTTGGCTGTGAGACTCATTGCTGGGAACCTCTTTGCTGGGAGCGCCGATATTTTATCGGCTCTGGGCGAGCGGCCTTTGGGTGAACGTGTGCCGACCAGACCTCCAATGTTTTTTCTGCTAACAGCTCCCGAAACGAACTGCCAAAACCGCCAAAACCTAGTTTCGGCGGTTTTGGCGGTTTTGGCAGTTCATTCTGGAGGGGAGAATATTTTTTTCGAAGGGGCGCCTACAAAAAATGTTGGCCAAATCAGTGAGTCTGGCGAGAAATGGGCACACCCCAGATGCGGATGTCGATGGGAATGATTTCTCCATCAGCCAAGACAAAGTTGTCCGAACGCGCGTCCCCGATCCAGACCTCGAACCGCGAATCCAACTCCACCTTTTTCCATAGCCAGCAAGACTGCCGCACCGGTGTTGCTCCTGCTTCGATGAGAAACTGGTCCACCTTTTCCTGCGGAGGATTGGGATCTCCCAGGATGAACTTCTGGCGGGAAACAATCTGGCCCTGCTCCGTCATTCCAATGGGTGCTGGAGCTGTGGAAAAGAGTTTTTCCCACCAGCGCATGCGCAGGAGGTATTCCTCCGGAGTGCTGTCGAACTGGGAGATCCGGTTGTCGATGATCTCGTAATAGTCCCCATAAGTTCCCGGCAGAGTGATCTTCACGACTTCACTCGTCATACCATCAAAGAGCACACGATGTTCGGAGCCTTCGGCCAGCATGGGCAGGCACAAATCAGACCACGCTGTGTGCGGACAACTCTTCACCCACTCTGCCAGATGCTCAGCCTGCCGTTTTTTCTCCCGGTCTATTTGACCGTTGCGGTCACCTTCTTGAATTTGCTGGTTTGCGCCAGAGCCTGGGACAAGGAAACCGAGCGCGGTTGAGCTGCCACGGCAGCTTTCACACGGCCACGGACGCCAGCGAACGAGCGAATGGTCCGCAGATCCAGAAAGATCTCCTGTTTGGTTTTCGACATGACTCATAATCTATGGCTCTCGCAGGAGGGTCAAGCGGGGAAATGAAGTTTGGCCTCAGAGACTTCCCCTGCAGCAGGGCGCGGCCTTGGGTTTCGCGGAGATCATACACCGCAGGCATGTGAGGCAAGGGTGAAAGTGTGGGTGCTCTTTCTATTGGCCTGCCTGAGGCAATCTTCCCGCATCCATCTCCCCCAAAAAATAAATCACCCTCCCAAAACGAACTGCCAAAACTGCCGAAACCTCCACTCGAAGAGGGTTTTGGCGGTTTTGGCAGTTCATCCGCGTGTGTGGATGGTATTTTGTGCCAGCGGGTTGAGACGATAGCTGGCGGTGGGTCGGCCACCGGAGGTGCTCGGAGGCTGTGGTGTGGCAATCAACCAGCGATACTCTGCGAGCAGCTCACAGGCGGACTCAGCATCTTCGGGACGCGCGAGCCCCGTCCACCCCTTCCGCCTCACATCCCGCGCCTTGAATTCAGCAGGCAGCCCCGCCGTGCCATCGCACAGTTTTTTGAGCAGGGTGTGCACGGCGTCGCTCTCGGCGATGACGCCGGAGCCGAAGACGCGGAGGGCGTGGGATTCGAGGCAGTCGGCCATGGCGATGGCGCGCTCCAGGGCGGCGAGGTGGACCTGGCCGAGGCTGGATTCGCTGGCGTGGATGAGCACGGCGAGGGCGGGTACCAGCTTGCGGTATTTCCCAAGATGCGCCTCAAACGCGGGGGGCAGGATGCCGCTGCGGAGGCGGTGCTCCAGCTCGCTGCGCCAGTGGCCGAAGCACTCCTGCGCAGAGGGTGCAAAGCGGAAGGTGGGGATGCCGTCGTCGTTGAGCGGCACGCCGGATTTTTGCAGCATCTGCGGCGTGAGGTTTTCAAAGTGGAGGAAGGTGTTCGAGGCTTCAAACTGGGCGCTGCGATCCAGCGGGCGGTCGATGTCCTCCCAGTGCGGGTTCACGTCCGGCCAGACCATGAGCGAGAAGCGCTGCAGGAAGCCATCGGCTCCTGCACTGTGTCCATTCGCCGCACGCACGTGCGCGGCGATGACGCCGGGCTGGATGCTGCCGAGCAGGCTCACCGCACAGGCCTCGATGTGCCGACGGCCACGACCGATGCGGTCAAAGGTGAAGCCCTCCTTGCCGCTCCAGGCCTGCAGCAGAAAGGCGCGCAGGGACTGATTGCCATCCTTTTCCAAAAGAGCGAGCAGACCAGCCAGTTCATCCTGGTAGAGCAGCGTGCCGGTGGGATTGTCCCGCAGCACTTCGCCCAGGGCCTCCACGCTGGCGTCATTCACAATGAAGCGGCGCAGCGGCGTGGTGCCTTCGCCTGCGGTCTCGATGAGCTGGGAGTAATCAAACTCCTCGCCGTTCTTCGCGGCTTTCTTGGCCGCAGACTCCAGCGCGCTGCGTTTGATCTTCGCGGCGATCTCCGCCGTCTGGCGCTGCATCTCCAGCTCCGCGTAGTTTTTGTGGGCCTCCCTTTCCAACTGGCGCAGCGGGCGCATGGCCGCCTGCATGGCGGGGGATTTCATCAGCGAGGGATTGCCGATGAGCATGGCCCACAGGTGCGGAAACTCGCTGTAGGATTCGTCCTGCGCCTTGGGCTGGATGCAGAAGCGCCGGCCTGCCACGCTGGAGAGCGCGGCCATGGCGGCCACCGCAGGGAATTCCGGCGGGCACTGCATGCGCTCCGCGATGTCTGAGATCCACGGGCGGAAATCATCCGGCAGCCAGGCCGTGTCGAAGGGCTTCACCGGCGGCAGCGCACCGCCCAGCGGCAGCGGGCGCGGCGCATCCTCCCCGGTGCTGTAGGCGATGTGCTCCAGCTTTTTCAAATTCTCGCGCAAAGCCGCCGCCATCTCCTGCGGCCCCGCGTCCGCGTGCTCGGCCATCTGCCCGGCCTCCGCCATGACGCGGCGTGCATGCGCATGGGCGATCTGCCGCGCATGCCACAGCGCCACCTTGAGGCTGAAGATGGCATGCTCCTCGATGAGCAGGAGAAAGCGCTCATTCGCATCCGGCACGGTGTGCTTGCGGCGCAGCACCACCGCCACGGTGTCCACGCTGATGGGCTCCTGGCGGCTGTGCATTTCCAGCAGCGTCTCCCACAGGCTGCGGCGGGCAGGGTCCACAAAAGCCTCGGGGCTTTCCAGGATGGCGCAGAGCGCAGGCAGCCAGTCCGCGTGATCGTCGATCACCGCCGCGATGAGCTGCTGCTCGCTGTCCGGGGTCATGAGCTGGGCGCCCGTGAATTCAGCAGGATGGTGCATGGCGTTCAGGCTTGGGTGGTTGAAGGTTCGCTGGTCCCCTGCCCTGCGTCCGCCAGCGCGGCGCCGCCCACATGAAAGCGCGCCCGCAGCGTGGCCTCCACCTCCGCCAGATCGTAGCGGATGGACTTGCCGATCCTGTAATGCCCCAGCACGCCGGAGCGCGTGAGATTATCAATGATGCGAACGCACAGGCCGCAGTGCGCAGCCACCTGTTTTCGCGTGATCTTCCCCGCCGGAAGGCTGGAAGCCATGGTGTGTGTCGGTGTTAAGTGATGCATGACACCTTTTTAAATTGGGTCCCAATTTCAGATGTCAAAGCAATTGTTGCATTTCATTGTATATCGCCTGATTCAATCCCACTATAGGTTATTCTAAAGCATGGTGTGGTATGTGGCACAGCGTAGGATAAACCGCCTTTTTTCACCGCAGAGATGGGAACGCCGCAGAGATTGTTTCTGAATCCGCCGAATGCGTGAAAATGGCTGGTGCGGCGGCTTTTGACGGCGCGCTAGGGTCATTTCATGAAATTGTCAAAGCGAATGTGGCGCGAAAGTGCGCCCGCTTGCATGGCGGGTGGTGATTTTGAGCAAAAAAGCAGCCTGGGGTAGTTGCTGGTATTTGTTGGTCTGGTGGAAACCTCTGGAAAGCACGATGGGCACTCCTGCCCGTCGACCAGCGCTCACGCCAGCACCCACAGCCTACAAAGCCTCGCATTCATGCAGCCACCACCAAACCTCCATCCGCATCCGGGACGTGGCATAGGCTGCCAGGTCTTCATCAGTTCGGTTCTTCGTTTTGTAGTCCCGGCTTTAGCCGGTTCTGGGTGACGCGCCCAGATTCCGGCTACTGCGAAGCCGCGAAGCGAACCCGGCACCGCAGAACAGCGCTGAACATCCCGCTACTCCCCGCGCTCCGCTGCCGCTACCCGCTGCTTGATCTTCGCCCCTGTGAGTTTCGGGACCTGGGATTTCAAGATGGCGATGTAGTTGTCACGGACGGTTTGAGACTTCGGATGCTCCAGCCCAAGGCTACGCACGAAGACGCCCAAGGCTCGGCGCATCAGCGGCTCGGCCTCTGTCAGCCGATTCGTGGCTTTGAGCAAGGACGCGAGATTGTTGAGGCGGATGGCTACCTTGGGATGATCCCGGCCATGGCTGGCCTCATCGATCTGCCAGGCACGTCGCATCAGCGGCTCGGCCTCCACCAGCCGATTCGTGGCCATGAGCAGCCGCGCGAGGTTGTTGAGGTCAATGGCGACCCTAGGATGCTCCAAGCTATAGCTGGCTTCGTCGATCTGCAAGGCACGTCGCATCAACGGCTCAGCCTCCTCCAGCCGGTTCGTGTCCTGAAGCAGTTGCGCGAGGTTGTTGAGGCGGATGGCTACCAGAGGATGCTCCGGGCCATAGCTGGCCTCGTCAATCTGCAAAGCCCGGCGCATCAGCGGCTCCGCCTCCGTCAGCTGGTTCGTTTCCTGGAGCAGCTGCGCGAGATTGTTGAGGTAGCTGGTCACAGCGGGATGCTCCGGGCCATAGCTAGCCTCGATGACCTGCAAGGCACGGTGCATCAGCGGCTCGGCCTCTGTCAGCCGGTTCGTGGCCTGGAGCAACTGCGCGAGATTGTTGAGGTCACGGGCGACAGCGGGATGCTCCGAGCCATAACTAGCCTCATCGATCTGCAAGGCACGGCGCATCCGCAACTCCGCCTCCACCAACTGGTTCGTGTCTTGGAGCAACTGCGCGAGGTTGTTGAGCTCACGGGCGACGGCGGGATGCTCCGGGCCATACCTGGCTTCGTCGATTTGCAAGGCACGGCGCATCAATGGTTCGGCCTGCGCATAAAGGGATTTGGTTTGAAGCAGCACGGACAACTCACCCAGTAGCCATATCAGCCACTCCGGTGCAGGCTCATCGGGCGCATGCTGGCACAGGGCCAAGCCATGGGGTTGGAGTGGAATCCATTGCACCCAAGTGCGGACGTCCGTAGGTTCGCCGGGGTCGCCTTCATTTATGAGCTGAATGCCCATGACGAGGGCAGTAGCGCACTCCTTAGCGCTGGCGCTAAGGCGCGTGACCTCCTGCACTAGGCGATGGAGCTTGAAGCGGGGTGGATCGTCGTAGCGGGTGAGCAGGTTAAATTTGTCTGCCTGAACGATGGCTTTCTGCGCGGCACGATGGCGGGTTTTAACCTCCTCTGCAGCATCCGATTTGGCATCGAGCAGGAACTCAGGGATGGGCTCGGGTGCAAAATGGGAGAAGACGAGCAGCCAGAAACGTGCATCATCATCAAGCTGATCAAAGCTGGTCTTCCAGGTGAGAAGGACGGGGCGCGGCACACTCTTGTCCGGCCGTTCGTAAGGGATGATCAAATCATTGGACCAGTTCAGCAACTCGGCGGCTTTGTCTTTGTAGATTGCGAGGCATTGGGCGAAGCTGAGGCGTTGCTCATTGATGTATCCGGCGGCCTGATGCAGCGCGAGGGGCAGGCCTTCCATGAGTTCGGCCAGTGTGCGCGCCTGCGCCGCATCCTCAGCGGCTTTGCGTCGATGTTTGTCCGTGAGTTGTAGCAGTAGAGCGGTGGCATCGTCCGGACTCAGCACGGAGAGATCGAGGGAGTCCACGTTTTGCGACCAATTGTGCAGACGGGAGGTGATGAGGACATGGCCGTTTCTAAGCTGCTCGAAGTACTCCCGGAGCGCCAGTGCCGAGGCTTCGTCATCGACATTATCGACGATGAGCAGCCAGTCGGGATGGGTTGCAAGCCAGTGCAGGGCGATGCCCGCACGCGCGGCTTCCTCCGGAGGGAGATTGTCATTGAGATGAAGCCCAGGTACATCGCACAGAGCCGCGAGGCTGGTCTGAAGCCGCTGCGGGGTGTCGCCGCTGACAAACAGCAGCGCAGTGTAGTCGCCACGATGCCGGTGCGCATACTCCACCGCTGCGTGGGTCTTGCCCAAGCCACCGAGCCCTTCCGTGACCGTGGCCGCAGGCCGCTGCGCCTGCGTGATCGCGGTAGCGTGAGTCTGCTTCAACAGTGAGGCGCGCAGATCCTTCAGGAATTGCTCACGGCCCACAAATGTCTGGCCGATGTAGCCGCCGGGGAGATTGGAGGGTGGATCGTTGATGACCGGAATGCTGCTGGCGGGTGTTGCATGCGTACTCTTTGCATTTTCACGCAGAAGGAACTCATGTAGGGCATCGCTGACGAGACGGCGCAGTTCTTCCACCGAAGAGAACTCTTTGCGCACGCGTCCCTTGCTGGCCTTGCTCTTGAACGCGGCGAGCTTTTGCTGGGCGACTTCTCCAATCTCAATGTCTTTTTTCTTGAAGTCGTGGTCTTCATGCATCGTGAAGATGAGCAACTCTTTTAGCTTGCCTGCTTTCTGGCGATCGGTGGCGCGATCAAACTCCATCTCGGTGACGGAGATGTCTGAGCCATCTGGCACCCAGCCATAACGCCAGGCATAGATGCCGATGTAGAGATCGGCTTTGTCCACCATCTCCAATGACACGGCGATGCCCGTGGCATCGCGAGCGGGCAGGTGCTCCATGCCGATGGGGAAAACACCGGCGGCGAGGCAGGCCTCTTTGACGGCGGCTCGGTGCTCTGGCAGATCCAGCGCAGTGCTGCTGATCATGGCCGTGAGCTGGCCGGGCTTGGCAGAGGTGGCGTGGTCTGGACTTACGGAGGACATGCGGTGTGGCAGCGGGCGGCTAGGATGAAGACGGTTTGCGAATCATGATTAAGCGACTCCCCATCCAAGCAAACCGCGAAGCTTTGGCGAGAAGTATTCGGTTGAGGGTCTTGGATTCTGGGTGGTACGATGGGCACCCCTGCCCGTCGGCCAGCGCCCACGCCAGCACCCACATCCTACAAGGCATCACTTCAATGTTGCTGCGGCAGACTGACGCTTTCGGTGGTTGAATTGGAACTTGGTAGACGCAGGGAGGAATGGCGGTGGCGCTGGCCGACAGGCAGGAGTGCCTGTCGTACTGCCTACCGCGCCGCTTTCACCTGGTCCCACACTTTGGTGTACTTTGCGAGGTCGGGGCCGAGGTCTTCGATGACTTCGCATTTGGCCTGCAGCTCGGCGGGGATGGTCACGGCGGGGTTCTTGAGGAACTCGGGGCTGACTTGGGCCATCGCGGGTTTGTTGGGGCAGTAGTAGCCCATCCATTCCATGTTTTCGGCGGCGATGGCGGGATCGAGGACGAAGTTGATGAAGGCGTGGGCGAGGGCGGGCTGCTTCGCGGTCTTGGGGATGACCATTTCATCGCAGCCGAGGGTGACGCCTTCGCGTGGGATGAGGATCTGGATCTTGGGGTTTTCCATCTGCACCTGGAAGAGGTCGCCGCTGTAGCCGTGGACGAGGAGGAACTCGGCGGAGTCGATGCCGGACTTGTAGCCTTCGTTGTCAAAGCGGGCGATGTTCTTCTTCCAGCGGATGAGCACATCCCGTGCGGCGGCGAGCTGGGCTTCATCACGCGTGTTGATGCTGTGGCCGAGGGACTTCAGCGCGGCGCCGATGCTCTCGCGCATGTCGTCCAGCAGCGTCATGCGTCCGGCCAGGGCGGCGCGGTCAAACAGGGCCCAGGTGGCTTCGGCGGGCGTGCCTTTGATTTTGTCCGCACGCACGGCGATGCAGGCATAGGCCAGGGTGTAGGGCACGCTGTGCGCCATGGCCTGGTCCTTGACCTTGGCCAGCACGGCGGGGTCGATGTTCGGCAGGTTGGGGATGAGCTTGTGATCCAGCTCCGCCAGCATGCCCTGCGCATGCATCACCTGGATCATGTAGGCGGTGGGAAATACCAGATCATACCCAGCAGCGCCCGCCTTGAACTTGGCGAACATGCTTTCGTTCGAGTCGAAGGTGTCGATGACGACCTTGCAGCCGTGCTGCTTCTCAAACTTCTGCACCACCTCCGGGCTGATGTAGTCCGCCCAGGTGTAGAGGTGCAGCGTCTCCGCCTGCGCGGAGAGCGTGGCGCAGGCGCATGCCAGCGTGAAGAGCCATGCGATGCGCTTCATGGCCGTGGGAAGTGCGGGGCTCAGGCGGCCAGGGGCTGGCGCAGCGGGATGCGCTGCTGCTGGCGGAAGGCGGCTTCGGTATTAAAGGCGGCGAGAAGCAGGAGGCTGAAGCCTAGATCGCTCACCAGCGAATTGCGCAGGAAGGTCCAGGTGGGCGCGTAGGCGGGATCTCCCACGGTCAGCGCCTGCACCAGGCCGGACAGATCTTTGGAGTAAACCGGGTAGGTGAGCCAGGAGACGGTGTTGGTGACGAGGTAGTAGCCGAGGGTGCAGGCCACCACGCCGATCAAGCTGCCGAGCAGGCCCACCTGCCCACGCGAGCGGCTGGCCAGCAGCGCGGCGACGGCAAAGCAGGGATAAAGGGCCAGCGCCTCCCACTGCACCACGGAGTGCAGGCCGGTGGCGGAGGCATCGATCAGCACGAGCAGCAGCGGGATCAGCAGGAAGGGCACCCGTTTGGAAAAGACCAGCGTGCCGGTGAAGGCCAGCGCCATCCATGGCGTGAAGTTTTCGAGTACTTCAAGAGTGACGTAGCCTTTCAGCTTGGCCCAGCGAAACGCAGCGGCGGCAACGATCAAGGCAAGCGGCAGCAAAAACGCACGGGAGGCGGGGCGGGAATCAGGGGAAGACATGGCGGCAAGATGCAGGTTCTGGGGCTTCTGGCAAGGAGCGGGTGAATGCCGAATGAGTAAATCCGAAGCCGTTCTCCGAATTCTCTACGAGGGAAGAATGAAGCCCCTCATCTGCCAGGCATGCTTTTCGCTGGCTCCATGGACAGGCGTCTTTACCGCAGAGGGGCGGAGAGGCAAAGGTGGCAGAGTTCAGATGCATTCTCTGCTCCCTCTGCTTCTTTGCCCCTCTGCGGCGAAACTGAACGTCCCTGCCGCAAATGATCCAATGACGGCGGCCAATGCCCCCTACACCGCTCCCTTTTTCTTCAAAAACGGCACCAGTTCATCCACGCCGAAGTCGGCCAGGACCTCGCCGTCCCAGTCCATGGTGGGGGCTTTGCTCTGGCCGCTGAGGTCGATCATGGCCTGCATGGCTTCGCGATTGCCGGAAACGACGACGGCTTCGTAGTCAATGCGCTTGGCATCAAGGTATTCCGTGACTTCTTCGCACCAGGGGCAGCCGGTTTTGAGATAAACGATGGGTTTGATCATGGGGCCATGATGGGGTGAAAGGCCGGCCGGGGCAAGCAATGCGTACGTGATTCTCGGTTGACCACCTCCGTGGCCTGATTAATGTCCGCCCGCTGTTTTCAGAGCCTTCATTGAGTGCTCCGAAGCCCGTCCCTTTGAACGTCAACTCCCCATGCGCCATCTTCGACCCAGGAAAGCGCAGCAGGAAACGTTCCACCGGATGGAAAGCCCGAAAGGAATCTCCAGCGCGCTGCAAGGGTGCGCGGAAATGACTTTCAGGCAGGCAGGGCCAGTGCGGCCCAGCTTTGAAAACCGCAGCAGCCCGTGGTGGTGCTGTGGCAGGCCGCGTGTGCGGTCCGCCGCGTGCCGCGGACCCGTGGAAGAGGCAAGCCGCCCGTTCCCGCCCGCCGCCCCTACCAGCACCCCGGCCCTGCATGAACACGCAACCCACCCCTACGTAAACTCAACTCATGTCCGATTACCCCAACCGCAATGGCGGAGGCAGCTCCTCCGGCAACGGCAATGGCCCCCGCCGCAATCGCAATCGCAACCGTCCACGTGGCCCCCGGCCTGAAGGCCCCCGCCCCACCCGTGAAGGTGGCCGCGAAAGCCGCAATGCCCCCCCTTCTTTCTTCCAGAAGATCCTGGGCTTCTTCGGCCTCGGCAAGTCCAAGCCCAAGAGCCGCCCGCAGGCAGACCGCAGCGAGAGCTCCGGCCCGCGCTCCACGAATGACAATCCCCGCCCGCAGCGCGAGCCCCGCGTGCGCCGTGAGGCCCCTCCCTCGGTGAACCCTTCGGACATCACCACCGACCGCCTCTACGTGGGCAACCTGTCCTATGACGCCACTGAGAGCGATCTCTTTGAACTCTTCAACGGCGTCGGCGCTGTGAAGAACGCCGAAGTCGTGGTGAACAGCCGCACCCAGCGCTCCAAGGGCTTTGCCTTTGTGACCATGGGCAGCGTCGATGAAGCCCGCCGCGCCGTGCAGGAGCTCAGCGCCAAGGATTTCATGGGCCGCCCGCTGCAGCTCAGCGGCGCCAAGCCGAACAACCGGGGTGAAGACTCCGACGCCCATTCCCACGAGGAAGAAGCGCACGCCGCCTGATAGGCCGCTTCCCTCGTTTTCATTGCGCCCGCAGGTTCTCACACGGAGCCTGCGGGCTTTTTCTTGGCAGTCAGCTGCAGATAAAAATCCAACAATCGTGGTGAACAAAAGCACCGCATTTGCCCTCCAAGTACCTCAAACCAGCCATGCCAGCCCCAACCCTCCTCGACCGGGAACCCGAGCCCGGAACGGTGATCACCAGCGCCTCCGCGCCAGGCCCCGTCACTGCAGTCACGCCCGCAGAAATCCACGCCGATGAGCAGTTTTGCAGCAAGCTGGAAGACCGCGCGCTCCTCAGCGGCCCGAACCGCCGTCTGCGGGATCTGCAGCTGCTCTACAGCGTGGCGAAGGACTTCATTCTCGGCTTCCGCTCCCTGCATTTCGTGGGTCCTTGCATCACCGTCTTCGGTTCCGCACGCTTTGATGAAAAGCACCGCTACTACCAGCTGGCGCGGGACATGGGCGCGGCCATCGCGAAGATGGGCTTCACCGTTCTGACCGGCGGCGGCCCCGGCATCATGGAAGCTGCCAATCGTGGCGCAAAAGATGCTGGAGGACGCAGCGTCGGCTGCAACATCCGTCTGCCTTTTGAACAAAGCCACAATCCTTACCTCGACCGCTGGGTGACCATGGAGCATTTCTTCGTGCGCAAGACGCTGCTCATCAAGTACAGCTACGGCTTCATCATCATGCCCGGCGGCTTTGGCACCATGGACGAGATGTTTGAGGCGCTCACGCTCATCCAGACGCGCAAGCTCAAGAGCTTCCCCATCGTCATCATGGGCAGCGATTTTTGGCCGGAGATGCGCCAGTTCATGGAGCACATGCTCAAAGGCGCCACCATCAGCGCGGAAGATCTCGATCTCATCAAATGGACCGACTCCGTGGAGGAAGCCGTGGCCCATCTGCAGGACAAGGCCGTGACCCAGTTCGGCCTGCGCCGCTACCGCGTGCCGCGCAGCAGCGCCCTGCTGGGTGAAAAGGCGCTTGAAGGCGCGCATTGACACAGCACACTCCGCCCCCCTCGCATGTCAGACCATACCTTCACCCTCTCCAACGGCCTCAAGCTGGGCTATTGCGAGTACGGTGATCCACGCGGCGAGGTGGCCTTCTACTTCCACGGCTGGCCCTCCTCACGCGTGCAGGGCTCCCTCTTTCATGAGCATGCCAAAAAGCACGGCATGCGCCTCATCTGCCCGGACCGCCCCGGCATCGGCCTGTCGGATTTTCAGCAGCGCCGCGCCTTGCTCGACTGGCCGGACACGCTGGAACAACTCGCCAAGCACGTCGGTGCGGACAATTACCACGTCCTCGGCTGGTCGGGTGGTGGCCCGTATGTCCTCGTCACCGCGCTGAAGCTGAAGCGCCGCCTGCTCTCCGCCTCCATCATCTGCGGTGCGCCCCCGCTGAAGTTTCTGGGAGACCGGCAGATGTTCTGGCTCTACCGCTTCATGATCCAGCTGCGACATTATTTCCCCACCGTCCTCGGGCTCGTCCTGCGCGTGGGCGGCATGGCTGCGAAGGGGAATCCGCACAAGGCACCGCTGCGCTGGCTCATGAAACTGCTGGGCGTGGAAGACCGCCGCGTGCTGCTGCTGCCCGGCATCTATGACGTGGTGCGGGATGCCACACTCGGCGCCTTGAATCGCGGCCCCCGAAGTGTCATCGCCGACGCCGACATCTACCTCAGCGAGTGGGGATTCGAAGTCAGCCAGATCAATTTTCCCATCCGCTTCTGGCATGGCAAGCAGGACCGCAACATCGCCTGGACCTACACCCAGCAGATCGCCCAGCTCATCCCGCAGGCCGAGACCCACTGGTCGGAAATCGACGGCCACTACTCCCTGCCCATCACCCATGCGGAGGATATCATCGTTGCGGCGCTGCAGAAGGAAGTGCCGGTGGTGAACCGCGTTTAGATTTCCGCATCGGGCAGACAAAAGCCGCACTGCAAACGCCCTCCCATTTGGACTGCGGTCGCGCAGTGAGGCACGAACGCAACTACCGCTTTCCGCAGGCCGGTCAGTTCACGTGAATCACAAGACGCCCGAAAGCATCACTCCGCATTCCACACACAAGATCCAGCGACGCTGCAGGATCGAGTTCGAGTTCGAGTTCGAGTAGGAGGACGAGTCCATCCCCCCTACAATCCCGCCGCCTGCCGCGCATCCTGCACCAGCCGGATGAAGCGCCCGCGCTCGCCGTTGCTGTCCGCGCCTTTGGACTGATTGGCCAGATTGAGCACCAGCTCATGGTTCAGCGCGCCCAACTGCTCAGCACCACGCAGCAGCAGGCCAAAGCCCACCACGGAGGTTTCAAAGACAAAATCCTCACGCGCATTCTGCAGTGAGTACCCACGGTCCATGATTTGCAGCTTGCTGCTGTCAAAGGGCCCCACGGCCTGGGAGGTGAAGCGTGCGTTTGGCAGCGTCACGGTGGCGACCTGACGGCTGCTGTCGCGGGGGATTTCACCGCTGCCATTCGGCTGAAACTCATACCACAGCACATGCGTGCCCGCCGTGCGCAGCTCCGTGGCCGCGAGATGCCGCTCACACAGCATGCGGAACTGCTTCACGTTCGCCTTGTCAAAGGTCACCTGCAGGGGGAAACTGGCATCCGCACCCAGCACCGCCGCCTGATCTGCCGGCAGCAGGATCACGAGGCGCAGGAGCCGGTTCGCCGGATTCCACGGGCACGAGGCCACTTCAGCCTTCCAGGAGTGAATGAACAGATCCGACGCCCGCTCCAGCTTGGGTTCGGGTTTGTTTGGCGTCAGCTGCGGGGACGCAAAAGCCTGCCCCTTGGCCTTGGGCGGCAACGGCTTGATCTGCCCGGGATGCAGGCTGAACTGATCGACCGCCTGCTTCGTCGTGCTCACAAACGTGCCGTGTCCGGCGGGGAGGGTGAACCCCAGATTGGGAGTCACCCCAGGGGCGGACTGCTCCTTCACCGGCGTGGCATTGGCCACCACCACGTGCTTCACCGCAGGTGCGGGCGCAGGGGTGGGTTTGACCACGGCCACCAGCTTTTTCGCCACCGGGGCGGGCACAGCAGGCGTCGTTGCCTTGGGTTCAGACTTGGCCGCCACCATCGGTGCGGGGGTGGCTTTCTCAGGCGCGGCCTGAGGCTTCACGTTTTTCTCAGCAGGCGCATCACCCTTGGGCGTGCCGGCCATCTGCGCGGCAGATTTGACTTCCGGGCCATACATCCAGCCTGCCAGGAAGGCCGCGCCGCTCAGTGTGACGACAGCCGCCACCTTCAGCAGCCCGCCCATCACCGGCCAGAAGACCTGACGCGAACGTTTCACCGGCTGGCGTGGCAGCATCGGCTGGATGCGCCGTGGCATGTTGGCCGGATGCAGCACGGCGTGGCGCTGCTCATGGGTCAAACGTGAGAGCGGGATCGGTGCGCCCTGCCGCAAGGCATCGGTCACCGCCTCGATCTGCTCCAGCTCGTGCGCGGCAGAGGGCGTGGTGGCCAGCACTTCGTGAAGTTCACGCGCCTCCTCGGCGCTGAGTTCTCCGAGGGCGTAGGCGGTGAAGTGGGGATTGTCCTGGGGATTCATGAATGGGTGGGGGTGTATTCCTCGCTGATGTCCGTGCTCATCAGTTCGCGTAGTTTCTTGATCGCGTGATGCATGATGAAGCCGACATTGCCGACGCTGAGTCCGGTGATGCCGGCGATTTCCTGATACGAGCAGTCGTGTTGAAATTTGAGCCGCACCACCTCGCGCTGGTTGGGCCGCAGGCGGTCCACACAGGTCCAGATGTGCTCATAGAGCTCATGCATGCCCGCGCTTTGGGAAGGGTCCGGCTCGTGATCCGTCGCGGCGTCGATGACCTCGTCGTTGCCAAGGTCCAGCCGCTGCTCCTTGCGCAGGATGTCGAAGGCACGGTTCCGGCACACGGTGAAGAGCCAGGACTTGAGATTGTCACGCACACGGTCCGGCTCGGAGAGGTAGAGCCGGAGCATGGCGTCCTGCACGACATCACGCGCACGCTCGATGTCTCCACCGAGGATGCTGGCTGTGTAGGCGATAAGGGTGCTTTCATGCTGGTCCAACGCCCGCCTGACCAGCACGGCGGCTTCATCCTGTACGTGTGGGTCGGGCATGCGAGAGTTCATTGAGGCAACGAGCAGACACTGGAGGAAATTAGGCCAGACAGGAAGTTACGCCATTTTTCGCCTTGGAAACCGCAATCTTTACGCAGGCCCAGCCGTTCAGACAAGCATTGTGAGCGATTCCACCTCCGCCAGCACCTCCTTTTTCCTCATCCTCATCGCCTTGGGCGGCGGCGTCTGGCTCATCAAAGAGACCCTCGATCCCGCCCCCAGGCCCGCACCCGCAGCGCCGGAGGAAGAAGCCACCTCCCTCCCCAGCCGCGCCCTGGATGCCTCCCAGGCCAGCGGCGACTCCCTCAACAACTCCATGAACGACCAGCTCAAGTCCGTCCAGAGCATGGTCGGCGGCACCTACGACGGCCAGACCTACGTGCCGTCCCAGGGCAAGAAATAGCCGAATCCTCCGTCAAGCTGCAGGGCCGGCGTTTGCACACGCTCCGCTGGGAGGGCGCGATCACTTCTTCTCCGGCACATCCTCATCGCTCGGCACCACCAGCACCGGGCAGTGCGCCCCTTTCAGGACGTCGGCCGCCACATTGCCCACCAGCAGGTGGTAGAACGTGCTGTGGCGGTGGGATCCCAGAATGATCAGGTCTGCATTGCGCCGCCGCGTCTCCGCCAGCACCGCAGCCACGCTGGGGTCTCCCAGTTGCTCCACGCTGGCCTTCACGCCAAATTTGATCAGCGAATCGCGCATCTCAAACAGCTGTTCGGTCTGCTGGTGCGCCACCTCCGGCGAGGGATCCTGCATCACCACCGGCGAGGCAATGCCCACATCCACGACTACGGGCACCTTTGCCAGCACGTGCAGGATGATCACCTCACTGTGAAAGGCGGTGGCAAGCGCGTGCGCGTGCTTGAGTACTTTGAAGGTCAGGTCGGAGAGATCGACCAAGGCTACGATGGTTTTCATAAAATTTAGTTGTTTTCGACGGGAAGTTTCACCACCAGAAGCGAGCAGGGCAGCCGCGTGAGCAGCCGCTCCGCCGTGGAGCCCAGCAGCACGTAGCGCAGATTCGTGCGCCCCTTGCCCCCCATGATGATCAGGTCCGCCAGCACCTCCTGCGCATGCGTGGCGATGCCATTGCCATGGCTCGATGACTCCTGCAGCACCTCAGTGGATTCAATGCCCTGCGACGCGACGCCCACAAACTCGTGCAGATCAGCACGCAGCCGCTGGATGCAGGCCTCACGCTCCTCCGGCGTGTAGACCATCGACGGGCCGCCCGGATCTGCAAAGGGCGTGGGGTAGGCCATGGCCACCCACGGCTCCTGCCACACATGCACGAAGTCCACTGAGGCACCGTCCATGCGCGCCAGGCTGTGCGCCTGCTCCACCACGGCGCGCGAATTCTCCGAGAAATCAATGCAGGCCACAATCTTGCGAAACGCCTGCGGATGATTCGTGCGCACCAGCAGCACCGGCGTCTGCACCTTGCGCGCGAGTTTGCTGGAGATGGACCCCGCGCCTGCCGGCATGTCCCCTGCCCCGGCGATGCCCGCCACCAGCAGATCCGCCTTCAGCGTGCGCGCATGCTCCAGAATCTCATGCAGCGGCGTCCCCAGCGCGATGGTGACTTCATAATTGGCCGCTGCGGGAGATTGCTCCAGCCAGCGAGTCAGCGCGGCGCCCGCACCTTCCGTGGCCACCCTGGCGTGATTTTCAAAAGGTTCCTCCCGGCTTTCCGCCAGTGCCGCCACTGCAGCGGAGTCCACCACATGCAGCACCTGCAGCTTCGCGCCATGCAGCGCGGCGATGCGTACCGCCTGCTCATAGGCCGTGCGCGATCCCGTGGAAAAATCCACGGCGACAAGAATGGTGGTGAGCTTGTTCATGGTTTTAGCTAAACGCAGGACCTCGCGCTGCGAAATGGGCTGTTCACCCCATCTTCTATCGTCACCTGCCCGTATTTTGGCCTCACTTAATTAAGGACGAAGTGGCAACGCGTCTCCCCTTGGCTCAAAGCTGACGCCTATGGGGTACACACCTCATTTCTTCTTCCGGGCTTCTGTCCCACACTTCGATCATGAAACCCGCCCACCTCAAGAAAGCACTGCTTCTTCCCACCGTTCTGCTCACCCTCTCGCTGATCTCCTGCGTGGATCCGCAGTTCTCCGGTGGATACAACGGCAACGGCCCCGGCTATGTCAGCAGCGGCTATCACACCTACACCTCCCTGCCGCAGAACTACTCTGGCAATGCCTACCTGCTGGGCGGCACCTACTACTCCGGTGGCCAGTATCAAACCGGAAACTACAACTACCAGGGCCGCCCCTACAGCAACCGTTACTATTACAACGGCCAGTACTACTACGGCGGCAACCACCGCGCCTACGGCAGCACCATTCCCGTGCAAAACAACGCCTACATCCAGCAGAACAGCGGCTACCGCACCTATACCACGCTGCCCACGAACTACTCTGGCAACGCGTACCTGTACAACGGCCGCTACTACTCCGGCGGCCAGTATCAAAACGGCAACTACACTTACCAGGGCCGCCCCTACACCAACCGTTACAATTACAACGGTCAGTACTACTACGGCGGCGACCACCGCGCCTACGGCAGCTCTCTCCCAATGCAGGGCGGCTACATCCGCTAGTCACGCGGCGAGGGGCCGCGTTTGAATCAATCAACGCGGCAGTTCCCTCAGCAACGATAGAATACCAGGCATGAATGGCACTCCGTGAAAGCGGGGTGCCATTCGTTGTTGCGCTCATCCGCTTCGCCCAACTGCTTTCCCATTCGCGATTTTTGATCAATGCCTCGAAACGCATCGTTTCCGCATAGTGTTCACCCGCCACCCAGCTCCTCACACCTCATGAACAGACTCCATCTCACTCTCGCAGCTTTGGCAGTTTCGGCCTGCTGCCTCGTCGCCCAGACCGGCGCTGTCAACGCAGCTGAAGCCGCAGTCTCACCCGGCCTCGGAGAAGCCGCCGTGGACGGGGACGTTTACACGCGCTGGACCATCTTGGGCGACTGGCGCGTCACGCACCCGCATTGGACGGACATCCTCACCCTCCATGCCGACGGCACCGCCACCACCGCGCAGCAGGGCACCACCGCCAGGTGGACCCTCACCGCCGAAGGCGGAACCCCCATGCTCGTGCTGCGCTGGGATCAATACGGCACCGAATCCCTCGCCATGGTCGGCCCTCACCATTTTCGCGGCCAGATCGGCGGCCACTCCAACATGGACATGCGCCGGGGCAAAGAAGCCCCGGCACACCCCAAGGCCGAATAACCCGACCAGCACCTGCCACAAAAGACCATTCCCTGCCCTGTCTCCACCTCACTTCTCCACCACGCAGCGAAACCCTTGGTTGCCGTTGCTGTAGCTGGCCGCAGGCGCATGGTGCCCGCGTGAGGAGGGCTGCAGGTCTCTCGGCTCGCGGTTGCCGTAGCCGCCGCCGCGGTAGGTGCGGTCCTTCTGCTCGGCATTCCACCAGTCCTGCACCCACTCGGTCACGTTCCCGCTCATGTCATACAGCCCCTGCCGGTTGGGTGGAAAAGTCATCACCGGCGCCGTGGTGGGAAAGCCATCATTGTAGCCTTCGATGAACTTGATCTCTTTCGGAAAAGCCGCCTTCCACGTGCTGTCCCCGTAGTTGCCGAAACCCATCGGTGGCGGCCACTGAGTGCTGCCCCAGGGAAACTCCAGGATGGGCCTGCGGCTCAGCGTTTCCGGCGTGTCGCCAGCCACACGCTTCTCCGCCGGCCCGATGCTCATGGCCAGGCTCCACTCCTCATCCGTCGGCAGTCGATACTTCCGCCCCTCCTTCATGCTCAGCCACTCGCAGAAGCCAGCGGCATCCAGGTACCTCACATTGCGAATCGGGTGGTCACCGGCCTGATCCACCGCAGATTTGTCCGAATAAATCGGCGAAGGGTTCACCCCCTTCACCGCCGCTGCATAGGCCTTGTAATCTTGATTGCGCGTCTCGTGAATGCACATCAGCACCGGCGTGCCCGCCACGGGAATGAACTGCATGCCGAGGGTGTTCGTAAAGACCGGTTTCGGCACCTCAGTCTCGGTGCCCACAGCAGCCTTTCCTGCCGCAGCCTGCACCGTTGGCTTCACCTTGGCTTTGCCTTGCTCAGACCAGAAGACAAACCCCGCCAGCGCCGCCACCACACCCAGCACCGGCACCCAGAATCCTAGATTGAGATTCCTGCCCGGCGGCGGCGGAGCCTGCCAGTTTGGCGGGCGGTACGGCTGCCCCTCGGGGCGCTGAGGTCGCTCCATCGTGTTCAGCGCGGCGGGTGCTTGGCGGGCGTTTGCCTCCACCCTTGCCACCGGCTGCGCGATGATCGCGTCCAGATCCCTCCGCAGCTCCACCACGGTCTGGTAGCGCAGCTCACGGTCGTTGCGCAGTGCACGGCTGATGATGCCGTCATATCGTGGGTCCAGCCCCGGCACCTGCTGTGACGGCAGCTCAAACATCCCCTGCGGCAGCGCGCCCGTCAGCATGTGGTAAAGCATCACCCCCATCGCATAAATGTCCGCGCGATGATCCACCGAAGCGCCCAGCGTCAGCGCCTCCGGGGCGATGTAGTGCATCGTCCCCATCGTCATCCCGCTCTGCGTCATGCCCGTGCTCTCTCCGCCCTTGCTCATCTTGGCCAGGCCAAAGTCCGCCACCTTCACCACGCCATTATAACCCACCATGATGTTCGCCGGCTTGATGTCCCGGTGCACAATGCCGCGCTCATGCGCGTACTTCAGCGCATCGCACACATGCGCGGTGATAGCCATCGCATGCGCCGCAGGCAGCCGCCCATCCTTCGCCATCATCTGCGCCACATCCGTGCCATCCACGAATTCCAGCACGATGTACAACATGCCATTGCGGGTGCTGCCAAAATCATACACGGCCACGATGCCCGGGTGGTTCAGCTTGGCCATGGCCAGCGCCTCATTGCGAAAGCGCTCGCTGTAGGTCGCGTCCGTCTCATCCAGCCCCGGCGGCAAAATCTTGATGGCCACAGCCCGGTCCAAAGTCAACTGCACCCCACGGTACACCGCCCCCATCCCGCCCCGCCCGATCAAGCCGGTGATCTCATACTGCTGCAGCATCTCCTGCAGTTCCTCCGGCGCCGGCGGCTCCCACCCCAGCGGCGCTCCAGCAGAGCTGGATCTGGGTGTCTCGGCGGAAGAAGAGGAAAAGGACATGCGGTGCAGCCAGCTACGGGTGAATTCTTCCTCATGGTATGCCAGCATGCCTGCGCCATTGCACGAAAAAACTGACCCCCTCAATTCTGCGCCCGCATCCCCCTCATCCCCCCCCAAATGAGGAGGGTGTCGGAAAATAGGGGCTGCACCAAGGTTCAATGAAGTTCATTATCCCTCCCCCTTTTCCACCAGCCCACTCATGTACGGACTCGTCAACAAAGCCATCGAAGACCTCGTCATCTCCAATTACGGGGAGGATCGCTGGCAGCTCATCAAGCAGAAGGCCGGCGTTGATATTGAAGTCTTTATCAGCAACGAAGGCTATTCGGACGAGATCACCTACCAGCTCGTCGGCGCGGCTTCTGAAGTGCTGGGCGTCACCGTCCGCGAGGTGCTGATCGCCTTCGGAGAGCATTGGGTGATGAAAACGGCCATGCACGGCTATGGCGTCATGATGCGTTCTGGCGGCGCCACGTTTAAGGAGTTCCTCATCAATCTGCCGAACCTCCACACACGCGTGCAAATGATCTACCCCAATCTGGAGCCGCCGCGCTTTGAGTGCCACGACGTCACGGACACCTCCATGACTCTGCACTACTTCACCCACCGCCCGGGGCTCACGGACTTTGTCGTGGGCATCGTGCAGGGCCTTGGCAAAATTTACAACACCCCCGCCACCATCACCAACACGGCACTGAAGACCGCAGGTGCCGACCACGACATTTTTGCCGTGAACTGGACCCTCCCCGAAGCATGAGCAGCAGCGGGACCAGCATCATCGGCAGGATTCCGAATGAGGAGTTCCTGCGCGCCTTCCCCTTCTACTTCGCGTGGGATGAAAACGACCGCATCGTGGAAGCGGGGCCGTCGTTGCTGAAAGTGTGCCCTCTTGCCGCCCCAGGCGCGCGCTTGCAGGATCTGTTTTTGACACTGCGCCCGGCCGGCGAGTTCAGCGATGAAGTCGCCCGGGCCCTGCCAGACCGGCTGCTGCTGCTGAAGTGCCGCCAAAGCCAGTGCATGCTGCGCGGGCAGGTCATCATTCTCAATGAGCCGCACCTCGGCGTCATGCTCGCCACCCCCTGGCTCACGGATCCTGAAAATGTCGAAACGCTCGGCCTGACGGTGGGTGATTTTGCCGTGCATGATCAGACGCTCGATCTCCTCCAGGTGCTGCAGGCGCAGCGCATGGCGTCCGAGGATCTCATCAAGCTCAACAAGCGCCTCACCGAGCAGCGCGCCCTGCTGCGCGACCAGGAGGCCAACTCGCGCAAGCTCGCCCTCGTCGCGGCCCGCACCGACAACGCCGTCATCGTCACCGATGCCCAGGGCCGCATTGAGTGGGCGAATGAAGGCTTCACCCGCATCACCGGATGGGAGATCGCGGAAGTCATCGGGCGCAAGCCCGGCTCCTTTCTCCAAGGGCCCGGCACCAACCTCGACACCGTGCGTTTGATCAGCCAGTCCTTGAAGGAACACAAAAGCGTCCAGACCGAGATCCTCAACTATCACCGCTCCGGCCGCACTTACTGGACCTCGCTCGAGATTCAACCGATCCGCAACGAGGCCGGAGAAGTGGTCAATTACATGGCCATCGAGAGCGATGTGACTCAGCGCAAGCGGGATGACAAACGCCGCAAGCTGCAGTTCTCCGCCAGCCGTATCCTGGCTGAGCCTGGCACGGTGCGTCAGGTCTCTGCCAAAGTGATTCAAATGATCTGCCAGCAGCTCGGCTGGACCGCCGGACTGCTCTGGATGCTTGAGGGGGATGTCAAAGCTCTGCGCCTCGCCGAACTCTGGCATGATCCATTGAGGGACATCGCCCCCTTCATCGAGCTGAGCAACAAGCTGCGCTTTGGCACAGGCATGTGCACACCAGGTCGCGTCCTCGAAACGGAGCAAAGCCAGTGGTGTCGTGATTTCGAGCAGAGTCCGAGCAATCCGCGTGTGGCTTGCGCCCTCAGCTGTCAGCTGCGCGCAGCCCTCGCCTTTCCCATCATCGCTGACGGGGAAACTTTGGGTGTCGTGGAGCTCTTTGCCAGTGAAGCCGTCGATCCTGACGAACAGCTGCTGCAGGCTCTCGCAGGCATCGGCAACCAGATGGGCCAGTTCATGGTGCGCAAAAGCTCCGAAGACCAGCTCTGGCGCTCCAATGCTTTTCAGAAAGCCGTTCTCGATGGCGCCGCCTACACCATCATTTCCGCCACGCCGGAAGGCACCATCGTCACCTTCAATCAGGCCGCCGAGAAACAACTGGGCTACTCCGCCGCCGAGGTCATCGGATTGCAGTCACCGGGCATCTTCCATCTTCCTGAAGAGATCGCCGCACGCGCTGCGGCCCTCAGCGCCGAGCTGGGCTGTGAAGTTAAAGCGGGCTTTGAAACTTTCATCGCCAAACCACGTCTCGGCAAACCTGATGAGTGTGAGTGGACGTACGTCCGCAAAGATGGCTCGCGCTTTCCCGCGCTGCTCAGCGTCACCCCGCTGTTTGACATGCATGGCAAGGTCATCGGTTATCTAGGCATCGGTTCAGACATCACCGAGAAAAAGCACGCGGCTCAGGAAATGCTCAAGGCCAAGGAGATCGCCGAAGCCGCCAGCCAGGCCAAGAGCGACTTCCTGGCCACCATGAGCCATGAGATCCGCACGCCCATGAACGGCATCATCGGCATGACTTCCCTGCTGCTCGACACCGAGCTCGCACCCAAGCAGCGCGAGATGGTCGATGCCGTGCGCCACAGTGGTGACGCCCTCATGACCATCATCGAGGACATCCTCGACTTCTCCAAGATCGAGGCGCGCAAGCTCGACCTCGTGGAAGAAGCCTTCCGTTTGGATTCCGTCATCAGCGGCGTCGTGGATCTTCTCCAGCACAAGGCGGCCTCACGTTCCATCGACTTGGTTGTCCGGGTCGCCCCCGATGTGCCGGACTCCTTCATGGGAGATCCTGGTAGATTGCGGCAGATCCTCATGAACCTCGTCGGCAACGGCATCAAGTTCACCGATGAAGGCAGCATCCGCATCCAGGTGAGCCGGTTGAACGCCACCGACACCGGCGCCGTGAACCTGGAAATCAGCGTCACGGACACCGGCATCGGCATGACGGAGGAGCAGCAGAGCCAGCTCTTCCAAGCCTTCACTCAGGTGGACAGCTCCAGCAAACGGCGCTTCGGCGGCACGGGCCTCGGACTCACCATCAGCAAGCGTCTGGTGGAGCTCATGGGCGGCACCATCGGTGTGGAAAGCAAACGCCACCAAGGTTCGCGCTTTTGGTTCCAGCTCCCGCTGCGTGTCCTTGAGAGCCAGAAGATGTCTGCCAAGGAAGACGCGGGTGCGCGTGATGAGATCGTCCCCTACTCGACCGCCGGCGGCATCAAGCCGCGCCTTCTCCTTGTCGAAGACAATGAGGTCAATGCGCGCATGGCCATGATGATGCTCGAAAAGAATGGCTACCCGGGCGAAGTCGCCCGCGATGGAGAGGAGGCCGTGGCGCGCTTTGCCAGCGGCGTTTATGACGGCATCCTCATGGACTGCCACATGCCCAACATGGATGGCTACGAGGCCACGCGTGCCATTCGTGAGATCGAATCCAGCTCGCTCTGGAAGAGAAAGCGCTGCCGCATCATCGCCATGACCGCCAATGTGCAGACCGGTGAGCGCGAGCGCTGCCTGGCTTCGGGCATGGATGACTACGTCTCCAAGCCCCTGCGCGCCAAGACGCTCATCGAAGCCCTGAACCGCGTGCACGTTCTCGCTGAAGCCAGAGAAAGCACCGAGGCTCCCAAGTGGTCCGCTGAAGACACGACCGCAGCACGTGACGCCCTGCAGCAGCTGTCGGATGAACTCAGCACCGAAGACGCCATCGAGCTCATCGAAAACTGGTTCATCGACACACCCGCGCGCATTCTCGAACTCGAAAAACTCGCCGGCAGTGATGATCAGGCCACGCTGCGCCGCACCGCGCATTCCTTGAAGGGCAGCAGCTCCCTCTTCGGCCTCAGCTCATTCTACAACCTCTGCCGCGAGCTGGAGCAAAGCGCCGAAAACAACCAGCGCACCGGGCAGCAAGCCCTCATCGCCAAGCTGAAGCAATTCTTGGCGTGCGCCGTCCCGGAGCTCAGGAAGCTCATCGCAGGTCTGAAATAGAGTGGAGCCTACCTCGCGCGGGGCATAAGCGTGCCCGGCGCGAGGTAGGCCGATTGGTCCTCCAAGCGCCGTCGAGCGTCCCCATGCGCCATTTGCGGAAATTCGATTTAGCCCGCGCACGCCTCTCGCATACCACCCCACAATCCCCCCTCAACTGCGGATGATGCTTAGCCGTTGGCTGGCGGCGATGAATGAGGGCGCTTCTCACTGCGCCACTCATCCACAACCAACACTCCAACATTCCCTCCGTATGCTCGACCTCGAATCTACCGCTCTCATTCTTGTGGGTTATCAAAACGATTACTTCGCCGCCAATGGCATTCTTCGCGGCGTGGTGGAGGAGGCTGACCGGGTTGATCGCACGCTCGATCACACGCTTGATCTCTTGAATCATTACGCGCTTTCGAAACTCACCATCATCTCCACGCCGATCATCCTGAAACCCGATTACCGGGCGCTGGCAAACTCCGTGGGCATTCTGGACACCATCAAGCAGGTGGGCGCCTTCAAAGAAGGTTCCTTCGGTGCTGATACGATCCCCGAGCTCCTGGCCTTCGGAGAACGCATCACCTACGTCTCCGGCAAGGTGGGCTTCAACGCCTTCTCTTCGACGAACCTCGAAGACGTCCTCAAAGAGCGCAAGATCAAGAACATCCTCGTGGCTGGCATGGTCACCTCTCTCTGCATTGATTCCACCGGACGCGCAGGCTACGAGCGCGGCTACAAGGTGACGATCCTCTCCGACTGCACTTCAGCGCGCACCCCGGTGGAGCAGGACTTCTTCTGCAGTTATGTCTTCCCCCTTTATGGCGAAGTGGCGACCAACGCAAAGCTGAAGGGAGAGATGCCGCTTGCCGGACTGATGGCCGCAGCCATGGCGGCCTAGAAAACTGAAGGTCTCTGCCTGCTGCGCACGCAAGCGACTCGTCCATGAACGAACATTCCACATTGCTGACAGACATCCACGTTGAGGCGACCTACCGCCTCACCGAGGCTCTGATCGAGTCTGAGCAACGCATGCGGCGGCGCGTGGAATGCCTCTCTGAAATCGTGTTCGAGACAGATGGAGATGGCAGGCTGGTGTTCATGAACAAAGCCTGGACGGACACCCTGGGCTACTCAGTCGCAGCGTCCACCGGAACGCTCCTGCGTGACTATGTGGTGGTGGATGACCAGCCCTTGCTGGCGAAGATCATCGAGGGCGGCGTTGCCTCCGGCTCCGCCCGCCCTGTCATCCACATGCGGCGTTTCGACAGCGGCGTTGTCTGCATGGAGATCGCCATCTCCGCCTTGAATGGCTCCGGGATCATTGGCTCCATGCATGACGTCACCAAGCAGAGGCAAAATCAGCAGGAGCGGGAGAAGCTTTCCCTCGTGGCCAGTTTCACCGACAACCTCGTCGTCATCACCGATGCTTCCGGCCGCTTTGAATGGGTCAACGAGGCCTTTGTGAAACGCACGGGCTACACCCTCGGCGAGGTGATCGGGCGCAAGCCCGGCGATGTCTTGCAGGGCCCTGAGACGGATCGGGAAACGGTGGCCATGATTGGGAAAAAACTCCGCCAGGGAGAGTCATTCAAGGCGCAGCTGCTGAACTACACCAAGTCGGGCGCACCTTACTGGGTGGAGTTTCATGTCACTCCGATCAAAGACAAGGAAGGCACGATCGTGCGCTTCATTGCCGTGCAGTCAGACATCACGGAACTCAAATGTACCCAGAGCGAGCTCAAGATCGCGAAAGAAAAAGCCGAGGCCGCCAGCCAGGCCAAGAGCGACTTCCTCGCCACCATGAGCCATGAGATCCGCACGCCCATGAACGGCATCATCGGCATGTCCTCCCTGCTGCTCGACACGGAGCTCGCACCCCAGCAGCGCGAGATGATCGATGCCGTGCGCCACAGCGGCGACGCCCTCATGACCATCATCGATGACATCCTCGACTTCTCCAAGATCGAAGCCCGCAAGCTCGACCTCGTGGAGGAAGCTTTCGGCCTGGACTCCGTCATCAGCGGTGTCGTTGATCTTCTCCAGCACAAGGCCGCCTCACGCTCCATCGACTTGATTGTACGCATCGGCTCAGACGTGCCGGACTGCTTCATGGGAGATCCTGGCAGGCTGCGGCAGATCCTCATGAACCTCGTCGGCAACGGCATCAAGTTCACCGATGAAGGCAGCATCCGCATTCAGGTGAGCCGGTTAAACGCCACCGCCACCGGCGCCCCGAATTTGGAAATCAGCGTCACGGACACCGGCATCGGCATGACGGAGGAGCAGCAGAGCCAGCTCTTCCAGCCCTTCACCCAGGTGGACAGCTCCACCACGCGCCGCTTTGGCGGCACCGGCCTCGGCCTCGCCATCAGCAAGCGTCTCGTGGAGCTCATGGGCGGCAGCATTGGCGTGGAGAGCAAACGCCATCAGGGCTCGCGCTTCTGGATCCGGCTGCCCTTGCGCGTGGTCGAAAGCCAAAAGATGCCGGTGCAGGAAGAGCCGGAAGTGCGTGCAGACACAGCCCCGCAGGCAACCGCCGGCGGCATCAAGCCGCGCCTTCTCCTCGTCGAAGACAACGAGGTCAATGCACGCATGGCCATGATGATGCTCGAAAAGAACGGTTATCCTGCCGAAGTGGCCTGCGATGGTGAAGTAGCCGTTGAGCGCTTTGCCAGCGGTGTTTATGACGGCATCCTCATGGACTGCCACATGCCCAACATGGATGGCTACGAAGCCACGCGTGCCATCCGCCAGCTCGAAGCCAGCCCGCACTGGAAACGCCCGCGCTGCCGCATCATCGCCATGACCGCGAATGTGCAGGCAGGCGAGCGCGAGCGCTGCCTCGCAGTGGGCATGGATGACTACGTCTCCAAACCCCTGCGAACCCGGCCGCTCGTGGAAGCCCTGCAGCAGGTCCAGGTTTTCGCAAAAACTCCGGCAACTCCGCAGTGGTCCGCTGAAGAGACATCCGCTGTGCAGGAAGCCCTCCAGCAACTGGTGGAGGACCTGAGCACTGAAAACGCCCTCGAACTCATCGAAAACTGGTTCAAAGACACGCCTGAGCGCCTCCATGAACTCGAAAAACTCGCAGGCACCGATGATCAGGCTGCGCTGCGTCGCACGGCCCACTCGCTGAAAGGCACCAGCTCTCTCTTTGGTCTCTCATCCATCCATACGCTCAGCCGCGAGCTGGAGCAAACCGCCGAGAAGAACCTCCGCGCCAGCCAGCCTGTCCTCACCGCGCAGTTGAAGCAGTCCGTCGCATCCGCCGCCCCAGAGCTCAGGAAGCTCATGCTGTGCCTGAGCTAGCCAGCCTCAGGCTGGCGCAAAAGCAATTGTCGCCCGACACATGCAACAATTCCTAGGTATGCGGAACCAATGGAGGCATACCAATTCACCTTGCCCAATCCGGCAAAACTGCCGTTATTGAGGGAAATGTCCGAATCCCTCAGCGAATCCCCCGCCTTGAAGCCCCTCCGTGTCGCTGTCGTGGAGGATGATCCCACGTTGCGGCTCTTCATGAAAAAGCTCATCCAGAAGCCGGCTCATGGTTTTGAGTTCGACGGAGCCTGGGCCTCGGCGGAGGAAGCCGTGAAGCCCATCATCGACAGCCGGCCGCACGTGGTCATTGTCGATCTCGAACTGCCCAAGATCTCCGGCATCGAACTCATCCGCCAGCTTTCACCGCGCCTGATCGAGACAGCCTTTGTGGTGCTCACCATCCATGATGATCCGGCCAAAGTCTTCGAAGCACTCCGTGCCGGTGCCAGCGGCTACCTGCTCAAATCCGCCAAGCCCAGCGAAATCGCCGCGGGCATCCGCCAGGCCAGTGAAGGCGGCGCGCCGCTCAGCCAGGACATCGCACGCCTGCTCATCAAATCCTTCCAGACTCCTGCCACGCCGCAGAAGAAGGAAATCCCCTGCCTCACCCCGCGCGAAAGCCAGGTCCTGGAGCGTCTCGCCCAGGGCATGGTCCCCAAAGAACTCGCCTACGACCTCGGCATCAGCTACGAGACCGTGCGCGAGTACATCAAGGCCGTTTACTCCAAGCTCCACGTCCGCTCCCGCACCGAGGCCGTGATCAAGTACCTGGAGCATCAGGCGTAATCTACGCCCTACCATGCGCTGGCATTTCCCACCGGCCCGTCCGGCAGGATGCCTGCGCCTCATTCTCCAGGCACCTCTGCAGCCGGAGCCTTGGCCTTGCTCTTGCGCGGCTTCTTCACGGCCACGGGCTCTTCCACCACAGGCTCGGCAGCAGCGGCTTCAGGCTGCGGGATCTCCGGCAGAATGAAGATGCTGCAGTAGCCGCAGACTTGCAGAGACGCATCCTCACGGCGCAGATCCGAAAGCTGGCCGCTGGGCAGCGAGAGATGGCAGCCGCCGCAGGTGTTGTTCCGCATGCGGGCCGCTCCGCGCTTGCCTTTGGAAATCCGCAGATCGTAGTGGTGCAGGATCGCCGTGGGCAGGCGCTCGCGCACGCTTTCGGCCTCCAGCCTCAGCTCCTGGCAGCGCGGGCTGTTGGGCTCCAGGCGGCGTTTGGCGGCATCCAGCTCGCTGAGCTGGGAGAGGTCTTCGATGAGCGTGGCGGTGGTTTTCATGGGCTGGTCGGGGGCGGTGGGGTTGTCAAAAAAGAGGGCATAGGTGGGGGCGGTCTCAGCGGCAGGACGGCGGAAGACCTCCAGCCACGCCAGGGCGGAATTCATGCGAAGTCGTGCTCCTTCACTCCGGCCGGGGTGCTTGGATCATCCGCAGAAAACGCGGCGGCATGCGCGTAGTCCGGAGAAGGGTGCTTCTTCACCCACAGCTTCAGTTTGTCGGTGAAGGCCGTTTTCACACAAGCGTAGCAGTCGGGGATCTCCAGGCCGTCGCCGCAATAGGTCACCACCCGTGTCGCCATCGGCATTCGCAGCAGCTGCTGCTGCACATGCGCGGAGTACTCCGTGTAAAGCTGCGGCTTCAGCTCCACATCATAGTCGATCCGCAGCGCGGGCATGATGTTCTCCTCAAACGGATTGAAGAGATAGAACGCCTCAAAGTCGCGAAAGTTCACGTCCTGGATGTTCCCATGCACGATCTCCACCCGCGGGACACGGTGCTTTTTCACCACCTCCTGCGCGGTTCGCGCCAGCTTCCCCCGCTGCTCCACCCCCGTGAAGTGGCCCTGCGTCGTCAGGCCGCCGATGACGCAGAATTTTCCCGGACCGCAGCCAATGTCCAGCACCCGCGTGCCGGGCTGCACGACAAGCAGCTGCGCCGCCGTGCGGCACACATGCACCGGGCTCCAGTGACAGGCGGACAGCCTGCCGATGGCCTCTGGAAAGATCAGGTCGAAGTCCTGGTCCTTCTTCGATTGCAGAAGCTCGCTGTCAGACGGGGTGCGGGATGAGGAGGTGCGTGGGGGGGAGGATTTGAGCATGACAGCCACTGACATTGCATTTCAGGGGCCATGTGGCCTTGCAGACGCTCCAGCCCTTGTACCTCAAGGCCTCCAGCGCCATGCCAGTTTGGGGTTGATTTCCACCAGCCGCACTTGTGTGCAAATTCTGCACTTGCACCTGCCTCCCAGTGCAACGTTGTTCCGCCTGCATGGAACCCGCCAACATCCACATTCTGGTCCTCGATCGCGATGCCGCCTCCGCCCGCGTCATCCGGGATGTGCTGGCCAAAGTCGGCTACCGGGTCTCCGTCTCCTCGCATGAGACCGATGCGCTGAACCTCGCCGCCGGTGAGCTCTTCAATGTCGTCGTCAAATCCTTCGACGCGCAGCGCATCGACGCCGTCGCCCTCATGGAAAAAGTACGTGGCATCACCCCGGACACGCAGTTCATTTTCCTCAGCGACAAAGGCACCATCCACACCGCCGTGGAGGCCATGCGCAAAGGTGCGTTTGACTACCTCTCCAAGCCCGTCAACGCCGCGCAGCTCGCCGAGTCCGTCCGCAAGGCCCTGGATCATCAGTCCCTCGTGGCCGAAGACCAGCAGATCAAGCAGCGCCTGCGCCGCCGCTCAGACCCCGACATCTTCGCCGGCAGCAGCGCCGCCATGAAGGACATCAGCCGCCTCATCCAGCAGATCGCCCCCACGGATGTCACCGTGCTCATCGGCGGCGAAAGCGGCACCGGCAAGGAGGTCGTCGCCCGGGCCATCCATGAAAAGAGCCGCCGCAAAGCCCAGCCCTTCATCGCTGTGAACTGCGCCGCCCTGCCCGAGAACTTGATCGAGGCCGAGCTCTTCGGCCATGTGCGCGGCGCCTTCACCGGAGCCGTCAGCGATCGCAAAGGCCGCTTCCAGCTCGCCCAGGGCGGCACCTTGTTTCTCGATGAGATCGGCGACCTCTCGCGCAAAGGCCAGGGTGATCTCCTCCGCGTGCTCGAAGACGGCACCTACCGCCCCGTGGGCAGTCATAAAATCGAGCGCGCCAACGCCCGCATCATCGCCGCCACCAACAAAGACCTCGAAGCCGAGGCCGTCACTGGCGGGGCCTTTCGCGAAGACCTTTTTTACCGCCTCAACATCGTCTCCGTGACGATGCCTCCGCTGCGCGAACGTGCGGAGGACATCGCCCCCCTCGTGAAATCCTTCACCGAGCACTTCTGCACCAAGCACCGGCGGCGGCCCAAGAAATTCAAAGCCGAGGTGCTCAGTCTTTTTCAAACCCTGCGCTGGCCCGGCAACGTCCGCCAGCTGCGCAATCTGGTGGAGCGCCTCGTCGTCACCGTGCCTCATGCCGCCATCGGTCTGGATGATCTGCCACCGGCCATGCACCAGGGCCGGCGCGAGCCGCACGCCATCGCCATCCAGCCCGGCATGACCCTCGCCCAGGTCGAGGCCGAGCTCATCCGCCAGACGCTGCTCAAAGTCACCTCCAACCGCGAGGAAGCCGCGCAGGCCCTCGGCATCAGCCGCCGCGCCCTGCAGTACAAAATCCAGCGCTACAGGCTCACCAAGCTGCCCAAGCAGACAGCCCGGTCCACAGCCTGAGTCTGCGCGCATGCAAACGCTCACTCTTCCAAACGCAAAGCTCTCGACTCTCAGATTCCACCGCTCTAAGCTCTCTGGAATGAGTTTACGCCTACTGCGCAGCGGGTTCTGCATCATGCTCAGCCTCACCCTGGCGGCATGTGGTCTGACAAATACCAGCACCAAATCAAAACCATTCTCACCAGCGCCCACGCCCCAACCACCAGATCACGGCCTTACTCTGGGCTTTGGCGGCGGGATATCCGGGGGCTGTAGCTACACCGCAGACGATACCTGGATGATCGAGCGAACTTCCCGGTTCCAAGCGGGCGGAAGCGTGTGGGATAAAGAGACCAAATCCAGGCTCACCCCCGCGCAGTGGAAAGACTTCTGGCGCAAGGTTGCCGCGCTGGACATCCCACAATGGCACCGCTCTTACACAGACAACCGGGTAAATCCGGCCATGTGCACCATTTTCTGGTCTGTGGATCTCTACCAGAACGGCACTCACCACCACTCCGAGGGTCTGGGAGTCTACCCCCAGAAAACCAACCCGCGCCGCAGCACCTTTGAAGGCGGAGACCACCGAGTCACCGACCTCGAAAGGCTCATGGCCAAACTCGCCCATAGCAGCGATGCCAGTGCCAGCACACCGCCGCGCTAGCCGCACCAAGAACCCTACGCCTCCACCGCGTACACCTGCACCCGCCCCATCGCCTCCCACTTCCCCGGCTTCACCTTCCCGGGACCGGTGATCACCGTGGCGATCATGCTCTTGCCATCCGCAGCAAAGCGCGCGCGCGTCATGCGTGACTTGGTGTCCATGGATGAAACAAGGCTGCCATCCGCAGCGCTGAAGAGCGCGGCATTCCACGTCCCCTGCGCCTGACGGCCTGCCATGAAGAAGTGCTGGCCATCAGGGTGAAACGCCAGGGTCTCCATGAGGCCGGAGCCGTGCTGACCGTCCTTGATCTGATCCATCTTCTTGCCGGTGCGCCAGTCCCAGCGCTGCCAGGTCATCTTGCCATTGCCGGCCATCGGATCTCCCATCGGCCCCATACCACAACCTAGCAGGGCATTGCCATCCGGTGCAAAGACGAGGCTGTAGATGCCGCCGGAATAGTGGTGGGATTTGGTGGTGCCCCAGGAGGTGAAATCGGGAGACGTCCACTGCGACACCGGCTTGCCATCCTTCGACTGCACATCCCACACGTGGACTTCGCCCATCATGTTTGCCGCAGCGAGGTGTTTGCTGTCAGGACTGAACGCACAGCTCAGCACCGGCGGCGTGTGGCTGTAGCTGGCCACCAGCGCACCACTGGCGGTGTCATACACGCGCACACTCGGCTCCGACTCCGCCGCAGGCTCATACTTCCAGCCCCCCGCGATGTACTGCCCCGTCACACTCGCCACCCGTGTGCCATCGGGCGAGATCGCGAGCTGCCAGCTCCAAAACGAATGCGCCTTCACCTCGCGGATGCATTTGCGGGTGGCCACGTCATGCCACAGCAGCATGCCGTCATATCCGGCGGAGATGAGCGTCTTGCCATCCGGCAGCAGCACGCAGCCGCTGGCATAGGAGCCATGCTTCTTTTCAAAGACCTCCTTCTTCCCAGTCGCGGTTTCCACGGCATGCACGCTGCCGTCCATGCAGGCGGCGTAGGCCTGCGCGCCATCCGGCGTGGTCGCCAGTCCCAGGACGGCAAAGGGCATCTCGTATTGTTGGGTACGGGTCAGTTTCATGGGCGGTCTCAGGCGAGGATGTCGCGGATCGGCTCCGCCTTGTTTTCCACGCGGTGGAAGGTGGGCATGCCGGGCAGGTCATACTCGGCATAGGGATCAATGCCCAGCGCCGTGAAGATGGTGGCAAAGAGATTTTGCTCGCTGTACGGCTTCTCAATCACGTTCACACCGTCCACATCCGTCGCGCCCGTGACCACGCCGCGCTTCAGGCCGCAGCCGGTCATCATCATGCTCCAGGCGTTCGGGTAGTGCTCGCGACCGCGCGCCGCATTCATCCATGGACTGCGGCCAAACTCGCCCATCGCAATCACCAGCGTGGAGTCCAGCAGCCCGCGCTCTTCGAGGTCGTTCACCAGATTGTACACCACATGGTCCAGCTCCGGCACAAGCATCTGATGAATCTCGTGGTTGAACACATGGTTGTCCCAGTTCATACCATTGGCCACCATCACAAACGGCGCACCATTTTCCACGAGGTGGCGCGACATCAGCGCATGCTGCGCAAAACTTCCCGGGCCGTAGCGCTCGCGGTCCTTGGCCGGCAGTTTGCTCACATCAAAGAGGTCCGCGCTCGCGCTCAGCCCCTTCATGCGCTCAAAGGCCGCATTCTGACTGCGCGCCACCGCGCTGCTGCGATCCCGCTCATATTTCGAAGTCAGAAACTTGCGCAACGTCTCGCGCGACTCCTTGTCATCCTGCGGGATGCCCGCGCCCTCCTTCTGCAAAAACTGCGTGTAGTCTCCGCCCAGCCGCACCGGCGCGTACTCCGCGCCGAGCCAGCCTGCCCAGTTGCCCGCCTTGAATCCTTCGAATTCATTGCCGCCGGGCACGGGATCCAGAAAGATGAAGTTCGGCAGCTTCGCATCCAGCTGCCCCATGGCCTGCGCCAGACTGCTGCCCAGCGTTGGCCGCGTAAAACCCGCACGCTCCGGACTGCCACGCTGCAGCAGATTGATCGCCTGCAGGTGCTCCGGCTGGTTCGTCTTCATGCTGCGCACCAGATTCAGCTTGTCCGCGATGCTCGCGCACTTCGGCATCAGCGATGAAAAATGGATGCCCGGTATCTTCGTCGGCATGCTGCCAAACGGTCCGTTCCCCGGACTGCCCGGCTTCGGATACCACGTCTCAAACTGGCTCGGCGCACCGCACAGCCACAGCAGGATGCAATGCTTCTGCGCCTTCTTCGTCTCCTCCGCAAACACCGGATTCTGAAACAGCCCCGTAAAGCTCGCCGTGCTGGCCAGCGCACCGCCCGTCAGTCCCTTCAAAAAGAGCCGCCGGTGCAGCGTGTGCTCTTGAGTCGGGCAGCGGGGGTGGGGATCGCGGAGATTCATCAGGTCAAAAGGGGCGTTTCGGGCGCAGGAAAGTTACACCGCTGGCGGATGTTTTTTAGCAGCGTTTTTACTTCTGCGCAGCTTCTTTGCAGGGTGCACAGCATGCGAGGCACGAACAAGTCCGGTTTGTCCCGTTTGGCTGCTGCGATCCGCGCTCACAACCACCGAATATCACTTGCCACCCCAGCAACATTCTTTGTAGTCTTGAACACCATTCTCATGAGAACAAAGTCACTTATCATCGACCTCCTGCTGACCGGCACCTGCCTCAATGCCGTCGCTCAGGCGGTGCCTGCGGCTGCACCGACGGGCAAACGTGCCTTCACCACCCCGGCGGCGGTGGCGGCGCAAAACACCTACACGGCAGGCCTGAAGGCCGCACGGCTGAAATACTCCACCGAACTGGAACAAGCCGTGAAGGCAGCGCTCACCGCAGGCAATCTGGACGATGCAAACGCCATCACCGCCATGCGCGAAAAGATCACCGCTGACAGCCTGCCCGTGACCAACGGCCCCTTCAAAACCTCCCAGGCCAATGAAGCCCGCGTGCATTACGATATGGCGGTCACCGCCGCACAGCGGCAATACGGTCGCGATCTTCAACTGGCGCTCAAACAGGCCATGGCCGCCGCCAATCTGGCTGAATCCAACGAGATCAACGCCGAGCTCAAAACCCTCGTGGCACTCCTTGCCACCGCCAGTCCGTCTGCCGCCCCGCCACCCATCGGCCAGTCCACACAAAAAGCCCGGGGCCTGGAGATCGTGCGCTACCGCAGGCACCCCTCGCAGTCTTCTGGCGACGGCTACAATGGCTACGTCTCCATTGCCGATCTCGGCAAACCCATCGGCGCCCCGCACACGGTGAAATCTCTCTCCAGCTGGACCAAGAATGTGGATGAAAACGCCGTGGTCAGCGGCTTCATCAAAATCGACAAGCCGGGCCTCTATGAATTCCGCACGGACAGCGGCTTTGACCGCAACGAGCTCGTGATCAACGGCCAGATCGTCTGCAAGTTTCGCGACGGCGTGAACAAAGAGGCAAGCATCGAGCTGAGCGCCGGTCTGATCCCCATCACCAGCATCGGCTTCGCAACCCACACCGCCGAAACCCGCATTCAATGGAAGCCCCCCGGCCAGGCGGACTGGAGCGCGATTCCCAATGAGCTGCTTTCGCATTGAGGCCGAGGGTTCTTCGTGTCTGACTCGGCGAGCTCGCTTGAATCAAGAGCCGCTGCTCCCCCCTCACGGCATCGCCAGAAACTCCGCGCTCGTCATCAGCGCCCACAGCAGATCCCGCGTCGCCTCTGCAGGATGCCCTGCATTCGCATTCACAAAGGCTGCCGCCTGCGCGGTTTCATCCGCACCCGGCGCGCGGCCATACACGACCTGAAAGGCTTCGCGTACGCGGGTGGTAGCATCTGGTAGCGCCGTCAGCTTTGCGATGACGCCACCCTGCGCGGCCTGCAGGAGTGCGTTCATCGTGGGAGAGCCGGAGAGAAACTGCGCCTGCTGGAAGGTGGCGTTGTACTCCTTCGGCAGCACGTCCGGCATGGCGGTGATGACCTGACGGCGGAACTCCTCTTCGTCCGGCGGCAGGCTCAGCGCAATGCGCCATGAGCGCGCGAGCTGCTCCGCCGTCAGCGGGCGTTCCTTCATGCCCGCAAAGAGCTCCGGCGCGGCGTCTGAAGCCCCCAGCGCATACACGCGGCTGCGCACGATCTCCCGCACCACGCGGCGGGTGTCGTAGTTGTGCGATGCAAAATCCTGCGCCAGCCAGTCGAGCAGTTCGGGGTGGCTCGGCGTGTTGCGCTCGTTGATTTCATCCGGCGGATTGACGATGCCGCGACCGATGAACGCCGCCCACATGCGGTTCACAAACGCACGCGCCAGCAGCGGATTGTCCTGCGTCGCCGCCTGCGCAAACGCCTCGCGCCGTGAGTACTTCGGCACACGCACCGCCGCCTTCGCATCCTCATACAGCTCCGGCCCGTCCTTCTCCTTGGTCTCGCCGCCCGGCCACACCTCCGGCAGCGAGCGACCGGTCAGCAGCGTCACCACCGCCGGCTGGGATTCCTTTTTCAGATTGGTGAAATTCATGAAGCCGCCCACCGCACTCTCCGCCACCGCCGTGCTGGCGTCCACGTTCTTGCTGCGGTTAAACGCCGCCACCAGCCCCCAGTAGTGCGCCTGCTTGATCTCACGCGCCAGCGGGTGGTCATGGCACTGCGCGCAGTCGATCTTCGTCCCATACACCACCGGTGCTACTGCCTCGGCAATCTTCTGGTAGTCGTTCTTCCGCTCAAACAAAAACCACGAGGCGCCCTTGCTGTCCGGTGCCTTGTCGGGCTTCGCGCACAGCACATCATACACCACCTCGTTCCACGGGCGGTTGTCCTTGAAAGCCTTCTCCAGAAAAGTCCACCAGCCCGAACCCTTGCGCCGACCGTCCGGGTTTCCGCGCGTGAGGCGGCCCATCAAAAAGTTGTCCCACAGCTCCCGCATGCGCACGGCATACTCCGGTGCCGCGAGCAGCTTGTCGATCAGCGCATCCCGCTGCGGTGCCGCGACAAACGCCGCCAGCTCCGCCTGCGTGGGAATGCGCCCCGCCAGATCCAAATACACACGCCGGCACCACACCGCATCCGTCACCGCCGCCGCAGGCTTCACCCCCGCACGCGACCAGCCTTCGGCCAGCAGCGTCGAGATCGCCTCCTCACCCGAGGCAAACTGCCGCGCCACCTTCGGCTGCGTCTTCTCCACGGCCACCACCGGCGTGGCAGGCAGCGCAGAGATCCATTCCTTCACCGCCGCGCGCTCCGCATCGCTGAGCTGCTTCTTCGGCGGCATGTGTGGGTCCGCGCCCTTTTCCAAGCTCGTAAACAGCGCGCTCGCCTCCGGCTTCCCCGGCTGCACCACGGCACCGTCTTCACCGCCTTTGATCACCATCTCCGGTGTATCGAGCTCCAGCCCGCCCTTCTGCTCCAGCACCCCGTGGCACTTCACACAGTTCTCATCCAGAATCCGCCGCACCTTACCCGACCACAGCGCCGCTGCATCCGCTGCCGAAGCAGCTCGGGTGGCAGTCAGTGAGAGGCAGAGAAACGGAAGAACAAGGGAGCGATGCAGCATGCAGAAAGAAAACAAAATGGGGTGCAAAAATCTACACCCCCCAACCCCATTTCTTGCGTCGAATTTCGCGCAACCCTGCCCCCCCTCTGGAAATAAGCCCCATAGGTCATATCAACCCTATAAGACCTATTCCCAGCGCCTCCGTCCCTCCGCATTCGTCATTCTGATTTCGTCATTCGTCATTTCACTCCCCTACCTCGTCTCCTTCAGCCCGCGTGCCTTGTCAATCAGCTGCAGAAACTCCCCGCGATACCCCTGCTTGTCAGCACCTTTGCCATCCAGTGCGAGGCGGCGCACGGTTTCCCAGCTCAGCGAGCCTTTGTAGCTGGAGTCACGCAGCAGCAGGCCAAAGCCCGCCACCGCCGCGCTGAATTTGTACTCCTCGCTGCTCGCGGTCAGAGTCCTGCCATCGTCCTTCGTCGGCACTTCGATGAGCTTGCTCAGATCACTCTCAGGCTCCTTGTAGCGCAGCTTCACCGTCATCATCTCGCCGGTCTTCGCGGCTTCGGCGGGCTGGGCGGATGAGATGGCGGGGGCCTGATACTTCAAGTTGTCCACCAGCGGGCGGGGTTCCGCGCCGGGAGGCAGATTGGCAGGGACGATCTCATACAAGGCCACCACGCTGTGACCCGCGCCGATCTCGCCTGCGTCCTTCGTGTCATCGTTGAAGTCCTCCTTGGCCAGCAGTCGGTTTTCATAACCGATGAGGCGGTAGCTGCGCACGGCGGCGGGATTGAACTCCACCTGGATTTTCACGTCTTTGGCGATGGTCACCAGCGTGCCGCTCATCTGCTCCACCAGCACCTTGCGCGCCTCGCTGAGGCTGTCGATGTAGGCGTAGTTGCCGTTGCCTTTGTCGGCCAGAGTTTCCATGGTGCGATCCTTCAGATTGCCGCTGCCAAAGCCCAGCACGCTGAGGAAGACACCCGTCTTCGCCTTGTGCTTGATGAGTTTTTCCAGCTCTTCCGGCGAGCTCGTGCCCACATTGAAGTCGCCGTCCGTGCAAAGGATCACGCGGTTCACGCCGCCTTTGATGAAGCCCGCCACCGCCTGCTCATACGCCAGCTTGATGCCCGCGCTGCCGTGCGTGCTGCCTCCCGCGCTCAGCCGGTTGATCGCGCCGAGGATCTCCTCCTTCTTCTCCCCGCTCGTCGGTGGCAGAACCACGCCGCTGCTGCCGGCATAGACCACCATCGTCACGCGGTCCCCTTCTCCGAGCTGCTCCGTGAGCATGCGCAATGACTGCTGCACCAGCGGCAGCTTCGCCGGCTCATTCATCGAGCCCGACACATCCACCAGGAAGACCAGGTTGCTCGCCTTGCGGTCCTTGTCCATCTCACGGCCTTTGATGGCGATGCGTGCCAGCCTGTGCACCGGCTGCCAGGGGCACGGGGCCAGCTCCACGCGCACGCCGAAGGGTTCCTTGGCATCATGCGCCGGGCCTTCTTCTGCGGTGGGGAAATAATTCACCAGTTCCTCAATCCGCACCGCATCCGGCGGCGGGATCATGTTCTGGTTCAAAAAGCGCCGCACATTCGCATACGACGCCGTGTCCACATCGATCGACAGCGTGGACAGCGGCTCACGCGCCACATCCTTGAGTTCGTTCTCGATGATGCGCGTGTAGGATTCACCCGTGCCCGGCTGGATCTGCGGCTCGGACCTGCGCTCCTCAGGCATCGCAGTGTTCCCAAAATAAAAGGCATCCGTCTTCACATCCTTGCCCAGCACGACCTGACCCGACTGCACAAGCATCGGCAGTTTGTCCTCCCATGTCTCTGTTATCTGGGCCAGCATCTTGGACCGCTGGCTGTCATAAGCAGTCTTGAAATACTCCTGCCGCTTTTTCTCAGCGGTTTCCATCCCGCGGCGAGCCGCCGCATTGTAAGGATCCGTGCGCAGCACATCCTGGTATTGCGCAATGGCCGCATCGTAGTTGCCGGTTTCAGCCGCACCATTGGCCAGCACCAGCCCCGATTGCACCTTGGCCACGTCACCCGCCTGCGGCATGGCGGTGGCAGGGCTCGCATTGGCACCCATAGGCGCTGCTGCCTGCGAGTTTTGCACCTGTCTGTCTGCGAGAGCCTGCGCCGACGCTCGTCCGTCCGTGGCAGCGGCTGCTACTTGCGCTGCTTCATTCAGGTCCAAACGCGACGTCGGTCCAAGATTCGTATTAACCCCCAAGGTCAGCTGCTGGATGTCGTTCATGCCGAGGCCACTCGAAGAGCCTGCGAGCTGATTGCTTCCACCGCCATTGGCAAGGGAGCCCATGTTGTGGGTGGAGCTGTAGCCAAAGCTCACACTGGGAGCCACGGATTCAGGCGATATGGTGGCATTCAGGCCTGCACTGCCTCCTTGCAGGCCCTGGCTGTTCCCACGCCACACGTAGTTGGAGTCGTAGCCGACGGAGGCCGTGACACCGAGGTCATCACCTACCGGTGCGGGGGCGTTTGCTTTTTGGGGAGAGCCCACCGTTCCCGCCACCATGGGCTTTGCAGCAGGCGCTGCGCCTGCCACAGTACCGCCGGTATTATTGAATACCACGCCCGCAGTGCGGCTCACTGGGGCAGGCTCATTAAGCGAGACAAACCCATCAGCACTCGGCATCGCCGCACCATTGGACACACTCAACGTGCCGCCATTGATCGTCGTCCCGCCGGTGTAGGTGTTGGCACCACCCAGGACCAGCGTACCCGCTCCACTTTTGGTCATGGCTCCTGATCCAGAAACGATCGCCCCCACATTCTCATTCTTACTCGGGGAGGGAGCGTTAGCACTTGCAAAGGTCAGCACCCCCGCCTTCGCAGGTGTCGGACTCAAAACTCCACTATAGGACGTGCCACTGCCTGAGTTGACCGTGACACCGCCGCTGAACGTGTTGTCACCCGTGTAGTTCGATGCCCCTGCCAGATCCAGCGTGGCCCCATATCTCCTTCCAAAGGAAGCTCCTGAATCCACACTCCCCACCGTCAGCGAATTCGCCCCCCCGACAGCATAGTTCGAAGCCGCCCCAGTCGTGTCACCAACCACAAATCTATTGGATGCCATGTATCCTCGTATTCCCCCCCGTATTCCCGTAAGGTTATGAACGGCCATCGTAGGTTCAGCCCGGTTTAAAACCGTAGTGCCACCCGTGAGCGTACTCGTCCCCATGGCCGCAGAGGGCGAAGCCGCCACCACATTTCCATTGGCGGTCAAAGCCCCCACATCCGCAGGCATTCCAACCTGCACAGCAGGCGCATCCGCCAGAGCAGCAGCCGATGACCCGTCAAATTGGATGGAAGACCTGCGCGGAAGTTCGACCGCACCTGCGTAAACAAACTCACGTGTCACCTCCATCGTGGCCCGCGTCCCAGACTTCGTCGTGACCACCGGCGCGCCCATCAGATCCAGCGGCTTCTGCGTGCCGGAGGAGCTGAGCACACCACCATTCACCACCACACCACCAGAGGCCAGCACGGTGCTCGCGTCGCTGGAGGACTTGCTCAACGCAGTCACGTTGAAAACCGCCGCCTGCAAGTCACTCACCTGGGAGGCATCCGCGAATGCCGCAGGAATGCCGGAGAGTCGCTGATCTCTTGGGAGCAGATCGCCGAGCAGCAGTTGATCCTCTGCCGACATAGAACCGCTGTCTCGGGAGGCGATGACATTCGAGTTGGCCGCCGTGGCAAAAGAGATCAGACCCGCCGATTTTGCATTGGGGTTCGATTGCATCCACACCCAAGGATCGATCGTGATGCCTCCGAGCGAGACAGAAAGGTAGGCTGGATCTAATTTCAAGTTCCCCACGGTAGCCCCAAGAAGATCATCAAAAACGTTCACTTCTAATGACCGCATAAATGCATTCATCATGTAAGGCATGCCAGCCTGAACTGTGATGCTGCCGGTGCTTGCATTGGCAGCAGTCAACATCAGCCAGGCCCCACCGCGAGTGTTGTAGCTCCCTTGAGGAAGACGCAGGTCCCCCATGTCCACACCCGGCTGATACTCCGCCAGCGAAGCACCTGCGGGGAGATTATCCAACTCCAACGAGCGCGCATCAAGCACCGATAGATTGCACTTCATCTGCCAAGAGTCGGATCTCCAAGGCTCGATCATAATGCCTCTGAAGGTGACAGTATCGTAGTTAAAAAGGGTGTATCGCCCCGGACGAGATGAAGGCCCATTAGCCACCATTCTGCCGCTGCCAGCTTGAGCAAATTTCATCACTAGCGGGCCAGCAGCCGAGGCCCCGACCATCAAAGCGCTGCCGCCATTCGCGGTCAGACGGCCCGTATCCACCGGCATGCTGGCATCGGCGCCGGCAAGCTGAACACTGCCATTCGTGAGCATTGGCGCAGCCCCTGCGGCGGCCGGTTCCAGCCTCTGAGAAGTCACGCCCGTCCCCGCCACGACCAGACCCACCGTTTCGGAAATCTTGAGGCCTCCGCCAAAGTTCAGGCCATAGGCGTTCTCATCCTGCACGCGCTTCAGCCGCTCCATATCGCCGGGGCTCATCGCACTCTGATTCTTGTTCAAAGCCAGCGCACCCACTGCGGACACAGGTTCGGATTTCGGCATTGGCGAAAGCAGTTTCACCACAGGCTGCTCCGCCACGATCACAGGCTTCACCGGCGTGGCCGCCAGCAGCCGTGCCTCAGGCCCCTGCCCTGCTTTCTTCTTCGCCTCAGGCTTCGGTGCGAGCTGCACTTTGATGCCCGGCTTCTCCGCCACGACCGCGACGGCACGCACTTCGCTCTTTCTGGAGGAATAAGCCTGCCACGTCCAAAACCCTCCCAGCACCGCGCATGCGGCCAGGGAGAGGCGGACGATGACGCCGATGTTCCACCGAGTTGTCTTGCCCGATTTCCCGCTTGTAGCAGGAGTTTGAGCGGGCGTCACGCTTGCAGTGGGCACTTGGGACGATGACTCAACAGCCTGAGGCTTGGCGGCCTGCGCCACCAGCCGCTCGCGCTGCTCGTCCGTCAGCGCCAGCGAGTCATCCCGCAGTTCGCTCAGCAGAAAGTCACAGAAAGCTTTCGTTTCATCCGCCTTCTCTTTGTCCTGCGGATTCTCTAGCAGCGCCGCCTCCAGCTGCTGGCGTTCTTCGGCACTGGCTTCATCCAGCGCCCAGGCGGTGATTTGTTCCGGTTTCATATCAAAATAAAAAGGTAAAAAGGTTTAAGCGATGGCGTGTTTCAGTTTCACCACCGGCGGCGCGTCATGGTCCTTCCACTTGGTCTTCAGCGCGGCCACGCCGTGGTGGATCAGGTAGCCCACGTTGCCGATGCTCGTCTGCATCGCGGCGCTGATCTGCTGGTAGTCGAGTCCGGCGATGAACTTCAGCCGCACCGCTTCGCGCTGCCTCACGGGCAGCGTTTCGATGAGTTCACGCAGCGCCGTGGCCGTCTCCCGCTGCTCCATCGCGTCATTCGGCGCGGGATCAGCGGAGGTTTCCAAATCAAGTGTTTCTGTTTCCATAACAACGAGGCGTTGATGTTTGCGGTGATGGTCCAGGGCACGGTTGCGGCACACCGTGAAGAGCCAGGGCGCCAGCCTCTCGTGATCAAGAGTGGCCAGGTGCTGGCTCAGCTTTAAAAACACGTCCTGCACGATGTCCCGCGCATCCTCCAGATCCCCCGTGTAGCCATGCGCATAGCGGATGAGGGGCCGCTCGTAGCGCTGCAGGGTTTCGAGAAAGAGGTCGTGCGGTTCGCTCATGGGAGTGTGTTCGGCGGGCATCACGTCTGACATTCCCGCATCTTGGGAGAAATTTTCGCGGATGGCGAGATGGATCCTACAAAGCATGCCTTCCCTGCACCAAACCCATTTCCCCTTCGCACCAACAAATTCTCCAAAGACATTCCCCCATTTGGACTGCGGACGCGAAGTGAGGCACGAACGCAGCTACCGCTTTCGCCGTCCCCGGTGACTCACGCCCACCAGCAAATTCCCCAAAGCGGAAGCCGATGATTCTTCGCAGGCCCCGTCAGCCCACGCCCATCACGAGTCTCTCGAAAGCGGCAGCTAGAGCAACCGCACTTCAAATACTTCATCTCACCCCACTTCCCCTCTCTGCGTCCGTCCATCCTCTGAGGTTTCAATCCGCCGCACTCCATTCCCTCTTTACCTCGCTTCGCCAAATCTGACTAAAGATCACACACGCCTCACTCCGAAATCCGCCTCACACTCCGTACATTCCGCAGGACGCTCCCTGCCCAATAACCAAATAAGCACCGAGCCTACGAACCCCGCCGCAGGGAGTTAAATTTGTAAGCACTATAACGTTGACACGCCTGCTAGGATGGAGCCTAATCAGGCACACTTACCCGGTTCGTTATTTTTTGAAGGCCCCTGCAATGCAGCGTTTCGACACACTCATGAAACTGCCCCCCTTCCTTCTCGTTTTCCTGGTCGCCTCCCTTCTGGCACTGCCAGCCCAGGCAGCCACCGTGCTGGACAACACCACGCAATACCCCACCTCCAATACCTCCTCTTGGACGGTGTCAGACTATGCTGACCAGACTGCAGGCTACACCAAGATTGCCTCGGCGTTCACCACCGGAGCCTCAGGCGCCACCTTAAATTCGGTGAGCTTGCTGCTCAATCCCTCCACCAACATCAGCCTCTCCAGTGCCGCGCTGACGGTCGCCATCTATTCAGACAGCACGGCCCTCAGTTATTACCTGAACAACACCTCTGGCGTGAACTTTGGCAACATCACCAAAGTCGCCGTTTCTCATCCCCTCTCCCAAATAGGCCTGCTCTCCTCCACTTTCTCCCGCCCTAATCCCACCTTTGCGGGCACGCAGTTCACTTATAACTCCGCCGCCGGCATCACCTTGGCCGCCAACACCACCTACTGGATCGTGCTGAGTTCCACCGACTCCTCCGGCTACTACTCGGCAGCTGTTGATGCCCCCCGGACCACCGCCCCCGCCTCATTCACCAGCGGCCTCACCACCGACTGGTCCGTTCGGTCCGGCACCACGGCCGCCTCGGTGGACTTCGCCGTTTTCACTAATTACGCCACCACGCAGGGCGCCAATGGCACCGTTCCGCCGGCCAACAGCTGGATATCATCTGGCAATGATCCCCTCTTCTTCAAGATCGTTGCCACCGTGAGCGGAGTCCCTGAGCCCTCCAAAGCCCTGCTCTCCCTGCTGGGCATGATTACGCTCGGATTTCGGCGCTCACGCCGGCGGTGAGACAGGTGCCACACCACAGCCTTTCAGCCCATGGGCGATGAATTTCTCACTTCAACCGCCGCAGCCGAAGTGAATCCCGCTCCCAAACGTAAACGCAAAAGAAAAGCCGAGGCAGCACCGCCTGCCAGCGCCATGGCCGAGCCCCTGCCACCACCGCCACCTGCAGCCATCCTGCCTGATGCAGCACCAGCACAAAACACCGAAGCCGCCGCACGCACGCCCTACGGGCACGCCGCCCAAAGCACCGATCCCCGGCTGCCCCAGAGCATGATCCTATGGACGATTGCGGGAACGATCCTCCTCATCTTCACGGCGCACAGTCTCTATGACGGAGCCCTGCTTCCCACCAAAAGTTACATCCAACGCGGGGAGGAAGCCATCGCGCAGCAAGACTGGCCCGCCGCCCTCGGCGCCATCCAAAAAATCCCGGAAGGCGAGCGCCAGCGCCCCGGCTTTCTACGCCTCCTCGCAGACTACCTCATCGGCACCCGCTCCAGCCCCGAGCTCCTCGCCAACACCCTCCAAAAACTCAAGCCCAGCGTCCACTTCCGCCAGGAAGACCACCTCTGGCTTTGCAGCGCCTGGCTCAACTCCCAGCACCTCGACCGCGCCCGCGCCGCCTTTGAGGCCTTCCCACCCGCTATCGCCTCCGGCCTTGAAGCCACCCAGTTGAAGATCGAACTCCTTCGCAAAGAAGGCCAGAAGCGCGAGGCACTGCAGATCCAGGACTCGATGGAGAAAATCTTCACCGCAGACCCCAAGGTCGCCGTCCAGCATGCCTGGAAGGAGTGGAACAGCCCCTTTCCTGAAGTGCGTCAAAAGGCGCATGAGCGCCTCTGGGACCTCGCCCTCCGCCATGACGCCCCCGGCCTCAGCGCCATCCGCACCCTCAGCCAGGACACCGCACTTACCCGCACCGAGGCAGACCAGCTTCTCAGCCTCGCCACCCAGCACCCGGACGCCCAGGCGGCAGACCGGCTCAAAGTCGTCTCACTGCAAATGGCCCAGCAGCCAGAGCACAGACAGGAAATGATCCAGGCCGAAGTCACCCGGCACCAGTCCAGCGGCCCCGCAATCCTCGCCCAGCTCTCCTCCTGGCTCTCCCGGGAAAAAGAGCCCGGCCGCATCCTCCAGCTCATTCCTGAATCCCGCTGGAAAGAGCAGCCCGCACTCCTCCCCCTCGTCGTGCAGGCCCTCGTGGATCAGGCACGCTGGCAGGATCTCCTCAGCACCCTCACAGAAGCAGACAACGCCCGCCAGTTCTCCAGGGCCCAGCTCATGAACTGGCGCGCCCAGGCCCTGAAAAAACTCCACCCCGAAGACCCCGCCTGCCCACGCGAAGAACTCGAGTCCGCCATCCGTCAGGGGAACGGGGAGAAAAGCTATCTCGCACTGATGACCTCCGCCCACATCGCCGAAGACTGGCAGCTCACAGACCTCGCCTTGCAGGCCTACCAGTTCCTTGCACTCCCTGGTGTTGGCAATGAGGCCGGCCTCCTCGAAAAATGCACCCAGATGGCCGCCCTCCTCAAAGACACCGACGCCCTCTCCGCAGCCACCGTCCGCCTCGCCGCCCTCCAGCCCAGCAACACCCGCGCCGCACACCGCGCCGCCTACCTGCGCCTGCTGCGCGGGGAGATGCTGGAAACCGCCATCAGCACCACCTCCCGCCCGGCCGAAGGAGACAGCACCGCATGGCTCCTCGCCGCCCTCAAAGCCTGGCGCCTCGGCGACACCCTCACCACCCGCGACAAGCTCCGGCACATTCACGACAGCGCCCTCTTCGCCCCTGGAGAGCGCGCCATCTACGCCGGACTGCTCGCCAAAGCCGGCAGGGACATCGCCCGCGCCTTCCAGGTCGCAGAAAAAATCCGCCCCGAACTCCTGCTCCCAGAAGAAATGACGTTCCTAAAGATGGCCCTTTGATTTGACCGTCAGCAAAAGGCGCGAACGCTGCTGCCCTCACTACCTCAGCTTCGCCGCAATCTCACTGAACGCCTTCGAAGACGCCGACTTCTCCACATCCTCCAGCGCAATCGGGTGCCCCTCGTCGCCGCACTCACGCACGTGCATCTCGATCGGGATCTGCCCCAGCAGCGGCACACCCAGGCGCTTCGCCTCATGCTCACCTCCGCCCTTGCCAAAGATGTGGTACACCACCCCGTCGCTCGGGCACAGGAAGTAGCTCATGTTTTCGATGATCCCCAGGATCGGCACGTTCACCTTCTGAAACATCCCCACCGCCTTGCGCGCATCGATCAGCGCCACCTCCTGCGGCGTCGTCACGATCACCGCCCCGTCCAGCGACACCGTCTGTACGATCGTCAGCTGGATGTCCCCCGTGCCCGGCGGCAGATCCAGCACCAGCACATCCAGATTGTCCCACGCCACCTGACGCAGAAACTGCTGTGTGTATCGTGTGGCGATCGGTCCGCGCACGATCACCGGCGAACTGTCCTCCAGCAAAAACCCCATCGAGATCAGCTGCACCCCATACTTCTCAACCGGCACGATCTGCTGCTCATCATTCTGATACGGCCTCTCATCCGTGCCAAACATGTGCGGAATGCTCGGCCCATACAAATCGCAGTCACACAGGCCCACGCGCAGCCCGCTCTTGCTCATCGCGATGGCCAGGTTTGAGGCCACCGTGCTCTTGCCCACGCCGCCCTTGCCAGACGCCACGGCGATCACTTTCTTGACCCCGGGGATGCTCGACTTGCCGAGTTTTTCAGAGGCGGTGACGCCTGCGCCGGGAGGGTCCTTGATGTCAAAGTTCAGCTTCACCTCGCCGATGCCCGCCACCTTGTTCAGCACATCCATCGCCTGCTCATGGATCAGCCGCGGGATGTTCGGGTCACGAGTCGCCACCGAGATGTCGATGGTCACATTCTTCCCTTCAATCTGGATGCCTTTCACGAGGCCAAACGAAATGATGTCACGGCTGAATCCAGGGTAGCGGACGTTGCCAAGGGCGGTGCGGATGTCTTGTTCGGTGGGCATGGGGTTTGGGGATACGCCTTCACCTAGCCCGATGACGCAGGTTTGCAAACACCGCCTCCAAAACAAAAAAACGCCGCCTGTTTCCAGGCGGCGTTCGTGGATCGATAGCTCGGCAGCCGATTAAGGCTTCGGCACTTCGGAGATCGTCTTGAGAATGCGGCTGGCGATCGCGTATGGATTGCCCTGGCTGTTCGGACGGCGGTCTTCCAGGTAGCCCTTCCAGTCGTTTTTCTTGAAGCTGTGCGGGACTCGGACGGACGCGCCACGGTCAGCAATGCCCCAGGAGAACTGGTCGATGGACTGCGTCTCATGCAGACCGGTCAGGCGCATGTGATTGTCAGGGCCATACACGGCGATGTGCTCGGCGCAGTTCTTCTCGAACTGGGCCATGAGGGCGAGGAAATAAGGCTCGCCGCCGGTTTCACGCATGTACTTCGTAGAGAAGTTGGCGTGCATTCCCGAACCGTTCCAGTCCGTGGCTCCGAGGGGTTTGCAGTGGTACTCGACGTCCACGCAATACTTTTCACACAGACGCTGCAGGATGTAGCGGGCCACCCAGACCTGGTCGGCGCAGGTCTTGGAGCCTTTGCCGAAGATCTGGAATTCCCACTGGCCCTTCGCCACTTCGGCGTTGATGCCTTCGTGGTTGATGCCAGCGTCAAGGCAGAGGTCAAGGTGCTCCTCGACGATCTGACGTGCGATGTCGCCCACATTCGTGTAGCCGACGCCCGTGTAGTAAGGGCCCTGCGGGGCAGGATAACCGTTCTCAGGGAAGCCCAGTGGGCGGCCGTCCTGATATAGGAAGTATTCCTGCTCAAAGCCAAACCAAGCGTCCGAATCGTCAAGAATCGTGGCGCGCTCGTTGGAGGCGTGGGGAGTGCCGTCGGCATTGTAGACTTCGCACATGACGAGCACGCCGTTCTTGCGGCTGCTGTCCGGGTACACAGCCACAGGCTTCAGCACGCAGTCAGAGCTGCCGCCGGGGGCCTGTTGGGTGGAGGAGCCGTCAAAGCCCCAGTCTGGCAGTTCTTCCAGCTTCGGGAAGCTGGCGAACTCCTTGATCTGAGTTTTGCCACGAAGGTTGCGGACAGGCTGATAACCGTCCAGCCAGAGATATTCGAGTTTGTATTTGGCCATGGTTGAATGTGTGGATTGAGTCTTGCCGAAGGCCGTTGGAAACTTTTCCTCCAGCAGCAGCACAGTCGAAATGAGCATGTTTCATGCCACACGCGAGATGTTTTTTCAACTTTTTACACTCACTCCGCTTCCTCAGGATCTCAGAAACATCAGCAAACCCCACCCTTTCCCCACCCCTCATTTCTTGACCTCCGGCTCGCCACCGTCAACCACCGCACATAGCCCTCCTCAGCCCCCTCTCGCCACTTTTTTGCTCCTTTTTTGCGCCTCTTTGCGGCCAGGCATCCGTTCCCCATTTACCATTGCACATCCCGCCCACAAGCAGGAAGGTGCCACCGCAAACACCCCATGAAAGAAGCCAAAAACACCGCCCGCGCCATCGTGCACATCGGCTATGACGGCAAGGTGTACAAGCAGTTCAAAGGGCACAACGCCCGCGACCGCTTCGACAACGAAGTCCGCGTCCTCAAGCTCCTCGAAGAACGCGGCTGCGACTACGTCCCCCGCCTTCTCGAATCCGACCCCGCAGAACTCAAAATCGTCACCACCAACTGCGGCTCCATCGTCACCCACATCAGCGAAAAGCGCATCAAGGAACTCTTCGGCGACCTCGAGCGCAACTACGGCGTCCGCCATGACGACGCCTTCGCCCGCAACATCACCTACCGCAACTCCGACGGCAGGTTTTGCCTCATCGATTTCGAGCTCGCAACCATCCTCGACGAGCCGCCGAAGCCTGCAGCATGAGCGATCCCAACCCCACCCAACCCACCACCCACCTCCGCTGGTCCGGCATGACCCACCCCGGACGCGTGCGCACCAACAACGAAGACACCTTCCTGTGCCTCAACTTTGACGCCCACGAAGTCCGCTACCTCGGCAAAGTCGGCGAAGCCACCCTCGACAGCGGCGACTTCGTCTTCGCCGTGAGCGATGGCATGGGCGGCGCCAAGTCCGGCGAATTCGCCAGCAAGATCGCCGCCGAAAAAATCACCCAGCTTCTGCCGAAGAGCTTCAAGCAGTCCGCCCAGCACTTCTCCATCGGCCACGGTGATGTTTTGCAGGAACTCGTCAGCCGCATCCACGCCGAGCTCAGCAAACTCGGCCGCTACTACGAAGAATGCCGCGGCATGGGCGCCACCCTCAGCCTCGGCTGGTTCACCCCCGGCTGGCTCCACTTCGCCCACGTCGGCGACAGCCGCATCTACTACCTCCCCAAGTCCGGCCCCCTCAAGCAGCTCACGCATGATCACAGCTACGTCGGCTGGCTCCGCCGCAAAGGCGAGCTCAATGAGCGCCAGGCCCGCACCCACCCGCGCAAGAGCGTCCTCATGCAGGTCCTCGGTGCCGGACGCCAGAACATCGATCCCCACATCGGCTCCGTCGGTTGCGAGCCCGGTGATCGCTTCCTCTTCTGCACCGACGGCGTCATCGACGGCATCTGGGACCACCGCATCGCCGACATGCTCGCCAAAGACGACGCCAAAACCATCGTCGAATACGCCGTCGCCGAATCCGGCCGAGACAACGCCAGCGCCGTCGTCGTGGAGATGCTCTAAATCGTCCTCGTCCTCCTACACGACCTCGATCCTCCCGCTCCGCAAACACCCATGACACGGCGGGAGCAAGAGTCACCAAACTCAGAAGCTCGGTTCTTCGTATTGTAGTCCCGGCTTTAGCCGGTCCGACATTCCCTTCCCGGCCTCGCTCCGCTCCAGCAGAGTCCATCCAATTAGGTCCTTATACGATCTATTTTCAGCATCCAGCACAACATCCGCCCACCCATCCCCAAATCGCGGAGAGCAGCCCCCATTCGCCACCGCCATGTTTCATCCTCAACCATGAAACGCAACGATCCCATCTCCCACCTCATGTCCCGCAATGTGATCACCGCCCACCACGGCGATCCCATCTCCAAAGTCCGCGCCCTCGTCCGCCAGCACGGCGTCCATCACCTCCCCGTCGTCAATGGCGACCAGCTCGTCGGCATCATCTCCTGGACCGACATCCTCCGCGTCAGCTTTGGCGATGCCTTCCACACCGACGAGCGCACCGTGGACGCCACGCTCGACCACACCCTCTCCTTGGAGCAGGTCATGCAAAAGAGCCCCGTCACCCTCTCCGAAACCGGCACCGTCCGTGAAGCCGCAGAACTCCTCGCCGGCGGCACCTTCCACGCCCTCCCCATCGTCTCCGGCACCAAGCTCGTCGGCATCGTCACCACCACCGACCTCATCAAGTACCTCCTCGATCAGTTCTAAGCAGCCAGTCGAAAAACTCGGCTGAACGATTGAGAAAGCGAGCGCTCAATCTGATACCCCCACCGAACTTGGTCCTTCCAAAATCAGGACCAAGCTTCGGGCTGATGGCGGAGCCATCAAAGCCTGTTGCGAGGGGTTGAGCGTAGCGACACCCCTCGTTCACCAGACATACATCCCCTCAAGCACACGCATCGCGTAGCGATGCCAGCACCAACGTCTCGTCGCTCCCTACTTTCCCCACGCATGCGCTGCCTTAGAAACTCCACGCGGAGTTTTTCATCAAGCTGCCAGGCACCCGCATTCCTCTTTGCCCCGCGCCGAATGCTGAGATAGGCTCCTCCAGCATGCCCAAAACTCGGAGCCTCCTTTTCGCCGCAGCCCTTCTCGCCTTTCCCACCGCCCACTTCGCGGCTGGGTTGGATGAGACTGCGGAATACGTCTCCGCCCAGCAAGCCCTCGCAGACGGACTCCCCGGCGTCGCCGCCGTCAAGGCCGAGCGCCTCCTCAAGCTCAAAGGCTGGACCCGCGTCGAGACACGTCAGCTCGCCACCTTCGCCGCCGAGGCCTGGACCCGCGCCACCGAAGGCACACGCGTCCTCGCCATCACAGACACCTACGACCTCGATGACGAACCCTTCTGGCGCGGCCAGGGCCTCGCCCTCACCGGAGACCTCATCGCCGCACGCCAGATCCTCACCGAGCAAACCACCCCCCAGCAGCACCCGCGCACGCCCCTGCTCCTCGCGCAGATCCTCGCCACCCTCGGTGAAAACGCCGCCGCCCGCGATGCCCTCGCCCCCCTGCTCACCTCCACCGATGCCGCCCTGCAAAACCAGGCACGCCTCCTCCAAAGCGAGATCGACATCAGCGAAGGCAAACCCGCCAGCGGACTCCCCGCCACCGCAGAGAAAGACGATGCCGCCACCCGCTTCCTCCGCGCACGCGCCCTCCTCCAAAGCGGAAAGATCACCCCCGCCAAGGAAATGCTCCAGTCCGTACTCAGCGCCCCCCAGGGCGGAGAGCGCATCCACCAGGCCGCCCAGCTCCTCCAGGTAGAGGCCCTTCTCCAGCAGCACCAGGCCACCGAAGCCCAAAAGCAGCTCACCCAGCTCCTCGATGCTAACGCAGACAGCCCCCTTTGGGTCGAAGCCTTCGACCTCCTCAACCGCGCCCATCAGGACATCCCCACCACCGGCACCATCCCCGAAGGCGTCCTCCGCTGGATCTCCGCCGGAAACACCGCCCAGCAGCAGCCAGACCCCTCCCCCTTCCTCGTCGCCGCCACCGCCGAATTTCGCGGCCACGCCATCTACCTCACCGCCCAGTGGCTCGCCGCCCAGCACCGCGATGACGCAGCCGTCAGCATGCTTGAAGCCCTCATCCAGCTTCACCCCAATCACCCCCGCCTCAGCGAAGCCATGCAGCAGGCCATGGAGATCTACGCCAGGCGCAACATCGACCAGCGCGTCAAAGCCCTCGCCGAAGCCTGGCACCAGAAATTCCACATCTCCTCCGTCTCCGTCGACTTCGCCCTCGGCAGCCTCCGCTTCCGCCGCGGCGAGACCCGCGAAGCCCTCCAGATGTTTCAAGACGCCGCCAACGTCGCCACCACCCTCACCGAGCGCCGCCGCGCCCTCTTTAACGCCGCCGTCGCCGCCATCACCGCCAGCGACTTCCCCCTCTACCGCAGCCTCCTCAGCCAGCTCGAGCTCATCTCCAACGCCGCCGCCACCGGCCCCGAAAGCGCAGACTCCGCCGCCATGCTCGAGCTCGAAAAAGCCCTCTTCCTCGCCTCCAGCCGCAAGCCCGAAGCCGAAGCCGCCCTCCGCAACTTCATCCGCACCCACCCCAAGCACCCACGCTTCGCAGACGCCTGCATCGCCCTCACCGAATGGTGCCTCCTCGCCACCCCGCCCCGCATTGACGACGCCCTCAAAGCACTCGACAACGCCAGCACCGCCCCCGGCCAGCTCCCGCCCCAGCAGCAGCAGCGCATCCTCTACACCCGCCTCTGGCTCAGCGACGCCGCAGGCGATCTAAAAACCCTCATCACCCAGGGCGCCGACTTCCTCAAACTCTGGCCCAAAAGCCCACTCCTCCCCGAAGTCCGCATGAAGATCGCCGGCGCCTACTACCGCCTCGAAGACTTCGCCAATGCCCGCACCGAATTCGAAATCATCGCCCACGACTATCCCGACACCGAGCAGGCAGACACCGCCCTCTACTTCGCCGCCATGTCCGCCACCTCCGTCATGAGCGAAGACGGCCGCAAGCGCGCCCTCGAAATCTGGGACGAACTCGCCCAGAAAAACGGCCCCCTCGCCGTCGCCTCCCGCAGGCAGCAGGCCCTCTCAGAGCGCCTTCAGGGAAACCACGCCGCCGCCCTCGCCGTCCTCGACAAAGTCCTCGCCATGAAAGCGCTCGATCCCGCCCAGCGCCTCATGATCATCTGTGAAAAAGCCGAGCTCCTCCTCCTCCTCGGCAAGACCGATCCCGCCCAGCTCGACGCCGCCGCAGACCTCCTCGACGCCTTCCTCACCGACACAGCCCTCCCCTTCGTCTGGAAAGCCCGCGCCGGCTTCACCCTTGCCACCGTCCACCACGACGCCAAACACGACACCGAAGCCCTCGAAGCCTGCTACAACGTCCTCCGCGCCGCAGACATGACCCCACCCGTCAGCCCCGCCGACTACGTCTGGTTCTCCAAAGCCGGCTTCTTCGGCGTCGATCTCCTCGAAGCCTCCCGCCAGTGGGAAGCCGCCGCCCGCCTCGCCGAGCAGATCGCCCAGCGCCCCGGAGACCGCGCCACCGAAGCCCGCGACCGCGCCACCAAGATCCGCCTCGAACACTACCTCTGGGACGGCCCCGCCCCCAAGCTCCCCACCGTCCTCAAATTCAAAGACACCCCCGCCGAGCCCCCCGCCCCCGAAAGAGCCCCGGCAAAAGGCACCAAGAAGAAGGCCAAATAAGCCCCCTTCAAAAAGTCCCTCCCCCGCGCACTCCTCAAAATGGGGTCAGTGTGCAAATTATTGACAAAATTCCCACCTCCCCCGACGCCCGCCATTCGCCATCCCCGCAGCCCTCAAAATGGGGTCAGCATGCAAATTCTTGACAAAATATACCCCCCGCGAGCTCCCACTAAAACCGCGCCAGACTGCGAGCCTCCGCCAACGAAAGCCCCAGGGAGCAGGTGCTCGCGGCAAAAAAATGCCCCTGTTTGCTCCCGCGATAGAATGAACCCGCAAACCATCCGCGTTGTTTCCAAAGCCAGCCCGGCCGCGCAGACACCAAGCCTGTTCGCCGCCCGCAGACACCCCACCATCGATTCCCACCAAACCCGCCCCATGCACACTCGTTTCCTCTGCCTGCTCGTTGCCCTCTCCATCACCGCTTTCGCCCAGGCTCAAACCGCAGATCCGAAGCCCCTCGTCGAAAAAGCCCTCACCGCCGTCGGCGGCAAAGACCGCCTGCTCAAGATTTTCCGCATCAAAGAAATCTTCCACTTCGGCAACACCCCCGAGCCCGCCGAAGGAAAAAAGCGCTCCACCCGCGAGTCCATCCTCTCCCAGCCCGACAAATGGTGGATCAACAAAAAGGAACGCGGTGCCGAACCCGCCAAGGACGACGTCCGCGCTTGGTCCCTTGACCTCCTCGTCGATGAAAAGTCCAAGATCGAAGTCATCCCCGACCTCACCGACGAAGGCAAGAGCTGCTTCGGCCTCCGTGTCAGCGGCAGCGTCACCCCCGCCATGGATTTCTACTTCGACAAAGAGACCTCCCTCCTCCACCGCCTCGACTGGCGCGGCGACTTCTACCGCTTCACCGACTGGAAGGAGCACGACGGCCTCAAGTACGCCAGCAAGACCATCATCTTCAAAGTGAAAGACAGCAAACCCTGGTTCTTCCACGAAGTCACCGAGCTCGAACGCCTCCCCCAGCTCCCCGAAGGCCTCGCCAAGCCCTAAAACCGCAAGCCGCAAACCGCGCCCACCACCCCACCTCAAAAGGGGGTCAGTGTGCAAATTCTTGACAAAATATCGGCACCACCGCGCCCCCTCAAAATGGGGTCAGGATGCAAATTCTTGACAAAATCGCCCCCTTCCCCCTAGATTCCCGCCATGCCACGCAGCATCCGCATCCAGTCCGCCGGCGCCTACTACCACGTCATGGCCCGGGGAAACCGTCGCGAAGCCATCTTCCATGACGACGCCGACCGCCGCTTCTTCCTCCACACCCTCTCCCAGGCCTGCGAGATGACCGGCTGGCGCGTCCACGCCTGGGTGCTCATGGGCAATCACTACCACCTCTTCCTCCAGACCCCGGAGCCCAACCTCGTCGCCGGCATGTCCTGGCTGCAAAACACCCTCACCCGCCGCTACAACGTCCGGCACAGCAAGTGGGGCCGCCTCTTCGGAGACCGCTACAAAGCCGTCATCGTCGAAGGCACCGACCCCTACCACTACCAGACCCTCCTCGACTACATCCACCTTAACCCCGTCCGCGCCAAACTCATCCGCCCCAAGGCCGGCAAAAGCGTGCTCGACTACCGCTGGAGCAGCCTCGCCGGCGGCTACGCCCTCCCGCCCAAAGAGCGCCCCAAGTGGCTCGCTGCCCCCAGCGGCCTCCGCGCCTTCAATCTCGAAGACAACGCCGCAGGCCGCCGCCAGATGATCAAGCGCCTCGACCGCCGCGCCCTCACCGAAGAACTCGTCAGCTGCGGCGTTCCCCCTCTCCCAGAGGAAGCCGACGCCCGCAGCAGCCACCTCCGCCGCGGTTGGTACTGGGGCACCCAGGCCTTCGGCGACGCCATGCGCAAGCTCGCCGAAGCATCCATCACAAACCGCGCCCCCAAATCCCGCAACTACCGAGCCGATCCCCACGTCGCCTCCCACGGCCAGCAGCAGGCCGAAGCCTGGCTCAAGCAAGGCCTCAAAGCCGCCGGCATGAAGCCCGCCGAAGTCGCTCAGCTCAAAGGCTCAGATCCCCGCAAACTCCTCCTCGCCGATCTCCTCTGGCGCCGCACCACCGTCACCCAGGAATGGCTCGCCGAAACACTTGCCATGAAATCCGCCGCCAACGTCAGCCAGCAGCTCCGCCGCCTCGACCGCAAAAAAACCCGCGCACGAGCCCCCAAGGAACTCATCGACTTTCTCGACCAGGCCGAGTCGCCCGAATGATGGACACTGACTCAATCGCGGAGGTTGGCATTGATGGCGAGAAGCAGCTTTTTATTCGCCCTACAAAGGCAACATCCCCCCTCATTTACCGCGAGGCCGTCGAGGTCCACTGGGATCCGGTTGGGCGGTTTCTCTTCTCACCTTGCCCGCGCGAATGGACCTACCTGCATTGGTTTCAGCACATGATCGACACTGCTGGAATCCTTCAGCTGACCCCAGCCACCCTATGGACGAATGTCCCCGAAGATATGCGTATCTCAATGCAGCACTGGTTCTCCACTCGTTCATCACGCTCCGCGTAGCGGCCTGCCGCTCTAACTAGGCAATGAACAAATGGTGGCAGCATGCAAATTTTTGACAAATTTCACCTCTCTCACCTGCGCATTCCGCAGCACTAACTCTCAAAATATAGAGTGCGCCATGAAGTCCAACTGGTTCAATCGCCGCATGCAAATCGCGGACAATGAACTGCTTCAAGGCAGCATTGAAGGCACCATTATTGGCGCAGCAGAATCCACCGTTTCACTGAAGCTTCCCGCACCACTTCGCTTGCCCAACGGAACAGAATGCGGCCACATGGTGGCTTCCGCGAGACATGAGAACACTTCGCTGGATGACCTCTTGAGTGGCAAACCCGTATTATGCGCGTTGACCTTGGTTCCACGCGATAAGTTTGATCCACTCAACCCCTGTGATGTAAGCTGGTGGCGCGGAGGTGGCGCTGTCATTGTTGACATCCGAGCCGTGCAATAACAATGAGGCTGATCGGACAATCTGCAATGATTGCCCCCGCATATGCGCAGTCCGCAGGATTTCACCCCCTCGCCACCGCCGCGCCCCATAAATGGGGTCAGTGTGCAAATTATTGACAAATTTTCCACCCTGAAATCAAGCCCCCCCCCGGCATAGCGTCCCCATCCTTGCAGCAGCCTTCGTCAGCGACATTGCGCCCCTCATCCTCGCCCACGCCCCCTTCTCACTGCGCCCTCGCACCTCCATCAGCGGCAGGCCCCACCACAGCAAAAACTCAAGCCTCACAGCCACCACGCCCCGCATTCCCCAGCCCATTGAAAGCTCCCCACCGGCTCAAGACACCCAACCCCAAAACACCAATCCCCCAGCACCAGCTCAGCCCTTTTGCCTTTTTTGCGCCTTTTTTGCGGCCATCCCACCACCTCCGCCACTTTTCCCGCCTCCTGCCGAAAAACCCCTTGCATCCTGCCCCTCCATCCCACACACTTCACGCCGTTCCAAGTTCTCTCAACTTGGTGAACACTTGGTGTTGTTCCCGGCAGGATTGCCGAAGTTTCCCCGGCCCTCGCGCTGATGAAACGCGACTCCGCACTCGCTGCGCAGCCGTCATTCCTGCAGAGACTCACCGCGGCAATGCCGCTTCTCCCCCTACATTTCCCCAAACCACACCGCACGGAAGGCCGCCGTCATCGTCATGGCCGCACCCGTTCGCTGCATTCCCACAGACATCGTTCTTCATCATGGCAGGCCACAATAAATGGTCCAAAATCAAGCGTGGCAAAGCCATAACGGATGCCAAACGCGGCAATGCCTTCAGCAAGCTGTCGAAGGAAATCACCCTCGCCGCCAAGCATGGCGGTGGCAATATTGACATGAATGCCCGCCTGCGCAGCGCCGTCCTGGCGGCACGCGCGGCCAACATGCCCAATGACAACATCGACCGCGCCATCAAAAAAGGCACCGGCGAACTCGGCGGCGCGCAGATCGAAGAAATCCTCTACGAAGCCTACGCCCCCGGCGGCGTGGCGATGATGATCGAAATCGTCACCGACAACCGCAACCGCAGCGCCAACGACATCCGCGTCCTCCTCGGCAAAAACCAGGGCACCTTCGCAGACTCCGGCAGCGTCGCCTACATGTTCGCACGCCGTGGCGAGATCCGGCTCGACAAAGCAGCCGCCACCGAAGACCAGATCATGGAGATCGCCCTCGACGCCGGTGCCGAAGACATCCAGGAAGACGGCGACGACTGGATCGTCTACACCGCCACAGATCAGCTCTTCCAGGTCAATGGCATCCTCCGCGAAAAAGGTCTCACCACCACCTCGCAAAAGCTCATCTATCAGCCGCAGACCACCGTCACCATCAGTGACCTGGACACCGCGAAATCCCTGATCCGCCTCTACGACATCCTCGATGGCTACGACGATGCACATCACGTCCACGCCAATTTTGAAATCGACGACGCCATTGCCGATCAGCTCGATTAATCCCCTCTCTTTTCCTGTATATGTCTGACGAAACCACCGCCGAGCTCGAAGCTCCTAAAACCAAGCGCAAAGCCCCGGCCAAAAAAGCAGCGGTCAAAAAAGTCGCCGCCAAAGCCAAAGCCGAGCCCGTTGTGGAAGTCGCTGTGGAAGAAGCCGCACCACCTCCTGCTGCGAAAAAAGCGTCCAAAGCAAAAGCCAAAGCCGCACCTGCCGCCGAGCCCGTGGTGGAAGTCGTCATCGAAAAAGCTCCCCCTCCTGCCGCCAAGCCCAAGGCCAAAGCCCCTGCACGCAAGACCGCCAAGAAAAAGGCCGACGCCGCCGAAGCTCCTGAACTCAATCTTGAAATCAGCGAAGCAGCAGCGCCCGCTCCCGTCGCAGCAGCCCCTGCCGCCATCGTCCAGGAAACAGCCCCTGCACCAGCTGCCGAAGCTCCCGCACCCGTGGCAGCTTCCGCTCCTGCGGATGCACCACAAGCCGCTGCCCCAGCCCCCGGCGTACCCGCCGCCAATGCCGAAGGCGCCGAAGACTCTGACGGCGACGACGAATCCGAAGGCAGCAACTCCGGCACCGAGCCCAATGGCCTCCCCCGCTACACCGTCATCGGTGAAAACGGCCAGCCACGCCCTATGACCGCCAAGGAGCGCCGCAAAGCCAAGTTCGAACGCTGGAAGCAGCGCCGTGCCGAGCGCGACGCCCAGCGCCGCTCCGGCGCCCCGTATACGCCCAACCCGAATGTGAATCGCGACGGTGGTGGCAATCGCGACCGCGACAACGGCAACAATCGTGACCGCGACAACGGCGGCAACCGTGAACGCGAGCGCGACAACGGCAACCCCCAGCAGGGCCCTCAGGGTGGCCGCAGCTACGAGCCCGAGCCCGAAAAACCCCTCGGCCCGCCAGAGCCCGCCAATGGCATTCTCGAAATGTCCCCCAAAGGCTACGGCTTCCTCCGCCGTCGCGAGATGTCCTTCGCCCAGCATCCGCAGGATGCCTTCATCGCCCCCGAGTTCGTCCGCAAGTACGGCCTCCGCGAAGGCATGCAGATCGTCGGCGTCCAGTGTAAAGGCGCACGCGGCCCCCAGATCACCGAAGTCACCGAGGTCAATGGCCGCAATCCCCTCGCCATGCGGGATCTCCCCCTCTTCGAAGAACTCAAGGCCATCAATCCCAACAAGCGCTACCAGCTTGAGACCACCAAGGACCGCCTCACCACCCGCGTCATCGACATGATGACCCCCGTCGGCCGTGGCCAGCGCGGACTCATCGTCGCCGCACCCCGTGCCGGCAAGACCACCATCCTTCAGCACATCGCCGAGGCCATGGTCACCAATCATCCCGGCGTGCACCTCATGATCCTCCTCGTCGATGAGCGCCCCGAAGAAGTCACCGAGTTCAAGCGCATCCTCCCGCAGGCCGAAATCTACGCCAGCAACAACGACCAGGACGTCAAGAACCACACCCGCATCTGCACCTTCGCCATCGAGCGCGCCAAGCGCCTCGTCGAATGCGGCGAGCACGTCTTCATGCTCATGGACTCCCTCACCCGCATGGCCCGCGCCTTCAACAACACCGCCAAATCCGGTGCTGTCATGAGCGGCGGCGTCGGCGTCGGCGCGTTGGAAATCCCACGTCGTCTCTTCGCCGCAGCGCGCAATACCCGCACCGCAGGCTCCCTCACCATCCTCGGCACAGCCCTGGTGGAAACCGGCACCCGCATGGACGACCTCATCTTCCAGGAGTTCAAAGGCACCGGCAACATGGAGCTCGTCCTCGATCGCAAGATCGCCGAGCAGTTCACCTACCCCGCCGTGAACATCTTCAAATCCGGCACCCGCCGCGAAGAACTTCTCCTGCAGACCTTCCAGCTCGACAAGATCCACATGCTCCGCCGCGGCCTCGCCGGCCACAAGCCCGTCGAAGCCATCCAGCGCGTCATCTCCCTCCTCGAGCGCTACCCCAGCAACGCCCAGATGCTCGTCGATCTCCCCAGCAAGTCCTAGGGCGTGTTTTAAAATTGTACACAGATAAAAAATGGTGTAGCTGGGAGAATGGAATTACATCCAAGCTATCAGTTGGTGGTGCCCAAGCTGGCCCGGGTTATAAGAGTCATAGATTCCTAAATACCAGAAGGGGCAGCCTGTTGCCACAGGTGCAGGTCGTCCGCTGAGCAGTCTGGAGCGGGTCGTCGCAGGGGTCCTCTTCGTGCTCAAGGAAGGCTGCAGCTGGCGTGCGCTGGATGTTCCCGACATTGCATGGCAGACCGTCTATGGCCACTTCCGCCGCTGGGCCAAGGCGGGGCTCTGGGATCAGGCCATGCAGCAGATGAAGTGGCGTGCAGGCAAGGACCTCGGCATGGTCGACGCCACACACATCAAGGTTCACCGCGACGGTGCCAACCCCGCCGGAGGCCAGGAGAAGCAGGCGATGAGCCGCACCAAGGGAGGGCTCAACACCAAGCTGCATGCCGCCGTGGATGGACGCAGCCAACCCCAGGCACTTATCCTGACAGCAGGCACCGAGGCCGACGTGGTGCATGCTCCCACTCTGCTGGAGAGCGTCGATGCGAGACATGTGCTCATGGACAAGGCCTATGACAGTGATGCACTGCGGGAACTCATCGCGAGCAAGGGCATGAAAAGCTGCATCCCGCCGCGCAGCAACCGGGTGGCACCTGCGACTTATGACAAGAAGCTCTACAAGAAAAGGCACCGGGTGGAGAACTGAGGTGCGCTAAAATCCTGGACCAGGGAATAAGGGACAAGCACCATGAAGACAGTAAAGCGACAACGTTATAGCAATGATTTCAAAGACCGTGCCCTGACACTGGTAGGTCTTGGCAGGCCGGTGC
>Ga0209512_1000116_pt1 | contig 179059 bp, 171 predicted proteins | sample frozenSSSSmetaG_FD_184142 | JGI IMG/M metagenome (GOLD analysis project Ga0209512, IMG submission 184142) | Glacier valley bacterial and archeal communities from Borup Fiord, Nunavut, Canada, to study Microbial Dark Matter (Phase II) -... | ecosystem: Environmental > Aquatic > Freshwater > Ice... | reverse complement strand
TGGAAAGATAAAAAGCCATATGAACCGAAATTACAACTTGTATAACTCAAATAGGATTACCAAATTTGTGTGTATAGTCAATATCAAATTAAATCATAAACCTGTATAGCCATTTTAGGATAGGACAAAGTTAGGGTTGTAATTTGGGCAAGTCCAATACAAGTCCAATGTAAAAGCAATGCAAGTCCAATCTGGCTCAATAGTAATTGGACTTACTACTCATTTGTGTCATATTCACATTGGATACAATAATAGCACAATATAAACCGTACCATTACTCCCCTAACTAAATATGTTTCATGGCAATAATTAAGAATGGCTTCACTAGAGGAAAAATCTATAATGTGACCTATAGCGTACGAAATGGAGTGCAAATTTCTAAAGGATTATCGCGAAAGCCTAAGTATGATAAATCAGCTGCAACGATAGATAGTGCAACTGTGTTTGGAAAAGCCAGTAATCTGGGTTTCTATTTTAGACTATCTATGTATGACGCATATAATGACTTTCATGATAGCGCGATGTCCACCCGCCTAACAGGGCTGATAGTTGAAAGTTTCAAGCCAGTCTTAGACGAAACAAACCTAAATTTCATTTTTAAGCAAAATAGCTTTAAAAGATTAGAAGGGTTTGAATTCAACGTTAAATCGCCTATTCAGAACTATTTATTCGCACAGTTTATGGTCGATTACTCCGCTAACAACTTGGTGAAAATCACAATACCTGAAATGAAATCTCCCAAGGAATTTGTATTTCCTTCAGAAATTGCTAAATGTAAACTGGTCGTAACTTTTGGCCTTTTCGATCTAGAGAATGGGCTCTACAACCAAACAGAATCTCACCTTTTTGATATTCAACGAACCTACCCCACAACACTCATCCCTTCACAAGAGACAACTTTTTCTACACAACCTGGTTGCTTGTGCATAATTGCAATTTCATTGCAGTTCTACAAAACAACGTTCGCTGGTGATGTTATATTGAATAATAAGCAGTTTAATCCAAGTGCCATTCTTAGTGCACACATTACAGATGGACCAGTAGATACGGATACTCGCGAAAGGTGGGATGAAATGGATTTTAAAACCGGGCGACAACTTTTGCTACCGCCGCCCACTCCAGTTCAATTGTTATCGGGATCACCTGATAATACTGCCGCTTGAATGGCTCTCAATAGGCGCAACAAAAGCTAATTCACCATTTGCACCTTCAGACATCAGGATCATGCCCTGTGAAATAATCCCCTTTATTTCTCTAGGAGCAAGATTTACCACAACACTAACCTGTTGTCCGATAATATTTTCAGGAGCATAATGTTCTGCAATTCCGGAAACAACGATGCGTTGATCGATACCTGTATCTAAGGTCAGCTTCAATAGTTTCTTGGTTTTCTCTACTTTCTCTGCTGCAATAATAGTGGCAACACGAATGTCTATTGCCGAAAACTGTTCAAACTGTATATTGTCCTTCGCAGGTTCTACAGCTGCAGGAACCGCATTGTCTGCCTTGCTTTGATTAAGCTTATCTATCTGTGCTTGTACCGCTTCGTCTTCAATTTTTTCAAACAAAAGCACGGGCTCATTCAACTGGTGACCGCGATGAAGCAGGTTTATAGTACCGGCGTCTTCCCAAAGGTGTCCGCCATAGTTCAGCATCTTCATGAGCTTGTCTGCAGTGAAGGGTAAGAATGGCTCGATCAAAATCTCAATATTTGCGGCAATTTGCAGTGAAATATTTAAGATGGTACGAACACGGTCTTCGTCAGTTTTGATAACTTTCCATGGCTCGGTTTCTGCCAGATACTTATTCCCCAAACGGGCAACGTTCATTACTTCTGATAACGCTTCTCTAAACCTATAATTCTCTATTGAAGCACTGATTTTTGCTGGGAATGCGGCTAAATCGTCGATTACCTGTTGATCTTCCGGCTTAATTTCCATCAGCATGGGCACTTTTCCGTCGAAATACTTATGGGTCAATACCGTTACCCTATTGATGAAGTTCCCAAGGATCGCCACCAATTCGTTGTTATTTCTCGCCTGAAAATCTTTCCAGGTAAAATCGTTGTCTTTTGTTTCAGGAGCAGTAGCAGTTAGCACATACCTCAAAACGTCTTGCTTATCTTTAAATTCTACAAGGTATTCATTTAGCCAGACAGCCCAGTTTTTAGAGGTAGAGATCTTCTGCCCTTCCAGGTTCAAGAACTCATTGGCTGGTACGTTATCTGCCAGGGTGTACTCCCCATGTGCCATCAACATTGCGGGAAAAATGATGCAATGGAAAACAATGTTGTCTTTCCCAATAAAGTGAACCAGCTTCGTGTTTTCGCTCTTCCAGTAGTCTTCCCAGTTTCCTTTCTCTAACTCGCTTTGGTTGATGTAATATTCTTCTGCTTTAGGATTCCAAACATCTAGTCTGGCGTATTCAAAAAGCTCCTTCGTAGCAGAAATGTATCCTATCGGAGCGTCAAACCAAACATATAACACTTTGCCGTCTGCACCTTTCACCGGGACTTTAACTCCCCAGTCTAAATCTCTAGTCATCGCTCTAGGCTGTAAGCCGGCATTTAACCAGCTTTGGCACTGCCCATATACATTTGGCTTCCATTCCTTATGGCCATCAATGTAGGCCCTTAAACGGCCTTCGTATTGATCTAATGGGAGGAACCAGTTCTTAGTTTCTTTTCTAACTGGTTTTTCTCCTGAAAGTGTAGATTTTGGGTTGATAAGATCGGTCGCATTTAGTGTACTCCCGCAGTTTTCACATTGGTCGCCGTAAGCATTTTCATTACCACATTTCGGACAAGTTCCGGTGATGTATCTATCTGCTAAAAAGGTCTGTGCCTTTTCGTCATAATATTGTTCGGTTACTTCCTCAGTAAATACGCCTTTGTTGTATAGCGTTTCAAAAAAATCTGAGGCCGTTTGGTGATGCATTAAGGATGAAGTACGGTGATAGATATCGAACGACACGCCAAATTCCTTGAAGGAATCTCCAATGATTTTATGGTATTTATCTACGATTACCTGCGGAGTTACACCTTCTCTTTTAGCTTTCAAAGTGATGGGAACACCATTCTCGTCTGAGCCACAAATGAATTTAACATCGCGCTTATTAGACCTCAAATATCGCACGTAAGTATCGGCAGGAAGGTAAACGCCGGCCAAATGACCAATATGAACCGGACCATTGGTGTACGGCAAAGCGGCTGTAACGGTATATCTTTTTATTTTACTGTTATCCAAAACTATTTTTATTATTTTGGCAAAGATAAGTTTTTTACTAATGATTAAACAGCCAGCATATTTAAAAAAGGGTGACAAAATAGCAATTGTTTGTCCCGCGAAGAAGCTTCCGAAAGGCATAGAAACCGCGGTTGCGATCCTTGAAGATTGGGGGTTGGTAGTAGTTATTGGCGAAACGGTGGCAGCAAGTTATCACCAGTTTGCAGGTGATGATGCACTACGGACAGCCGATTTACAACGGTATCTGGATGACCCTGAGATCAAGGCGGTGATTGCCGGAAGAGGGGGTTATGGAACCATCAGAATCATTGATGAGCTTGACTTTACTAAATTTGTAGCGCATCCAAAATGGATTGTTGGATTTAGCGACATTACTGTTTTGCTATCGCATATATATGCAAAATACCAGATACAATGCATCCACGGACAAATGCCTTACACTTTTAAAGATTCAACTCCTGAGGCGCTAGCTTATTTAAAAACGGCTTTATTTGGCGGTGAGCTAGTTTACAAAACTGAATTTAACGGGTCTGTAAAAAACCGCCCAGGAGAGGCAGAGGGGATCCTAATTGGCGGAAACCTGACCTTGCTCGTAATGTTGCAGGGTTCTGAATCAGAGATTGATTATACAAACAAAATTTTATTTATTGAGGATGTCGGCGAGCATGAATATGCCATCGATCGCTTGATCAGGATGCTTAAACGTAACGGAAAACTAAGCCAATTAAAAGGCTTGATTGTGGGTACTTTCAATGGATTTGAGGTGGAAGATATCCCTTTTGGTGCCTCTCCTGAAGAGGTGATTTGGGAACTGGTAAGAGAGTACGATTACCCGGTATGTTTTAATTTTCCGGTAGGTCACATTGACGATAACCGGGCTATGGTGGTAGGTAAAGCCGTTGTTTTGAAGATTGATCAGAAAACCACAGAATTGAGCGTCCTATAGCTTAAACTGTGTATAAAAATAAAAGGGAGGCATCCTGACGATGACTCCCTTTATCAAAAAAAATTAGTCCTTAGACTAATGAATTATAATAAGTGAATAACGTCACCAAATCAGCATCTGCTTTAAAATCTATATGTGATGAAGACAAAAACTTGTCAACTTCAACTTTTTTTGCGTTCATAATATTTAAAATATCCTTTTTCGCAGGTTTAACTTCAACAAAAGTACCATCCACACTCACCGCATAATAACGAACCTTTTGAGTAATTGTCTTAGTCGGCGAAGCTGCGTTGTATTCCATAACGTCGTTTACTCCTTTATTCATGCGCTTTAGCAACTTTACCTTACCATCAAAAAGAACCTGATAAAATGTAGTCTTACTGCCAAACCTCGAATTATCATAATTATTCCTATACAATCCAGCGCCAGATCCTTCCTCTATTCTAAACTCACTAACTGGTTCTGCAAAAGTCATGAATTTTCCATCAGTAGTCTTAAAATAAAGAATATCATCCAGTAAATCGTACTTAACCTTCTCTTTCACCATAAGCCCTGACTTCATCTTAATAGTCGCGGCAGCCCAGTCATCCGTGAGGTATGGTGATCCGGAAACATTAATGGTTGTTTTTTCGGAAGCGTATTTACCATATTGATTTTGAATGGCGATTTGTTGTGCACTTGCGCTAACAGCTGCGCAACATAGCCATCCGGTAGTTAGAATAAGATTTTTAATTCTCATAAGGGAAGGGGGGTTAGTTCATCCTAAATATAAGAATTTTAAACAAAAAAAGGTACAATCTTAACGACTGTACCTTTTTCTAAAAAAACGATTTATGGTTTATCGTAATCCTTGTTCTGTTTCAAGTTTTTATTGAAGTTTAATTCCACTTGAGGATAAGGAAGTTGGAAACGTTTATCGCCCACTGCTAGTATAGGGAATACAGGAGGTGTTCCCGTTCCATCAGCTCTTTCGCCATGAACAGCATCTCTATTTACCGGAAGATTCAAACGTTTAAGATTCCAGAATCTATCCCCCTCGAAAGCAAGCTCAAGTCTTCTTTGTAATAAAATTTCATTAAGTAAAGATGTTCCAGTAAGCGCTAAATCTAAAGTCGAAACGTAACCAGTATAGCGATTAGATTTTAGAAGTACTAAATCTGCAACTGCTGCAGAAATCGTTCCACTTCTGTAGTTAGCTTCCATTCTATTTAAAAGAACTTCACCTGTTCTAATTACTTTCGCATCAACTACGCCAGCTGCTAAACCTGGTCTACCATTGTATTTAATAATATGGTTTGCATTGTTTCCGGCGTACAAGCTGGTAGCGATGTAAGTAGTTTTTCTAATGTCATTCGCTGCAAATAGTTGATAGAAACTGTAATCTACAAGGTACTCTGATTTACGTAGACCGCCAACAGTCTGATAGTAGTTGACACCCTGGCTATTAACGCCATCTATAACAGTATTACGAACTTTAAACAATACACTTTCGCTGGTAGCATCAGTCCAAATATTCGGGAAAGTTGTTAAAGTACCTATAGAAGGAACTGCCGTTAAGGCTCTATTTGCTGCTGCAATCGAATTTGCATAATCACCTTTGTATAGGTAAACTCTCGACAAGATACCAGCAACAGCATTTTTGTTGATTTTCCCGGCGGCTACAGATGCTGTTGAAGTATTAATTAAACCTTCAGCCTCAACTAAATCAGCAATAACCTTATCATAGAATCCTTGCACAGACTCATTTCCAGGTAAAATTGTAGGATCGGTCACCGTAACGTAAGGGAGTGTAAAATCAGTTGCGTCAGCATTTAAATAAGTTTTGCTAAAAGCTCTACACATATCGAAATATGTTAAAGCTCTGATAGCCAGCGCCTGGCCTCTTGCATCCTTAGTAACAGCTGTTTCTGGCAACTTACCCACATTTTCAAGAATAGCATTTGCTCTTCTTGTAATTGTATATCCGCCTTGGAATAAACCATAAGTACTTTCACCAGTATATCTCCACTCATAAAATGGTTGTTTTAAGCTTAAACGACCAATTGGATTTAAAACCAAGTTGTCTGCTAATACATCAGCCATAATATTCCATTGTCCGACAAAATAAGAACCAGACGTCCTTAAGCCAGCATACATACCATTCACTGCTAAATTTAAATCTGTTTCAGTATTGAACGCTTGTGTAGTTTCAACCTGATTGTAAGGGAATTGCGTTAAGTCCTTCTTACATCCAGAAATTAGTACTGCTAGGGTACCAACCGCTAATAATATCTTTTTCATAATGTTCTTCAATTATATTTTAAAACCTAACATCTATACCAAAAGTATACGCCTTTAATGGTGGGTAACCATATAGGTTAAATACTCCTGGAAAATCTGATCTCTCTCTATTAGATTCTCCAACCTCAGGTAATCCCTTAAACTTAGTCCATAATGCCAAGTTAGTACCTTGAACAAATAATCTAATGTTTTTTGTTTTAATCACTTTTGCATACTTGGTTGGCAGGGTGTACCCTAAAGTTATATCTCTCAAAGAGATATAATCTCCTTTTTCCAGGTATTTATCAGTGTCATATGTAGTGTTCTGCGTAGGGTCCAGTGGGTTTGCATAAAGCACATTATCTCCTGGCTTTTTCCAGTACGCAAATGCTGAAGTATATTGGTTATTATTGACATTCTCACCATCTGATGCGGCAACCTGATCCATTACGTTCAGTATATAGTTACCACCAGTATAGTAGAATCTGGCTCCTAAGTCAAAACTCTTGTATCTGATGTCTGTACCAATTGTTCCAAAGAAAGTAGCAATAGGTGATTTACCTTTCAAAAGTTGAGCCTGGCTAGCAGAAAACGTCTCTGTTTTTGTGCCATCTATATTATAGAATTGGTTCTTACCATTATCAGGATTAATTCCGGCCCATTTTACTAAGAAATATGTTCCGAACGATTCACCTTGAACTAACCTTCCATAAGAATCTGTATTTGGGGCAACAGAATTATCGGAATACAATTTTGTTACTTCATTGTTTACTGAAGAGAACGAAACATTCAAGGCTACATTGAAGTCAGTAGTACGAACTATATCACCTCTTAATGAAGCTTCGATGCCTGAATTCTTCATATTACCAATATTTCCTTGATAAGTTGCAAATCCAGTAGCATATGATACGTTTACTGGATAAAGTAAATCATTAGTAGCTCTTGTATAGTACCCAAATTCACCGCTAATTCTGCTATCCAAAACACTGAAAGTAGTGGAAACATCATAAAGTGTACTAGTCTCCCAAGTCAAATCTGGATTAGGCAATCTAAAAGGAGTAGCAGTCGGCAGGTCATTGTATTTTGTTGCAAGAGAATAGGTACCTAATGCATCGTAATTACCAATGTTGTTGTTACCAGTTGTACCCACAGAAGCTTTAAGTATTAAAGCATTCAGCCAATCCGCGTTAATAAAATTTTCTTTCTTAACATTCCAGCTTGCTCCAACAGCCCAGAAATTAGCATATTTGTTGTTTGCTCCAAAACGAGATGAACCATCTCTCCTTAAACTTGCAGTCAAATAATATTTTTGATCGTAATTATATGATGCACTAGCAAAATATGACTCAAGCGCATATTTAGACCTCGAAGTTGAAGTGGTAATTGGCGTAGATGCGTTTTCAAGAGTTTCCACTGATGATGTAGCAAAATTACGTCCGGTCAATGTATAAGAATAGAAATTATCTAAGTTAAACTCCTGACCAAGTAAGAAATTTACATTGTGTTTATCAGCAAATGTTTGATTCCAGTTCGCTGTATTAGTGAGTGTATAAAACAAGTCGTCATTTCCTGCGTCTGTCTTTTGATTATAACCTAACAAAACCGCTAAGTTCGATCCTGGTTTTAGATAATTCTCAGACATAAGGCGGTTGTAACTAAGTGCCGCCTGAGATCTAATTGTTAAATGGTCAAAAAATTTGGCCTCAGCATAACCAGTACCGTACGTATTTACACGATTTAAAAAAACGGTGTTATTCTCTGATCCCTCAATAGCAGAAAAACCTTGAGCTGTTACGTTATACGATCCATCAGCATTGCGAACCTTTTCATATGGATTGTAGAAGAATAACGAACCATACAAGTTCTGAGAATTAAACGGCTCTCTAACTTGTCTTTCTCTAGATTGCGTTGCACCAAGGTTAGTACCCATTTTAAACCAATCTTTCGCCTGATATTCTACGTTCAAACGCCCACCTTTTCTGTTAAAGTAAGAGTTAATCTCAGTACCGTCATTATCTGTTGCATTTAACGACATGAAGTATTTGATTTTAGAATCTGCTCCACTCAATGAAATCTCGTGGGTTTTTACAGTTCCTTTTTGAAACAGAAAATCTTGCCAGTTCCCGGCACCAGTTGCAATTAGCCCGTCCCAAATTGTTTGCCTTTGAGCAGGAGTAAGTGTAGTGATACTAGAAGTTGATGGAATCTGAGCCTGAATATCAGGGTTGGTAAATCCTAATTCAAACTCATACTGAAGTTTCTCAGCAGCATTCATTAGCTGCACATTTTTCAGTTTCTGAATTTCAGATTTTCCATATTGGAAGGAATACTGTAAAGTTGGATCACCTATTTTACCTGTTTTAGTTTTAATTACAATTACACCGTTAGCAGCTCTGGAACCGTAAATAGCAGCAGAAGCAGCATCTTTTAAGATGTTGATTTCTTCTATGTCATTTGGGTTAATGGAGTTATAGGCTGCGGTGGTGATCTGCAATCCGTCTAAAATGATCAAAGGCTCTGTACCTGCGTAAATCGAACCAACACCTCTAATTTTAATATAAGCATTTGCACCTGGTCTACCACTAGCTCCAGTTACCTGTACGCCTGTTGCCTTACCTTGCAGCAATTGTGTGAATGAAGTAGCTGGTTGTTGAGCGACCTCTTTACCTTGAACAGTAGCAACGTTACCAACGATATCAGAACGTCTAAGTGTTTGATAACCCACAACAACAACTTCTGACAATGCTTTATTATCGTCTTCAAGTGCGATATTAACAACATTCGAAACTGCCGCTGATTTTGAGACAAATCCTAAATAAGAAAACTCCAAGGTATTTGCTGATGAGGGAACACTAATAGCGTATTTACCATCAGAATTTGTTTGGGTGCCTGCTGAGACACCTGAGATTTTTACCGTTACTCCAGGTAGAGGTTTGTTGTCTGCCTTACTAGTAACTGTACCAGTAACTGTTCGATCTTGAGCCACCGCAGATCCTGCGACAAACAACAAAATGAACAAACTTTGTAGAAGTTTTTTCATAAATTAATAAAATTTAGGTTAGTTAATAATGTCTAAATATATGAGCAATCTGATATGCTAGCATAATATTTAACACGAGCTTTGGCATTTATGACATTATCATGACTTTACATAGGGCGATAATAGACCGCATATCACCCCATAAGCCAAACTTAATTTCAAAATGGATTGGATTTGCCATTTTTACATTTGTTTTATCCTGTTTTGGTTACAAAAACAAAATATTTAACTTAATTTAACACTTTTGTAACAAAAGAGATTAGAGAAAAATATAGCAGCAAGTAGTTTGTTAAAAAAGCTATTTCACGCGCAGAGAAATCAAGACTTTCATTAGATTCTTAATTAATGATAATATTCTGAACTAAAAACAAAATATTAAAGGTATAAATCTATAAAACTAAGACTTTTAGACGATAACACACGAAATATAATGGCAAATAGCAGACAACAATAAGAAACATAGGATAAAAAGTGCAGTATTCTGCAGAAATTAGCCCACAAAACGAAAGCCAGAAACAAGTGTAATATCGATTTTAAGGCGGTTAATTCACCAAAAATACCGCATTCACGAACATCTGCTTCCCGCTTTCCCAGAAACTTCTAAACAATAAATCTGTTCCAATGTATATCACCTTTCCTTTTCCAATATTCTGAACTCCAAACAGCATCCCGTTATTCAATTTTTTCAAAACGGACTTACCTGCAATACCAGCAATGTAACTGTTGGGTTTGAGCACCCCCGTATTTAAAGCAGATCCGAAGGGCTCGTAAATCTTATCATCAGTTTTTAAGGCATAATAATAATCCCCCAGTCCGGCTGATAAAGGATGGGTATTATCCAGGTTCACTTTAAATATGGCTCCTGGGATTGCACTGGAATGGTCGTCCTGATTGCGAGTGACGTATTTTCTCGAGTTGCTGGGCTTTATCTCTTCTTTCGGAAGTTCCTTAAGTTTAACATCAAATGGTTTTTTCCCCTGAACGCTCGAGATGGCATCTTCCAGCATGATTACCTTTCCTCCTGCCCCAATCCAATCCTCGAGTTTTTCATTTACGTTATCACCATACGAGCCATCGGGCATAATGAGCACATTCACCTTATTAATATTTAAATTAGAAAGGTTCTGTACGCCGATAATTGTCAATGGATATTTCAACTCTTGCTCAAAGAAATGCCAAACTTCACCCATGCCTTGAGCAGAGATCCCAGTGCCCCCAACAACCGCTACCTTAGGGGATATTATTGGCGTATAGACAGAAGAACCGAAATCTTTTCCTTTTTCAACAAACCCGGTAGCGACAGGATAGAGTCGAACCTCCCGCTCTTTTTGAATGGCTGAAATTTTAGAAGAAAGGCTTTTCACAGCCCGTTCATTTTCTGCTCTATATATAAGGAGTGATCCGGATGGAAAAGACTTACCTGATGCGGAAAATCCTTCTTCAGCAATCCGCACTTTGATGTTAGCGCGTTGCAGCGCGATCAGTGTTTGCGCATCCTCCACTGAATTCCATGGCAGCACCCAGGCATAGGGCTTACTGATCAATAACGGCTCATCAGGTTTTTCATCTATCGCGAAAAAACTCCCTTTGAAGGATTCTTTGACGGCGTAGCTTTTTAAACCGTATGCATACGGAAGCGCCCATGCCGTGATGTCATAGGTGTTTGAATCTGTGATCGAGGTTTGCGGCTCGAATAACACATTTGCCAGAACTGCCTTGGGCTGCGAAACATTTACGATCAGGTCATTCCTGTCTATCTTAAATGTTTCCGTTTTCTTGCTTTCGTAACTGTAACCCTTCAACGATTTATCTGAACCAAATGAATACTCAATATTATTTCTTACTAAGAGGGCCGCCAGCCGCTTTATCCTGCTTAAATTCTCCGCCTTCACTACGTAGGTTTTGTAAATTCCAGGGGGATTAGCAACAGCCTTATCAAAGTAGCTTTTGAATTCTGAAACCAGGCGGTCTGCGTTTTTAGAGACTGTCTCCAGTGTAGCCATTCCTGTGGTGTAATGATGATCAATCCTATCTTTTAGGGTTAAAGTATCTCCATCAATTGTGACTACAGACAAGCCGGCGCCAATACCACCCTGCTCATAGGTCATTCCGATCGCACCATTATATAAAGGATAAGTATCCCCATATGAAGGATAGAGCAGATCGAACCTTTCTTTAGTAAAATACTGCCATCCGTTTTCGTCGAAATACCTCGCGTTGTTTTTACCAACCGTTACCTGGAAAGCACGCTGCCATGGGGTGATGTCTACATGGATAGGTTCTGCAGCAGGGGCAAAATAATAGGGTTCATTATAGCTTTGTTCATGAAAATCTACATGCACCTCGGGCATCCATTCGTTATAAAGTTTCAATCGCTGCTGCGTCTCCACCTGCGATTGCCATGCCCAGTCTCTATTCAAATCGAAGTAGTAATGATTCGGCCTGCCATTTGGCCATGGCTCAAAGTGCTCTCTCGCCATGGGATCCGGATTGGGTTTATCTCCGACCACCCCATTGAAATAAGTTACATAGCGCTCCCGACCATCAGGATTTAAGCAAGGGTCGATGATCACCACTACATTCTTGAGCCAGTTCTTTACGTTGTTGTCCGTTTGTTCTGTGAGCGAATATAAAGTACGCATCGCAGTCTCTGTAGAACTGGCTTCGTTCCCATGCACATTGTAACTAAGCCACAACACTGCAGTTTGCGGATTAGACTTTACATCGGTTTTTAGAGCTTTGCTGATGTTCAGGTTGTTTTTTCTGATCTTTTCTAAATCTTCAATGTTTTCTTTTGAAGAGATGATCGCTGCCAGAAGCTCCCTGCCTTCGTAGGTCTTACCATAGGTTTGCAGCTTCATGTCTTTTTGATGAGCTGCAGCAACATACTTAAAGTAGTCCACTACTTTTTGATGAGCAGTAAACCGGCTACCTAAAGTATAACCAAGGAATTCATCCGGGGATTTGACTTGTGCGGTACTGTCGGTCCAGCCGAAAAACAGGAATACGATTAGAAGCAGGAAATATCTCATTAATAGTTAATATGCTCCAAAATAGTAAAGATTATTTTTTGTTTCTATTTCATAATGTAATTTTACCGTACCATTTACTAGTTTTCTTTCATGCACACCGTAGAATCCCTTTACCAGCAGTTTATAAAACATCCCATTATATGTACCGACACTCGGAGTATTGTAGATGACTGTCTATTTTTTGCACTAAAAGGGGATAATTTTGATGCCAATACTTTTGCCGATCAGGCACTGGCAGCAGGTGCCGCATTTGCGATTATAGATGATACTACATATAATACTACAGATCGCCACATTTTAGTAGAAGATACGCTCAGGACACTGCAGGATTTAGCGAGACGTCACCGTTCGCAATTGAACATCCCCCTGATCGGCCTTACGGGAAGTAATGGCAAAACTACTACGAAAGAATTGATCAAGGCTATTTTGTCTGAGCGCTACAAGACCTTTGCTACTCAAGGGAATTTAAATAACCACATCGGCGTCCCGCTTTCCATACTTTCTTTAACCAAAGAAACCGAAATCGCCGTGATAGAAATGGGGGCAAACCACCAAAAGGAAATTGAATTGCTCTGTTCAATCGCACAACCTACACATGGCTTGATTAGTAATGTTGGCATGGCTCACCTGGATGGCTTTGGTGGGTTTGAAGGCGTCAAGAAAGGAAAAGCGGAACTATACTCCTGGATTCAGGCCAATAACGGATACGCTTTTATCTACGCTGATAATCCCAATCTCATGGAAATGAGTCAAACGGCAGGACTCGAAAAGGTCATTTATTATGGTGCTAATCCAGGTAACTATGTGTCGGGAAAGTTATTAAGTTCAGATCCTTTGATAACAGTTCAATGGCAGAGTGATCAAGACGAACACGAAGTTTCTGCCAACTTAACTGGTAGCTATAACTTCGAAAATATCCTTGCCGCAATATGTATAGGACTGTTTTTTAAAGTTAGTCCGCAGCAAATAAATGAAGGACTAGCAGGCTACCATCCTAAAAACAACCGTTCACAACTTACAAAAACAGAAAGCAACACGGTAATCTGCGATTTTTATAATGCCAACCCAAGCAGCATGGCAGCAGCCTTGAACAACCTAAATCAACTTAGTGCTAGCAGCAAAGTGGTTATTATCGGTGATATGTTTGAATTAGGTCCTGAAGCGGCCATCCAGCATGAACTAATTGCATCTCAAGCTTTAGCGCTCCGGGCAAGTACCACGATCTTTATTGGGAAATATTTCTACACGATGAAGGGGAAAGTAGATGGGTTGTTCTTCGAAAGTCCTAAAGAAGCCAAGACTTATTTGGAAGAAAATTCGGTTAAGAATAGCCTCGTATTACTTAAAGGTTCGAGAGGGATGGCTTTAGAGCAACTCCTTCCACTACTTTGAGATTTCAATACCAGCATCGCTGATTTCATGCAATGGATTGTCGCGCATATTCTGCTCAATTTCCAACAAATACTTGCCTTTATTTGGAAACTTATATCCGGTGATCATCGACACCCGGCTAGTAAATAAATTGCCTGAACCAGAGCCTGTCCACTGTCCGTCTGTCTCCGCAAGTTTATATTCAAATCTTCTGGTTTGCTTTTTCATACCACCTCCACTGATGTGAAGGAGTACGAAGATGTTGGAGTACCGATAGTTGCCCGTATTTCTTAATTTGAAATAGACGTTGAAAGGCTGCGCCGGATCTGCAACATCAATCACTGCTTTAATCTTTCGGTCATAGCCCCAGTTATGAGAAGGCATTGACAAATTGTTATCCACCAAATTATTGGTGTCGCATCCGCAGAAAAATAATATAAACACTGGGAATAGCGCCCGAAAGACTCTAACATTATTCATCTTTAGGTGGATCCTTAGGCTTATTTCTACGGTTCTTATTTCTGTTTCTATTCCTATTCACGGACGGTGTTGTAGTCGCAACTCCTTGCCCCTCAACCGGTGCTTCATCTGGCTGAGGCTTTGGTGCCGCCGCTCTAGGTTTTGGTGTGCTCCCTTGAGGTTTTGCTTGGCCACTTTCTTTCTTCAGTTCAGGCTTATTTTTAATATGTTGAGGTGGCTTAACTGCAGATGCTGGTTGTGCTACCTGAGGCGTCCTATTTTTATTGTTGTTGTTATTTCTATTGCCTTTATTTCTTTGCTTGTCGTCAAGGCGCGTTAAGCTATCCTGACCAACAACGTTTTCGTAATCAAGAACCTTCTCCACCACTGCTGTCGGCTTCAACTCCAGCGCTTCTTCTTTCAAATTCACTGGCTTCTGACCTCTTTTGTTCATAGCCATGATCTCTTTTACGCGATCAACTTTCAAAGGAATCCAGTCTTCTGTGTTCGGATAAGCAAACCACATCACCTTTTTAAAGATGTCTGTTTTTTGATGACGCGCAACGCCAATTTCCGTTTGTAAGCTTTCGATGCGATCTGGAATATCCTTCAAAGCATCTAAATAGGTGTCAAGCTCATAGTTGAGACAGCATTTCAATTTACCGCACTGACCTGCGAGTTTCAGGGTATTTAGGGAAAGGTTCTGGTACCTTGCTGCAGCTGTAGAAACTGTTTTGAAGTTAGTTAGCCATGTTGAACAGCACAATTCGCGACCACAAGAGCCTATACCGCCTAGTCTTCCTGCTTCCTGTCGCATTCCGATCTGCCTCATTTCAATTCTGACGCGGAATGTTTCTGCCATCTTTTTAATGAGCTCTCTAAAATCTACACGACCTTCGGCAGTGTAAAAGAAAGTGGCTTTCGTTTTATCTCCCTGGTAGTCAACGTCGCTAATCTTCATCGACAGGCGAAGATCTAAAGCTAAAGTCCGTGCTTTATGCATGGTTTCCCATTCTAAACCTTTCGCCAACTTCCACTTTTCAACGTCGGTCTCGGATGCTTTTCGGTATACCTTTCTGGTAACCTGATCAATCGGAGTTTTCCTACGTTTCATCTGGATTCTAACCAATTCTCCGGTAAGAGAAACGTGGCCAATATCATATCCACCTGTAGCACCTTCGACTGCAATTAGCTCTCCGATTTCTAAGTATATATTGTCGTTATTTAAGAAAAATTCTTTTCTAGCACCTTTGAATTTAACTTCTATAACAGGAAAAGGCTTATAATTTGTTGGCGCATCCAGGTTGGACAGCCAATCGTAAACTTCCATTTTTCCGCAACCACCAGTAAGGCAAGAGCCGTTACTTTTGCAGCCTGAGGGGGCGCAACCGCCTCCTGTAGAACAACTTCCACATCCCATATTAATTGTATATATGTTGAGTCCCTTGCGGGAACGTTTTGAACTTAATAATTTTAACTAGTTGTAAAGATACATCTAAAAACAGAATTTTAGGATTCGCATTTCTTTCTACATGGTAATGCGCTTTTTCCAATTCTGATATGATGGCATCCGCCATATTCAAATCCAGTACATGTGCAGACAATTTTCTTGCTGTCTGCAAAGCAAGGGGGGGCAGTTTCACCAACTCATCAGCACCGCTAATCAGCAGGCTGCATTCTCTTAGGAAACTGATCCCGTATTTTAAAAAATTCTTTTGATTTTCTCTTCCCCAAGTAGCAATCTGATCCACAAAAACAGTTAATTCCAGCACCTTGTTGCCGTACCCCATCCTCAGCCACTCTGCAAATTTCTCCGAATTTTCATTGTGGGTATTTGCCGCTAGCTGCTTTGCCTCGATTAGATTTCCATCTGCCAGGAACGCGTATTCCGTAGCCTGATTCTCTGAGAGGCTATGCTTGTTTATCAGGTAAGATTCCACCGCATCAAATGGCAGCTTTGGGATCTTTACAATCTGTGTGCGAGAAAGTAAAGTAGAAAGAATTTGCTCCTGGTTATTTGCCACTAAAAGAAACAGCGTATTTGCTGGCGGTTCTTCAATTATTTTCAATAGCGAATTGCCCTCTTTTTCGAGGTATTCGGGCAACCACATAATCAAGACCTTGGTGTCTCCTTCAAAAGCCTTATAGCTTAATTTCTTTATGATATCATGGCATTCCGCAATGTTGATGTTGGCCTGTTTATTGTCAGCGTTTAACTTTGAGCGCCAAATATCTAAGTCTACATAGGGGTCTTCCAATAAAAGGCTTCTCCACTCATCCAGGACATCTACGGCAGTTTTCACATCTTTAGATGCAAAGAATGGATAGGAGAAATGAAGGTCGGGGTGAATATAGCGCTCGTACTTTCTACAAGATGAACAGACACCGCAACTATCATCAGGTTGTTTATCCAAACAATTTATGTATTGGGCATAGGCGATTGCGAGTGGCAATGCGCCACTCCCATCGCAAGATAAAAATAACTGCGCATGGCTAATGCGGTTATCTGCAACGGTTTGAATCAACTGTTGCTTGATGCTATCTTGTCCGACTATATTTTTAAATTGCATTTGGTGCAAAATAGTAAAATTTACACAATATCGAATGCTGATAAGTTCATTGCTTCAGGGCCTAAGCTCAGAAGCAGCTGGTAAGCGTCTTCCTGCATGCTTGTAAGGGTAAAGGTGCCCTTTATGCTTACAAACCCCTTGTAAACCTGCTCTTATACCTATCCAACCCTATAACACCTTAGGCTCATTTTGCCTTTTCTGGCAGGAGGATCGGCCTTTCATTTGCAGATATTCTCTATCTTTGATCTCGCTGCAACTAAATTTATAGAGAAGAACATCCTCAAATATGCCTAGAATTCTTGCTTTTGATTATGGAACTAAACGGATCGGACTTGCTGTGACCGACCCCTTTCAGATCATTGCAACCGGGCTCGATACCGTACACCCTAAGAATGTCCTGGAATATTTGAAGAAGTATATGGCGATGGAACCGGTTGAAGCATTTGTATTTGGTGACCCCAAGCAAATGGATGGCAGTCCTTCAGATTCAGCTCAACATGTGAAGGGATTTGCGAAAACACTCCGTAGAACTTATCCCGAGATCCCTCAACACTGGATTGATGAGCGTTTCACCTCCATTTTGGCACAGAAAACAATTATGCAGAGCGGCCTTAAAAAGCAGGATCGTCAGAATAAGGAGCGTGTTGATACCATTGCTGCCACCATTATTCTGCAATATTTTATGGAACAGCCCCGTTAATGCAATGGTACCTTTAAAAAAATCAACATGATTGATGATAACCTTCAACAGCTTCTTTTAAATTATTGTGAACCGGAATCGGAGCTTCTTCAAAAGATAAACAGAGAAACGTACTTGAAGGTGCTGATGCCAAGAATGCTTTCTGGTCACTATCAAGGCAGGGTATTGAGTCTCCTCAGTAAAATGATTAGTCCGGCAAGGATATTAGAAATCGGCACTTTTACAGGCTATGCTACGCTTTGTCTGGCTGAAGGATTAGCTAAAGCAGGCATTTTGTATACGTTAGACATCAATGAAGAACTGGAAGACATGGTTCGCTTTAATTTCGCTGCTTCTGAATTCAATGATCAGATCAAATACATCATTGGTGATGCCACAGAAAGCATTACTGACTTAAACGAAACCTTTGACTTGGTATTTATCGATGCCGATAAAAAAAATAATGGTACGTATTACGATTTGATCTTCGAAAGGGTTAGAAGTGGTGGAATTATAATTGTAGACAATGTACTCTGGAGTGGTAAGGTTTTAAACGATGTCCAAGATAAGGACACTAAGAATATCAGTACATTTAATGATAAAGTTGCGATGGACAGCCGAGTGGAAAAACTTATTCTTCCAGTTAGAGATGGACTGTTTATTATAAGAAAAAAGTAATTTGATGACTAGAAATATACTCCCTATTGTTTTTGTAATGTTGATAATAAGCGCCTGCTCCACGAGAAAATACAGCAAAAACAACAAGCAGATTGAAAAGGCCGCTACCAAAGCTAATCCTGATTACAAATCTCGAACAACACTTAATTATATTGAAGAATTTAAAGGTGTAGCGATTGAAGAGATGAACGGATACGGAATACCTGCAAGCATCACGTTAGCGCAAGGCATCATTGAATCTGGAAGTGGCAATAGCAGTCTGGCACGTTTCGCGAACAACCATTTCGGCATAAAATGTACGTCAGAATGGAGGGGAAAGGGCTATTTTAAAGATGACGATCAGGCCAACGATTGTTTCAGGGTGTATAAAGATGCCCGGGAATCATTCAAGGATCACTCGGAGTTTTTAAAAAGAAAAAGGTATAGTTTTCTATTTGAGCTCGATAAAAACGATTACAAAAGCTGGGCTCGGGGTTTAAAACAAGCAGGTTATGCTACTAATCCAAAGTACCCCGACCTATTGATCAATATCATTGACAAGTATCAGCTTAATCAATATGACCAGTCGGAATCTGAAACGGAAAAGCTAAAACGTGAAGACAGGGTATTCTCAGAAATCAACGCGAACATGCCTAAAGAATATAAGAAATTTACACCAGTAGAAACGCCGCCATCAAAACAGGTACTTACGGTTTCGGATACCACTGCAATCAACCCGGTAAAGATTGTTGTACCGATCACAGCAACAGCTACTCCACCTGTTGTACAGGCGATTTCAGCAGATAAAACCTATGTGGTGAAGCAAGGAGACACGCTTTACAATATTTCTAAAAGATTTAACATCAGCATTGAGGAACTTAAATCTTTGAATAACATTACTGATAATGCTATTAAGATTGGGCAGAAATTATTATTAGTTAAATAATGTTAATGTGCAATCGCTGCATATGGTTAACTTGTAGCTTTGTGTTCCTATGAGACTTTTCTGCCTATTGATCTTCTTTTCGGGTATGATGCTAAAACTATCTGCGCAAACTGGTACGGTACAGGGTTTTGTGATCGATAAGGATTCTAAGCTTAGGCTAGCGAAAGTATACATCTATAATTCTAAAAAAGACGAAGGAATTTACAATACCTCGAAGGGTGAATTCCGTATAATGGCAGCACCGGGAGATACTTTGTTTGCTGTTTTGCAGGGGTATGCCGTGGATACTGTTGTATTGAAAGGGCCGCAGGCCATTTTTTTTCAATTAAAGTCTTTAGGAATTAACCTGCGGGAAGTTGCTATTGCAGGGAAAAAGCTTAGTCCGCAGGAACAGTACCAGCAACGTTTGAAAGAATATAAATATAAATTAGACAGGGGCAGTTCTAAAGACATATTGAGCGTTGGGTCTGCCGGAGCCGGTCTTGGCATTGATGCGATCTATAATTTGCTGAGCCGTGAAGGAAAGAACGCGCGCCACCTTCAAAAAATACTGGAGCGCGATTACAAGGAATCTATCATTGATTATCGGTTCAGGCCTAAATATGTAAAGACCATTTTGCAGCTAAAGGATGCAGAAATATTAGACTTCATGGAGCAGTATCGGCCCACGTACGACTTTGTACTAACGGCATCAGAATATGCTTTTGTGGTCTTTCTAAGGAATAGCTATGCGAGCTACAAGCGAAATCCCGCTGCATTTAGGCTACAGCCACTTCCTAAGGTGATTGTCAAGGAGTTTTAATAAAAAGCTAGATTAAACTTTCATAAAGTCACATTTTTGTTTTCCTTTGTAGTAATGAAGCGTTTTAATATCTGCCTTTTATTATTACTTATCGTGTGTTCTGGTGCTTTAGCCCAGGAGATTGACACGATTCCTATTAACACTAAGGGACTAGAAATCAAGCTGAAACGCAGTCCTCTTCCTAGCAGGACAGAGACAATTCTTTACAAGCCCACTCCTATTGCCCCACTTGTTTTATCAGAGAAGATCAATTACTGGAAAACGGTGACCGCTATCGGAATTGACTTAAACCAGGGTCAGTATTCTAAGAACTGGAAAGGTGGAGGGGTGAACAACATCGCCATCGGTGGATTATTGAATTACAAGACGATTTACAGTAAGGAGAGCTATAGTTTCACGAGTGAGATCAGACTTGAATATGGTAAAGTAAAAAACAAGGATCAGTTACAAAAGAAAACAAAGGACAGGATTTTCTGGGACAACAAGGCCAACTTACAATTCTCAAAAAGCTGGTTTTTCTATGGTGCCATTACTTTTGAATCACAGTTCGACAGGGGATTCGTGTATAAGAGGATTGACAATATTGAGCAGGAATTTTTAATCTCTAAATTTATGGCTCCTGGTTATTTCACGGAATCAATCGGTTTTGAGTATAAGCCTGTGAACTACTTTTCTACGAGGTTCGGTACAGGGACAGCGAAACAAACCATTATAATTGATACTTCTGTATATAATCAGAAATATAATCCCGGCTATTTTGGTGTGGATAGAAGCAAAAACAAGAATTTTAGAAATGAGTTGGCTTTCCAGGTCACCACTACATTTGAAAAACAAATCTTCACTAATGTAGGCCTATACTGGAGGTATAACATGTTCATTCCGTATGACAGGCCATTGGACCATGTAGATCATAGCCTTGATGCTCGTCTGACTTTTAAGATCAATAAATTCATGAATGCTAGTTTATCGGGAACGGCCTTATTTGATAAGGATGCCGATACAGAAATACAGGCCCGACAGAACCTTTCCATTGGATTTGGCTTTACCTTTCCGCGGTAAAAGTATCGAAATTGTATAACTTTTTTTACCTTCTGTTTACCCGCAAAATTAATAACTTTGGGGCTCACCATTTTACACACTAAGCATTAAAGAAAATGTTTGATAATTTACAAGACAAGCTAGACCGTGCATTTAAAGTTTTAAAAGGCCAAGGCAGTATTACGGAGATCAATGTGGCAGAAACCATGAAGGAGATTCGTAAAGCATTGCTTGATGCCGATGTGAATTACAAAACAGCCAAGACCTTTACTGATGATGTGAAAGAGAAAGCATTAGGGCAAAATGTACTGACTGCAGTTTCTCCCGGTCAGTTGCTAACTAAGGTAATGAATGACGAACTTACTGCTTTAATGGGTGGTGAGGTTACAGAACTCGATCTAAAAAATAATCCAACAATCATACTTATCGCGGGATTGAATGGTGCTGGTAAAACTACTTTTACTGGTAAACTAGCTAACTACCTGAAAGGAAAAGGTAAAAAACCTTTGTTAGTTGCAGGGGACGTTTATCGTCCGGCTGCAGTGGATCAACTTCAGATTTTGGGCCAACAGGTTGGTGTACCAGTTTACGCAAATATAGAGTCAAAGGATCCTGTTGCTATTGCCATGGAGGGTATTGCTGAAGGTAAAAAGCAAAATGCAAATGTAATTATTATAGATACTGCCGGTCGTTTAGCAATAGATGATCAAATGATGGATGAGATTGCTGCTGTTAAGGCGAGCACAAAGCCCCATGAGATTTTATTTGTAGTGGATGCGATGACTGGTCAGGATGCTGTAAACACCGCTAAGGTGTTTAATGACAGGCTTGACTTTACAGGCGTGGTTTTGACCAAGCTCGATGGTGATACCCGTGGTGGTGCTGCTCTTTCGATCAAATCTGTAGTAAATAAACCTATCAAGTTTATTGGTACCGGTGAGAAGATGGAAGCTTTGGATGTCTTCTATCCGGAGCGTATGGCTTCCCGTATTTTGGGTATGGGTGATGTGGTTTCCCTTGTTGAGCGTGCGCAGATGCAGTTTGATGAGAAGGAATCAGCAGAACTTCAGAAAAAGATCCGTAAGAATAAGTTCGACTTTAATGACTTCTACAACCAGATCCAACAGATCAAAAAAATGGGAAACATGAAGGATTTGATGGGCATGATTCCGGGTGTTGGGAAGATGATGAAAAATGTTGATATCGAAGATGATGCTTTTAAAAGTGTGGAAGCCGTAATTCAATCGATGACTAAATATGAGCGTGAAAACCCTGATAGTATTCAGCAGAGCAGAAGACTACGTATTGCTAAAGGATCTGGTACAAAGATCGAAGAGGTTACTAAACTGATCAAGCAATTTGAAGATATGCGTAAGGTGATGAAACAGTTCTCTAACCCTGCCGCAGCCGCAAAGATGATGAAAAACATGCCCAAGATGCCGCAGGGCAAGATGTAGTTGATCTCACTAAAAAATCTCCTTTTTTTCAACCATCTTATTTTTTAATCATAGAGTTTAGTTGACAGGTAATATCAACCTGGTCTATGCTCGTAAAAACTTATGGAAGTGCTGTATTCGGCGTTAATGCTTTAACTATTACTGTTGAAGTTAGCATTGGCACGGGCAACAAATACCATATTGTTGGATTGCCAGACAATACCATCAAGGAAAGCCTAAGGCGAATAGAAAGTGCGATCCAAAGTACAGGCTTAAAGATGCCGCGACAAAAGATTGTAATCAATCTGGCTCCGGCGGATATTCGTAAAGAGGGTTCATCATATGATCTGCCAATTGCGATAGCTATTTTGGCGGCATCAGGACAAATAGATAGTGACGAACTGGATAAGTATTTCATCATGGGCGAGCTCTCTCTTGATGGGGGTCTACAATCTATAAAAGGGGTTCTACCTATTGCGATACAGGCCAGAGTAGCATCCTTCAAAGGCTTTATATTACCGATTGACAATTCCCGTGAGGCAGCGATAGTCAGCGAGTTATTGGTGTACGGCATGAGAAATCTATCAGACGTAGTCTCCTTTTTTACTAAAAGCGTAGAGCATTTTCCTGTAGTAGTCAAAGCGAGGGACGAGTTTTATAAGAAGGTGAATTGCTACGATCATGATTTCTCCGATGTGAAGGGTCAGGAAAACATTAAACGCGCGCTGGAGATCGCCGCAGCGGGAGGCCACAACGTGATACTAATTGGTCCGCCAGGCTCTGGAAAGACCATGCTGGCGAAACGTTTACAAAGTATATTGCCCCCATTGAATTTGCAGGAAGCATTAGAAACCACGAAAATCCACTCGGTTGCAGGGAAGTTAAGCGCTGCGGATGCCTTGATGACAGAACGCCCTTATCGTAGTCCGCACCACACGATTTCTGACATGGCACTTGTGGGCGGTGGTTCCAATCCCCAACCCGGAGAAATCTCTTTGGCACACAATGGTGTATTATTTTTAGATGAGCTCCCGGAGTTCAAGAGAAGTGTATTAGAAGTAATGAGGCAACCTCTGGAGGAACGGAGCATTGTGATCTCGAGGTCAAAGATGAGCGTAGAATATCCGGCTAGCTTTATGCTGATTGCTTCAATGAACCCTTGTCCATGTGGGTTTTACAATCATCCCGAGAAGGAATGTACCTGTGCTCCAGGTGTGGTGCAGAAATATCTGGGTAAGATCTCGGGCCCTTTACTGGATCGTATAGACTTGCATGTAGAAGTGACTCCTGTGAATTTCAATGAGCTGATCTCTCTTTCGGCAGCAGAGAAAAGTGAAGTGATCCGCAGGAGGGTAATTAAAGCCCGCGATATTCAGGATTTAAGGTTCAAACAAAATACAACCTTGCATTACAATGCCCAAATGAATCCGAATATGGTAAGGCAAATTTGCACAATAGACGCGGCGGGACAGGCGCTCATTAAGAAAGCCATGGAACGTCTGGGACTTTCAGCGAGGGCGTATGACAGGATTTTAAAAGTATCACGCACAATTGCGGATCTGGCGGAGAGTGAAGTTATAGCGCTTGAACACTTGGCAGAGGCAATACATTATCGCAGTTTAGATAGGGACAGTTGGGCCGGTTAATCCTTGTCCTCTTCCAGCTCTTCCTCGTCGTCTTCTTCAGGTACGTAGGCAAGTATTTCTCTGCCGATGTTATTGATTTCATCATCAGTCTCAAAGATTGGTGTTCCCGTTTCTGCATCGAGCTTTATCCATTGGAGGTCAGTATCTTTTTGAATGGATAGGTACTCCTTTCCGTCCTTGAAAATTACATAAACATCGTTTCCCTCTGGGAAAACAGCATAATCTTTATCCCCTAATCTAATGTCAAATGGTTGTTGCATAACTTTAATTCTTTATTAATATGAGGTTTGTAGGTGAATAAATTTTAATTTGCATCATCCGACCGCTAAACCTTACAGATATGAAGAAAATTCTCCCGGTGGTGCTGCTAATCACAACAGCGTTTTCCTGTACAAACAAAGATAATAAAATGGAAACTTATAAATGGCCAGTCGCTACGCAACCAGTAGCAGAAATCAAACCAACAACACGGATTCTACATGGAGATACGGTGGCAGACAACTACTACTGGATGATCGATTACTTTAAAAAAGGGCCTGACAGTATAAAAGTTGTTGAATACCTAACCGCTGAGAACAAGTATCTGGACACCATGATGAATGGTTCGAAAGCATTCAGAGAGGACTTGTTTAAAGAATTAAAAGGGAGAGTGAAGGAGAAAGATGAATCTGTACCTGTGTTGGACAATGGCTATTATTACTACAAAAAAACCGAAGACGGGAAACAATACTATAAATATTGTCGCAAAAAAGGAGGTCTGGATGCCCCTGAAGAAGTGTTAATGGATGTGGATGAGATGGCAAAGAATCACCCTTACTATTCAGTTTCAGGCTTTAGCGTGAGCCCAGATAATAAAATGATGGCTTATGGTGTAGATGAGGTGTCTCGCAGACAGTATGTATTGCATGTTAAAAATCTGGAGACCGGAGAAATCTATAATGATGCTGTCGCCAATACAGAAGGCTATGCGGTCTGGGCTTCAGACAATAAAACGATATTCTATACTTCTAAAAATGCGGTGACATTGTTGAGTGAAAAGATTAAGAGGCACGTTTTAGGTGCAGCAGCATCGAGCGACGCTGTAGTCTACGAAGAAAAGGATAAGTCCAACTATATTGGTGTGGCAAAGGTGAAATCGGGGAAATATATCTTTGTCTATTCCTCAGCAACGATGTCGGATGAGATTCGTATGATTCCGGCAGATCAACCTCAAGCAACCTTCCAGGTTTTTACGCCAAGAGTAAAAGACATGAAATATGATGTTGTGGCTTTGGACGATAAGTTTCTTATTGTGACAAACTGGGACGCTCAAAACTTCAGAATGATGGAAACCCCGTTGGATAAACCTGGCAGAGAGAACTGGAAGGAGGTGATCCCAAACAGGAAAGATGTGCTTTTAAGTGGTGTGGACGAATATAAGGGCTTCATTGTTTTATCTGAACGTAAAAATGGATTGTCTCAGCTAAGGATCAAGAGTTTAAAAAGTGCCGATGAACATTACCTGGATTTTGCTGAGCCTACTTATACCGCAAGAAATAATGGTAATCCGGAATACAATTCTAAGATATTGAGGTATGTCTACACGTCTATGACGACACCCAACTCTGTGTACGATTACAACATGGAAACGAAGGAAAAGACCTTGATGAAGGAACAGGAAGTTTTGGGCGGTTATAATAAAGAAGATTACGTTACGGAGCGGGTATACGCTACAGCAAAAGATGGAACAAAGGTTCCTATTTCATTGGTCTACAAAAAGGGGCTTAAAAAGGACGGTTCTGCTCCCCTACTGTTATATGGATATGGTTCTTATGGGGCAACTATGGATGCTGGTTTTTCCAGTAACAATTTAAGTTTGTTAAATAGAGGATTTGTTTATGCGCTGGCACACATTCGCGGCGGACAAGAGATGGGCCGGTACTGGTATGAAGATGGAAAGTTGATGAAAAAGATGAACACCTTTACTGACTTCATTGATTGCGGGAACTTCCTGATTTCCGAGAAATTCACTTCGAAGGGACATTTGTATGCTCAAGGGGGAAGTGCCGGTGGATTATTAATGGGTGCTGTGATTAACCTTGCTCCAGATTTGTGGAACGGAATTATTGCGCAGGTTCCTTTTGTAGATGTGGTTAATACGATGCTTGACGAAAGCATTCCGCTGACTACAAACGAGTTCGACGAATGGGGTAATCCGAAAAACAAGGATGCTTACACCTACATGAAAAGCTATTCACCTTACGAAAACATTACGAAAAAGGCTTATCCGAATATGCTGGTGACAACAGGATTGCATGACAGTCAGGTACAATATTTTGAACCTGCCAAATGGGTAGCGAAGTTAAGAGCAACCAAAACTGATAAAAACATATTACTGCTTAAAACTGATATGGACTTCGGACACGGCGGTGCTTCTGGTAGGTTTGATTACCTGAAGGACATTGCCTTGAACTACGCTTTTTTATTCACGTTAGAGGGAATCTACAAATAGCTAGAAATCAAACTTAATCTTAAGACCTGTGCCCAAAAGGCGCAGGTTTTCTTTCGTAACGTCTTTCATTGGAACCTTAATAAAGGGCTCAACCCCGATCGACTTATCTTTAGAAATTTTCTGTTTGTATCCGAAGGAGAAATTATAGAATCCTATGAGTTTACTATTAGGGCTTAACGTTTCTTGCGCCTTCTCTGACACTTTCTCTGTCATCAGGAATAATTGTGGCTGCACATCCCCAGCAAGATTTACAGACGATCGTTGGACTACCGTACCTTGTAAATAAACATTGTTTTGTTGCTGATTGATTACCGCAAAAGCAGAAACGCCCACATTTGCGTAAAATCGATTGCTTAAGTTATAGCGAACCTCAACTGGGATGTCTATGCCACTCACTATAATATTTACTGATTGTAGGCTTTTAGTATCGCTCACCAGCGCATTTGATGATGGGCTATTTTGCACGTTATTTCCTGTAATTTGCCTGGAAGCACCCATCTCATTATACGACATCCCTGAACCTAAAGACAGTTTACTGTTAAGGTTATAAGCCAAGCTTATACCATAACCCATGTTTAGCTTATCAGTATTGCCGAAAGATGGTGAGACCACAACTCCAAGATCCCATTTGCTTCCTGAAAGTTGTTTCCCAGCTTTATCCTTTTCATTCCCTTTAAGATCGTTTTCATTAACAAGAAACTCGTCCAGCGTAATTGGCATTTTTGGGATTGCAACTGGTGGATCTGCTGTTGTTACTAAAATGGCGTGTTGCTGACTGATCAATTCATTGCCGGATTCGATTGGGTTGATCGCATTGCTTGAGTTATTAATTATTAACTCTTTAGAAACGATAGTCAAGTCCCGACCTGAAGCTATTGCAGAATCCAGATTGACATTAGTTCGTGCAGCTGTACGAACGGGTGCTGATTGACTATTGCTATCCGTTAAGCTTTTGCTTTTTGCAAAATCATGATTTGGCTTTGGAATTATAGGGGTATTATTAACGATGTCATTGTTTAAAGAAGTTACTTCAGTATTGTTTTCTAAGTAGAAAAACAGACCGAAACCAATTAGTAAGATCGCTGCCGCAGTGCATAGTCCGCCTATCCAGAAGATTAGGCCAGATGGCTTTTTATCTTTTTTATTGAAATTTTCCCATGATCCCGTTACATACTCCTCTTCATGACCAACAAGGCTACTCTTGATATGGGGGATCAGTTCCTCATTTGAGGATTGTTTCAAACGTTTAATTGGCATACGATTGAATTAATGATTTGGAATATAATGTTCTCAGCCTATTTTTTGCGCGTGTTAAATAAACCCTACTCGAACTGCAGGAAATATCAAGGATTTTTGATATTTCATCGTGAGAGAAGCCTTCAATTTCATACATATTAAAAATAATCTTTTGTGTATCAGGAAGTGCATCGAGCAATGCTAAAATATCTTGTACATGCAGTTTCGAGATAACATTAACTTCTGTAACTGGATGTTGGTGTTCATCAAGGTCATCAACATAAACCTTAGTTTTTTTAGTACGCAGGAAATCTATTGATGTTCTGGAAGAAATTTTTGCTATCCATCCTTTGAAGGCCTTTTGTAGTTCATCCGGTTTTTCAGGAAAAGTGAACGTTACTATGTTTTTAAAGATTTTAACAAAGCAATCGTTCACTAATTCTTCGGCATCGTTCCTGTCGCTGACATATCGCAGAATCACGCCCATAAGGTATCCATAGAACGATTTATAAATCATTTCTTTCGCCTTATTTTTATTTTGCTGACAGCCAGTGATGGCGTCTTCAAGCTTGAGCATTTGCGGTATTAGGAGTTTTTATTTATGCTGGAAAATAGCTACCCCTAGTTTTTTGCTGTCTGTAGCAGATTTTAATCCCTTTACCCAAATGGTATAAATACCTCCAGCATCGACTTTAACATCAGCAATGCTGGTTTCTAAGGCTCCTGTTTCTTTATTTTTTACGTTGAATGTGACTTTTTCCGCAGCATCTATTTCTGCAAAGGTACTGTACTCCTTAAATAATTTGTTAGTCACCAGGTCGGCCTCTTTACCGGTTATTGAAAGATTTAGCGCAGGTGCGTCTGGACTTAAGTTCACAAAACGAACTTTTGCTTTGCCATTTGCAGGTTTAGCCAAGTCATCTTCTAGAAACAAAAATTTGACTGTTTCCAATTGGTCTACGATAAATAGTGTGTAGCCGATGTAATCTTTTAGCGTAAGTTGCTCTGCCAATAAAGTAGTCTGGCTTCCTTTTTTTTTGACTGCTAATCTCCTGTTTCCAGGGAATAAGTTCAGGTAATCAACTTTTTTAGCATATGCAAGATCAGAAACAGCTCTTGTACTGTCCACGTAAACGTCAAGATTTTCTGTAGTCGGTGAAGCCTGAACGATGCTTAAGCCAGCTACTGGTTGTTGAGGTTGTATTTCTTGATCTTTCATGCAAGATCCTAAAAGTGTGGTGATGGCAAGTGCCGCAATAAGGGATTTAATTTTCATTTCATTTCTCTTTAGTAAACGATTTCTCTATTCAATAAAACAATAGGTTAATGGCCATTAACACTTTTGATACCTTATACGAGAATACATAAAGAAACGCTACAAGCGGGCATTAAATTTTTACAGTTGACAGGAAGATATGGTCTCCACATTCAAGAATTGACTAAAAGAAGCTATTAAAACAATTACTTTATTCAAGTCTTTTTTTATTCTTGAAGAGAAATTACTTATCTTATTTACTCTAGTTTCACTTAACACAACTGCATTTGATATTGAATATATATCAAAATAATCACACAATTCAGCTGTTATAATTCGATTGCTTTCGTTGAGACTTGGGGACTCTACTGTCACAATAAAATCGTAACCGTCAGCAGCTACCTGTTGACAATTTATTATTTGGATTGATTCCTTAGATTTATCCATAAAAAGTTTAAGATTGTTTCCCGCATTGCTGATAAGTTTAATATGGTAATACATTAGCACAACTTTGTTGAACTTCGCACTATCCAGGGTTGCGTGGTAACCCATAATAAATCCAAGATCTTCTAATCTTTTTACGTGACTTCTGGCAGCTTCTTCGGATAGAAATATTTCTTTACCCAAAACTTTCATTGTCATTTTTGCATTGCCCAATAAGAGCTTACAAATAGCAATATCTGTTGGGTCTAAAATGTTAGTCATGGAGAGCGTTATAAATGGTTATCGTTGTTTTTGCAATGTAGTCCGTTTAAAGTTAACATTACGTATTTATTAATTTTATAAAATTTCAAACAACAAAAAAGAGAGAGGTGTAGCTCCTCTCTCTTTGATTATATGCTAAATTGTAACTGGATCGCGTTTATATCAACTCAACACTTCTGCTGACAAATGCGGTTAGTTCAGCACCCGTAAGCATCCCTTGAGCCAATAATGCTAAGTCAATAGCTTGTTTAGCTAGTAGACCTTTCGTCTCATCGCTATCCGAAGCAAGGATCTTACTAATAAGTTTATGGTTACCATTGATCGCTACTTTATAACTATCTGGCATACTTCCGTAGAATCCCATTCCGCCACCCATCGCAGCCATGTCTTTCATTCTCCTCATGAACTCGTCCATGGTCACAGTCACCGGGAGCTCTTCTGGGTTTAACCCAACTATTTCCACTGTGTATCCAGGTTTTGTAATAGCTTTCTCAAATACTTCTTTCACTGATTTAGCCTGGTCCTCTGTCAATACGGACTCTACATGATCGTCTTTATCAATCAGCTTACTTGCAACACTAGAATCTACACGCTTAAGCGATGTCTTTTCCAGTTTCTGCTCTAAGTGTTGGACGAAGTGATTATCGATTGGCGAATTCATTAATAAGACATCATATCCTATTTTATTGGCAGACTGAATGAAGCTATCCTGCTTAGCCGGGTCATTTGAATAGATATAAACTACTTGTCCGTTTTTATCCGTTTGAAAGTCCTTCACTTTGTCATGGTACTCATTTAAAGTGAAGAGTTCTTCCTTCGTATTAGTTAGCAATGCGAAATCTTTCGCTTTATCATTGAACTTGTCTTCACTAACCATTCCGTATTTTACGAAAAGACCAATGTCGCTCCATTTTTCTTCGAAGCCCTTACGGTCTTTACTGAATAGTTCCTGCAATTTATCAGCTACTTTTTTGGTGATGTAACTGTTTATTTTTTTTACATTGCTATCTGCCTGTAGGAAACTTCTTGAGACATTTAAAGGAATATCCGGTGAATCAATCACACCGTGTAGCAGCATTAGGAATTCAGGAACAATATCTTTTACTTCATCTGTGATGAATACCTGACGTGAGAATAACTTGATTTTGTTGCGTTGCATATCGAAGTCATTCTTCACTTTAGGGAAATACAAGACACCTGTAAGATTGAATGGATAATCAACGTTAAGATGGATCCAGAACAAAGGATCTTCTGAGAAAGGATAAAGTTGCTTGTAGAAAGAAAGGTAATCTTCATCTGACAATTCTGCAGGTGCTTTTGTCCAGATAGGGTTTGTCGTATTGATGATATTGTCAACTTCGACGCTTTTAGTTTTAGGTTTTCCTTCTTCATCGTCGCCATCTGCCTCCTGCTCTGTTTTTGTACCGAACTTAATGGGAACTGGTAAGAACTTGCCATATTTATCAAGAATTCCTTCTAATTTATTTTTATCAAGGAACTCGTCTGAATCAGCGTTTACATGCAGAATGATCTGTGTACCACGGATGGTTCTGTTACCTGCTGAAATCTCAAATTCAGTACTTCCGTCACATACCCAACGGGCAGCTTCTGCACCTTCCTGGTAAGATAACGTTTGGATTTCGACTAAGTCTGCAACCATAAATGCGGAGTAAAAGCCAAGACCAAACTTACCAATGATCTCATTGGCGTCTTTTGCATCCTTAAATTTCTCAACAAATTCACTAGCTCCGGAGAATGCAACCTGATTGATATATTTTTTTATTTCTTCAGCAGTCATCCCTAAACCATTGTCGGTGATAGTGATTGTTTTGGCTTCTTTATCAAGTGAAACCTCCACTAGTGGATTTCCCAGCTCGCCATTATACTGGCCAAGCGCAGCTAGCCTTTTAATTTTTTGTACCGCGTCTACGGCATTTGAAACAAGCTCTCTTAAAAAGATCTCATTATCTGAATACAGGAATTTCTTAATGATTGGAAAAATATTCTCTGTATGGATGGATATACTTCCTTTTTCTTCTATGCTCATATTATTAACTGATTTTTAAGTACATAATCAGCTTAGCAATGGTTATTCCAAACCAATGATATTGTCAAATTGACAGGATTAAACATCAGGTACGTTGATGAATACGGCGCTGAAATAAAACATTTCTGCGTACATTTGTGTGCCGATGGAATACAATGTTCATACTTTACCAAATGGGATTCGACTGCTACACGTCCCTTCTGCCTCAACAATTTCTCATTCATGCATTATTATAAACAGTGGATCAAGGGATGAAAAAGAAGATCAATCAGGGCTAGCACATTTTATTGAACACCTCATATTTAAACAGACCTCCAAAAGAAATACTAGTCAAATTCTTAATCGTCTGGAAAGTGTTGGTGCAGATCTGAATGCTTATACTACTAAAGAGTATACCTGCATTCATGCTAGCTTTTTAAATCCATATATGGATAGGACGTTGGAACTATTCAATGATATTGTTTTTCACTCTACTTTCCCCGAGGAAGAAATTGAGAAGGAGAAAGGCGTAGTTTTAGATGAGATTGCCTCTTATCAAGATCAACCCGAAGAAGCTATTTATGATGATTTTGAGGATCTTATTTTTGCAAATCATCCGATGGGCAGAAATATTCTTGGGTCTGCAGAATCGGTTACCGCTTTACAAAGAGCGGATATTTTAAAGTTTATTGCAGAGAACTATCATACGGATAAAATCGTTGTTGCCGTGATTGGAAATTATTCATTTTCGAAAATTATAAGAGTCGGCAGCAAGCATTATGCTGATATTCCGGAAAATCTGTATATAAAACGACGCCTGACTCCTGCTAAGCCAGCGATTTTTAAGCATTCGCAAGTAAAACCTATTGCGCAAGCACACACCGTTCTAGGTTGTCATGCATATTCTCTTCACGAAAGTTACAAGACGGGGCTACTACTGCTTAATAACCATTTTGGTGGCACCGGCATGAGCTCAGTTTTGAACCTTCAGATAAGAGAAAAATATGGAATTGCTTATACCATTGAATCCGGGTATAGTCCCCTGACAGATACGGGAATCTTTACACTGTATTTCGGAACAGACATCGAGAAAGTAGATAAGGCGCTGAGTCTGATTAATAAAGAATTCAAGAGGCTTAGAGATAAACCATTGACCGAGACGCAGCTTCAGAAGGCAAAAAACAAGTTTATTGGTCAAATTGCCTTGGGAGAAGAAAATAGGATTGGCCTAATTATTTCCATGGCGAAGAGCCTGTTGGAATACGATCGCATCGATGATTTGGAGACGGTGTTTAAAAAAATCCAGTCGGTTTCCACTGCCGATGCAGCCACCATTAGTTCGGAAATTCTTGACGAGCGCAATTTGAGCTCCTTAACTTTTTATCCTTTTGTGTAATATTTATACCTTTGTACTATGAAGTTACCCATTGTAGCATATGGAGATCCAGTACTAAAAAAAGTATGCGGTCCAATAGACGAAGCTTACCCAGATTTACAGCAGTTGATCATCAACATGTTTGATACGATGAACAACGCTAGCGGAGTGGGTTTAGCTGCACCTCAAGTTGGACTGCCTATCCGTCTTTTCATTGTTGATACTGGAAGTGACGATAAGGCTCGCTACAAGAAAGTTTTCATCAATGCTGAAATTCTCGAAGAAACAGGAGAACTGTGGGCTTTCAATGAAGGTTGTTTAAGCATTCCTGATGTGAGAGAAGATGTGATGCGCAAGCCAAATGTAACGATCAGATATTACGACGAGAAATGGGAACTGCAGGAGGAAACCGTTTCGGGTATGCCAGCACGCGTGATACAGCATGAATACGATCACATACAAGGAACGCTATTTACCGACAAGTTAGGCTTATTACGTAAACGAATGCTTCAAAGCAAATTGGACAACATTTCTAAGGGGAACATTAGTACTGATTATAAGATGCGGTTTCCTAACCAACGCAAGAAACGTTAGTTAGAAGAGCTTCTACTCTTATCGCCTTTACTAATAGATTCCAATAATTTACCCCATGCAAAAGGGTTAAGCAGCGGATTGGTTTGCACCATATTTTTATTCAGGGAATTCCAATGATTGAGTCTAAAATTGGTACTCTGAACCTCACCTCCGTCTCGGGGCAGCGTCATCATCAACGCAGAAATGCTTTCTCTGGACAGATTTTTAATGGCAATCAGGTAATCGTCATCAGCGATCTTCATCGTCATAAAGTCTCTGGTGAAGTCTTCTACGGTTGCCCATGGATATACCCTCACCGTTGGAAGGTTCACAATCTCAGATTTAAGCTTTACTAATGCAGTATATTTAGTGTCTGTAATATCAGCTGGGATTGGAAGCAACAAGTCCCGATAACCTACTGCTGTATATAGAATGGTATCCCCAGGATGTGCTATAAATGAGAAGAAGCCTTTATAATTCGCAGCATATCTCTGGTCTTTATTACTAAGGTTGGTAACGGTTACGTAAGGAACTACAGAATTACTATCAACATCGGTAATTATACCGGAAAATTGAATAAGTTTCTTTTCAGGAGTGATTCGCTGTGCGAAGACAGAAGAAAAGAAAAGAAGCAATATGATGGTTAATGGGTACTTCATATACAAACTTACCTGTATTAAACAGCACTACTAGTTAAATTGTGTTAAATTGCCTTAAACAGGTTCCGCCAGGTTGATGGCCACAACAGAAGTAATTTGTGGGACCGATTTCATTATGGCCTGCTCAATACCTGCTTTCATGGTCATAAAACTCATTTTGCAGGAACCGCAATTACCCAATAATTTCAATTTAACTACATTATCCTCCGTGATTTCCTCTATAGCAACATCGCCACCATCTGCAATTAGATATGGACGTATGCTTTCGAGTGCCTGCTCTACTTGTTCTGTTAAATTCATTGGTTAAATTTTGAAGTATAAAAATAGTAAATTTTTATGAATTAGGAGATTGCGTTATTAATTGCTATTTGCTGAGCAACCCTTCCTGCTATTTGTGAAAAGGTTTTGCTTATGATATTTGAAGTATCTAGCGCTATTGGAGAGCCGCTGTCTCCCGCGTCGGCTATGCCTTGAACGATGGGGATCTCTCCCAAAAAGGGAACATCAAAAGATGTTGCCAGCCGTTTGCCTCCGTCTTTACCAAACAAATAGTACTTGTTTTCCGGCAGTTCTTCCGGTGTAAAATAAGCCATATTTTCTATCACCCCCAAGACAGGGATATTTATGCCTGGCATCTTAAACATGGCTAAACCTTTTCTCGTATCGGCTAGTGCTACTTGTTGGGGTGTGGTAACTATTACTGCCCCTGCAATTGGGAAACTTTGCGTAATGGTAATGTGTATGTCACCAGTACCCGGAGGAAGGTCCACTATTAGGTAATCGAGCTCTCCCCAATCTGCATCATTAAATAATTGCTTTACGGCATTCGATGCCATTGGTCCGCGCCATGGTACGGGTTGATCAGGATCGGCAAAAAAACCTAGAGATAATAATTTGATACCGTATTTTTCAATTGGAAGAATTAATGTTTTTCCATCTTTAGTTTCTCTCGCCGAAGGCTTTGCTCCCACCAGATCAAACATTGTTGGAACTGAGGGGCCATAAATATCGGCATCGATTAAGCCGACCTTCGCCCCCTCTGCAGCTAAAGTAACCGCTAAATTACTGGCAACAGTTGATTTACCAACTCCACCCTTTCCAGATGAGATCAGTATAATATTCCTAATATCCTTCAGTTGGGTGGTATCCATTGGCTTAGTAACTCGAGAGGTCACATTGATTTGCACCTCAGCGTCCTTGCTTACAAAATGCTTAACCGCATTGTTGCAGGCGTTCTTTAACATGTCTTTCATGGGACACGCGGGTGTGGTGAGCTCTAGCGTAAAACTCACGCCATTACCTTCGATCTTCAGGTCCTTAATCATATTTAAGGTCACGAGATCCTTTTTGAGATCAGGGTCTTCCACATTTCTAAGGGCTGACAGCACTTGTTCGGGACTAATTATCATTGCAGCAAATTTAGTTAAATTACGGGCGATATAACTTTTATATGCCCCATTTTATTGTAATTTTAACGCGAATTAAACTTTTAGTTTGTATTAAACGTTTAGCATTAAACACCTAATTAACAGCATGCAGCTTCCAAAAATTAACATCTCTAAAAAGCGATTGAGGATCGGTGCCTTGGTTTTAGGGACTCTAACAATACTCCTCATTATCATTGGCAGTGTTGCCTACAGCAAGCGGGAAGCCTTACTGCAAAAGATGATCGCTAAAGCGATTTTAAAAGCGAATAAGGATTACGACCTTGATGTTAAAATTGGTAAGACTGGATTCAATGGCCTAAGCACGGTACATATGACCAATATTTCAGTGGTTCCGAAAGAGCGAGATACGTTAACTATTATAAGTGACATGACCATTGGGGTCAAATTGTGGCCGTTGATTTTTGGAGACGTTAAGCTTTCGGAGATGAATCTCAAAGATGGAAAGATAAACCTGGTTTTTAAAGACTCGTTAAGTAACGTTGACTTCATCTTAAAACGAAAAAAGAAGGATAGTACAGAAAAAAAATCTAAACTAGCCCTTTCAGACATTGCAAATAATTTACTCAATCAAATCCTGTACAAAGTTCCTGACAACATGGAGATTAAAAATCTTCTGCTGACTGTGAACGATAATGACACCGCGAAACTCTCGTTTATGACTAGCACTGCTACCATCGTTAGCGGTGTGTTACAGTCAACAATTCTCGTTAATAAGACAGAAGCAACATGGCATGTAAATGGGGAGGTTAAAGCGGGAAGCAAGAATTTCGACGTAATGATATTTGCGGATAATAAGAAAGTTGAATTACCATATCTGAACAATAAATTACACGCTAAAATAAGTTTTGACACCATCAGAACCATTCTCAAAGGGGCTGATTACAAGGGTGACGATTATAGAATAGAGGGCTCATGGTCAGTTCGTAATTTGCTAATCAATCATGCCAAAATTGCGGCTAACGACATTGTTGTTCCCCAGGCTCGTATCGACGCAGACTTGCTTGTAGGATCAAACTATGTAGCGCTGGATAGCACCTCAACTGTATATTTGAAAAAAGCGAAGATACATCCCTATCTCAAATACACTTTAAACCCTAACAAGATTTATGAGGTTAAGCTAAAAGCACCCGAACAGGATGCTCAAGAAATTTTAAATGCCTTTCCTCAGGGATTGTTTGAATCGTTGGAAGGTTTAAAAGTGAGTGGAAAAATAAAGTATGCCCTGAATTTCTATCTGGATAGTTCTGAGCCGGACAGCGTGAAGTTTGATTCAGGTTTGACTTCAAGTAACTTCAAGATACTTAAATGGGGTAAGATTAACCTTCAAAAGATCAACGATCCCTTCGTGTATACACCTTATGAATATGGTAAACCCATGAGAGATATCATGATTGGCCCTTCAAATCCAAACTATACTCCACTTTCACAGGTATCCAGTAATTTCAAAAATGCCATCTTGACTTCGGAAGACCCTTCCTTTTTTTCTCACAAGGGATTTGTACAGGAATCTATCCGCAAATCTTTTGCCGTGAATTTTAAGGAAAAGAAATTTGTTAGAGGGGGAAGTACGATTTCGATGCAGCTGGTGAAAAATGTATTTTTAAGCAGGAAGAAAACCCTTGCCCGTAAAGCAGAGGAGATATTAATTGTTTGGTTGATTGAAAACAATCGGCTGGTAAGTAAAAATCGCATGTTGGAAGTGTATTTTAATATTATTGAAATGGGACAGAATGTGTATGGCATCGGCGAAGCAACACATCATTATTTTGGTAAATCTCCATCAGAATTGAATATTGGCGAAGGAATTTTTCTTGCGAATATTGTTCCGAGGCCCAAGATTGCCCTCTTCAAATTTAGAAGTGATGGTGGTTTAAAGGACTATATGTTTAACTACTTTCAATATATAGGGAATATCATGGCAAGACGAGGTTTAACGCCTTCAGATACTAGTGGCTATGGCTTTTATAATGTACGCCTACGGGACGGTTTGAGACAATATTTACTTCCAGACACAACTGTAATAGATACCAACGCATTTGACGATGACGATCCTTTACCAGTCATTGAAACGCAGGACGAATCAAAGACATTGTTCGATCGCTTGTTCGGTGGGAAAAAAGATACTGTGGCCAAGCCGGCCACAACAGTTGATACGCTTAAATCAAACAAACAACTTCGCCAGGAGAAAAGGGAGGAGCGACGCAGGGAAAAAGAGCTGGAAAAACAAAAGAACGAAAACGGTTAGCATGAATAGCATACAAATAGCTGATAAAGGATTTGAGATATTCCTTGAAAATGACAACATCTGCAAGCGAATCCGATTGATAGGAATCCAGTTAAATCTCGACTATGAAAATCGATGTCCGTATTTTTTAGGTGTTCTCAATGGAAGCTTTATATTCATGGCAGATCTGCTGAAAGAAGTAACAGTTTCTTGTGAGGTAGGTTTTATAAAAATTAGTAGCTACGAGGGGACAGAGAGTACTGGGAAAATTCAGCAGGCATTCGGACTTCCTGACAACCTTAATGAGCGCGATGTAATTGTAGTTGAGGACATTGTTGACACAGGTTTTACTCTGGGCTATATCATTTCGGAGATTAAGAAACAGGCTCCTTCGTCAATCAAAGTTTGCTCATTACTCCTAAAGCCTAAAGCACTTAAATCTCCGATTGATGAGCTGGAGTACGTTGGTTTTGAGATTGAAAATGACTTTGTTGTAGGTTACGGTTTGGATTATGACGGCCTTGGGCGAAACCTCAAAGATATATATAAGGCGAAATCTGTTTAGGGTAATCCCAGTTAATCCAATATTTTTTCTCAATTTTACAACATTCATATAACTCATTGAAATGACCATACATAAAGAAGGCTATACCACGATTGCCATTTCACTACTTTTTATTTTTATAGTCAATGCAATTATAGATTATAGGTTTGCTGATATCGTATGGTTGAGATGGTCAATCTATATATTTTCTGTTGCCCTATTCTTAATTGTCTTACAATTTTTTAGAAATCCTGGGCGGTCATTCATGTCGGGAAATGACCTCGTGATCTGCCCTGCGGACGGGAAAGTTGTCGTGATTGAGGAAACTGAAGAAAGAGAATATTTCAAAGACAAAAGATTACAAGTATCAATTTTCATGTCTCCTGTTAATGTTCACATTAACAGAAATCCAATTTCTGGCGTCGTTAAATTCTTTAAGTATCATCCTGGAAAGTATCTGGCTGCATGGAATCCTAAATCTTCCACAGAGAACGAAAGGACTACTGTAGTTGTAGAACACGAAAACGGAATTCCAATCTTATTTAGACAGATTGCAGGTGCATTGGCAAGAAGAATTGTCTGGTATGTAAAAGAGGGGGATGCTGTGGAGCAGACAAAGGAGTTTGGCTTCATTAAATTCGGCTCGCGTGTTGACATCTTTTTACCTTTAGGCACCAAAGTTAATCTTGAACTAAACCAAGTTGTAAAGGGTGGTATTACGGTTTTAGCGGAATTAGCTTAACAGTAAAGTCAGACGCATTTCTTTGGATAACATTATGATTTATAATACCCGATCACGCAATGGGCTTGCACGGGGCTTCTGTAGATAACAAGAGGAGTGAATAGTTGATGAGGAAGTTTTTGTAAAATATTCAGAAACAAAAAAACCTCCCCATTGAAATTGGGAAGGTTAATATGCTTATCGCTAAAAGACTAAACTCTTTTAGATTTGATACGTGCTGCTTTACCAGTAAGCTCACGTAGATAGAATAATTTTGATCTACGAACTTTACCGTGACTATTTACTTCTATTTTAGCGATGTTTGGAGAGTTAATCGGAAAAATACGTTCAACACCAACACTATTAGACATTTTACGAACAGTAAACGTCTCGTTTGCGCCCACACTATTGCGTTGCAATACTACACCTTGGTAAATTTGAATACGTTCCTTATTACCTTCGCGAATTTTATAGTGAACACTCACTGTATCTCCTGATTTGAATGCAGGAAACTCATTTTTTGCGATTACCTGCTCTTCAACAAATTTTACTAAATCCATGATTTTAAGCTATTAAGCCGACTTTTTGTTGTTTAAAATCGGACTGCAATATTAAGAATTTTATTTTATAAATAAAAGCTAATTTTATTTTTTTCCACAATCTTTATCGTTTCCGGATCTTTAGTCTTCCAAAAGATCCGGCCGCCTTGACTGGGTGCGAATTAACGCTTGCTCATGTCTCCAATCATTAATTCTGGATTCATGTCCACTCAAGAGCACATCTGGAACTTTATGACCATTCCAGTCTGATGGTCTTGTGTAAACTGGCGCATCTAAAAGCTCCCCCTGAAAGCTATCGGATAGAGCGGAGGTCTCGTCATTAAGGACGCCGGGAATAAGCCTTGTTATCGCGTCTACAAGAACCGCTGCGGGAAGTTCTCCGCCGGACAACACATAATCTCCAATTGAAATCTCTCTTGTAACAAATAAATCCCTGATTCTTTGATCGATTCCTTTGTAGTGCCCGCACAAAATCATTAAATTACCTTTTCCAGAAAGTTCATTCGCGATGGTTTGATTTAATGTAACTCCATCGGGGCTCATAAAAATGACCTCATCATAGTACCGCTCGGATTTCAGGTTTTCAATGCATTTGGCAAAAGGTGCGATAGACATGACCATTCCGCTACCACCCCCGTAAGGATAATCATCTACGCTCTTTTGTTTATTGTCTGAATAATCCCTAAGATTATGAACAAAAATTTCTGCTATGCCCTTTTTTTGTGCCCTTTGCAATATCGAGTGAGCGAAAGGACTATCCAGCAGAGCTGGCAAAACAGATATGATATCAAAACGCATAGCTCAAGAATTTATGTATAACTCCAACAACCCTTCAGGTAGATCAACTAGAATAGTTTCTTCCTCTTCGTCAATCTCGATAATCATATCATCATTTAATGGAAAGAGTATCTCCTTATTCTGATACAAAACTGTCGCTACAAATTGCTGTGGATATTCATTTACTTCGATGATCTCCCCAAGTTCTCCATGAAATTCGTCTGAAACGATGAAACCTTTTAGGTCATTGTAATGAAAGTCATCCTCAGAACGATCCGGCATTTTAGTCAATGGCAAATAAATCTTTTTCTTTACTAGCGGCTGAGCCTTATCGATATGGTCAACATCATCAAAATAAAAATTACCAGTACTGTTGGTGTGGAGCTTATAGGAGGACACGAAAAATGGCACCATCTTATTACTGATCTCGGCAAATATTACGTCTAGCTTAAGCAGCCCAGGCTCATCGTACTCAAAGTACAATTGCACCTCTCCTTTTAGTCCTTTAGTTTTGGTAATATAACCGATATAAAACGCCTCTTCTAAATTCAATTTCTTCGACTGTTTAGTGGTATAAAAAAAATAGCGAAAAGTCATTCTGATGAAAGACCCTTCGCTATTATTCAGAATAATAAGAATTTTATGCCTTTTCTTCTTCTGTTCCTTCTGTAGTCTCTGAAACAGGAACTTCTTCGGTTGCCTCAGCTACGGGAGCTTCTTCTTCAACTTCAGGAGTTTCTTCTATAACCTCTTCTTCTACTGGTGCATTCTTAATTGCAAGAGCAGCAGCACGATCAGCATTTTTCTTAGCTTCAGCAGCTAAGGCAGCTTTTCTAACTTCATCTTTCGATTTAGTTAAATCGTCTTTTTTACCCTCAATTTTGCCATCTTTTGCACCTAACCATTCTGCAAATTTAGTATCTGCTTGCTCAGTAGTTAACGCACCTTTTTTAACACCACCTTCTAGATGTTTTTTGTATAAAACACCTTTGTACGAAAGGATAGCACGACAAGTATCCGTAGGCTCAGCACCTTTGTTTACCCAGTCTAAAGTTTTGTCGAAGTTTAATTCAATAGTAGCAGGATTGGTATTTGGATTATATGAGCCTAAACGCTCAATAAATTTACCATCTCTTGGCGAGCGGGAATCCGCTACCACAACGTGGAAAAAAGGCTTACCTTTTTTACCGAATCTTTGTAATCTGATTTTAGTTGCCATTCTTTTATAAAGTTATGTATTCAACATAGTTCCCGGAGCTTCATGCTTGCGGGGATGCAAAAGTAATTAAAATACTATCGATTAGCAAGATGCAATAATATTAAATTCATATAACATAAGTTTGGAGCCAATTAGAGATATTTGATGCAAACGAATATTATGAGAATTGCCATAGATATGGACGAAGTCCTAGCCGATCCCATCCACAAATTCATACAACTATTTAACAGGGACTATAATGTTCCAAGTGATCTTTTTCAGGAACCTGGAAAAGAATTTTTTCATCATATCCCTGAAGAGATTAACAGTAAATGGTTTGAATATATCAATCAAAAAGGCTTCTTTAGAGACTTACCACTAATTGAGGGCGCCGTCGAGGCAGTTAAAAAGCTACAGGAAAACAATGAAGTCTATATCGTGTCTGCAGCAATGGAATTCAGGAATTCCCTAGAAGACAAACTGGATTGGTTAGGAGAACACTTTCCCTTTATTGGCTGGAGGAACATCATATTTTGTGGTGATAAAATCGTAAACGTTGACGTCATGATTGATGACCGCGCAAAGAATTTCGTCGACTTTAGTGGCAGAAAACTATTGTTTACCTCACCGCACAACCTTTTGTTAAATGATTATGAGCGGGTAAATAATTGGGAGGAAGTTTTAGCCAAGTTATTATAAAGACAGGATTTCCACTAACTTCAACCATGCAGCACTAATTTCTTTTGCATCGATATGCTTGACAGCGTGATCAAATGGTGTAAATATAATTTCTTTATTTTTTAGTCCAACCATTTCTCCAGATTGTCCGTTAAGCAAGCCTTCAACCGCTGCAACACCCAAACGGCTGGCCAATACCCTATCCATACAACTTGGTTTTCCGCCACGCTGAATGTGTCCAAGAACGGAAACCCGGATATCGTAAGCTGGAAACTTCTTTTTTAGAACTTCTCCAACGTTGAAAGCCCCTCCAATTTCGTCGCCCTCGGCCACAATAATAATTTTTGAAGCCTTATCTTTTCGCCCACTTTCCAGACGAGTAACCAAACCGTCTACGCCCATATTAGCTTCTGGAATCATGATCGCCTCAGCGCCGACACCTATACCACTTCGCAAAGCAATTAGCCCAGAATCGCGACCCATTACCTCCACAATAAATAACCTGTCATGAGATTCTGCGGTATCCCTGATTTTATCAACAGCGTTAATTACGGTGTTTATAGCAGTATCATATCCTATTGTAAAGTCCGTGCCTTCAAGATCGTTATCTATCGTACCTGGTAAGCCAACTATTGGAAATTTGTATTCTGTCGAAAAGATGTCTGCACCTGTGAAGGTGCCATCACCCCCAATAACCACTAAAGCATCTATGTTTTTTTGTTTCAACTGTTCGTGTGCTTTTTCGCGACCTTCTTTGGTACGGAAAGCGTCACTTCTGGCGGTCTTTAATATAGTGCCTCCACGTTGAATGATGTTTGCTACAGATTTGCGATCCATTTCGATAAAATCACCATTAATCAACCCTTCGTATCCCCTCAACACCCCAGTAACTTCCAGATTATAATAGATTGCTGCACGGACAACCGCTCTGATCGCTGCGTTCATTCCTGGAGCATCACCTCCTGAAGTTAAAACACCAATATTTTTGATTTTGCTCATTACATTCGTTCTCTTAACTTAAATTGTCGTGTCATCAGACTAGCAAAGCTATTTTAAGTTGTGGCGGTGAAATTACTTATAATTTTTAATTGTTATCCAAAAATTCTATCTCTTTGAACCCATAGCTACATTGCTGACCTCCATGATCCACAAGTAATTTTCCTTCTTCAGACACTCCGACGATGTAGCCTTCGAAAATCTTATTGTCACTTTTAAAGTTACTAGCCTTGCCAAACTGATATAGATTTTCGAGATAGTCCTTAAGTTGATCTTTCGATTTTCCTGCCCTTAATTTCAAATACTGAACTTCGATGGAGTGACATATCTTCTCTAATAATTCTAATAAATCAACATCTGCATGTAAAATTCTTCCTATCGAAGAAGCTACCTTTACCAAGGATCTATTAAATTCGCGTTGGTTGACGTTAACTCCTATGCCAATAATACTGCTCCTCAAGTTGCCTGAGGAAATGGTGTTTTCGATCAAAACCCCGCCTATTTTGTAATTATGAAAGTAGATGTCATTCGGCCATTTAATCTTTATCCCTTCGCTCACATAGTGTTTCAATGCATTAACAAGTCCGACACTAACGGCGGTATTAAGCTGAAACTGGTGTACAATTGAGAGAAAAGAGGGACGTAAATAAATGCTAAATGTGAGATTCAAACCTGCCTGTGAAATCCAGGTGTTACCTTGTTGTCCTCGCCCGGCAAATTGGTCATCTGCCAAAATAACAGTTCCCTCTGCTAATGGCTCGGATTTTGACAGCATCAGCTTTAAATAGTTATTAGTGGAATCAACAGCTGATAATTGAATAAGATTTTGAGCGATAAATAATGTGGAAAAAGTCTTATTTTGCAAGTGTTGATTGTATATTTGTTTATCAAAATTAAAACAATTTAATGGTAAAAAAGAAAATAGGAAATCTTTCTACATACCTCTCAGAAATAGCCGTTCAAGGCATCCAAGAAAAAAAAGGAAATGACATTGTTCGATTAGATTTAAGAGAACTAACTAGTTCCGTTTCAGACTACTTCATCATATGCAGTGCAAATTCATCCACGCAAGTTAAGGCAATAGCCGATAGCGTAGAAGAAGAAATCTATAAGAATACACAAACTGACCCATGGTGCAAAGAAGGACACGAAACTGCGGATTGGATTATTCTGGATTATTTTGACATTGTTGTGCACATATTTAAAACCGAAAAACGCGAGTTTTACGGAATAGAAGATTTATGGGGAGATGCCCAAACAACTTCTTATAAAAGCGCTTAATCACTTACATTTTTTGATCTAACAATGAGAGAGAACCAAGATACAAAACCAAAACTGATAAAGAAGCTCCCAAATATTCCTAAGAAGCCTCAAAAAGGCCCAAAATTTAATATCTTTTGGGTTTACGCGGCCATCATTTTGGGAATTATTTTATTACAATTCCTGTTTAACACTGATGCTAGCAAGTCTGTCCCATATAGAACTTTCGAAACTGAGATGCTTCTTCCAGGTGATGTAGACAAACTGGTAGCATATAAACATGAGGACCTAGTTAAAGTCGATGTCTATATAAAAAAAGACAGATTAAAAGAGTCAAAATACAAACAGTATGAGAACAAAAATAGTATAGGGGGTGGCACTGGGCCAACGGTATCTTTTAACGTGGGCTCCATGGATGCCTTAGATACCCAGCTTAAAGAATCACAAAAAAGCACACCTCCTGAACGGCAGATTTTAGCTGAGAAGGACACCAGACAGAGCTCTTTTAACTCTTGGTTCTTTACAGTAATCATTCCTGTACTTTTATTTATAGGCTTTTGGATTTTTATTATGCGCCGCATGGGTGGAGGCGCAGGTGGTGGCGGTGGACAGATTTTCAATATCGGTAAATCGAAGGCTACTTTGTTTGATAAAGAAAGTCAGGTAAATGCGACATTTAACGATGTTGCAGGTCTTGAAGAAGCAAAACAAGAGGTTATGGAAATCGTCGATTTCCTTAAAAATCCAAAGAAATATACTGATCTGGGGGGTAAAATACCCAAAGGGGCATTACTTGTTGGTTCTCCTGGTACAGGCAAGACCTTATTGGCTAAAGCGGTCGCCGGTGAAGCTCAGGTTCCTTTTTTCTCGTTATCAGGATCTGATTTTGTGGAGATGTTTGTAGGTGTGGGCGCTTCACGTGTGCGTGACTTGTTTAAACAGGCTAAAGATAAATCTCCATGTATTATTTTCATTGACGAGATCGATGCAATCGGTCGTGCAAGAGGCAAGAATAGCATGATGGGCGGGAATGATGAGCGCGAAAACACACTAAATCAGCTACTAGTTGAGATGGATGGTTTCGGGACAAATACACATGTAATCATTCTTGCGGCAACCAACAGGGCTGATGTATTAGACAAAGCTTTATTGAGAGCCGGAAGATTTGATAGACAGATCTACGTTGACCTACCTGACGTTATCGAGCGTAAACAAATATTTGAAGTGCACATCAAGCCGCTTAAAACAGACGGAAACTTAGATACTGAATTCCTTGCCAAGCAGACTCCAGGATTCTCTGGAGCTGACATAGCTAATATGTGCAACGAAGCTGCACTGATTGCCGCCCGTAAAAACAAACAGGCTGTGGATAAACAGGATTTCTTAGACGCTGTTGACAGAATTGTTGGCGGTATGGAAAAGAAAAATAAGATCGTCACTCCAAAAGAAAAGCAAGCGATTGCAGTTCATGAGGCGGGTCATGCTACCGTAAGTTGGTTATTAGAGCACGCCGCCCCGTTAATCAAAGTTACTATTGTGCCAAGGGGTCAGAGTTTAGGTGCGGCATGGTACCTTCCTGAAGAACGCCTGATTGTACGTCCACATCAGATGCTTGATGAGATGTGCGCAACTATGGGAGGTAGGGCTGCAGAAAAGGTAATGTTCGACATGATTTCTACAGGCGCATTAAGTGATCTGGAAAAAGTTACAAAACAGGCAAGAGCTATGGTTACCATCTACGGCTTAAACGAAAAAGTTGGTAACGTTACCTATTATGATTCTTCTGGTCAGAATGAGTATAGCTTTGGTAAGCCATATTCTGAGGAGACAGCTATTACCATTGACAGTGAGATCTCCGCATTAATTGAAAGTCAGTACCAACGCGCAATTAAGCTGTTAACCGAGAATAAAGATAAACTTATCAAACTGGCAGATATCCTAATTGAAAAAGAAGTATTGTTCAAAGACGATCTGGAAGAGATATTCGGTAAGCGAGTTTTTGAGGGGCTAATCCCCGGAACAGAATTGGAAGATGGAATAACTGGGCAAATATCTCCAGAAGAGGCTTAATAATTATATAACTTTACTTCAGCGGCCAGTTCTAATCGAGCTGGCCGTAATTTATATAGTATGCAAGAGAACATCTCCCCAAAAGAGTTAATGTTAAAAAAGATTAGGAGGGCGCTACTTGAAAAGAGAGACAGCCCTTACCCTAATTTAGAGGACACTCCCCTATATCGAGAGAATACAGAATATCCTGAAGTTCTATTTGCCGAACAATTAACTGCAGTTTCTGGAAACTTTATTTATTGCGAGAATGGGATTGAGTTTATTGAGAACATCCTCGAGCTAGCAGAGCGTTTCAACTGGAGAAAGATCTATTGCTGGGAGCCCGAACTGCAGGAGCTTTTATCTACCTATGAGTTCCCTTTTTACAAAACAGATAAAGATTTCCATCTCGCAGAGGTGGGAATAACGATGTGCGAGGCATTGATTGCAAGAAATGGCTCAATAATGGTCTCCAATCAAAATGCCGCAGGTAGGCGGCTAAGTATATTCCCTCACCACCACATTGTAATAGCAAGAACCGGACAAATGGTGATGGACCTAAAGGATGCCTTCGCGCTGGTGAAAAATAAATATGGTAGTAATATTCCTTCGATGATTAGCACCATTACAGGCCCTAGTCGTACTGCCGACATTGAAAAAACATTGGTTCTCGGAGCTCATGGTCCTAAAGAACTATTTGTATTTCTGGTTGAAGATTTCTCTTAAATTTCCAATTCTAAATTTATTAGCTTAATTTTATACCGTATACCAAAACAGTCTGCGGTTCAAAATGAGCAATAAAACAAATCTATACTCGGTTATTACTGGAACGGGTAGCTTTATTCCCGAAAATATTATATCAGGCGATTCATTTCTTAACTCTGTCTTTTACGACAATGGAGCTTTGATTGATAAAGACATCACGGAGATTATCAAAAAATTTTCTGAGATCACTGAAATCAATGAACGTAGGTACGTAAACGATGATGTCGTGAACAGCGACATCGCGGCCATAGCGGCTCAAAATGCAATAATTGACGCGGGGATAGATAAAGAAGAGCTTGACCATATTATACTTTGTCACAATTTCGGAGACATTGAAAAGGGAACAAATCGAACTACGATGATTCCTGCGCTAGCCGCTAAAGTAAAGGCACTTTTAGGTATCCAAAATCCTGATTGTGTTGCTTATGATATTATTTTTGGCTGTCCGGGCTGGGTTCAAGGAATTATCCAGGCTAATTATTTGCTAAAAAGCGGAGATGCCAAAAAGGTAATGGTAATTGGTTCTGAAACGTTATCTAGAATCGTAGACCCACATGATAGAGATACTATGATCTTTTCTGATGGAGCCGCAGCAGTTATTTTCGAAGCTAAGGAATCTCTCGAGCCTGTTGGCATAATTGCGCATAAATCACAAACATTTGCCGCTACTTATGGCTCGCTATTGACTATGGGTAAGAGTTATAATCCAAATGAGTTATCCGGCAACTCCTATCTTAAAATGAATGGGCGCAAATTATATGAGTTCGCGGTGATTAATGTGCCGCAGGTCGTCAAGAAGGCGATTGACAAATCGGGGGTCGACATTAAGGATATTAAAACGGTATTCATTCACCAAGCTAATGGAAAGATGGATCATGCCATCATGAAACGCTTATTTAAGCTGTACGATCTTGAAACTGTTCCTGAAAATTTAGTCCCAATGACTATATCCTGGCTGGGAAACAGTTCAGTCGCCACTATTCCAACTTTGATTGACTTGGTCTTAAAAAACAAAGTAGAGGGTTACGAAATCGTAAAAGGAGACTATGCATTATTCGCCTCTGTGGGAGCAGGAATGCATATAAACGCCGTAGTCTATCGTTTTTAATTTCCCTCTATCCTTTTCAGTCCTGCTTTAGCCTGGGTCTCTATGCTACTTTCATAATCGTGATTTTTCATCTGAATAGCTAGATTGAAAAAGGAGTTTGCTTTTAACCAGCTTTTTTTACGCTCAAGAATTTTTCCAACTTGTAGCGCAGCATTTGCAGCGTAGTAATATCTTAAGCTTCTTCCTGAGTTAATCGCTCGCTGATATTTGACTATCGCTTCATCATCTTTTCCAACTTCACCCAAGATACGACCCAATCTATAGTAATATTCGGTACGGTCTCTACCAACTGCAAAATCAGCTTCATTTAAACCTGAGAACACATCAAGAGCTCTGGAAAAATATCCCCCGTCATACAACAATCTAGCCTTTAATAGCGTCTTTTGTGGCGCAGCGTCATTGGCCTCATTCAGGGCTTGCTTGTCCTTTTCCTGATAAGTATATCCGCTGGACTTTACTTTGCTCACAAAAGCCATATAAGCTGCGTTGTCGCCTTTTAATAGCGCAACCCAAGACAAGTGAAGGTTAGCGTCTTTTACATAGCTCACCCCCTTGTTTAACTGCAGAAACCTGGAGAAGTCGGTGGATGATGAATAATCCAGTTTGTTTAGCTTAGCCGCGCCAAGTAAATAATCCAAATAGGGAAAAGGTTGATATACTAGTCCCGTAGGACGGGTCATTAGTATATTTATCGCTTCATCATTATGTGAGGATTTGGCAGCCACCAATGCTCTAAGATATGCTTTCAGTAAACTAGCATCACTGATCTGCGCAGTATACTTCATTGTTTTAGCATAAGCTGCAGGACTGTGTGCAATATCGTTTAGAACAAAAGAATAGTAAAACACAACCTCTTCGAAAAAAGCCTCATATTTAGATTGAGGAAGTGTTTCGACAAGACGGTCAAGCATGGCGATCCCTTGAGAAAGATCCCCCTTAATACCAAAGGTAGCGAGTGTACTCTTCAACATTCCATCAGGTAAGTTCCCTAGAAATGCATTAATTAATCCTATTCCCTTCGTATTCAATATAAATGCAGGAAACATTTTTTGATTATCCAACAATTGCCCATGTGCTTTCTTGATTTCACGCGCTGCAGTGAAATATTCACCGTACCGTCCACGAATAAGCGCCCATTGTAGGTTGACTTCTGCCTGGGCATAGAGATAGTACGGAGAGGTCGAATCCTGATCCTCTAGCTGATCCAATCGGTCAGACTTTCTTTGCTTTAGTCTATCGAACTCAAGCTTACTATCAGTAGTTAGCAAATAAAAATAATCTACATAGTTCTCTAAAAGAGGGATGATGCCATTGTCGGGATTAAGCTTCTTTTCTGCTGCAATTAGCTGCCTGGCGGTATTGAGTTTTAAGGAGAAAATGGCATTATAAGCCTTTAAACAATTGGCATTGAAGTCAAATTTTGCAGAAACGCCCATCGGGACTATTAGCAATAAAAGCATCACTCTAAACGCTAAATAAAAAGGCCTTATAGTGTTCATTGATTTTCAATTTTAAATATCCCTAGGGAAATAATGGGCAAAAAAAAAGGCCGGAACATCCGACCTTTCTAAATAATATAAGAAACCTATACAGGTGCTACTTCTAATGTTAAAGCCTCGTCAACGAGTATTCTTCCACAATGTTCGCAAACGATAATCTTTTTTCGTTGACGAATATCCAGCTGGCGCTGAGGTGGAATTTGATTGAAGCAACCTGAACACGAATCACGGTCAATGGTTACAACAGCCAGACCATTATTCGCATTCCCTCTCAACTTAGTGTAGGCGGTTAAAAGTCTCTCTTCAATTTGAGTTTCTGCTTTTTCTGCTTTCTTAGACAATCCTTGCTCTTCCTTTTCAGTTTCAGCAGTGATTGTTTCAAGCTCGCCTTTCTTTATGTCAAGGTCTTTTTTCCTTGACTCCATATCCGCAACAGCCTTTTCGTAAACCTCTGTTTTAGTAGCGATATCAAACCCAAACTCTCTAATCTTTTTCTCAGAAACCTGGATATCCAAAGTCTGGATTTCCACTTCCTTAGTCAAAGCATCATATTCACGGTTGTTCTTTACGTCCTTTAGTTGTGTTTCGTATTTTTTGATCAAGTTTTGTGATTCCTTGATCATGTTTTTACGTGTTACAATGGCGTCTTCGGAATCATCCAATTCAGCTTTAAATTTTTGTATACGTGTATCCAACCCGGCAACCTCATCTTCAAGGTCAGCAACTTCCATTGGCAGCTCACCACGAATTTGGCGAATCTTATCAATTTTAGTGTGCAGGTTTTGTAATTCGTATAAAGCCTTTAGCTTCTGCTCTACAGTTTGTTCCATTAAATCAAGTAATTTACGGGGTTTGTATTGTGCTCCGTTAAACGGATTGCAAAGTTAGGAAATTTTTCTTGAATAATATCTATCAACAAATTAGATGTAAATTGTTCAGTTTCAAAGTGCCCAATATCTGCAATCACCAGTTTGTTGTCTGCATCAAAGAACTCGTGGTACTTGAAATCTGAAGTAACAAAAGCATCCGCTCCCGAAGCAATCGCCTGCTGCAATAAGAAGCTACCAGAGCCTCCACAAACAGCAACCTTTTTTATCTTTTTTGGCAATAGATTAGTGTGCCTAACAACCTTAGCGTCCATCCGGTCTTTAACAAAGTTCAAAAAGGCCAAGCCGTCTAACCCTTCTTCCAGCCAGCCCACCATTCCAGCACCAACGTTATCTAATGAATTCTCTAATGCATAAATATCATAGGCCACTTCCTCATAGGGGTGATTTTCTAACAATGCTAGCATAACCTTCCGCTGCTGCTGGGTAAGAAAAACAACTTCAATCCTAACTTCATCCTCCTGATGTAAAATATCCTGCGCTCCAACAAAGGGATTTGTGTCTTCTCCTGCCTTAAATGTTCCTGCACCATCTACAGAGAAACTACAATCGCTATAATTACCAATATTGCCTGCTCCCGCAGCAAACAAAGCTTCCCGCACCCTGGGGGCGAAATCCACCGGACAAAAAGTAACCAGTTTCTTCAATAAGCCGCCTTTTGGACTTAATATTTTCACGTTTGCTAATCCAAGCCGCTCACAGATTACACCATTCACACCATGCTTCACATGATCCAGGTTGGTATGTATCGCATAAAGCGCAATGTTATTTTTAATCGCTTTAAGCACTACACGCTCCACGTAAGTTTTACCAGTAATCTTTTTCAGACCCTTGAAAACAATAGGGTGATGCGTGATGATCAGATTACAGTTATTCTCAATCGCTTCGTCAACAATAGCCTCTGTACAATCTAACGCGACCAATGCGGCGACCAATTCCTGTTCCGGCTGACCAATCAGCAAACCAGAATTGTCATAGTCTTCCTGGTAATTTGGCGGAGCAAACTCTTCCAGAAACTTTATCAAAACCGATAATCTCATATCGTAAAGTTACAATATCGTTTTATATCTATTGAAGATTAGTCATTTTGACCATTTGCAAACTCTCAAAAACCATGCGTTGGTTGTATTCGAATGCCAGATTCTTATGATTAACCAGGTCAATTATAGTTCCGATAAAGCATAAGCCAATAGTAAAGAAGTATAAAATCCCCATTCCAATTTGATTAACCAAGAACCTTGGCAACCCAGGAACAAAGAACCCAAGAATGCAATATAAAACCATATCATCCGGATTTCTCCGTTTGCTGCCGTAGATCATTAAAAAACCCCTTAGCTGTTGTTCACTAAATCCTGTAGTTGCACTTTGCAAGTACGAATATTCCTGGGGCGAGATGCCCGGTAGCGACATAAATGGTGAATCAAACATATCCTTTTCTCCTATATTATTTTATAATATTTATAACTTCTTAATTGCATCCTTAATAATGTCCACACCCTGCAGAAAATGATAAGCAAAGCCGGAATACCAAACCAGTGGTGCGCTAAACTCGCCTCAATGTTGCCGTGTAAAAGCTGCGTAATCGCCCTTCCAATTCCACATCCTGGACACCATTCCATTCCCAAATTTGCCAACGGACAAAGTGTGAAGTGATGAACATGCCCATGGATTTCCGGTTCTGTGATAGCTAAACCTACTAACGCAGCTACCCAAAACAAGAACTCTACTGGTATGGAAGTGAACCATTTCATGTAATCCTTTTGTTTTTAGATATAATATTGCCTCGATTGTTACAACTAAAGCTGATCATAAATCTTACATTTGTCCTGTGAATATCCGCGACCTGATTAACAGATACAAGGCAGATGAGCGCATTGTAGCATTAGCAAAAGCCCTTAACATGGGCAAAGGAACAAAAGTCCAGCTAAAGGGGCTAGTTGGCTCTTCCGATGCGACCATTGCTGTCGCTTCTTACTTTTTACTCCACAAACCAATTCTTTTTATTCTTCCTGATCGGGAAGAAGCTTCCTACTTCCTTTCCGACTTGGAAAGTATAATAGATACTGAAGTACTGCTATTCCCTTCTTCTTTTAGAAAAGCTTTTGAGTTCACACAAGTTGACACAGCCAATGTCCTGGCTAGAGCTGAGGCATTGAATGAACTCAATCACCACTCAGAATTCGGGAAAATAGTAGTCTCGTATCCGGAAGCTTTAGCAGAAAAAGTAATCGATAGAAGTGTTCTAGAAAAAAACACGCTAGAAATTGCACTCAATGCTAAACTGGGCATCGACTTCATCAACGAATTTTTAATTGATTATGATTTCAATCGAACAGACTTCGTTTATGAACCAGGGCAATTCTCCATCAGGGGAGGTATAGTAGACATCTTCTCCTTTTCACATGACTTACCATACCGAATCGAATTCTTTGGCGACATTGTGGAAAGTATAAGAACATTTGAAATCGAAAGTCAGCTTTCAGTTGAGGATGTCAAAACACTCACTATTATACCAAATGTTCAATCTAAATACCTGACCGAGCATAACATAAGTTTGCTTGATTATATAGAAAAAGATACTCAGGTTTGGTTTAAAGATGTTGAATTTACATTAGACATCGTTAAAGCAGGTTACAAAAAAGCGACAGAGCTTTGGAAGGCTCTTCCTGCCAAAGAAAAGCAGGAAAACCAGGATTGGATAGATCCTAAATTCGCATTTACGGATGAGAAGATGATGGCAGACATCTTCCAGGACTTTGTTCTCGTTGAATTCGGAAAGCAGTTTTTCTATAAAACTGAACAGGTATTTCAGTTTGAAACAAAGCCACAGCCGTCGTTTAATAAAGATTTCAGTCTTTTAATACACAACCTAAAAGAGAATGAAAAGGCGGGTATTCATAATTTTATATTTAGTTCTTCCCCTAAACAAACGGAGCGTTTGTATGCTATTTTAGATGACATAGACAAAACTGCTAAATTTACCCCTATAAATATCCCTTTAAGAGAAGGTTTTCTCGATCCTCAGCAGCATGTCGCTTTCTACACAGACCACCAAATCTTTGATCGGTTTTATAAATACAAGCTTAAAAGAGGTTACCAGCGTAGTCAGGCAATTACTTTAAAAGAGCTTCGGGACCTCAAGCCAGGTGATTTCGTTACCCACATTGATCATGGTATCGGCAAGTATGCCGGCTTGGAAAAGGTAGAGGTAAATGGAAAAACGCAAGAGATGATCCGACTAGTTTATGCCGATAATGACCTGTTATACGTGAACATCAATTCCTTGAACCGAATAGCCAAGTATAGCGGCAAAGACGGAACGCCCCCGAAGATGAACAAACTGGGAACAGAGGCCTGGGATAAACTAAAAAAGACAACAAAAAAAAAAGTTAAAGACATTGCCAGGGACTTAATAAAGCTTTACGCCCTAAGAAAAGCCCAGGTTGGTACCGCATTCGACCCCGACGGATACCTCGAAACAGAACTGGAGGCCTCATTTATATATGAAGACACCCCAGACCAGGAAAAGGCAACTGCTGATGTAAAAAGAGACATGGAGGCGCCCCATCCCATGGATCGGTTAGTTTGTGGTGACGTTGGGTTTGGTAAGACGGAAATCGCAATCCGAGCCGCCTTTAAAGCGGTTGCCAATGGAAAACAAGCAGCTATACTCGTGCCAACAACAATCCTTGCGCTTCAACACTTTAAGACCTTTACCTCACGTCTCAAGGACTTTCCATGCAACGTGGATTATATTAACAGGTTCAAAACCAACAAGCAGATCAAGGAAACACTATCTAAAGTTGCAGACGGGAAGGTGGACATCATCATTGGAACCCATCGCTTACTAAGCAAAGACGTCAAATTCAAAGATCTGGGCATCATGATCATTGATGAAGAACAGAAGTTCGGTGTCACTTCCAAAGAGAAATTGAGGGCTTTAAGGATCAATGTCGACACCCTAACCCTTACTGCTACACCCATACCCCGTACGTTACATTTTTCATTAATGGGAGCGAGGGATCTATCAATCATGAGCACTCCACCGCCAAATAGGCAGGCTGTAAATACAGAATTGCATGTGTTCAATGATAAATTGATTCAGGAAGCAATTCAATTCGAACTAGACCGGGGTGGGCAGGTTTTCTTCATTCACAATAGAGTGAATGATCTGCCACAACTAGGCGGGCTTATACAGACTTTGGTTCCTAAAGCGAGAATCGGTATTGCCCATGGTCAGTTAGATGGTGATCAGCTTGAAGATGTCATGTTAAATTTTATTAACGGAGAGAAAGATGTTTTAGTAGCCACAACAATTATTGAGGCTGGCCTTGATATACCCAACGCAAATACAATCATTATCAACCACGCTCACATGTTCGGCTTGAGTGACCTTCACCAGATGCGTGGTAGGGTAGGTAGGTCAAACAAGAAAGCTTTCTGTTACCTTTTAAGTCCACCACTTTCAACCCTCACCTCCGAAGCAAGAAAAAGATTGAGTGCAATTGAAGAGTTTTCAGACCTTGGCAGTGGTTTCAATATCGCCATGCGTGATCTGGATATCCGTGGAAGCGGAAACCTTTTGGGTGCAGAACAAAGTGGTTTTATTGCCGAAATAGGATTTGAAATGTACCATAAAATCCTGGATGAAGCCATTCAGGAACTTAAATCAGATGAGTTCAAAGATCTTTTTAAAGATGAAAAGGAGCGGCCTTTCGTCACCTTTACCCAAGTAGATACGGATCTGGAGCTTTACATCCCTGATGATTATGTAACAAATATTACGGAGCGCTACAATTTGTATACTGAGCTTTCAAAAATAGAAGATGAAGCACAACTAAAAACATTTGAAAACGCGCTAAAAGATCGATTTGGCCCTGTTCCGAAGCCCGTTAAAACGATGTTACACGTCCTTAGACTTCAGTGGGTTGCTAAGCAGCTCGGCTTTGAAAAGCTAAGCTATAAAAAAGGAACGCTAAGGGGATACTTTATTGCAAACAAGCAATCGCCATTTTTTGACTCTACTATGTTTAATAAAATACTCCATTTTGCGCAAATTCATCCCCGTCTATGCAATTTGAAAGAGGTTAAAGATAGCTTGAGAATTGCTTTTGATGGATTAAATACTGTAGATGAAGCAGTGGAAATGTTAGAATTAGTCGTAAGATAAAACTCATGAATCCACAAATATTGAAAGACCTGGTTACTATGCAAATGCCCTTTGGAAAATATAAGGGTCGTATCATGTGTGATCTTCCTGAGAGCTATCTAGTCTGGTTTCATCAGCAAGGGTTTCCACCTGGCAAACTTGGTGAGATGATTGCCACTCTTTACGAAATTAAACTAAATGGGCTGGAATATTTACTTAAGCCTTTGAGAAAATAGGTTACGGGGCCTTATCAAGTGTATAACAAATAAAGCTGACTGCAGATAACTAAGCTTAACTTTAAAGATATTAGCTAGTCATTTTCAGTTGCCAGATTATGGAATAAGTCGTTATATGGTCTTATATTATAGGGAGGTAACAGGGACATAGCAGGGACGTAACAGGGAGGTAACAGGGACGTTGCCCCTGCCATCTCCTTTTTAACTCCCTTTTAATTTCCTGTTAAGTATTAATTACCTAAAATCAGTCTATAATCCCAACCCGAACTAAGTAATAGCCAAGGTAGCGCGGTCCTGTTCGGGCTTGATATGAGCCATTACCGGTAAAGTTAACACGGGTAACTATGTTAGGTTTATTAATTTAATATCAGATAGATGTAGGCATACACTACAGGTGCGCCAAGCAATAAGCCGTCGAAGCGATCTAAGAAACCTCCGTGACCCGGTAAGATACTTCCTGAGTCTTTGGCATTCAGACTGCGTTTTAACATTGACTCCACAAGATCTCCTGTGGTACCGAAACAAACTATTAAAACAGCCATACCAGCCCAGTAGTAAGGGTTCATGTCTTTAAAGAACATAGAAAGCAGGTAAGAAACTACTATGCTGGTAAACATTCCGCCAAAAAAACCTTCCCAGGATTTCTTTGGGGAATGGCGTTCAAATAGTCTTGTTTTACCAAATTTACTTCCAAACAAGTAGGCTCCGGTATCACTGGCCCAAAGCATCAGTAAAAAAGAAAGCGGAATATGATAATTGTATTCCGAATTGACCATAAAGCCAAGGGAATAAAACAAACAGAAAGGCAAGGTAACGTAGATAAACCCAACAAAGGTATAGGAAATGTTTGCGAAGGGGATTTTATCCTTTTTATAAAGCTCGCTGATAAATATTGAAAAGATTAGAGGAATCAATAACAGCAGGTATTTCGTTTCAAATTGCAGGTAATGATACCCTGCTGTCATCAAAAACATTAAAGTTGCCGCAAGTACAGCAATATTTCTATGAGGCCTGATACCTGCAGTTTTTATAAGTTTATAGAATTCAAGAAGTGTTGCCAGACTAAGCAGCAGGTAAAATGCGCTGAAGATATAGCTTCCTAAGAATATGGAGCCTAGCATGACAATGGTAAAAAAGAAAGCAGTTATTGCCCTTGTTTTCATTTAGCTTGTTTTTTAAATATTTGGAACGCAATAATGCTTAGCGCAAAACTAATTATATAGCCATACCAAGCAAAGTAAGTCACATTTTCTACATCAATCGGCAGGTTATGTTTTTGCATATAATACGCTTGGCAAACAGCAAAAGCATTATTTAGAAAATGGGCTAGAATGCTGTACCAAAGGCTTCCACTCCACAAGTATAAGTAGCCAAAACCGGCTCCAAGAAGAAGTCTTGGAATAAACCCATAGAATTGCATATGAATAGCGCTGAACACAAAGGCAGAGAACCAGATGGCGGCATGTGGGCTATTAAATAATCTCGTAAAGATTCGCTGAATAGCACCCCTAAACATTAGTTCTTCTGAAACGGCAGCAACAAATGCAATAAGAAATATATTAAGTAAAAATTCTTGTATAGAACTCATCTTTAGCAGCAGCATGGTAGTTTCCATAAGCGAATCCTCACTTCTCCTCATCCATTCTTCTACTCCCTTTAAAAAGTCAGGTAATTTCATCTGTTGATTAACGACCGTAACCCATTCCATCAGCGGAGTGCTCACAATTATGATCAAAAAAACCAGTGCTGTTAGTTTCAATCTGGGCAGCTTTAGCCCATAAAAAACATTTACTTTTTTACCTTCGGTAACCGCTAACAAAATAGGGGGTATCAAGAACAAGCCCACAGATTGTGCGAACAACAAAATTTGTAATGCTGGTCGGTACTTCAAATCGGGAGCAACAAGTATCGCTGGATTACTAATTAGTTCCATCCCGTACATAAAGAACAGCACTACAAAAGCCAAAATAAAGCACACGATCAGTCCCAGTATTGCGTACAATATGAGCATAAGTAACTGGAGATAAGGGCTATTTTCTTCCTTTTGGTTTTGAATGAAACTCATTATTTGTAAAGTTCGTACCTTTGTACAGTGAATTTTGGTTTGAAGATAGAAAAATGTCTGTAAAGATAGGGAATATTGATCTGGGTGACTTCCCATTATTGCTTGCTCCCATGGAGGATGTAAGTGACCCGCCTTTCCGATTCGTATGTAAACAAAGCGGAGTGGATATGATGTACACCGAGTTTATTTCTTCTGAGGGCTTAATTAGGGATGCTGCGAAAAGCCGCGCAAAGCTCGATATTTTTGAATATGAGCGTCCTATTGGAATTCAGATTTTTGGTAGTGAAATAGACCATATGCGGGAAGCTACCGAAATAGCTACTGCAGCAGGGCCAGATCTTATGGATATCAATTACGGATGTCCAGTTAAGCAAGTTGCTTGTAGGGGCGCAGGCTCTGCCCTGCTTCAGGATATTGACAAAATGGTTAAGATGACCGAGGCTGTAGTTAAAGCCACGCATTTGCCTGTTACGGTTAAGACCCGATTGGGCTGGGATGATACTACAAAAAACATAGAAGAAGTGGCGGAGCGGCTTCAGGATATTGGAATTCAGGCGCTTACTATTCATGGCAGAACGAGAGCTCAGCTGTACAAAGGTGAGGCAGATTGGACGCTAATTCGTCAAATAAAAAGAAACCCAAGAGTAAAGATCCCAATATTCGGCAATGGGGATGTCGATAGCATTAAGAAGGCGGCAGATTGGAGAATGGAGTTTGAAGTGGATGGAATTATGATAGGCCGTGCAGCAATTGGGTACCCATGGATATTCAGGGAAATCAAGCATTTTTTCAAGACTGGAGATATTTTACCAGGCCCAACAATTACAGAAAGAGTGTCTGTTTGTCGCACTCACTTTGAAAAATCAATTGCCTGGAAAGGTCCTCGTGTAGGAATTTTTGAGATGAGACGTCACTATGCCAACTACTTCAAAGGCATTCCCGATTTTAAAAATTATAGAATGCAATTAGTAAAAGAAGATAATATTGAAACAATTCATGCTATATTGGACGAAATAGCAGATAAATACTCAGAATTATGGTTACAGCTATAACCCAAGGAGTTAAAATTTCCGTCGAAACAAGTTATGAAGATGAACAATCTAATCCGGTTAATGACCACTTTATGTTTGCTTATCGCATAAGCATTGAAAACCTTTCCGATTATTCAATTCAATTGAAAAGAAGACAATGGTTTATATTCGACTCGTGTGGAGCTCAGAGAGAAGTAGAGGGGGAAGGAGTAGTTGGCGTTCAGCCTATAATACAGCCGGGAGAGGAATATTCCTATGTTTCTGGTTGCCACTTGACAACTGAGATAGGTAGCATGAGCGGAAATTATCTGATGAGCCGTATTGCAGATGAAACAGAATTCACCGTCGATATTCCCGAATTTGAATTGGTTGTTCCATATCGACTCAACTAATCGCGATTTCTACCGAAAAGAATGGAGACGTAGTAAATGAGATTGGTCATAGCCCCTAAAGCTGATATGACATAGGTCATAGCTGCCCACCAAAGGGCGTCTTTCGCTTGAGCATGCTCTTCCTCGGTATACAATACCACCCTATTATTTTTAAGCCAGATTAAGGCCCGTCTACTTGCATCAAATTCTACAGGCAAGGTGATAACGCTAAAAAGCGTAATGATAGCAAGTCCAGCTACACCAATGGTTAAGACAAATGGGTTAAAGGTGAAGGCAATCAAAAACACACCAACAATCAACACCCATTGTAATAAAGTTGAGCTGAGGCTCACAAGAGGAACCATGCTGGTTCGTAAATTTAACCAACTATATGACTTCGTTTGCTGTACAGCGTGTCCACACTCGTGAGCGGCCACTGCGGCGGCAGCTACACTACGGCCGTAGTAAACGTCTGTACTAAGATTAATTGTTTTATCTTCAGGATTGTAGTGATCAGAAAGCTGCCCTTCTGTATTCATCACCTTCACATCGAATATTCCGTAATCGTGCAACATCTTTTCTGCAACTTCTTTTCCTGAAAACCCCGAGTTCAACTGCATTTCTGCATATTTTGAAAATTTACTTCTAAATCGCCACTGCACGAACATGCTTAATATAAGAACCGGGATCAATAAAATAAAATAGATTCCCATTTTTGTAAGTGTAGGTTTTTCAACCTACTTAAAACAAAAACCATTCCTGATTTAAATCAGTTTAAAGCGTTAAATATCTTCCAATACATTTAAGAATTAATGTTAATGCAGAGAAAGGTATGTTTAACCTCTTGTAATGATATTTTATTTTCAATTAGCAAACTATCGGCTTGGTAAGTATTTATACATTCTGTACTCCCATCATTTTATTCTTAACTAAGTCCATTAAACGCTCAAAACTGTACTTAAAATGCTTCAAAATATCTTTAAAACTGCTCGAATTCATATTTATCTGCCTTTTAATATTATTTGCAATACAATATCTTATTAACGACTTTTGTTAAAAAAATTAGTAATGGAAGTAATAATTATAGTTGTATTGATCATTATTTTAGTATTTATTACAGCACTAAAATTCATTAACTCGCTTAAAGCGGATAAGCTGAAGCTTCAAGATGAGCTAAATGGTCTTCGCCTGAACTATATGAATGAGCGCGAAAAAGTAATTAAGGTTGAAGAAACCTTAATCGCACAACGTGATAAACATCTGCAACAGGAATCCTACATAAATGAATTGCAAGAGAGATTTAAATTAGAGTTCGAGAATATCGCTAATAAAGTTCTTGAGGATAAATCCGCACGGTTTACTGCGCAGAACAGAACAAATCTTGATTTGATTATTAATCCTTTAAAAGAAAATATAAAAGCATTTGAAGAAAAAGTAGAGCGTGTATACAAATCAGAATCTGATGAACGTAACGTATTGAAAGGAGTTATCACGCAATTGATGGACCAAAGTAAATTAATAAGCGAAGAGGCAGGCAATTTAACAAGGGCCCTTAAAGGCGACAGCAAAAAACAAGGTAATTGGGGAGAAGTTATTTTGGAACGTATTTTAGAGCGTTCAGGCTTGGTAAAAGACAGAGAATACCGCTTGCAAGCTAGTTTAAACCATCAAGAGGGTAACAAGTTACAGCCAGACGTAATTTTGGATCTCCCAGATGAAAAGCATGTAATCATAGATGCAAAAGTCTCGCTGCTGGCATATGACAGACTATTATCTGCGCAAACGGAGGAAGAACGCGAAATGTATGTAAAGCAACATGTCCTATCTGTCAAGACACACATTCAAGGTCTGTCAGGTAAAAACTATCATGAACTTTATGAGATCAATTCCCCAGACTTCGTATTGCTTTTTATGCCAATTGAGTCTTCTTTTGGAATAGCAGTTCAGCAGGATTCAGAACTCTTTAATTATGCCTGGGACAGAAAAGTTGTAATTGTAAGTCCTTCAACTTTACTGGCAACGCTAAGAACCATTGCAAGTATATGGAAGCAGGAACGACAAAATAGGAATGTACTGGAGATAGCACGTTTGAGTGGAAGTATGTACGATAAATTTGTAGGCTTCCTTAATGACATGGAAAGCATTGGAAAAAACATCAAACAGACGCAGGATGCTTATGATAAAGCAGTTAATAAACTGAGTACAGGGGCGGGCAACCTTTCCAGTACCTCAGAAAAGATAAGAAAACTAGGTGCTAAAAATACTAAACAAATAGACACTAGATTTCTCGATCTAAGCACTGATAATGAATAGTTTATCCTTTAAAAGCTGTCCATCCTTGAGCTGTAATTGTATGTACAACATTAGACTTTGAAATCATTTTACATCCCGAGTTCTTATCCGTAATATGACCAATCACACTAATATCTACATCATTTTTAAGCTTTGGATAGTCAGATTGTTTAATGGTAAAAAGCAATTCATAATCTTCCCCACCGCTTAACGCACAGATCGTTGGATCTAAGCCAAGTTCCCTGGCAGTTTCATAGGTTACAGGATCAATTGGAATTTTTTCTTCATAAAGGTTACATCCTTTATCTGACTGTTCACATATGTGCAAAATCTCAGAAGCTAAACCGTCAGACACATCTATCATTGACGTAGGTTTAATATCCATTTGCGCCAAGAGATCAACAATATCTCGTCTCCCCTCAGGCTTTAATTGTCTTTCTATAATGTAATCCTTACCTTCCAGATCTGGCTGTATATTTGGATTCTCCAAATAAACCAACTTTTCCCTTTCTAATATTTGAAGACCCAAATAAGCTCCGCCAAGGTCACCTGAAACGCATAGAAGATCACCTTCTTCAGCACCGTTTCTATAAGTAACGTCCTTTTTATCGGCGTATCCAATACTTGTTACACTAATAACCAAGCCCTGTTTACTGGCTGATGTATCACCACCAATTAAGTCAATATTGAATTTATTACATGCTAGTTCAATACCCTTGTATATTTCTTCTACTGCCTCTAAAGGAAACTTACTCGATAATCCTATGGAAACAGTTATTTGAGTAGCAATACCATTCATGGCGTAAATATCGCTTAAATTGACTTGTACGGCCTTATAACCTAAATGCATTAGTGGTACATAAGCAAGATCAAAGTGAATACCCTCCAGTAATAAATCAGTTGATATCAAAATTTCCTTTTCACCAAAATTAAGAACAGCAGCATCGTCACCTATTCCTTTTACGCTAGTTTCATGTCGAATTTTAAAGTTATCTGTCAGGTGCTTAATTAACCCAAACTCTCCTAATTCTGCTATATCCGTAAGTTCTTTATTTTCAAACATTATTTATCATTTTTATTAAAATAGTATTCAAAGCTTTACAGTCCAAACTGAGCAGAAATTTCTAACATTCTCTCTATGGGCTTTCTTGCTTTAATAATTATATGTGCCGGAACCGTAACCTCAGGTGATTCATTTTTTAAACACAGGTACAGTTTCTCAAGCGTATTTCTCTTCATGTAAGGACAGTCATTGCATGCGCAATTGTTGTTAGGTGGTGCAGGAATAAAAGTTTTTCTTGGATTTGCCTTTTCCATCTGATGAATAATTCCACTTTCCGTAGCCACGATGAACTCCTTAGCATCGCTATTCGTTGTATACTTTAATAAACCTGTGGTTGATCCAATATAGTCGGCCATCTGTAATACAGCTTCTTCACATTCTGGATGTGCAATAAACTTAGCAGAAGGGTGGCGTTCTTTTAGTTTAGTTATTTTTTCCCTAGAAAATATTTCATGGACCATACAAGCACCATTCCACAGCACTAAATCACGACCAGTTTTCTTTGAAACCCAAGCCCCTAAATTTTTATCAGGACCAAAAATTATCTTCTGATCCTTGGGTAAGCTTTCTACGATCTGAACGGCGTTTGTAGAGGTACAGACAATATCACTCATTGCCTTCAGTTCGGCGGTACAATTCACGTAAGTGATAACCAAATGATCCGGGTATTTCTCTTTAAATATTTTAAACAAATGTGGCGGGCAACTATCAGCTAAAGAACAGCCGGCTTTAATATCAGGTAAGAGAACTTTTTTACCTGGAGATAAGATCTTGGCTGTCTCGGCCATAAAATGCACACCAGCAAAAACTATAATATCTGCTTCAGTCTTTGCCGCTTCTTGAGAAAGTCCTAAGCTATCACCAATATAATCTGCAATATCTTGAATATCAGGATCTTGATAATAATGTGCTAAAATGATTGCATTTTTTTTCTTTTTTAACTTTTCAATCTCATCAAACAGGTCAAGAGTTGGATCTATTTTTTCATCTATAAATCCTCTCTTGTTTAATTCTTCTAAAGTATCCAGTTCCATCGATCTCATTTTTCTTTTCTTGGCTGTTGAGCTTTTGTAAAGGTAAGTGCTTTCAACAGATCAATAATTTATAATTATTTAATATAAATAGATTTCTATTGTTTATTAGTGTGTTGGTAATGTTTGTAATTACTTTTTTTTGATAGTAGATTATGACTTACTATTATTTTATTCACATTTTAAATGTTATTTAAAATGAAATTTTAGCTGATTTACAAGCTGATATTATTTTATATAAAAACTTATCAATAGATATTTGTTTGTTGTTAACAGGTATGTCAAACGTTAATAACATATACAAAGTTGCTTAAAAATAAGTTAAAATATTGTGCTCGATTATCATTTTAGAGTAGCTTTAAACATTGTAAACTAATTGCTCTATTTATTTAGACATTAAGTTAACACTTATTTAATAGTTGTTAACATTATGTTTTCACTTATAATAATTAATGAAAAAGGTTGATTTTTTGGTCATAGGATCAGGTATTGCTGGTTTAAGCTTTGCATTGAAGGCAGCACAGTTCGGTAAGGTTTTAATAGTTACAAAGTCGAATGAAGATGAATCCAACACTAAATATGCCCAGGGTGGAGTAGCTGTTGTTGTGGATAAGGGTGATTCCTTCGAAAAACATATTGAAGATACACTCATTGCGGGCGATGGATTGTGCGATGAAAAAATAGTTGAGATAGTTGTCACTGAGGGTCCTCAACGTATTCAAGAGATCATCGACTATGGTATAAACTTCGATAAGAATCAGAGAGGAGTGTATGATTTGGCGAAGGAAGGCGGACATTCTGAAAACCGTGTGCTTCATTATAAAGATGTGACAGGTTATGAAATTGAAAGTGTTCTCCTAAAACAAATTCATGAGAACGCTAACATAGAGATATTAACACATTACTTTTGTTTGGAGCTGATTACCCAACATCATCGAGGTATACATGTTAATAAGAGTACACAAGATATTAGCTGTTATGGTATATATGCCTTTAACACAGAACGTAACGATGTTGAAAAGATATTAGCGAATGTGACTATCCTTGCTTCCGGTGGCGCTGGACATATCTATTCGAGTACAACTAATCCTGTTATTGCTACAGGTGATGGAATGGCAATGGTTTATCGAGCTAAGGGGAAAGTTAGAAATATGGAATTTATACAATTCCATCCTACAGCTTTGTATCATCCTGGAGAGTATCCGGCTTTTCTTATTTCGGAAGCTGTAAGAGGTTTTGGAGGTGTATTAAGAAGAAAGAATGGCGAAGAATTTATGTATGAATATGATAAGAGAGGTTCATTGGCACCAAGGGATATTGTAGCTAGGGCGATTGATTCAGAAATGAAAAAGTCAGGAGAAGATTTCGTCTATTTAGACATCAGAAATCGTAAAAAGACGGATATCTTAAGTCATTTTCCTAATATATATGCCAAATGTTTATCCATTGGTATTGATATGACCAAGGATCTTATTCCTGTTACTCCTGCAGCACATTACATGTGCGGAGGTATTCTTGTTGACGATTTTGGACGATCGTCTATTAAGAATTTATATGCTTGCGGAGAGTGTTCTTCTACAGGACTCCATGGGGCGAATAGATTGGCTTCTAATTCACTCTTGGAGGCTCCGGTATTTGCACATCGCATCTACCTCGATGTGATAGATGCATTTAAGAAGAGCGTTATTCCCGATAACATTCCTGAATGGGATGCGCATGGTGTTACCCAGTCAAATGAAGATATTTTAGTTACGCATAACTTAAGGGAAACCCAAAAGTTGATGAGTGATTATGTAGGGATTGTTCGATCCGATTTTAGGTTGGAACGTGCAATGCGCCGTCTCTATCTTTTACATCAAGAGACTGAAGAATTCTACAAGGTTAATAAGGTATCTGTTAAGCTATGTGAGCTTAGAAATGTCATTCAAGTGGCCTTCATCGTTATCAAATCTGCAATGGCCAGAAAGGAGAGCAGGGGATTACATTATACTACTGACTATCCAAGTCATCAAGCTAATCTACAAGATACAGTTTTCTAAATATGGCAATCATTTTACCAGTGAAAGGAATTCTTCCTAAGTGGGGAACAAATTGTTTTATAGCCCCAAATGCAACGATTGTTGGGACTGTAGAGATGGGGGATAATTGTTCAGTATGGTTTAATGCGGTGATTCGCGGAGATGTAAATAGTATTACCATCGGTAACGATACTAATATTCAGGATGGTGCTGTAATCCATGCTACCTACCTTAAGGCTGCTACTGTTGTAGGTAATCGCGTGTCTATCGGCCACAATGCGATAGTTCATGGATGCATTGTTAGGAACCACATTCTTATTGGTATGGGTGCTATTGTTATGGACAATGCAGTTGTAGAGGATTATACGATTATAGCTGCTGGGTCAGTAGTATTAGAAAATACCCTTTGTGAAAGTGGGTTTATTTATGCCGGGATACCGGCAAAAAAAATGAAACCTATTACTGATGCGCAAAGGGCTTTATTGAATAAACTTCCAGACAATTATATAATGTATGCTGACTGGTTTAAGTAAACACTATTGTTCCTTAGGAATTTTTACATTAACATTTCGATCCCAATTGGCCTTTATAGACATCTCAACCGGCTCATTCCATATTCGTTCAGGCTGCAATCGTTTAAAAACATTTCCTGTATCCCAAATGCCATTTTTATTACTGTCATAAGTGATTCGTAAGAAGTACTTGCCCGATCTATAGTTTCTCAATGTAACCGTTGTATCCTGTGTTAAGATAATGTTATTGATAGAAACATTGTTTTCATTTAATACATCAAGTATATAGCTTCTATTCTTTTCAGGAACCATAATTTTTGCAATCAAAGTGCCGTAATCCTCTTTACTTCCAAGCGTGAAATTCTGTTTAAATTCTTTATTTCTGGTGGTAAAAATGCCAGTAAATGCTCCTGCGCCGTATTTAATGTCATAAGATCGTTTGGCCTTCCAAGGATACCGTAGATAATAAGACAGGAAGTCTGCGCTGTCTTTGTTAATGGTAAAATTTGTAACAGCGATGGAGTCCTCTAAAAGGGTTATTTTATTAGTATATACACTGTCTACCGGAAAGTTAAATGTAAGTCTTAAAGGTTTATTTGGGTTCAAGTTGGTGCCTTCAAGATTTCCTGTCGCGGTCAAGGTGCGGGTATATGTTTCTTTTTTACCCCTCGTAATTGTCGTCGTTTGTAATAACTTACCATCATCCCTTATGCTAATCTTAGTAGAATCGAAACTCAGGTCAGACAGCCATACTTGCAATGAATCATGATATTTACTAAACTTGAACTTTTTGCTAACGTCTAAATTTGAAGGTTCCAAAACAACTACTTCTGGGTTTTTAAGTTTTTGATTAAAAGCAAATGATAGTGATCCATCCTTTTCTAGCTTTCTACTCAGTAATCGGAACGTTAAGGCGTCTTCTTTGAAGAGCGCAATGTTTATGCTGTCAAGATTTTTTGTCAGATTGATGGAGTCTTTAATGAAGCCAATTTCGTCCGTCGGTTGCTGATATATTTTATCACCATTTGATTCCTTTAAAGCATATACCCTGTATGTATCTTTTCTTAGGTTATTTAGCGCATAATTACCATTACTATCTGTACGGGTATAGATAGCAGGCTTCCCTTTGCCCAATAGCGTGTCCCTATTTATAGGTAATATAAATGCAATAGCATCTAGTTCAGGTTTCCCTGTTTTTGTATTGGTAACTCTCCCTTTAATACTTAGGGAATCCAAAACGGGACCAGTTGCAAAAACATACGTTAGATTTTTAATTGCGTTACTCTCATTAATATCAGCAATAGATTTTCCAAAGTTTAATGTATAGGTGGTGTTATTTTCTAGTGTATCTGTGAAAGTGATCTCCAGTCGTTTCTGTTTCACCTTTAGGGTGGGTGCGACACCCAGTTCTGGAGAAATTGAAAACTCCTTAACCTCGTTTTCAATTTTAAAATACTCATTGAATTCGATGAGTATTTTTTTTGCAATAAAATTTGTAGTTAAATTTTTTGGAGTCATACTGACAATTTCTGGAGGTTTGGTGTCTCTCGGCCCACCTTGTGGAGTTTGAATGCTCGCACATCCATAAATAATTAGTATTACTGACGTAATTACTAGTGCATATGTCAAACGAGGCCTGATGGATTGATTATTCATTTAGATGCGTTTTATTGAGTTTTGTGGTAATTCTAATATAATCCTCAAAGAAAGTTTTTTTGTGTGCTTAGACGCTCTTAAAATAAGCCCATTTTTTTCTTGCGAAAACATTAATTAATGATTTGTAAATCAGACTCTTATGTGTTATTTAGTGAGGTGAACCATTAGAACTGAGATATCAGAAGGGGATACACCCGAAATTCTGGAAGCTTGCCCCAAGGTTCTTGGCTTAATCTTTAGAAGTTTTTCTCTAGCTTCTTTAGATAAGGAAAGCAATTGTGCATAGTCGAAATGGGGATTTATATCTTTGTCCTCCATCTTCTGCATCTTGTTAACAATCTCCTGTTCTTTTTCAAAGTAGCTTTCGTATTTAATCTTTATCTCAGCTTGCTCGATTGTCTCTTGATCATAATCTTTCAGGAGTTGCCTAAATGGAACGCTAACTGTTTTGATATCGTTAATGCCAACCTGCGGTCTACTTAGTAAATTAATGATTTTAACATTTTGATTAAGAGGACTAGTACCTAGTGTTTCCAATAAACCATTTGCCACTGCCATCTCAATTCCTTGTTTTCTAGTAAATTGAACGATCGCGTCAGAGTTTGATATTTTTTTATTAACCTTTTCCAAACGCTCGTCGCTAATTAAACCCAAGCTGTGGCCAATAGGTGATAGTCGTATGTCAGCATTATCTTGTCTTAATAAAAGTCGGTGTTCGGCTCTGGAGGTAAACATTCGATAGGGCTCTTCTGTCCCTTTTGTGACTAAGTCGTCAATAAGTACGCCAATATAGGACTCAGACCTTTTCATGACAAGCTCTTCCCTTTCATAAACCTTTTGATGGGCATTAATCCCGGCAATAAAACCTTGACTAGCGGCTTCTTCATAGCCCGTTGTCCCATTAATCTGCCCTGCAAAAAACAAATTCGCAATTAGCTTAGTTTCCAACGTCAGTGCCAGTTGTGTAGGTGGGAAGTAATCGTATTCTATCGCATAGCCAGGTCTAAACATTTTGGCATTTTCAAATCCTGGGATCTTGATCAAAGCTTTATATTGAACATCTTCTGGAAGGGATGTAGAGAAACCATTTACATATATTTCGCACGTATTCCATCCTTCGGGCTCTACAAATATCTGATGACGTTCCCTATCAGCAAATCGATTTATTTTATCTTCTATTGAAGGACAATAACGAGGTCCCAAGCCTTTAATTCTGCCAGTGAACATTGGGGATTTCTCAAACCCTTCTTTCAATGTTTCGTGAACATTCGAATTTGTGTAAGTTATCCAGCAGCACCTTTTCTCTTTGGGAATATCGACGTTGGTATATGAAAATTTTCCAGGATTCTCATCTCCCCATTGTTCTTCCATCAACGAGTAATTGAGTGAGCGTCCGTCAACCCTAGGTGGTGTTCCCGTTTTCATTCTACCTGCCTCAAATCCTAGTAAAGTAAGTTGTTCTGTAATTCCGGTAGCTGCCTTTTCTCCTGTCCTCCCGCCCCCAAATTTCTTTTCGCCTATATGTATTAAGCCGTTTAAGAAAGTTCCATTAGTTAGGATCACTGATTTCGCTTTTATTTCAACACCGAGCGAAGTTTTTACCCCAAGGACAACTCCATTTTTTATAATTAGACTATTAACCATATCCTGCCAGAAGTCCACATTAGGTGTAAGTTCTAGCGCCAATCTCCACTCTTCTGCGAATCTTTTTCTATCGTTCTGAGCGCGAGGGCTCCACATTGCGGGGCCTTTTGAAAGGTTTAACATCCTAAATTGTAGCGTGGTTTTGTCAGAAATTATACCAGAATATCCACCCATTGCGTCTATTTCACGCACAATTTGTCCTTTTGCCACTCCACCCATAGCTGGGTTGCAGCTCATCTGGGCAATGGTCTCCATATTCATCGTAATAAGCAGCACAGAAGAGCCAAGGTTGGCCGCCGCCGCGGCGGCTTCACAGCCAGCATGGCCAGCGCCAACTACTATAATATCATATTCTTTAAACATAGTATGTATTTTTATGTTCCACGTGAAACAGCCCTAAAGCGTTCCACGTGGAACATCGTATTTAAGACGTCAATTCCGATAATTCTAACCAGCGACTTGACACATCGTCTAGTTTCTTTTTTAACTCGTCAATAGCTTCACTTACCTCTTGTATTTTTTGATACTGCTTACTATCTATTTGTAATAAAGACTTATCGAGTGTTTCAATTTGAATTTCAAACCCCTTAATTTTTAGTTCTGAATCTTCTAGTTCTTTTTGTTCTTTGTAAGACAGCTTTTTCACTGCAGGCTTTTCCTTTTCATTTGATTTGGTCTCCTTAGCTTGGGGCTTTTCTCTAGCAACCTCCAAACTATTTTTGTGCTCAGAGTAATTTCCATTGTAAATGGTTACTACTCCCTTTCCTTCCATAATGAATAACTGCTCGCTCATCTTGTCAAGTAAATAACGATCATGGGAAACCAGGATCAATACCCCAGGGAAGTTTTCAAGGAATTCTTCCAATACATTTAAAGTGTCAATATCAAGATCATTTGTTGGCTCATCAAGAATTAGAAAATTGGGATTTTGCATAAGCACTTTCATCAGGTGTAAACGTTTTTTCTCACCGCCGCTCAGCTTTTCAACCATACCATGTTGCTTTTTAGGGGGGAACAAAAATAGTGTCAAAAGCTGAGAAGCGGTAATCATCGACCCATCCGCCATCTTTATATATTCAGCATCAGATTTGACAATGTCAATCACCCGCTCCTTCTCGTTGAAGGCCAATCCTCCTTGCTTATAATAACCGTAAACAGTCGTTTCTCCTGTCCCAACAATTCCACTTTCAGGAATCAAGTTTCCTGTGATAATGTTAAGCAAAGTTGACTTACCGGTTCCGTTTTTCCCCGCTAATCCAATTCTATCAGCTTTTTTAAAAGTGTAGGAAAAATCAGATATGATATTCTTCTCTCCGAACGTTTGTCCAATGTGATCTAACTCAAGAATTTTACCACCCTGACGCGCCATCTTCATGTTTAGGTTAATCGTTTGATTATCAGATCTTTGTTTAGTCTTTTCGTCGAGATCGTAATAAGCATTTATTCTTGATTGTGACTTCGTGCCTCTAGCTTGAGGCATCCTTCGCATCCACTCCAACTCTTTCTTGAGTAAGTTTTTGTTTTTTTGAAATGTGCTCTCATCAGCGGCTTCCCGTTCAAATTTCTTTTCTAAAAAATATGCGTAATTGCCATTATAGTTATACATCTTTCCCCTGTCCAGTTCGACTATAGCATTACATACATTGTCTAGGAAATAACGATCATGTGTCACCAACAGTATTGTTTTATTTCCGGTGGTTAATAAACTTTCAAGCCACTCGATAGTATCAATGTCCAAATGATTTGTAGGCTCGTCTAAAACATAAATGTCCGGGTCTTCTATTAATAATTTAGCCAGAGCTAATCTCTTTTTCTGACCACCGGAAAGGGTCGAAATTTTTTGCTGTAGATGCGTGATTCCCATCCGGCTAAGGATAGTCTTAATTTCATGCTCATACTCCCATGCATTATGTTCGCTGAGTTCCTCGTATAAACGATTTAATTTTTTCTCGTCTGGATTAGGATATTCTATAAGTTCCTCGTATTCTTTTATTAGCTGCTGCTGCTTGTTGTCTAAAGAAAAAATAAAATCGCTAATGGAGTATCCTTCCGTAAAGGTCGGCTCTTGATCTAGGAAGCCAATTTTTATTAATTTATTTTTGACGATTTTACCTTCAAGAGGGGAGAAGCGTTCTGCAAGTAGCTTTAAAAGGGTGCTCTTGCCAGCTCCATTGATTCCCACAAGGGCTACCCGCTGACCAGTCTGGATGCCCAGCGTCAGATTTTTAAATAACCATTCATCATGATAGGCGTGGCCTAAGTTTTCTGCTGCAATTATTGTGCTCAAAGTCTCTGTTTAACGATGTTATAGATAAGGAATTACCACAAAAGTAAACAATAAATACTTTATCGCATGAACCTTGACTTTGCACACCTCTTAACCCTTCAGAGCGAAGCAAATAGTCCGGTAGATTTAAAGCGCATTAAGCCGCTCTCGAAGGTGTTGCAGGTAATCGTCCTCTTTGAACGTCATTTTTAGTTTGTCGGCCTTTGTTTTGTCCTTGTAGCCTAGTAAATGTAGGGTTCCATGAACCATGATTCTAGTTAGCTCTTCTGTAACTTTAACTTTTTGGATGATAGCATTTTCTTTGACGCGATGTATACTTATGAATATATCACCTGCAACAGTTTTTGTCAATTCCGAGTTATCAAATGTGATAACATCAGTATAAGTATCATGATCAAGATATTGCTGATTTAAGCCCAATAAATATTCATCAGAACAGAGTATAAAATTTAGCTCTTCCAACGCATACTGCTCATTTTCTACAACAGAGAGTAGCCAGTTCCTAAGAATTTTTTTTTGTTTTACAACGTAGGGCGCATCTTCTGAAAAAAAATGGATGGAGTTAGAGGACATATCAAAAGTTATTTCGGCAAATTTAACAATTTAAAATAGGTCCTGATCTTGTTCTTGTAATAGTAGTTCATCTGCGGGGGTAACTTTTGAAGCCATTCTGTCTCAGATTGTTGCTGAGCTTTGTATTTCTCTAACATATTTTTATAAGAAGGCGGGAATTCCTTCGCCGCTTTTGACTCTCTTTTCACATCCTCGTCTTCCTCCTTTTCTGCTTTTTCTGCGTCAAGCATTTTATCAAGAATTTTTTTCTGACGGTCTAAAGTTTGCTCTTCAATCCTTTTATTAACTAGGTCGTTCTCTGTACTTTTCATTTCCTCAATCATTTTATTGAGGTCGCCCATACCGTTTTTGCCGTCTTTATTTTTTTCTCTGTTTATTTTTTGCATTGCTTCCCTGATCATTTGCTGTCGCTGGGCCATCATAGAAAATTCCAGACTCATCTTGCCCTTTGGTACTTTTCCCTGGTTTCCATTCTTTTGCATTTGCTGTCGAGCATTCTGCATATTCTTATTTAACTGCTCTTGCATTTGCTGAAGCTGCTTCATACTCCCCTTACTTTTACCTCCGCCTTTGGGATTCTTCTGAGCGTTTTGCAATTGTGACAATGCTTCACTTAACATCAAAGACAGATTGTTAATGGAAGTCATTGCATATTGCTGGTTCCGATTTGCGCTCGAAGTATTCCTTTCGCCTAAATTTTCAAGGCTTTTATCTACATTTAAATTGATTTTTTGCATCTCATCGTTCACTACTGACTCAATCTGAGGTACTCTTTTGCTTAAAGCAAACAAGCTGTCCGAAATGGTTTTAAGATTGTCCTTAATGACCCTTTGTTTCTGGACATTGGACGTGTATAAGGCGTCACTGGAATTCATCGTTTTTAAAGCCAGCATCACTTTTTCTTGGTCAAAAGAGGTTTTAAGCAAGTTTTCAAGAAGCTGACGCAATTCTCCGGCATTAGCTTTACTTTCGGTCGCTGAAGACTCCTGCTGCATTTCCTCCATTTTTTTAGCCATTTGTTGCATTTGTTCAGCCGCCTGATCCTGACTTTGAGCAGCATTTTTCTTATTGCCTTTATCTAATTCATCCTTGCTTTCCTTTTGTTTGTTCTCAATGCTCTTTGCTTCCTGGTCGGGAACTTTAAAGGCATTTGGGCGCTCAAGCTCCTGATTCTTTGCGTCAATACTTTCAAGCTCCTTTTTTAGATTTTTAAAGTCTTGGTTAAGTTCTTCCTGAGTGACTTTAAGATCCTCAGCCTTTGTGTCCTTGGACTTACTTTGTTGCGCGAGTTCTTTCTGTTCTTTTGCTAAATCCTTTAGTTGGTCGATATTATTCTGAAGGTTTTGTTCGAACTCGAGTTGCTTGTAAAGCTCAAGAATCCTATCAAGCTCATTTTTTAAAGATTTATTGTCCATCTGCATTTTGGACAGCTCATTTTGAGCCTGATCTTTATTATTTTCATCCGTCATCTGTTGGAGCTTTTTAAGCAAGGACTTGGTTTTATCATCCAAAACATTGTTAAAAAGATCGTCAATTTGCTTTTGCTTTTCAGCTAACTCATCTTTAAGGATGTTATTTTCTTCCTTTTCGACAGTGTTCTTTTGCTTTTGCTTTTTGATTTCTACAAGCTTCGCTTCCAGCTGTTTTTGCTTTTCTAAAAGTTGTTCAACTTGTTTTTTGTCTTCAAAAGAAAGCTGTTTTTTATCAAGTAAAGCGGCTCCTAATTTTTTACTCTCCTTTTCAACTTCAAAAGCCAGCCTTATCGCATTTTCCATCTCCTGCTTCAAATTAGCGCTCCCTGTATTTATCTTTTCTGTAATCTGTTGTGGAGTCGGAGGCGTGAAGGATTTTAGTTCAGATCTGGTTTTCTTGGCACCGTTCACGCCGTCATTATCTGCTACTTCAAAAAAGTACTCAATAGACTGACCACCCTTTAACGGATCATTTGCTATGTTCCAGCTATAGAAAAAGGAAGCCTGTAGTGCGTTTTGTTTCAATGGAATCGGCTTTTTAAGAAAGATTTTCGTGACGCCGCTTTCTTTGATGTTAACAACAAAAGTCAAAGCACTAAATCCATGATCGTCAGAAACATTTCCTGAGAAATATAAAGCTTTGCTAGAAACAGAATCCGGAGATTCTACCACGGATATTCCTGGGAACTGATCTTTTATCACGGTGATCTGATGCAAAAGAGAGTCTTTGCTGTTTACGTAAGCATTCTTGGGATTAACCTGATAAGAGACATTTTCGTCGATTTTCTTACTAAATATGAAATTACTTTGACGGTCAGAAAGCTCATGTTTTTCTTCACCAATACTAAAAGTTACGAAAGAGCTATTTTCTGCTCTGATGTTCCATTTCACCAGCGTTCCCTCTGGTATTAGCATATCGCCGGCATTTTGAATCTCCTCAGGTGCTTTTCGAAGGTAAGATGGATAGGTTAAACTGGCCACCATGCTCAAAATAGCTGGGCGCAGATTCACAACGAGTACATAAGTTTCTGAATTGAAACCGACCGCAGAGAACTGTATTTGTTTGCCTTTTTGAATATTCCTGAACGTATATTTGAAATTAGTTTTGCCAATTTTCTCCAATTTATAAGTGTTCAAGCCGTCAGATAGATATACGTCTTGAGGGATTTCGTTACCGCTGATCTTTAAAGATATAACTGCGTCATCACCCTGTGTAAACGTTAAGGTTTTACTCGTAATGTTGAATTTGAAGGGGGCTATCGGACGTATTTCCTTGTCATATTGTACAAAACGGTTTGTACCTTCTTTCAGCACGGCGGGAGCAATGATCCAGATCAGTATGATCATAGAAAAAGGCAATAAGAAATACTTAATATATTTCTTATTCTCGGACAGATGAACCGCTTGGGTGAATGCAATAGGCTTCAGTTCTGTGATCTTCTGATCAATACTAGCGAAGATTAGCATGCTGTTCTCGGGACTCCTATCGGCTAATTCCTTCAATTGTAGTGTGTTTAGTAACTTATCTCTAATACTGAAAAAGTGATTTCCAATAAGTTTTGCAGCCTCATCCAACGATAACTGTTTGCCCAAACTTAGATAGGAGAGCCCCGGGATGATCACCCAGAAATACATAAGCAGTACTGAAACTAAGACATAGCTGAAGAACAAGATCGTCTTAACTGCAATTGCGGGGTTAGAATAATATGTGAACAAAAAAAGAATCAAAAATAAGCCCAGGAGGCATGACAATGTGTAGATAATTCCCCTGAGCAACCTGTTCAAATAAAACTTTTGAGTAAACTCATTTATTTTAAAAACCAGAAGATCGTAGTTGCTACTCATAAGCGAAGGGAATAGATACTAAATTAGAAAATATTCTAATGACTTTAAGGCAAAAAAAAGAGGATGACTTAATAGTCATCCTCTGCACAATTATGTTTTTAATAATCTAGATTACTTTAACATTAATCGCATTCAACCCTTTTTTGCCGCTTTCAACTTCGTACTCAACTTTATCGTTTTCACGAATTTCATCGATAAGGCCTGTTGAATGTACAAAGATTTCGCTATCTCCGTTTGCAGGGATAATGAATCCGAAACCTTTAGTTACATTAAAAAATTTTACTGTTCCTTCTTGCATTGTATTATTTATTATAAAATTAAGTGTGCAATGTACAGATAATTTTTAATTAAAATACAAACGCTTCATTTTTTGGTAAATAGAAGTAGAAACCGCAGGTTTTTGTTACTTTTTACCTATCAGAATTATCTTAATTTCGCTGGAGTGAGCCTTACTTAGTGTGCTACCAGCAGTCACTTTAAAAAGGTTCCGAACGTATATATCAAGGATTCCCTGAACAGCTTTGGCTTTAGACTCCAAAAATTCAGGCTGAACGAAGTATAGCTTGGTCATGTGAATCCTGCCTTTGTCATCTACAACAGCAGACAACTCATAGGCAAAATCCTGATACGCTCTTGAGATCTCAATCCTATATTTCGGAAATAAATAGTCATATGATTCCGTTCTACCCATTAGCGTATTGACCGTAGAAATCTTCTTTACCTGAACAATCAAGCTCGTAGGTGTAAAAATTACCGGCTGCCGACCAGCAAAGGCAGTCTTAGCATTTGTAGGGTTTTGATTAGATTTTGTAATTAAACTTTCAATATAAGCGGTATCCGCAGCAGTTGGCTTCTGTAGTTCTTGGGCAGTAGTTTTAAGCGTATTTTTTATATAGTCTTCGCTATAATAAACTATGTTAACGTCTGATCTGATATCACTTGATATTTCTTTTCCTTTCAAATGCAGACGTTGAAATAAGAGACTATCTTTGCTAATTTTCTTAATTCTAAAGTATTCTTTAGCAAAATTATAAACGTTACCATGATCAAAAAGTAAATAGAACGGTTGCATCCTTTGTTTCTGTGGACTCCAGGCGGAAACGGTATCATTAGATTTGAATTCAATAATCCACGTCGGTTCCTGTTGGAATCCCATTTCATTAAAAGATAAACCGGTACTGAAACGTCTTTTAACCTCATAATATTTGATTCCAACAATAGTGCTGAAATCAAGCTTTTTCCCAATCTTCTTTTCTCTAAGTTTATGAGGATCTTCCCCACAGCTAACTAGCGAAATGGCTAAGCTTAATACGGAGAACATTATCTTTTTATTCATGCTATTTTTAGTATTGCGCCTATTAGCGCTTGGTCTTTAAAAGAATTGTATTGGCTACATTTCGCTCACCGGTATGGTCCCACTTTTTATTATCGGTAGGATAATTGACTACCCCATTTTCCCCTTCTCCAGCTACCCAAAGCGTAGATGAGCCGCCTCCGTCAAGGTTAATAGATGATGTACATCCCAGCCATCTCATTATCTTCCGGAGCTCAAACAAGCTCATTCCGGACGAATTATCATTTCTTCCATCAACAGTGAGTAAAATGACTCTTCCCCCGGGCTTTAATCCAACTGCCGTTCTAGGATGCCGGGTTACACTAAACGAACCTGAATCTAAGAAAGTTTCCATATTATTTATGGACATTAACGGCCCGGTAACCATCATATTATCCGCCCTTTCTTTGACTTCCCAATCTGTTGAACCATCCCATTTTTTGATGTTTAATTTACCATCTGTAATTAAAATAGCAGCTTGTTGATGCGCAGATCGATTTCCTCCCTGTCCCAGTCTATTTTGTGTGACAACTGACCCATCTACTTTAATGAGATCAACCGAACCGCCATTTTTCACATCAAAGAAGGTTCCATTAATCGCAGCTACAGCGTTACTTTCCAGCCCGAATGCGCTTGTTGGCTTAAGGATCTTTAGTTCCTGCCCAATTACGAATACAGCGGACCTTTTTTTATTCTTAACTTCGATATAGCTGATGTTTTGGTTAGATCCAAAAAGGTTCTGATCATTAAAATGATGAGTGATTAGCTTGGAATTTGCTTTTATAGCTTTTTTTGTCCATTTAGTTTTTACAAATGTGATCGAGTCAAGGTCCTGAGCATACCCGTGCTGAAAGACTCCAAGAAAAATCAGTAACAAAAGGATGTTTCGAAACATACCCGAAAGATAAAACTAAATATTTATATGCGGCGTTTCAATCTCATGTATTTGAATAGCAGCTCACCCTTTCTATTCAATGTAAGTAGCATGCTTTTACCATCTCCAGACCTGAACATTCTTGTTATTTCATTCAGGTCCATTCGTTCAGTAGAAGAAAAGTTAATTGCTAATATTTCATCATTCTCTTCTACGCCAGACTCTTCCCCAGGAGATTTTGGTTCTATTCGTGCCACAAAAAACCGCTTATTGTTAGCCTCTTTGACATATATCTCCAGTCCTGACATGTCATGATCGAAAGGGCGTTTAAAATTAACGTTTTTGAGTAGATACAAATTGCCATTTTTGTAATCAAAAGTCGTATTAAACCTGCTTAAAAGATCTGCCCCTAAGTTCCCGTTTCGGTTTAGAAGTAATGCTTTCGCTGCTACGTCATCGTACATAGGAAATGAGGCAATTGCTTCTCTAAAGGTAAAACTTCCTATGGCTAGCGTAGTCAACCGTCCAATTTTACCGCTTATTGAACCACTTAAACCATTCCCTAAATTCGCATCAATTACCTTCTTCGGGAGCGGAAATGCCTTGCCTTTCCAACGTTCTAGAGAAATTGCATGCCCTGCACCATTGTCAACCAAAACTTGTGTGTCATTTACCCCTGACCCCGTAACCTCTAATCTCACATTAATGTAGGGTTTGTTAAATATAAGTTTAAAGGGAATTTGCTCACCCTTAAACTTCATCTTAGGATCAGGCAAACTAAATCGCAATACTTGAGACGGATAATTGATACTTACAATAAAGCTATTGAAAAAATAATACCCCAGAAGGCCATGAATTTTAATCCCTAGATAATTCGAGAGGCCGAGAAAGTCTTTTTTGAGAATCGCTGCTGGAATATGCTGAATTTTAGCCTTACCAATAGCCACCGACATTTCAGTAGTGATCAGCGCATCAATATCTGGCCCTTTTCCTAAGCCACTAATTTTTGCAGGCTTTAAATATTTAAGCCCAAGCGAATCTGTGATTGAAGCATCAGTTACGATCAGAGGTGAAACCCCGGTGTCTAATATAAAATTAAAAGGGCCGGTATTGTTTAGATAAATTGGAACGACAATTAGGTTTTTGACTAGCGTAAAGCTTATGCTGTTTTTCTTTCTGGAACCTTTAAAAAGAAACTCTTGACCCCAAGCAGGACTTGACGCAATGAAAATCGCTATAATGGTGCTTAAACTCATAATAAACTGTAACTTCCTAATGTCCTGAAGCGGTTTCATTGAACTAATTTAATAAATTGGTGACTAGTATAAATAGTTTTTTATGGTAAAAAATATTTTCGGTGGTATAGCCGTACTCGGCGGTGTCTGTTCTTTACTCCTAACATCCTGTTCTCTAGAGAAACAAATGGCCCGTAAGGTGTCAAAGGTATTTGAGCGCTCTGAAATACTCAAAAAGTATCACGCAGGCTTCGCTCTTTACGATATGTCGAAAGAAGCTATGGTGTATCAGCAAGACGCAGACAAATACTTTACCCCGGCTTCAAATACCAAACTATTCACCTTTTATGCAGGCTTGAAGATGCTTCCAGAGTCTATACCCTCTCTCAGGTACATCGAAAAGGGAGATTCCCTGATCTTTTGGGGAACGGGTGACCCTTCTAATCTTCAATCGCAATTGAAGAATACCCAAGCATATAATTTTTTGAAGGCCTCTGGTAAGAAGCTTTTTTTTGCACCCGGCAGATATTCAGGAAGCTTTTACGGCAAGGGCTGGGCTTGGGATGATTACAACGACTATTATCAGGCTGAAATAGACGAACTCCCGCTGATGGATAACCTTGTAGATTATGAAGTCAAAAATGGATCATTAGTAATTAACCCCAAAGTATTCGTGCAGCACACAATCGCAGACTCGAACTCAAAAGCGACTACATTTCGCATCACAAGAAGTTTTATTGAGAATAAGTTCACGCACCCAAGCCTACTACCTGCGGATAATTACAATCAGAAGGTGCCTTTTAAAGTTAGCGTAAATACGACGCTTCAAATTTTGTCTGATACCTTGGGTAAAGCAGTCGAAAGTATTCAAATGTCAATGCCTGCTTACGCAAAAACAGTGTATGGCATCAAGTCTGATTCAGTGCTTAAGGAGATGATGCTACCAAGCGATAACTTCATTGCAGAGCAATTGCTCTTAGTTTATTCGGATAAGCTGGGGCAAGATCTCAGTAGCGAAAAAGCTATAGCCTATATCCAAAAGGAATACCTTTCAGCTTTGCCAGACAAGTTTATTTGGGCTGATGGATCTGGCCTTTCGAGATATAATTTGGTAACACCAAGAACCATGATCAAGCTGCTAGATCTGATCTATAAAGAGGTTAATGATCCAAAAAGATTATTCAACATGCTGCCTGCAGGAGGGATGTCTGGCACACTAAAAAATGCCTATCCTAAAACAAGCCAACCTTTTGTATTTGGAAAAACAGGTTCCCTGGCAAATGTTCACAATCAAAGCGGATATGTGGTCACGAAAAAAGGTAAGACCTTCTTATTCTCTTTTCTCAACAACAATTTCGTGGTACCAACTGTAGACGTAAGAAAGGAAATGGTAAGGATCATGACCTATATCCACGAAAATTACTAGCTAGTACCTATTGATTAGAAACCACCAGCAGTTCAATATCCTTGTACGGGATATTAAATCTGTTTGCCAGATCCTTGTTGGTCAAGTGACCCTGATAGATGTAAAGCGCATCTCTGATCCCTGCCTTGCTCCATACAACACCCATTAAGCCGCCCATATCACCTATATCAACTAGTATTGGCGTAAAGATGTTGGTCAACGCATAAGAAGCAGTTCTCGGAACTCTTGATGCTATATTTGGCACGCAATAGTGGATCACGTCGTGTTTTCTGAAAATGGGATCTTCGTGATTTGTTACTTCAGAGGTCTCGAAACAACCTCCCTGATCTATACTCACATCAATCACAACTGAGTCGGGCTTCATCCGCGCAACCGTTTCTTCCATTACAAGGCAAGGACTTCGTCCGTGTGACGCTCGAATCGCACCAATCACAACATCACAAGTAGTAATTGCTTTTTCTAGTACTATAGGCTGCATCACAGAAGTGAACACCCTGCTCCCGAGGTTATTTTGTAGACGTCTTAATCTGTAAATTGAGCTGTCAAATACCTTCACTTCAGCTCCAAGCGAAAGTGCCGTCCGGGCAGCATATTCACCCACCGTGCCTGCTCCAAGAATTACAATTTCAGTAGGAGGGACACCGGTAAATCCACCAAGCATTAAGCCTTTTCCTCCAGTAACGCTGCTTAGATATTCTGCAGCAATGAATATGGAGGTTGCGCCAACGATCTCGCTCATAGCCCTAACTACACTCAATACATTCCCTTCATCTCGAAGGTTCTCAAAGCAGAGCGCATTGATTTTTTTATTCATCAGGGCTATCAGACTGGCTTCCTTCAAGCCACCCATTTGTAAAGCGGAGATTAGCGTTTGTCCTTTGTGCATTAAAGCAATTTCTTCCAGCATTGGAGGCGCAATCTTTACCAATACATCTGAAGCAAAAATTTCCTTTTTATCAAACGAAATCTGTGCCCCCTGCTCACTGTAGTCCTTGTCTGAAAAATTCGCCCCATTTCCAGCGCCAGATTCGATGATTACTTTATGGCCATTGTTCACAAGTAATGCAACCGATAGCGGAGTGAGTGCGATGCGGTTCTCCTGAAAAGAGATTTCTTTAGGAATCCCAATACACAAGCTGTTGCTTTTTTTATTTATTTCCGACAAAGTTTCTTTGGGTTGCAGTAAGCCTTTTTGTGCAATCTGAGCCATTCCTTCGCGTAATCCTGTAGCCATTTCTTAGAGTAAATTTTGGTCTTAAATTACGTAAAATAACTGAATGTGACCAAGTCACACTTATTCATGGCTAATTGATATTAATCTCCTACTAGCGTCGATCGTGCTAATCTCAACTTTAACATAGTGTTCAGGTAGGAGTTCCTGAATCTTCTCAGGCCACTCTATCAAGCAGATATTTCCAGAGTAAAAATACTCTTCATAGCCGATATCAAACGCTTCCTGAATAGATTTTATACGGTAAAAGTCGAAATGGTAAATGGTCTTCCCCTTTCCCTCATACTCATTAACAATTGAAAAAGTAGGACTTGAAACCATATCATTGACTCCTAGTTTAGCGCAGATTGTCTTGATAAATGTAGTTTTTCCGGCCCCCATGTCGCCATAAAAAACGAACATTTTATTCTGCTTACTGAAGTCTAAAAGCTTTTGGGCAGCCTCCTCAAGATCAAGGAGGCTATTCAAGGTAATATTCATCTTATTTACTGCTGTATGTTGCTATTGGAATGATCATCTCTTCTAGAGAAATACCACCGTGTTGGAAGGTTTCATTATAATAATTGACAAACTGATTGTAGTTGTTCTGGTATACAAAGTACTTATCTTCTTTTGCGAAGATGTAGTTTGAACTGATATTGATCTTAGGTAGCTGAGCCTCATGAGGATTCTTTATCAAGAAAACCTCTTTTGCATTGAAGTTAAGATTTCTACCTTGTTTGTATCGCAAATTCGTATTCGTACTTCTATCTCCAATCACTTTACTCGGATGTTTTACCCTGATAGTTCCATGATCTGTTGTAATCACAACCTTCACTTTTTTTTGCGAGATCTTTTTAAGTAATTCCATAAGCGGCGAATGCTCAAACCATGATAGGGTCAGTGAGCGATAAGCCGCATCATCATTTGCCAGCTCGCGAATCATTTGCATCTCTGTCCTTGCGTGCGAAAGCATGTCGACAAAATTGTAGACGATTGCATTGAACTCGTTCTGCAAAAGATTATTTAGCTGCTCATTTAATGCCTTACCGTCATCATAGGTAAGAATCTTATTGTAGCTAAACTTGCAATCTTTACGTACACTTCTCTTAATCTGATCCGCTAGAAAAGCTTCTTCGTGCATGTTTTTGCCGCCTTCATCGTCGTCATTCTGCCAAAGTGACGGAAATCTTTTCTCCATTTCCAACGGCATAAGTCCTGAAAAGATAGAGTTTCTGGCATATTGTGTCGCAGTCGGAAGAATACTTGAATAAATGTCTTCTTCATCCAGCTTAAAATATTCAGTGATCAGTGGGTTGATGATTTTCCATTGGTCATACCGCAGGTTATCTATTAATATAAAGAATACAGGCGTGGTGCTGTTGATTAGCGGGAAAACCTTTTTCTTCAACAATTCGTTGGATAACAGAGGCGCCTTTTCTTTTCCATTTACCCAGCCAAGATAGTTGTCCTCTATAAATTTAGAGAATTGAGTATTCGCTTCCTGTTTCTGCATGGTTAAGATCTCATGCATTTGAGGGTCGTCTAATTTTTCAAGCTCAAGTTCCCAAAAAACAAGCTTTTTATATATTTCTATCCACTCTTCATAGCTGAGTTTGTCGTTCAAACTCATTCCCAGTCTTCTAAAGTCTTGTTGGTATGCCATTGACGTCCTCTCGTTCACCAGACGCTTGTTGTCAATAATCTTCTTTATCGTTAACAGAACCTGCTTGGGGTTTACAGGCTTGATCAAGTAATCATCTATCTTAGATCCGATCGCATCTTCCATCAGGTTTTCTTCTTCACTTTTAGTGATCAGAACCACAGGGACATCGTTTCGGATGTTTTTAATTGCAGTAAGCGTTTCCAATCCGCTCATTCCAGGCATATTCTCATCCAGAAAGACAAGGTCGAAGAATTCTTTTTCAAAAGCGGCCAAAGCATCATTTCCATTGGTAAAGGTGGTTACATGATAACCTTTTTCATTAAGTAAAAGTATATGTGGTTTTAATAAGTTGATCTCATCATCGGCCCATAGGATCTTGGTTTCCTGCATTATTTTATTTGTATGATGTAAATTAAATGTTGAAATGAAACTAGTTCTTTCATACTATGGATAAAAATAGCAATTTTTGTACCGTATAATTTATTTTTGAATATTGAACAAAAAGAAAATAATTAATGATCCAGTTTATGGGTTCATAACAATCCCCTCCGCTTTACTCTTTGATCTGATCTCCCATCCTTACTTTCAAAGGCTTAGATACATCAAACAATTGGGTATGACGCACCTGGTTTATCCTGGCGCTCTACATACCAGATTTCATCATGCGCTAGGCGCAATGCACTTGATGGGTCTTACCATTGACGTACTTAGAGGCAAAGGTCATGACATCACAAAAGAAGAAGAGGAATCAGCTAATATTGCAATATTACTGCATGATATTGGCCATGGCCCATTTTCTCATGCCCTTGAACACTCACTTGTTAACGGCATCAAACATGAAGACATTTCCATGCTCATCATGGAAAAGCTCAATGTTCAGTTCGATGGGAAATTAACCCAGGCAATCTTAATTTTCAAAGGCCAATACCATAAAAACTTCCTAACGCAACTCGTATCCGGGCAACTGGATCTGGACCGCATGGATTACCTCAACAGAGATAGCTTCTTTACCGGGGTTAGCGAAGGGGTCATTAGCTTTGATCGAATTATAAAGATGCTGAATGTTCTGGATGATAATCTAGTTATCGAAGAAAAGGGAATTTACTCTATTGAGAACTTTTTGATTTCCAGAAGATTAATGTACTGGCAGGTTTACCTGCATAAAACAGTGATTGCTGGAGAACAGGTATTGGTAAAAATTTTAAAACGTGCCAAAGAACTATCCTCTACCGGAACAATACTTTTTGCTACCCCTGCGCTTAGTCACTTTTTAACCAACCAGATTTCTGAGGATGCCTTCTTTAAATCGGATATTCATCTAGCTCATTTTGCCCAATTGGATGATCAAGATATCTTTGCCTCCATTAAGGCTTGGAGGGAGCATCCCGATAGGATACTATCCAGGCTTTGTAAAATGCTTACCGATAGAAACCTTTATAAGGTGGAAATTACAAATGATGCTCCAGACGTAGATCGTGTACAACGCCTAAAAGAAAACACGGAGCAGGCCTTGAACCTGACTGCTGATGAAGGCAGATATTTTGTCTTCACTGATGTGATCAGCAATAGGGCTTATAACGCGGGAGATAGTAATATTAACATTCTACTTAAAAACAATGCAACCATTGATATCGCCAAGGCTTCGGATTTATCTAACTTAGAATCACTGGATAAGACCGTTAAAAAACACATTTTATGTTACCCTAGAATCGTTTAGCATTATTTAACAAAATAATACAGATTTATTCACGTTTTTAGAGTTCCTAAACAAGGACGAAGGCACCTTCACCCAAATAGGTTTATTTGTTCATATCAATTTAACATATAACTTTGTAAAATGCAATTTACTGCCAAGCAGATAAGCGAGTTTATAAATGGAACCATTGAGGGAGACGCGGATGTTAAAGTTCAGGAACTCTCAAAGATCGAAAGCGGAAAGCCCGGCTCATTGTGTTTTCTGTCGAATCCTAAGTACGAAAACTTTTTATATTCCAGCACTGCTTCCGTAGTCATTGTAAGTCAGGATTTTGTACCATCGCAGAAAACAGACAGCACGTTAATCAGAGTGGCAGATCCTTATAGCGCTTTCTCTGTGTTGCTGGAAAAGTACAATGAAGTTGCTGCTTTAACGAACAATCAAACAGGCATAGAACAGCCTAGTTTTATACATCCAAGCGCCAAGATCGGAAAGAATGTCTATATAGCAGCATTTTCTTATGTTGCTGAAAACGTTCAGATAGGTGACAATACCAAGATTTATCCGCAGGTAAGTATTGCAGCAGATTCTGTAATAGGAAATGATTGTACCATAAATGCAGGGGTAAAAATATACAACAGATCCATGATCGGTAACCGAGTGATCATTCATGCCAATACGGTAGTTGGAAGCGATGGCTTTGGATTTGCTCCTCAGCCTGATGGGACGTACTCTAAAATTCCTCAGATTGGTAATGTGGTGATAGAAGATGACGTCGAGATTGGTTCGAATACCACCATAGATCGTGCTACTATGGGCTCCACTTTCATCAGAAGAGGGGTAAAGCTGGACAACCTTATCCAAATTGCACACAATGTAGATGTTGGTGAGCATAGCGTAGTGGCTGCTCAAACTGGAATCAGCGGCAGCAGTAAACTAGGTGAAAAATCTGTCATAGGTGGACAGGTTGGAATCGCCGGGCATCTTTCCTTAGCAAAAGGGACACAGATCGGCGCTCAAGCTGGTATAAACTTCAATACTATTGAAGAAAATAAGCAATGGCACGGCAGCCCAGCTCAACCGTTACGTGACTGGATGCGTGCCTCTGTTTTATTTAAACAACTTCCTGCAATAGTTAAGCGCGTAGCCGCTTTGGAAGCTACAATCGTAAAGTTAAACGAGATAATTGAAAACAATGAAAGCACATTATAGTTAAGATGAACGTTAAACAAAAAACCATTAAATCAGAGGTTTCCGTACAGGGCGTTGGTCTGCATACCGGAGCAAATGTTACTTTAACATTCTGTCCCGCACCCGATAATCACGGCTTTAAGTTTCAAAGAACGGATCTTCCAGGAACTCCAATAGTCGATGCAGATTGCGATAACGTGACTGACACGGCAAGGGGAACTACAATTTCTCAGAACGGAGCAAGTGTAAGTACCATAGAACATGTGATGGCTTCTCTTGTTGGGATGGATTTAGATAACGTTTTGATCAAACTTGATGGTCCCGAAACGCCTATCATGGACGGAAGTGCAATCTTATTTTTGGAGGCTTTGGAAAGTGCCGGTATTCAGGTGCAGGATATTGACAGAGAATATTTTCAGATCCCGCATAACATAACCTATACAGAACCCGACCGCAAAGTTGAAATTGTTGCCATGCCGCTTGATGATTACAGGTTTACCTGTATGATCGACTATAATTCGCCGGTATTGGGAAGTCAGCATGCAGGAATTTCAAGCATCGCTGAGTTTAAAAAAGAAATAGCCTCTTGCAGAACTTTTTGCTTCCTCCATGAATTGGAATATCAGCTTCAGAATAACCTGATCAAGGGTGGTGATTTGAATAATGCAATCGTAATTGTCGATAAAGAAGTTACCAAAGAAGAGCTGGACCACCTCGCTAAAATCTTTAATAGAACAGCAATGGAAGTTGCTCCCCAAGGCATCTTGAATAACATGGAGCTGCGGTATCAAAATGAGCCGGCAAGACACAAGTTGCTGGATATGATTGGTGACCTTGCACTAGTTGGCATGCATTTAAAAGGGCATATTATGGCGGCAAGACCAGGTCATGCTGCAAATGTTGCCTTTGCTAAAAAAATCAAGGCAGCCATTAAAAAAGAAAAAAATAAAAAGGCCCAACACGTATATGACCCATCTGTAAAGCCGCTATACGACGTGGTGCAGATCATGGAAATATTACCACACAGGCAACCCTTCCTATTCATCGACAAAATTCTCGAACTGTCTAAAACACACGTTGTAGGCGTAAAGAACGTAACCATGAATGAAGAGTTCTTTAAAGGGCATTTCCCTGGTGCGCCGGTATTTCCAGGAGTCCTACAGATCGAAGCTATGGCGCAGACAGGTGGAATATTAGTATTAAGCACTGTTCCTGATCCAAGAAATTACCTTACCTTGTTCTTAAAGATTGACAATGTAAGATTTAGGGCGCAAGTTTGTCCAGGTGATACGATTGTTTTCAGATGTGATCTGATGGAACCGATAAGACGTGGAATTGCGCAAATGAAAGGAGTTGGAATGGTGGGTGGCAAAGTTGTTGTAGAAGCAGAGATGATGGCCCAAATAGTAAAAGTTAAAGAAAGCGAATCAGTATCATGATACAACCCCTAGCGTACATTCATCCCCAGGCAAAAATTGCTGATAACGTTGTTATCGAGCCTTTTGCTGTGATACACAAAGACGTGGAGATAGGCGAGGGCACCTGGATAGGCTCAAATGTTGTGATCATGGATGGCGCGAGGATAGGTAAGAACTGTAGGGTGTTTCCTGGATCAGTTATCTCCGGCATACCTCAGGATCTAAAGTTTGCTGGAGAAGTTACCACTGCAGAAATCGGCGACAATACAACCATCAGGGAATGTGTAACCATTAATAGGGGTACTAAAGACAAATGGAAAACCGTTATCGGAAGCAACTGCCTTATTCAGGCATACTCTCATATCGCGCACGATTGCGAAGTTGGTGATTGGTGTATCTTTTCAAATAGCACCACATTGGCGGGTCACATCACGATAGGAGACTACGTTGTACTGGCAGGTCTGGTTGCTATCCACCAGTTTGTAAAGGTTGGTGCACACGCGTTCGTAACCGGTGGCTCATTGGTTAGAAAAGACGTTCCTCCATATGTTAAAGCTGCGAGAGAGCCCCTTTCTTACGCAGGTATAAATTCAGTCGGATTAAGAAGAAGAGGTTTCTCATCTGAGAAGATTAATGAAATTCAGGAAATCTACAGAGTGCTTTTTGTAAAGCATAATAATGTGACGAAGGCATTAGACATGATCGAGGCTGAATTTGCGCCAACAGAGATTCGTGATGAGATTGTTGACTTCATTCGCAATTCCAACAGAGGTGTAATGAAAGGCTTTGGCTCTGGGAGCTAAATGACCGCTCATGAAGATTACTTTAGATAACATCGGTAGGAGATTTAATCAGGAGTGGATTTTCAGGAACCTTACTTATTCATTTGATTCTTCTGGCAATTATGCTGTTTTGGGTCCAAACGGCTCAGGCAAATCTACCTTGCTTAGTGTTCTATTAGGCAGCTTATCTTTATCTGAAGGCAAGATCTCTTACACAGAACAGTCAGAAGTTAATGCCGATGAGGTGTATAGCAAGATGAGCTTGGCCGCTCCCTATCTTGACCTTATTGAGGAGTTTACGCTTCAGGAAACCATAGATTTTCATTTCCGGTTTAAAACACCACATCCACTGGTAGATACGAAATCCATCTTGGATCTTCTTGGACTAGCCAAATCTCAGGATAAAGCGCTAAAGTATTTCTCTTCTGGTATGAAACAACGAACCAAGTTGATCCTCGCTTGTTGTTCGGATACTCCAGTGCTGATCCTGGATGAACCCACCTCAAATCTTGACAATCAGGGCGTAGATTGGTATCATGAGCTCATCGCGAAATTTACCTCAAACAGGCTGGTAATTATTGGCTCAAATCAGGAGCATGAATATTCATTTTGCCCTAATTTTATCCAAATCACGGATTATAAATAATTTTTATTTTAAGTATTGCGTAATTCAAAAACTGTCTGTACCTTTGCGGCACGAAAAACGGCTGTGATTAACAGCAAAATTTCAAAACCAAATGGCAAAAGCATCTGAAGTAAAGAGCGGTAATATCCTTCGGTTCAACGGAGAATTAGTACAGGTAGAAGAATTCCTCCACCGTACACCAGGTAACTTAAGAGCCTTTTATCAAGCAAGAATGAGAAATGTTAAGACCAGCAAGTTGGTTGAATACAGATTTCGTGTTGATGAAGAGGTAGAAATTTGTCGTGTGGAAACCAGCGATTATCAATATTTGTATGAAGATGGTGATGCCCTTGTAGTAATGGACAATGTGAGCTTTGAACAGTTTAACATCCCAAAAATACTATTCGGAAAGAGCATGCGTTTCTTAAAAGAAGGAATGAATGTGATCATAGCATTTGAAAGTGACGAGCCAATTATGGCACAAGCACCTTCACACGTGGAGTTAGAAGTTACTTACTCGGAGCCTGCAGTTAAGGGTGATACTTCTACAAATGCATTGAAATACGCAACTGTAGAAACAGGAGTTGAAATAAAGGTGCCAATGTTTATCAATCAAGGCGACAAGATTAAGATTGATACACGCAATGGTGAATACGTTGAAAGAGTAAAATAAGAGTTTTCATAGTTTAGTTTTAGGTTTAGGTTGATTGTGGCTTCGGAGTGGTTCCCGAAGCCATCTTTTTTTATAAGTTTGTTGCACATCAAGGCGGCCAAACTCCCATTCAACCGGATCTCTATGAAAAAAAGCCAAATCAGAAAATTTATAAACGAACAGCGCATTCAGCTTTCCATCCCTGAGGTTGAAGGGTTAAGTGTTAAATTACTGCTTCAATTTAAAAAACTTGACTTTACTTCAGTTGACTCCCTACATATTTTTCTACCTATTGCGGATAAGAAGGAACCGGATACGTTTATCCTCATCGACTGGCTTCTGGAGCATCATCCAAACATTAAGATTATTGTGCCAAAGGCAGACTTCGAAACCTCTTTGATGACACACCATGTCTATCCTGGAAGGGAAGGCTTAAGCAGTAGTCTATTTAATATCCTAGAACCAATGGATTCAGACCTCCACAATGGGCACGTTGACCTCGTCGTGATCCCTATGCTGGCTTTTGATCTTAAGGGTTATCGTGTGGGCTACGGTAAGGGGTTCTATGACCGTTTCCTCAAAGGTATTCAAACTCGTAAAGTTGGTCTCTGTTTCTATCCGCCAATCGAAACGATAGAAGATGTTAATGAACATGATGTAAGGCTGGACCTGTGCATTACTCCAGAACAAACTTTTCTATTTCAATAATTCTTTAGTTCCAGCGTAACTTAGTGGCTACACTATACTAGGCATTGGATGAGTATATAATCTGGTTTTACCTAAATAGAAGTTAACAAGAAGTTAACACGGATCTAATAAGGAGTTGAAAGGTAGGTTGTCCCTGCTACCTCCCTGTTACCTCCCTGTTACGTCCCTGTTAGCTGCCTGTTGAATAAGAACACATTCAAACTTAATTAGTAAGCTATTAGCTTTACAGATAATTAATATGTTTTTTAAGTCAATTATTTAAATTGACATCTAGTTCCAAAAGAACCGGACAATGGTCTGAGTGGATAGCATCTGGAAGGATGGTCACATTTTTAAGCTTGTTTAATAGTGGAACCGTAGCCAGATGATAGTCAATACGCCAACCCAGGTTTTTTCCTCTCGAACCTGCTCTGAAACTCCACCAGGTGTAATGGTGTGGGTCTTTATTGAAGTACCTGAAGGTATCAATGAAACCATTATTTAAAAACAGTTCCATCCATTCGCGTTCTTCAGGGAGAAAACCTGAGGACTTTGCATTCGATTTGGGGTTATGAATGTCGATGGCAGTATGACAGATGTTGTAATCACCCGAGATAATCAGCTTCGGAAAGTCTTTTCTGAGCTCATCGATGTAGGTATCAAAGAAACGCATAAAATCATACTTTTTAAGCTGCCTGTCTTCACCACTTGATCCAGACGGCATGTATAGGCTCATTAACGAAAAGTCGTCAAAATCGGCCCTTAGAATCCTTCCTTCTTTATCAATCCATTCTTCGCCGCAACCATACTCAATATGATTCGGTTTAATTTTACTGAGGATGGCAACGCCACTGTATCCCTTTTTCTCTGCAGGAAACCAATAGTGATGGTATCCCAAGTGCTCAATTAATGCGATAATCTCCGGAATTTGAACAGGCAAAGCCTTTACCTCCTGAAGGCAAATCATATCTGCATCTACCGACTGTAGCCAACCAAAAAAGTTCTTTGTCGAGGCCGATCTGATTCCATTAACGTTGTAGGAGATAATTTTCATTTTATTGTTTTTTAAGTTCTTTTTCTAATCTACGTGCTTCACGCTTTTTTAAAAGCGTTACCGTCATGTGGATATCTACCAATGGTCGATCTCTTTCGTCTTTTGCTACTATAGCAACGCTATCAACGAGATCCAATCCCTTTACAATTTCTCCATAAACAGTATAGTTTCTGTCCAGATGTGGAACACCGCCCAGGGTTTTATAAACTTCTCGTTGCCAGGTCGGAATTTTGGTTTTTAAGCGGTTGGTTTCTATGGCGTCTAGCTGTTCGTCCGTAAAGACCTTGCCTTGTACAAGATAGAACTGGCTTCCACTGGAGGATTTTTCTGGCTTGTTATCTCTTGCGGCAGCAAGGGCACCCTTTTTATGAAACAAGCTGTCTCTAAATTCTGCAGGGATATCTGGGCCAATGGAAGTTTCTCCAAGTGCAGCGCCAGCTTTAGCCATTTTTGAATCCGGATCACCGCCCTGAATCATGAAATCTTTAATGACACGATGAAAAATCGTACCATCGAGTTTATGCTTTTTAGCAAGTTTAATGAAGTTGTCACGGTGGAGCGGGGTTTCGTTGTACAGTTTTATGATACATTCTCCTAAGTCTGTTTTAATCTTGACGTATTGATTTTTAGGTTTGGCAGCAAAACTGGAGAGAAACAAAAGAGACAGGACTGCGGTAAAAACTCTGGTCATTTGGGTTGTTAGTTAGTTGTTGCTAAGATAATATTTTACTTTCGATAGACGACCGTTTCTAACACGCATTGAATTTTTCATTATCTTTGTCGTTGTAAATTAGGCACTAAACTAATTACAGCAGAAACTCTGTCGATGAAAATACAACAAAAAATAGCAGCTGCATTATGTGGCTTTTATCTGATCACTGTGATCGGGTTTGCTGTTAATATGCATTTTTGTAGCGGAATACTATCGGCGATAAAGTTAAATGAGTCTGCTAAATGCTCGGTGTGTAAAAGCGAAAAAGCGTTAGCGAAAAAGCACAATTGCTGCAGTACCAGTTCAGTAGAGGCTAAAATAAAAGATAGTCATGAAGCTGGATTTAAGGTTAAACTACCAGAAGATTTCAGTATCACATTATTTTTAACGCAACGATTTTCTTTCTTGGCGGAGTCGGTTCCAACTTTTTCGGTTGCCAACTTATGGGATAAAGCACCACCGCTCTCCTCCATTTTCTCTTTACATCTTCTAAACTGCGTTTTTAGAAATTAGGATTCAATTAAATATAGATGCAACGCTATTTTAACGTTGCAGCCAACTATTATTTAATTTATTTCAACACCTAATTATTATGAAAACTATAAAATATTTTATTGGAACTTTATTGCTTCTTAGCGCAGGACAATTATCTGCACAACAAATTTCTTCAGCAGAATTACAGGTCAACGGCTTAACCTGCTCAATGTGTTCTCAGGCTACAGAGAAATCTCTAAAAACACTTGGCTTTGTAGAGGACATTACGCCTGATTTAAATACCAATACTTTCCTGATCAAATTCAAGAAGGATAAATCGGTCAATGTGGATCTTATTAAACAAAAAGTGCAGGATGCCGGTTTTTCTGTAGGAAATCTTGTAACTACGTTTAACTTCAATAATGTTAAAGTTGATGCAAATGGCCAGGCACAAGTAGGTTCAAGTATTATTAAAGTGCTAAATGCTAAGAGTAAAGTGCTAAATGGAGATGTTAAAGCTACAATTGTAGACAAAAACTTTGTTCCTGCCAGTGCTTTCAAGAAAAGAGTGGCGCAATTCAACTCGGATACTTATGCGAGTGGATTTGGTGTTGTGAATGGTGTAAAAACAAGAATCTTTCACGTAATAATATAGTCTTCGAATGAGGTATTTACAGATATTGGCAGTGCTGCTTTTTGTTAGCGGTGCTGCTAAATCACAGGAGCTATTTGTCTTCTCAGAGCCGGCAAGTAATATGCCTGCCAAATCATTGGGAATCAGGCTGACTAACGAAGGAATGTCTCAGTCTGGATTTGTTAGCCGAACTATTCCTGAAGTAATGATAGGCTTCAACAAGAATTTGATGGGCCATGCTCAGGGTTTTTTCTCGGATATGGATGGCCGTTATAGATTGGAGGGCGGAAGCCTCTACGCGAAATATAGATTCCTCTCTAACGATGGTTTAAAGAGCCACTTTCGCAGTTCGGCTTTTGCAAGAGTCAGTACCAGTAAACGGCCAACGTATACTCAGGACATCAATTTGGAAGGCGATAATAGTGGTTTTCAAGGAGGCTTAATTTTTACGCAGTTACTTCACAAGCTGGCGCTTTCAGGGTCAGTAAGTTATATGAAGTCCTTTCGGGATGAAGGAAAGCAGCTACCAGATATGGATAGACCAGACAAGATGCTATCTTATAGCCTATCGTCAGGCTACTTGTTGCTACCGTTTGTCTATAAGAATTACAATCAGCCGAACTTCAACCTCTATTTTGAGGTTTTGGGGAAAACAAACCCAGAAAACGGAAGGTCGTATGTTGATTTTGCCCCTGCGGTACAGGTTGTATTGAATAGTCGCACCAGGATTGATGCAGGATACCGTTTTGAGGTGGCCGGTAATTTAAAAGACCGCTACACAAAAAATATGTATCTTGTTCGATTAGAGCTAAATATGTTTAATATACTGAAATAGCTTTCTTATCATACATCAATATATAGTAACAGTAATTAACCTAATATTGCATACAATCAAAATTCGAAAGATGAAAAAATTATTATTTCTATTTGTCGCTGCAGCCATTAGTACAGCTTCCTTTGCTCAAACCAAATGGACAGTAGATCCAATGCACTCCTTCGTTACTTTCTCTGTTAAGCATATGGGAATTTCCTTTGTGGATGGCTCGTTCAAGAAGTTTGACGGTACAGTAACTGCTGCAAAATCAGATTTGACAGATGCGAAAATCAGCTTTACCGTTGATGTGAATAGTGTTGATACCGATGTGGAGCAACGGAATAAGCACCTAAAATCAGATGATTTTTTTAATGCTGAAACTTATCCTAGTATGACTTTCGAAAGTACTTCTTTTTCAAAGTTAACTGGCAACGACTACGAATTGAGTGGTAAATTAACCATTCGTGACGTGACTAAAGACGTAAAATTTGCTGTTGTGTTTGGTGGTACTGCAGTAGCACTAGGAAATACTAAAGCGGGTTTTGCTGCAACAACTACAATTAATCGTTTGGATTACAATATAAAATATGACCCAACGGGTGCTGGTGTGGCTAAAGATGTTAAGATCGTGCTTAACCTCGAGTTTGTAAAAGCGAAGTAATTAAACTTAAAAAGGTTTGCGGCTGGAATTTTTCCGGGTAAACCTTTTTGATTTGGAGCAGATGTCGGACTTATCACAATTTAAAGCGTTTACCTTAGGATTACCCATTCTCGATTACCTGATGCCGGTTCTGTTTATCGGCCATGGTTCTCCAATGAATGGTATTGAGGACAATGAATTTAGCGCGAAGTGGTCGTCAATGGCGCGTGATATACCTCAGCCTAGCGCTGTGCTTGTCATTTCTGCACATTGGTTTACAAAAGGAACCCACATTACTGCAATGGAGTTCCCGCAGACTATTCATGACTTTGGTGGCTTTCCACAGGAATTGTTTGATGTAAAATACCCTGCTCCCGGAAGTCCGCACCTTGCTTATGAAACCAAAAAACTAATTACCAGTACAGAAGTTGGACTGGATCATGACTGGGGTTTAGACCATGGTGCTTGGACTGTGGTAAAGCACATGTATCCGGAAGCTAATGTTCCTGTACTTCAGCTGAGCATTGATTATACTAAAGACGGTCGTTATCACTACGATTTAGCAAAAGAATTATATCAATTGCGTAAGCGTGGTGTATTAATTTTGGGTAGTGGGAACATGGTTCATAACCTAAGGATTATGAATTGGGAAATGATCAATGGCGGCGGATATGACTGGGCATTAAAAATTAATGATAAGTTTAAAAGCCTCATTCTCAATAATGAGCATCAGCCATTAGTGAATTACCCGTCTTTAGGTAAGGAAGCAATACTGGCAATTCCAACACCAGAGCACTACCTTCCCTTACTCTATACTTTGGGGCTTAAGAATGATACTGAAAGCGTGAGCTTGTTTAATGACAAAGCCATTGGGGGCTCATTAACAATGACTTCTGTTAGAGTTGGTTAATTGTGCTTTTTTATTTCAATTGTTAAATTTCGTTAAAATAAGACACATAACCTTCTTTTCAGCGTAAATACAATCTATTTAGGGATATTGCATGTTAATAATTGCACAACATGAAAAGGGGATTTTTTATTGCTTTAGCTGCGGTAATTCTTGCGGGTAACCTGCAGGCACAAACAGTTAAAACTGGGGTTTTGGTGGTAGGGAATGGGAGTAATGCGTTGGGAGCCGGAATTCAGGCCGCTAAGTCGGGCGTAAAAACTATTATACTGATGACAGAAGCGGGCTTTTCTCCGGCGCTTTCATCAAAGTCTATTGTTTCTGGCATTGAGCGAGATTTTTTAAAGGCGATCAATAATGGTAAGCAAGTGTCTGCTCAAGAGAATACTAATGATTTGATTAAGCTTTTTACCGATACCATCAAGAACTTAACCATTATAAAAAGCGCTTCCTGGACTAAATTCAAACGATCTGGAGGGGGCTGGGTAGTTGACCTGTCTAACAAAAGTAGCATAAAAGCTAAGGTTCTTGTTGACGCGGATCATTCCGGTAAATTGAAGCAAGCTCTGGAAATAGAAGTGAAAGCTCCTACCTGGCAGGAACTGGATTATAGCAATACGATCTATAAGACTAGTATCGCGGCTGGCTTTGAAACGGGCAGCACAAACGTTAATTTTCTTTCACTATACCAATTTCTGATTCCTGAAAGGGATAATTATTTAGCACTGAATCCTGAACAGGAAAGTTTTTCGGGAGGCCAAGCTGCGGGCGCAACTGCTGCTTATGCCGCATTTTTTGACAGGAAAACCTCGGACTCTAATTTAAAGAATATTCAGGGTGAACTGATCAATTTCCGGCTTTCTGTAATGCCCTTTTCTGATGTGAATGACTTAGATAGTAACTGGAAAGCGATGCAGTTTATGGGTTTGTCTGGTATTTTAAAAGCCGAGTTGGTGAATGGAACGGCTTTGTTTCATCCTGAAAAAGTGGTTACTGTGGCTGAGATTACACAGCCGCTAAAGGATCACTTTTATAAAGCACAAATTTGGTTTGATGACAATAAAGGCAAAGAAATGACTATTGGTTCCACTATTGATTTGGTTTGCTACACTGGTGGAAAATCTCCGGCAACTACGAAGGCGCAAATAATGAAGTACTGGAAAACAAAGTTTAAGTTCAGCTCTGAATTTAATGAGAAAAGGGTTATCAATAGACGTGAATTCTCTATGTTATTTTACAGTTATAATAACCCTTTCAACGTAACTGTCGACAAAACAGGAAGGATTACCAGGTAAAGCATTGTAACATTTGTAAAACCTTTTGAAGGCATCATTTTGGGATCGCAATTTTCTATAAATTGCATTCATAACCCAAACTGATGAAAAAACTTTACCTTTCAAACCTATTATTTCTTTTAGTACCACTGATGTCTGTTGCTCAGCAGCAAAGGGATTACAGCAGTAATGCTGTTCTTGCAAAAAGAGTAAAATTATTGTCGGATAAGTATCCACAATTGGTAAAATCCAAAGCTCTGACCCAAACTATTGGTGGTAAAACCGTCTGGATGCTAACTGTAGGTATTGGAAAGACAGAGAGCAAACCTGCTTTAGCCGTTGTTGGTGGTGTTGATGGTAAGCATCTGCTCGGTGTAGAACTTGCAATCGGCTTTGCGGAGAAATTACTCGATGCATCTTCCACAGATAGTATCAAGAATCTGTTGAACACGCAGACTTTTTATGTATTTCCAAATATGAGCCCCGATGCCACTGAACAGTACTTTGCTTCAGTCAAAAATGAGCGCAGTGGAAATACAACGGTAACAGACGACGATCGTGATGGTAAGTTAAATGAAGACGATGCGGATGACCTTGACAACAATGGTAAGATTACCTTGATGAGGGTGAAGAGCCAAACTGGCAAATATAAAGTGAATTCGGACGATCCGAGGTCTATAATTCTTGTCGATCCGGGAAAAGGAGAGACTGGAAATTATTTGTTGTTTGCTGAAGGGGTTGATAACGATAAAGACGGCTTATTTAATGAAGACGGTGTAGGAGGGGTGGATTTCAACAGAAATTCCAGCTATAATTACAAGCCCTTTGGTGTGGGTACCGGCGACTATGCGGTGTCTGAAAAAGAAAACAGAGCATTATTCGATTTCCTATTTGATGCCTTTAATGTATATGCAGTAATGAGTTTTGGCCCTTCAAATAATCTTTCTTCGCCAGTTCAGTTCAGTGCTCCGGGAGTCGCTAAACGGGTCATCAGCAGCTGGTATGAAAATGACGCTAAAGCAAATGCACTGGTATCTGAGCATTATATTACCACGACCAAAACTAAGGATGCTCCAAAAACAAACCCAGAAAGTGGAGATTTTTCTCAATGGGGATACTTTCATTATGGTCGTCTGAGTTTCAGTACTCCGGGTTGGTGGGTTCCTAAAACAAACCCCGACACTGCGCGTAAAGAAAAGAAGTTTGTGAATGAAGATGCTGTTGCGAACTATTTGCGATGGGCAAGAAGCCAGGGGATTACTAACACGTTTACAACTTGGAAAGCAATTGATCATCCAGATTTCAAAGGACAAATCGTAGAAGTGGGTGGCCTTGATCCGTTTGTACTTATCAATCCCCCTTATAAACTGGTGGATGAGATCGTGACAAAGCACACTAACTTCCTCATCGACTTGGCAAAGATGGCTCCTCGTTTGGAGATGACTAATGTAAAAACCGAGAGATTGTCTGACGGGCTAACCAGGGTGACAATTCAGGTGCTGAATATTGGTGAGCTACCGACTTACACTAGTGTTGGTGATCGCAGTTATTTTCTTAAAAAGATCATAGTTAAGGTCAATATGAATGCGAACCAATCTGTTGTAAGTGGGCGCAAATCACAAACTATTGAAAGCATTGCGGGCAAGGATTTTAAGGAACTGAGCTGGCTAATTAAAGGCAGCGGCAAAATCAGTATAGAGGCTGGGAGTCCGACGACTGGGAGTAAATCTGTAGACATCACATTATAATCAAACACGACAATGAGAATTAAACACACTATTCTTCTGGGCGCAATGATTTTGTGTTCAGGAATTATCAAGGCTCAAAAGCCGGAGAATATATTGGCTGCAGTGGGTACACCACCAAATCCGAAGGTTCAGATCAGTTGGAATAGATACAATGATTACGCTGCCATTACGGAGATCTGCAAAAAGTTGGCAGCTGCTCATCCAGATTTGGTAAAACTGGAATCCATGGGTAAGTCCTTTCAGGGGAAAGACCTTTGGGTGATGACCATAACGAACACGAAAGTTGGAACTGCGGAAAGGAAACCTGCGATGTATATTGACGGAAACATTCATTCGAATGAGATACAAGGAAGTGAATTCGCGCTTTACACGGCCTGGTATCTGGCAGAAATGTATGCCTCTGGAAACAAGGCTATTCAATCTCTACTAATGGATAAAACTTTTTATATCGCTCCGACCATTAATCCTGACGCAAGGGATAACTTTATCCATCAGGCCAATACGGCACATTCGCCAAGAACAGGACTGATTCCAATTGATAACGATCGTGACGGGGCGGTAAATGAGGACGGGTTCGATGACTTAGATGGGGATGGACAAATTGTAATGATGCGTAGGAAGAATGTGAACGGTCGCTATAAGGTCGATCCTTCTGATTCTAGAAGAATGATTATGATTGGAAATGATGAGAAGGGAGAATATGAGCTCTTGGGATCTGAGGGTATAGATAACGATGGCGACGGTTTTGTTAATGAAGATGGAGAGGGCGCTTATGATCCGAACCGTGACTGGGGATGGAACTGGCAGCCGAACTATATCCAGAATGGCGCCTACAAATACCCTTTTTCATTGCCTGAAAACAGGGCTATTGTAGACTTTGTAATGAAACATCCGAATATTGCTGCGGCACAATCTTACCATAACAATGGAGGAATGATTTTACGTGGACCTGGTGCTTTAGAAGATGTGGATACCTACAATGCTCAAGATGTTCGGGTTTATGACGCGCTTGGTCAGAAAGGGGAAGAAATGTTACCAGGTTACAAATACCTCGTTGTTTACAAAGACCTGTATTCTGTTTTTGGGGGAGAGTTGGATTGGTTTTATGGCGGCAGGGGGGTGTATACCTTTTCTAACGAGTTGTGGACAGGTTATTCTATGTACAATAAAACAGATGGGGAAGACAGCCAAAATCAGCTTTATAACTTCGACAAAGATTTGCTGATGAAAGATGCCTTTGTGGACTGGCACCCCTTTAATCACCCGCAATATGGAGACATAGAGATCGGCGGTTTCAAAAAGACTTATACAAGATTGCATCCTGGGTTTTTGCTGGAAAGCGATGCGCATAGAAATATGGCATTTAGTGTTTATCATGCCTACAACACCCCAAAACTAAGCGTTGGTGAGATTGAAGTTAAAGACATCGGTGGCGGTTTAACCGAAGTGACTGCTATTGTAAACAACGAACGAATGATTCCTACTCATTCTAGTCAGGATGTAAAAAACAACATTGAGATCCCTGATATCATTTCCTTGTCTGGAGCTCAGGTTGTAGCAGGGATGATTGTTACAAACCGTGATTTGGGAATCACAATTGAGCAGAAATTAGACCCTTCCAACATCATAGTAAATAACATCCCCGGGAATGGCTTTGTGACGGTACGCTGGCTCATAAAGGGCGGTAATAAAGTAACGGTGACTGTATCGAGTAAAAAAGGAGGTATTGCCTCTAAAACAAACTAACCTTTAATGTGACATGAAGAAATATCTGATCTGCCTTCTTTTAACTATTTCTATTGCGAAGGCACAACAACTGGCACCGCTCACTGTAGAGAAGATCATGCGAGACCCCAATTGGATGGGTGTTGCTCCAAGTAATTATCGATGGTCGGCCGATAGCAAGAAAGTATTCTTCAGCTGGAATCCTGAAAATAAGGATAAGGATGTGCTGTATAGCGTTGGCCTAAATGGATTAAAGCCTCAAAAGGAAGATGAGAAAGCATTAGAAAAAGCAATAGGTATGACATTGACTTTTGGTGCTACTATTTCATCAGCACTGTTTGAGAAGGGTGGCGACATCTATTTATTCAACCCTAAAACAAAGGAGGAACAGAGATTAACGAATACTGTGGAGCGGGAAAATGGGGCTAAGTTTTTAAAGGATGGGAGTATCAGCTATCAACGAGGGGATAACTTGTTTCTAGTGAACCTGAAGACGAATGAAACAAAGCAACTCACCAATTTTGTTAAGGGCAAGAAGCCCGTTTCGACTGAGAAAAAGCCGGGTTCTGCACAAGAATCATGGTTAAAAGCAGATCAGACGCAACTGTTTGATGTGTTGAAGAAAGACAAGAAACCCATAGTCCCTGCACGTTTAGGTTTTGGAACAGGAGCTTCTGCAGGAACGGAGAAGACAATTAAGGCAATCTATTTAGAGGATAAGCTATTGACAGGTTTGACAGTGAGTCCTGATGGTAGGTTTGTGACGTACCGATTGGTAACAATGCCTAGCAATGGTCAGAATACTATTGTTCCGAGTTATGTTACTGCTTCAGGCTATACAGAAGACATCAACGGAAGGACCAAAGTAGGTGAGGCTATGGCAAGTTTCGAGAACTACATCTATGACAATCAAAGAGATACTGTATACAGTATACATGTGGAGCAGATCCCTGGGATTAAAGACCTTCCGGATTACGTGAAGGAATATCCGAAACAGCTGGAAGAAAGGAAAAAAAAGAATGAAGACCGTAAGGTAAGCCTCGCTGGTCCTTTCTGGAATGATGCGGGCAGCACTGCCGTGGTGGTTGCGGATGCCCTTGACAATAAAGATTTATGGATCTTAAAGCTGGATATAACGACTGGAAATGTAAGTTTAGTTGACCGTCAGCTTGATGAGGCCTGGATTGGCGGTCCGGGTGTTGGTGCGAGAAATCTCGGCTGGTTAAACAACAGCCAGATCTATTATCAAAGCGAGGCCACAGGCTATTCACACCTATATGTGGCAAATGTCGCTACTTTAGAAAAGAAACAATTGACTTCTGGTAAGTGGGAGGTTCAAGGTTTACAATTATCAAAGGACAAGAAAACTTTTTATATCAGCGGAAACAAGGAACACCCTGGTATTACCCACTTCTATAAACTCAATGCTCAGGGAGGGAATTTGCAGCAGATTACGAGTATGAAGGGTGGGAATGAAGTAACGCTTTCTCCGGACGAGAAATGGCTAGCCATCAATTATTCTTATATGGATAAACCATGGGAGCTGTACATACAGGAGAATAAACCTGGGGCTAAAGCGACTCAAGTGACTAGCTCGTCATCTAAAGAGTTTAAATCCTACGAGTGGCGCAAACCAGATATGGTTTCATTTAAGAACAGGTACGGCTCTGCTGTATATGCAAGGGTTTATCCTGCTAAGAATCCTCATCCCAACAGGCCTGCGATTGTATTTGTACATGGTGCAGGGTATTTGCAAAACGTACATTTCTGGTGGAGCCAATACTTTAGAGAATACATGTTTAACAATATGCTTGCAGACAATGGCTATACGGTGATCGATATTGATTATACTGCCAGTTCCGGCTATGGCAGGGATCATCGTACCGGTATTTATAGACACATGGGAGGAAAGGATTTGACAGATCAGGTTGACGGTGTAAAAATGTTGGTCGAAAAGTATAATGTTGACCCCAAACATGTTGGTTTGTATGGGGGATCTTATGGCGGCTTTATCACCCTGATGGGGCTCTTTACTGAGCCTAATGTTTTTGCAAGTGGCGCGGGGTTAAGATCTGTTACCGATTGGGCACATTACAACAATGGGTACACTGCGAATATATTAAACGAGCCTTTTAACGATGAGCTTGCTTATAAAAGAAGCTCGCCAATTTACTTTGCCAATGGCTTGAAAGGCAATTTGCTGATGTGCCATGGAATGGTGGATGTAAATGTTCATTTTCAAGACGTTGTTCGCTTATCACAGCGCTTGATTGAGTTGGGTAAAAATAATTGGGAATTAGCTGTTTATCCGGTAGAAGACCATGGTTTTATAGAACCAAGCAGCTGGACAGACGAGTACAAGCGGGTTTTTAAGTTATTTGAAACCACGTTAAAAAGTAAATAGGATTTATCTATAGCGGTATCAATATTAAGTATCCTGAATTAGCTGGCTTCGGTTGATATTGAAGCCAGCTTGCCGTACCTTTGCGGCAGATTTAGAATAACAATATAATTATGGCTATAGTAGGTAGAAAATTTCCGAACATCAGCATAGATGCAATGTCAGACATGGGTGATGATTTAAAGATCAATGTATTTGAAGAATCAGTAAATAAAAGCAGTAAAGTGTTGTTATTCTGGTATCCAAAGGATTTTACTTTCGTTTGTCCGACTGAGTTACACGCTTTCCAAGAAGCATTGCCTGAATTTGAGAAAAGAAATACAATAGTGATTGGTGCTTCATGCGATACGAACGAAGTTCATTTTGCATGGTTAAACACACCTAAAGATAACGGTGGTATTGAAGGTGTTACTTATCCTATTCTTGCAGATACGCACAGACAATTGGCTAACATTTTAGGGATTGTAGATCAAGAGGTTGAGTATGATGAAGAAGGACATGAGATCTTTACTGGTTCAAATGTAACATTCAGAGCTACTTACCTAATTGATGAGACAGGTAAAGTATTTCATGAAAGTGTGAATGATATGCCATTGGGTAGAAATGTGAAGGAATATTTACGCCTGATCGATGCTTACAGACATGTTCAAACACATGGTGAAGTTTGTCCTGCAAACTGGGAAGAGGGTAAAACTGCAATGAGTGCTGATAGAAGTGGTGTTGCTGAATATCTAAGTGCACACTAATAAAAATAAAGACAATGTTTTTAGAATTAACCGAAGATAATCTGCAACAATATGTTGCGGAAAACAACAAAGTAATGGTTCAATATTCTGCATCATGGTGTGGTAACTGTAGAATCATGAAACCAAAGTTTAAGAAATTGGCTGCGGAAAATGATGACGTTGCATTTCTTATTGTAGATGCAGAGAAGCTTCCTAACTCACGTAAACTGGCTAATGTTGACAATTTACCAACGTTTGCTGCTTTTAAAGGAGGAGTTTTGGTTGAACAGACACAGACCAATAAAGCAGAAATGTTAACTCAATTATTTGACAAGATAAAATCATGAAAATTCCAGTTATAAAGCAGTTCTTTCAGAACAATACAGTCGAAGATCTTGAGGCTACTTTAAATGTGTTAGAGGCTTATTGTGAATTTAGAGGGGTTAGTGAGCATGAGATTGATGTAGCAGGAGAGTTGATCACTAATATCTGCGGCGCCCTTGAAGTACATTCTAGTGTTGCTGCAGGTGCAATTGAGAAGGATGCATTGAACGCCTTTGGGCAAAAGGTTATGGGATCTATTGATAGATAAAGTTTTGTTTTATATTAAAAAAGGCGAACCATCATTGGATCGCCTTTTTATTTTAATTAGGTTGTTTGTTAAGCCAGGTTTCTTCCAGCGTTAACAATTCCGTAAACAGTTCTTATGGCTAGCTTCTCCAAAGATTGTTGCTCTTGCTCTGATACATCTCCTTGAAGTTGCTCTAATGCAAAATGCTGTATTAACACAAGAGGCAGGACGATCTTTTCTCTAACAGCAATAGAACGCTTTTCTGCTGGATAATTCTCCATTAGGGTAGTTTGGCCAGACAACTTCAGCAACATCTGTTTTGAAAGCTCAAACTCGTTGAACAAGACCGTCCAGAAAGCGCCATAATCTTTATCATTGGCAAAGTGCGCAGTAATAGCGAAATCGGCTTTGCTCATCGACATCATACAGTTCTCTACTATGGTTTTAAAGTAACCTGATTCATTGTAAGTCTCTACTACTTTATCCCAGTTTCCTTTTAGTTCCTGGTTCTTCAAAGCAGTACCTACACCATAAAAGCCAGGAATGTTTTGCTTAAGCTGACTCCATGAGGTAACGAAACTAATCGCCCGCAAATCTTCAAGTTTCAACGCTTCACCAGAGTTCCTTTTTACGGGGCGACTGCTTATCGTTATTTTAGAAAGTAAGGTTAGCGGTGAGAATCGCTCCAGATAGCTCAAAAACAAAGGGTGTTTTCTTAAGGCTACAAATGATTCGAAGCTATCATCTGCCATCTCATCCAAAAGCCTTTTATGCATCGGGTCTAAAAGAATGTTGTGCTTTTCTCTGATGCCGGCAGAGATACCGGCATTGATCAATTGCTCAATGTTGAATTCCGCACTATCAATCGATCCATACTGTGAACTGATTGTTTGGCCCTGAATTGTCAATTGAATATTTTTATTGGCTATTTCTTTACCCATTGAGGCATAGAATCGGTGTGTTTTACCTCCACCTCTTGACGGTGGCCCGCCGCGACCATCAAAGAATGCCAGTTGAATGTTATGCTTATTTGCCGTCTCCGTCAATGCAACCTTCGCATTAAAGATAGACCAGTTGGCCATCAAATAACCACCATCTTTAGTGCTATCAGAGAAGCCCAACATGATGTCTTGCTTATTGCCCCTGCTTTCCAGGTGTTTTTTGTAAAATGGATGCAAGTATAAAGTTTCCATAATCTTAGCTGCACCGGCAAGGTCATGGACGGTTTCAAATAAAGGTACAAAATCGATGGTAAGGTTGTCCTCTTCCCACCCATTCCATAAAAACAGTTCCATCAATTGCAGGATGTCACTTGCTTGTTGACAATTGCTGATAATGAAACGGTGACAAGCTAAATTGCCATTGCTGTCTTGAATCTGTTTCATCTCTGCGATGGTTAGCAGAGTATCTTCAATTAAAGAGTCTACTTTTTCTGAATAGATGACCCTGGCGCTTTTAAAAGAAAGTGCGCTAATTTTGTCCTGCTCAGATAGTTCATCATAATTTTCCGGGAACAAAGAAATGATCGGCTTGCTTTGGCGACAAAACGCATGAACATCTCTCAAGACTCTGCTGTCTTGCCTGATGTCTAACGATGCAAAATGGCAGCCGTATAACTCCACTTTCCTAATGAGATCGGATACGAGGTCTGCAAATAGTCCGTCATGATCTTTAAGGAGCGTTCCTTTGATGTCTAGCAGATGCTTAATCACATCTTCTGAGATGTTTTCGGGATCCATATTAGGATTAAAGGCATTTTTATACAGGATGTCGTGCACTGTGGAAACGGCATCTTCGACTCCTCTAAACGTAATTCTGCGTTTTAAATTTTTAAAGTCACGATAGTAGCAGCGGAATAGGATCTGACGGAGCATTTTAGATACCTGTATCGTAGAATCTGTGTGTACGTTTGGATTTCCGTCCCTGTCGCCACCGGGCCAGAAGCCAAGTTCTACAATCTTTTTAGGCGCAATACTGTATTCAGCTAACGTTTTATCGATGCCTGATTGGATATTCGCAGCCGCAAAATAGAAAACGTTCTCCAGGTACCAGGCTAAACTTAACGCTTCATCAACAGGTGTGGGAGATTTTTTATTGAAGAAAGGGGTTTTTCCTAGCTGTTGCAATAGGAGGTGAATGGTAGAAATTTCATTGGTTTTAATCGCTGTAGTCAGGTCAGTTATGATCGACAACACACTACCGGGATAAAATTGAGTAGGGTGGGCAGTTAACACCAAACGAAGGGAGAAATCTTCTATCAGTTTATCTATTTTATCAGTAAGCAGGTGGTTGTCTACCCCCTTTTTAAGATAAGACAATAATGCGTTTTCTTCATCATCAGCATTTAGCTTATTGAACGATGCATCTTCGACCGCATCAAACAAAACGACTTGTCTTTCGATATATTGAATAAACCGAAATAGCAAATCGATGATGTCTTTTTTAGTATGAAGCTGTGTATACTTGCTAAAAAAGCTGTTAATGATCATTTCTGGAGTTTCGTGGTTCGTTACGCCTTCTTCACAGTACTTAATAAATAGGGGTAATAAAGTACCTGTGTCTTTAATCTTATAGAACGGAAGGGTAAGAAAAAGGCTATTGTAAAGTTCGAATCTAGAGACGACTTCATTGTTGAAAACGGATTCTTTCTGCCCTTTTGCGCGTTGTTTCTGCATCATATTTGCTAAGGTAATTCTTCGCGATTAAGCTACCAAAAATGAATCAAAAAAAGTGGGTTTGGAGCTAATAATTACATTTTGATTTTCTAGCCTTTATGTTAATTGAAAAAGGCGTTAAGATCAACATTGTGCCTTTTTTAATTAGTGCATGTCTGCGGGGACCTGAACGTTCTTCTTGAATTTTTGAAAGTAAAGCAGCGGAATAGAGCATAACATGATCAACCCTGCCACCCAGTAGGCATCGTTATAAGTCAATAACAGGGATTGTTTGGTCACCGTTCCTTCTATGGCTTTGGTGGCTAAAACTTTCGCATCCATATACCCATACCCCTTACTTATGAAGTTTTGAATGAAGCCCTTAAAACGTTCTGTAAACGCAGGGTTATATTCGTTTATATTGGTGATCAAATTGCTTCTGTGAAAACCCTGACGAACGTGAATTAATGTAGTCAGTGCAGCGATACCGAATGATCCGCCAAGCTGTCTCATCATGTTGTTCAACCCTGAGCCCTGACCAATTTCTGCACCTTTAAGATCCTGGATCGCCAGCGTAGTTAGTGGCACAAACAATAGCGCCATACCAACCCCTCTAATCATCAAAGGAAGAAAGAAATCGTTCGTTCCGGATTGTAGGGTCGAGTTACTTAGCATTGAACAAAACACAAAGAAAAGGAACATACCTATCGTTGCCATGAATTGCGCAGGTATATTTTTCTTTAACATAATTCCTATAAAGGGCATCATCACTATAGTACATAAACCTCCTGGGAATAACAATTCTCCAGTTTGTAACGGCGAGAAACCCAATAGATTCTGACAAAAAATAGGGAACACGAACACGGAGCCGTAAAGCCCGAAACCTAAAACAAATGAGGTAAACATACCTACCGAGAAACTTCGGTGTCTCAGGATCTTGAAGTTCACAATAGGATGATCGGTGCTCATTTCTCTCCATATGAAGAGCAGTAAGCCTAGTACTGAAGCCACCGCTAAAGCGGTAATATATGGTGTGGTGAACCAATCTTCACTCTCCCCTTTTTCCAGCAGGGTTTGCAAGCTACCTACCGCAATGGCAAGTAAAACAATACCATACCAGTCTACTGGCATGCCTTTTCCGTCTTTCGGTGTCTCTTGCACAAACATGTAGGTACAATAAGCGGCGAGGATTCCGACGGGTATATTCACGTAAAATATTAATGGCCATGAGCTGATCTCTAACAGATAACCACCAATGGTAGGACCAACGGTTGGGCCTACAACCGCTCCTAAACCGAATAAAGCGGTAGCGATACCCACATCTTCACGTGGCCAGGTCTCGATCAAAATAGCTTGTGCAGTAGAAATCAATCCTCCTCCCGCAAGACCCTGTAGGATCCTGAAAGCGATTAACTCTTCCAGATTCGTGGCGTTACCACAAAGAAAAGAAGCAATAGTGAACAATATAATTGAGAATAAAAAGTAGTTCTTGCGACCAAATCTGCTACCCAACCATCCCGACATTGGGAGAATGATTACGTTGGCAACGGCATATCCGGTTGACAACCACGCCACATCCTCAAGGGTTGCGCCAAGGTTACCTTGTATCTGGGGTATGGCAACGTTTACAATGGTGGTGTCAATCAGCTCCAATAAGGAGGCCGTGATCACCGTAAACGTGATTATCCACTTTTTTAAACCTTTCTCGGCCATTACTTAGTCTTTTATAGAAACAGAAACTTTAACACTCATACCGGGACGTAATTTCGCCATCATTTCTTTAGAGGCCTTTGTGATTTTAATTTTAACAGGTATCCTTTGTACAACTTTTACAAAGTTACCTGTAGCATTATCCGGAGGTAACAATGATCCTTTAGCACCAGTGATGGGCGCAAAGTTGTAAACCTCTCCCTGGATGTCTTCATCAGGGTAAGCATCAACTTCTACTTTTACTTTCAGACCAACAGTAATGTCTTCTAGCTGAGTTTCTTTAAAATTAGCAGTCACATAAATGCTGTTTTCGTTAACTATAGCGAACAATGACTGGCCGGCCTGAACCAACTGACCTTTCTGAACATTCTTCTTGGAAACAATTCCTGAAGCAGGTGCTTTGATCTCTGTATATGAAAGTTGAAGTTTGGCAAAGTCAACTTCAGACTGCCGTGCGGTTACTCCGGTATTGCTTACTGCTAGCTGAGATTGTGTTGTCCCAACTTGTTTAACTGCAGCTACATATTGATCGTTTGCTGCGGTAAATGCTGCTTGAGCAGATTCTTTTTGTGCCTTAGCCTGATCAAATTGCTGTTGTGTAATTGAACCATCTTTTACAAGATTCGCATAGCGGGCGTAATCTTTTTGAGCCAACAACAATTGAACCCTGGCTGCTTCAATGTTAGCCTTAGCGGTACTTGTGTTGGCAGAAGATGCTGCAATTTGAGCTTGAGAAACCCCCACACCTGCGCTTGCTCCAAGCTGCCCGGCGTTCGCTTGTTCGAGCTTCACCTTATAATCGCTTTCGTCAAGTTTAACCAATACATCACCTTCTTTAACAAAGGTGTTTTCTTCGAATTTAATCTCTTTTACATATCCGCCTACACGCGCAACAACCGGACTGATATCACCATCGATCTGGGCATCGTCTGTGTCGACGTGCTTGCTATAATACAGGTATTGTTTGGTCCCAAAAATGGCACCTATTACTAATAGCACACCTAATATGATAGGTACAACTCTATTTTTCTTTTTTACTTCAGTAGTCATTGCAGTATGTTTTATGAGAATTAGTTAGATATTTTTCCTGTTGATTTCAGTAATGTATAGTAGGCAAGTCCAGCGTCTGCTTTAGCCAGCTCCAGGTTTATTTTTGCCTGGTAGAGTAGCGTCTCCGCATCAATTCTATCGATCGCGGAGGCTACATTATTTTTATATTTTGAAGCTAGCAAGTTGTCGTTCTCCGTTGCCTGAGCGATAGAGGTTTCTAAGATTTTGATCTTATTTATCGCCAGCTGATAATTCTGGTAGCTTCGGTTGATCTCTGTTTTAAATTGGTCTGATAGGATGTCCTTTTGAATTACTACATTCTGCTGTTGAATTCTTGCCTCCGAGATTTTGTTTTTATTTGTCCATAAGTTCCCGATATTATAGGAAATGTTAGCACCAATGGTAACCGGCATAATGTATTGGTTTGATGGAGGTATGAAACTTCCACTCGGGTTGATGTAATATAAGTTTGCACCCACACCAATAGTCGGTAGCGTATTTGCTTTCATCGACTTAATATTTACACCAGCAACCTTGTTTTGTAAATCTAATTGTTGCAGTTCTTGTCTGTTACCCATGGCCATCTCGATGTAACTTCCAAGCGTACCTGCAACTTTAAGTGAGTTGTCGGGGTCAGTGATTTCCACAATAGTTGCATCATCCAATCCCAATAAAATATCCAGGTTATAGTTGATGATTTTTCTGTTGTTTTCAATCTCCATATCCGTTAGTGATACGTTAGCCTGTTGCAACTGGAACCTCAGCACATCATTTTTAGTTACAATGCCCTGCTCAAAGAAGCGTTGAGACTGCTTAAGCTGACTGGCAATAGATTCCAGATTCTGCGCAACTACTTTTTTGCTTTGCAATACCTTGAATAAAGAGTAATAAGTATTGATTACCGCATAGCTAATTTCCTCTTTACTTTTGTCCGCATCCAATTTTGCAACCTCAGTTAACAATTTCGTTGATTCTTCCGCATAGCGAAGCTTACCACCATTGTAGATCAGTTCCTGGACGGCTGCTGTCCCTACAAATGCATCTGCGCGCTTGGGTAGATGTATTGGATCTGCAGCCCCGATAATCAGCGAGTTTGTTGGAATCTCTGCATGGTTATATAGAAAAGAAGCATTTGCACTAGGTAACGCATTATCTTTTACTATTGCAAGTCTGGCAATTGATTCATCGATTTTGCTTTGAGAAAGTTTTAGATTTTTACTGTTACTTACACCCAGCGCTATGGCTTCTTGCAAAGTCAATTTTTTAGCCTGTTGGGCATAGATGAGATTTGGGAGCAATAGCGCTAGTAAGAGTGTTTTATAGGTATTACGTATCATTTTTGTGGTGTTAAATAGATGGTGACAAGGTCTTGTAAGTGGGTAATTAATCGTTCTGTAATTATTTTTCGGTCTTTTTTTACATTCAGATCCAATCCGGTTCCTGATGTAACCTTAGAAGGTGAGATTGCTACATTGCTAATTGTTCCCATGACAGTTGCAATCAGCATTCTAACGTCAACCTTCCGGAAGGCACCCTGTTCAATACCGTCATTGATAATCTCTTCAATCACCAGCATGTTTTCTAACATGGCATTTTTGATTGTCGTAAACATCTCTGGTCTCTGGGGAAGTGAAAGTTCCCGATGCATCATCTTGTGAAAGGTATGGTTGCATAGAATTCTAGAGGCATAACGCTCCACAACCAACAACAGCTTTTCCATTGCGGAAACTTCAGTCGCTTTAATGGTGTGGAGCTGATGTTTAAAATCCTGAACCCTTTGGCCCATGATTTCCATGAATACCCCTTCCTTAGAACCAAAATAGTAGTTGATCATGGCCATATTGGCTCCAGCTTCCTTCGCAATTTGTCGGGTGGAGGCGCCCTCGTAGCCAAGTTCTGAGAAGAGCTTTTCCGCTGCTTCGATAATGTTAGCCCTTTTATCTGCTTTTTCTATCTTCATTTCGGCGACAAAATTAATCAAGCGTTTGATTAATTAATCGATCGATTAAGAAAGTTTGTCTAAATGACAAATGGCTGACTTATTCAATAATCTGGAAACTAAAAAATTGGATGTTTTTACTGAAATATCCAATTTCCCTGCGTGTTAGCTCACTACTTTTATCGGTCAAGTCATTTCGTCTCAATAATATGACTGTTTTATTTTGACAGTTTGCCACGAAGAAAAAAGTCATAAAAAAAGCCGGATGAGTGATCATCCGGCTAATGCTATTTAATATTTTACTTGATAGTAATTGGAAGGGCAACTGAAACAGTATCCCAGCCAATATTTAAGCTTGCACCGTTGTCTGTTTTTGTAAATATCATTGCAAGAGCTTCAACAGGTGCAGTTAGTGTTTTGACAGGAACATCTGTTCTTACCACATCTTTTGCAACTTCATAGGAGTAGGCACCCCAGCTATTGATTTTACTGTTGATGATTATTGTCCAATTGTCTTTATTAGGAATTGCAAATAAACTATAGGTTCCGGCTTTTACAGCTTTGCCACCAATGGTTACATCTTTAAAGAAAGTGATCTCATTAGATTCATTTGCACCTAAACGGTAAACAACACCATATTTTTCCAGCTCACCGAAAATAGCGCGTCCCTTTTTGGATGGTCTTGAGTATACCAATTTAATGTCGGGAGCTGTGTTTTTCTGTGCAGCATTCGATGGGAAATAAGCAAGATCTGCTGGACTTCCATCTAAACCTGGAAATTTTACGTCCTGAGCGTCAACCGCAAAGGTAATTAAGGCAAAGAATGCCAGTAAGGCTAATTTTTTCATTTTATAAAGGTTTAATTTGATTAATATTGACGGTCCTTAACTATTGATTTCAAGAATACGGCGCCGAAGATGAAGCCCAAAAGTCCACCAAAGAGCAACCATCCGAAGCTTAATGTGATCGCAGAAGTGGTTAAAATTCCAAAAAATAGGCCTAAAACGTAATAAACCCAATCAAAGCTTTTGTTGTTTTCCTGTTCAGTCATTATGTAAATACTTAGACTCCAAAGATATTGATTTATTTTATTTGCTGATAATTATTGCAATATATGTTATAAAATCTTTGTTTATCGAATAAGATGCGTGATGATGCTATTATTTAAGGTCATTGCAAGGCTAAACTTATTCCTGTATGAAGCCTGGTATTGAGCTACATGGGGACTGGTTAGTATCTTCTAGCCTATTCGTTGGGATAAAGGGGTGTTTATCCCAACGAATAGGCTAGAAGTCCCCTAGAAGATACCTTTGAGATAAGATGCATTAGTGTAAATATCGGTCTTTAATTATAGCGGTATGGTGCATAATATGTCCCGCAAGAATGTAAACTATTGCTTTTACCGTTATTTGCCTACCGGACGCAGTTCCAGAAGCAGCAAGGTCTTTGTCATTAAGGGAACGAATTAAATAGAGGTTTGCCTGTCTTAATAGTTCAAATTCTTTGGAGAAGCTTTGTAAGCTTCTGTCAGAAAAATGTGCACGGGCAACATATTCATCCTCCTCAAAACCTGGCAATGCTTGCTGTTCCCCCCTTGCAAAAGAGGTAAGGCGGTAGATTAGTATTCTCTCCGTATCTATGATATGGCCGATCAACTCCTTTATCGTCCACTTTCCTGGCGCATATGCATAGTCAGCGATATCGAAAAGACTACTTATAAAATCAGAAAAGTCTGTAATTTGCCTTTCCAGGATTTCCAGCACATCACCATCTACCAATTTAATGTAGGTTTCACCCCAGGCGGGATACTCGTCAACTTGTGGTCGGTTCATAAGTTATGCTACTTTTAAGTACAATACGGAAAGTTGTTCCCTTACCCAATTCAGATTCTTTAACAAAGATTTCTCCGCTATGATAGTTGTCAATAATTCTTTTAGTTAAGGAAAGACCGAGGCCCCAGCCCCTTTTTCTTGTGGTATATCCCGGCTGAAATACGGCATCGAACTTAGATCTTGCAATGCCCTTTCCGGTATCAGTTACATCTATAAAAACTTCTTCTTTGGCCAGATTCTCTATGATGTTGATGGTAATTTTCCCTTCATTCTCAATCGCATTGGCAGCATTTTTCAGTAAGTTTTCGGTTACCCAATCAAACAGTGGCACATTTAATAATGCCCTAACCTGCTCGTCGCCGGTAATGTTAAATATGACTTTATCTGAAGTTCTCAACCTAAAGTATTCTACGAAATTGTGAATCACGGTAAATACTACATGATCTTCAAGAATTGGCTTGGATCCTATTTTTGAGAAACGATCAGTAATTACTTCGAGTCTTTTAATGTCATTCTGCATCTCGGCAATTAGCGGATCGTCTTCGGCATTAAAACGTGTAGCCATCAATTCTACCCAAGCCATTAGTGAGGAGATTGGCGTTCCCAGTTGATGCGCAGTTTCTTTCGCCATACCCACCCAAACCTGGTCTTGTTCTGCTTTTCGTGCAGAACTAAATGCTACATAAGCAGTTAGCAAGAACAAGGCAATAACTCCGAGTTGTATGTATGGGAAATAGCGAAGCTGAGTTAAAGTAGGAGAATCCCTGTGATAAATATAATACTTGCGTCCCTCAGCATCAAGACCATTTATAGGGATGGGAGGGTGTTGCTTTTTCATCGCTCTTAATTCCCGCTGAAAGTACCCCGGATCATAGGCTATTCCCTGTTTCTTTTCAACGTTATAATAGGTTTTGGTGGAGTCCAAGCCTTGATAGCCGACGAATTCCCCCTTGTCATCGGTTAATATCACGGGAAGTTTGTTGTTCGATGTGATCAAGTCGACCAAACCAGTGTACCTGTCATCGTCATACATTAGTAGCCTTTGCTCAGTAACCTTTACGTACAATTGAAATTGAAGTCGCTCTTCACGCTCCATTTTCTTAACAAAAAAGTCACTGTAAAAAACTGAAGCGCCACCTATTACGATAGCAAATACCAATAGAAAGAACTTCCAACGCCGCTTTTTCTCGTAAGGATTCATAGATTATGTAGGCAAATTACAAAAATATATCTTTGCAGGTAGTAATATGGAAAAGAAAGTAAGAGTAAGATTTGCCCCTAGTCCGACAGGCGGCCTGCACCTTGGCGGGGTCCGTACGGCATTGTTCAATTATTTATTTGCTAAACAACACAATGGTACCTTTATTCTTCGAGTAGAGGATACGGATCAAACCAGGTTTGTGGAAGGTGCTGAAGAATATATAGTTTCTTGTCTGAAATGGTGTGGCATATCACCAGATGAGAGTCCTCAGACAGGTGGCGACTTTGGGCCATATCGCCAAAGTGAGAGAAAAGCGACGTATAAGCAGTATGCAGATCAGCTCATTGCAGATGGTTATGCTTATTATGCTTTTGATACTCCAGAAGAGCTTGACGCAAAGCGTAAGGAAGCCTCAAATTTCACCTATGGACTATCCACAAGGGAGGGCATGCGCAACTCTTTAACATTGCCTTCAGCCGAGGTTGAGGCATTGCTCTCTTCAAATACACCGCATGTAATCCGTATAAAAATGCCAGCAGATGAACTGGTCTCTTTTACAGATTTAATAAGGGGACATGTAAGCTTTGACACCAACCTAGTCGACGATAAAGTGTTACTAAAGGCAGATGGAATGCCTACCTATCACCTGGCTGTTGTAGCTGATGACAAGGCTATGGAGATAAGCCATATTTTTAGGGGTGAGGAATGGTTGCCATCGGCACCAATACATATTTTACTTTGGAGATATTTGGGCTGGGAAGATGAGATGCCACAATGGGTTCACCTTCCGTTAATTCTCAAGCCTGACGGAAACGGAAAGTTGAGCAAGCGTGATGGAGATCGTTTAGGATTTCCAGTTTATGCTCAGAACTGGACGGACCCTAAAACAGGAGACCTCACAAAAGGATTCAAGGAACTCGGTTTTATGCCTGAGGCTTTCGTAAACCTCTTGGCAATGCTGGGATGGAATGACGGTTCTGATGAGGAACTGTTTTCTTTGCCGGAGCTCATAGAAAAGTTCTCTGTTGAACGTGTAAGCAAAGCAGGGGCGAAGTTTGATTTTGAAAAAGCAAAATGGTATAACCATGCTTGGATAAAAAATACAGCGGCCAATCTGTTAATGCCTGAAGTAAAGGAAATCTTTGCTACTGAAGGGATGGCTGTCCATGACGATGCCTATCTGTTGAAAGTTATTGACCTAATTAAAGACCGTTGCAATCTGCTTACAGATTTTGTGTTGCAAGCGGGATACTTTTTTGCTGCTCCTGAGAAATTTGATGTAGATGCCGTTAAACCAAAATGGACTGCGGAGAAAGCCGCGTTCTTCGAGGCTTATTCGGCATTGTTTGATATGAGTTTAGACGCGTTACAACAAGAGCAAAAGTTTAAAGATATGGCTCTAGATCATGGCTTTAAACCAGGAGAGTTAATGCTTCCATTTCGGGTAATGCTTGTTGGGGGTAAATTTGGTCCTGGCGTTTTTGATATAGCACTTGCATTAGGAGCTACAGAAATTCAAGAAAGAATTAAGGCTGCTACAATTGCTTTTAATTAATACGCTAAAAATGATCAGTTTGGTATAACAATTGGGATCCCCAATTGTTATACTTTTAAATAGATTATATGCAATGGTTCGGTAAAGGAAGTGGTAATATTGACGATAGACGCGGCATGAGTGGCGGTGCAGTTGGCGGTGGTATCGGTATTGTTATAGTGATATTAGGGTTAATCTTTGGTCAGGACTTAACAGGACTAGTCAGTCAAATCCCTGCTGGAAAGGGGGCTTTAGTAGAAGGTAAGACGGGTGATCCTACTGATGCAGAAGGAAAATTCGTTGATGGAGTTTTCGAATCTACTAATCAAGTCTGGGAAATACAATTTCGTGAAATGGGCTCCACCTATCAGGAGCCTGAAAAACTTACCTTATTTACAGATTATGTTCAGTCTGCCTGTGGTGGAGCAAGCGCTGCAGTAGGTCCTTTTTATTGTCCGGGCGACAAGCGCATTTACATTGATTTATCGTTCTACAAGGATTTAAAAGACCGCTTCGGCGCGTCAGGAGATTTCGCTCAGGCCTATGTTATTGCTCATGAGGTAGGTCATCATGTACAAAACTTATTAGGGATTTCTGCTAAGCTGGACCAAGCTCGTGGACAAGTAAGCGAAACAGAGTATAATAAGTTGTCAGTAAAATTGGAGTTGCAAGCTGATTTTTTAGCGGGTATGTGGGCGCATCACGCTCAAAATCTGAAGGACTTCCGTTTGGAGGAGGGTGATATTGAAGAAGCGCTCAATGCTGCAAATGCGATCGGGGACGATAAATTACAGAAGCAGGCGCAAGGAGAGGTCGTGCCTGATGCCTTTACACATGGAACATCTGCACAAAGAATGTACTGGTTTAAAAAGGGATTTGAGACTGGTGACTTTAATCAAGGTGATACCTTTAGTGCCAACGACTTATAATAGTCTAGTGGAAAGATTTTGACATGATATGGATTTATACCTAAATATTCCTGGGAGTTGTATAACTTTAAATTTCTTATTTATTCTCAAGAATGATATTAATAGTAGATGATACCCCCGAAAACATCATATCGTTGAAGAAAGTTCTCGAGCGGCATAACTTTGAAGTTGATACAGCTTCCTCTGGTGAAGAAGCATTAAAAAAAGTACTTAGAAACGAATATGTTTTAATTATTCTAGATGTGCAAATGCCTGGAATGGATGGCTTTGAGGTAGCCGAGGCGATATCAGGTTATAGTAAAGCGAAGGAAACTGCGATTATATTTCTATCAGCGGTCAACACTGAAAACAAATTTATCACCAAAGGATATTCCTCAGGAGGTCTAGATTATATCACGAAGCCTGTGGATATGGATATCTTGCTGTTAAAAGTAAAAACCTTTTATAGGATTTACGAGCAAAGCAGGAAACTCATTGAGGTCCAGAAAGAGTTGTTGAAAGAGATCGAGTTTAGAAAGCAGGCGGAACGTAAGAAAGATGAATTCATTAGTATAGCTAGTCATGAGCTGAAAACACCCTTAACAAGTGTGAAGGGTTACATGCAACTTTTGGAAAGAAACCTTGACCGTGGAGATATAGCAACTGTAAAAACTCACTTGGTTAAAGCGCAAATACAGCTAGAGAAGCTGAACGACCTCATCGCTGATTTGCTAGACATATCCAAAATAGAAAGTGGGAAGCTTAAATTTAATAAGAAGTTTTTCAATATTAATGAAATGCTTGATAGTGTCATCGAGATCATTCATCAATCTAATCCTGATTTTAGGATTCTTAGAAAAGGCTCCGTGAAAAGGGAAATTTATGCTGATGAAGCACGTATCGAGCAGGTGGTAATTAATTTTCTAACAAATGCCATTAAATATTCTCCGGGTACTACTGAGGTATATATAAACCTTGAGGCTTTAGGTGAAAGGATTTATTTGGGTGTTCGTGATTTTGGTATTGGCATCGAGCCAGAAATGCAAAGACACGTTTTTGATAAATTTTATAGAGTGGAAGAGACTGCGATACATTTCCAGGGTCTTGGCATTGGCTTATACATTTCTGCAGAAATCATCAGAAGGCATTGTGGCGAAATCGGCGTGAAGAGTCAGTCGGGAGCGGGCTCAGAATTTTACTTTGAATTACCTGTAAACGCAGGACCTGAACAAGAATAGATCATAACCTAATATGAATTCATCATTAAAAAATAACCTTAGGATTGGATTGGGCCTTTCCTTACTGATATTGTTTGTTACCTCATTTGCTTCATTCATCAGTATACAAAACTTGATAAAAAGTGCTGACCTAGTATCCCATAGTAATAGGGTAATGTCTAGCCTTGATGGTGTTATTTCCACACTAAAGGATGCAGAAACCGGCCAACGGGGATACCTTTTGACTGGTGACAAAGGTTTTTTAGCACCTTACAATGGGGCAGAAGATCATGAAAATGAGTTGTTAAATTTGGTATTACTTGAAACAGTTGACAACCCATTTCAGCAGGCAAATACGAAGCTTTTGCAAGATATTGTTCGCAACAGGCTTTCCATTATCGATAAAACGATCAAGATAAAGGGTTTAGGGGGCGTCGTTAGTCTGTCTGAATTGTTGAAAGGAAAAGCTTTCATGGATGATGCCCGGAATATCATAAAGAAAATGCAAGTGGAAGAGCAGCGTCTCTTTTCTTTGAGAACAAAAAAACTCAATAAAATAGCTGCTTATACGCCGACTTTAATTCTCATCGCTGCGGCATTGGCAGTCTTAATTACCATGTTCTTTTACAGAAAGGTCTCCTCAGATTTTACCGTACGAATGAGACTGCAAAAAGAGTTACAGGATAAGAATCAAGAGATAGACAATAGGATAGATGTTATCAGAGATATTGCGGGAAGAATTTCTGAAGGCGACTACCAAATTAGATTGGATGAGAAGGAAAAAGACGGCTTAGGTATTCTGGCAGGTTCTCTAAATGCTATGGCGGAATCTTTGCAATACTCATTTTCTCTATTGGAAGATAAAAAGTGGCTCCAGTCTGGAATTGCGAGTGTCAACGACAAAGTTGTTGGAGAAAAAGGTATTGATGCAATTGCACATGACGTCTTAGAAGAGATAGTTGAGCGTACAAAAAGTTCGGTTGCAGTCTTTTATTTAATGGGGGAGGATAAAAATCTGCATCTGGAAGGGAGCTATGCGTTGTTAGACACTGAGAAAAAGCTTAGTCTTACAATTGGCGATGGAATCTCCGGGCAAGTTATAAAATCAGGAAGAGCTATTACGATCAGTGAAATACCTGATGGAGAGATGACCATAAGCTATGCCTCCGGATACACCAAACCTAAAACTATTACTGCTTTTCCTTTAAAGCTTAACGGCATCATTGTGGGTGTGATCGAACTTGGGTCGTTGCATACTTACAAGCCTGTACATTTAGAATTCTTATACAGCGTCTCAGAGAATGTTGCAACTGCAATTCATGTAGCGCAAAATCGTAAGCGAATGCAGGAACTCTTAGAAGAAACACAGGCACAGGCCGAGGAACTTCAAGCCCAGCATAGTGAACTTGAGGCGATGAATGCTGAGTTGGAGGCACAAAGTCAGAAGATACAAACTTCTGAAGAAGAACTGAGGGTTCAGCAGGAGGAATTGCTACAAAGCAACCAGGAACTGGAAGAACGTACTAGTCTATTGGAAGAGAAGAACCAATTGATACAGGAAAGAAATATTGACATCCAGCAAAAAGCAGAGCAGCTGAAAATGAGTACCAAGTATAAATCGGAGTTTCTTGCGAACATGTCTCATGAGTTGCGCACACCCTTAAACTCTATTTTGCTGTTATCCAAACTAATGTCAGATAACAAAGATCTTGACGAAGAGTATATTGAATATGCGGAAGTTATACAGAGTTCAGGCCAAGGATTGTTAGGTCTAATAGATGAAATTTTGGACCTTTCGAAGATCGAAGCGGGTAAAATGAAGCTGGAGTATGCTCCAGTAGTTATTGCAGAAGTAGCAACAGATATGCGTTCTTTATTCAATCCGATTGCGAAGAATAAAAGCCTTGAGTTGATAATTGATCTGGAAGAAAGCATACAAAATATTAATACTGACAAGATGCGCTTAGAGCAGATCTTGAAAAATCTGCTTTCCAATGCGATAAAGTTTACTTCTCAAGGTAAAGTTACATTGACCGTAAAGAAGGAAGAAGAGAAAGGAGCTGTTTTGTTTAAGGTTACCGATACTGGAATAGGCATTTCTGGTGATAAACAAGGACTCGTGTTTGAAGCATTTCAACAAGCAGACGGTTCTACTAGACGCAAGTTTGGCGGCACAGGATTAGGACTTTCCATCAGTCGAGAATTGGCAAAACTACTTGGTGGTGAGATCGAGTTAACCAGTAAGGAAGGTGTGGGAAGTGAGTTCAGTTTCTCTTTACCATTTGATCATGAAGCTACGCCAGTTGAGATTATATTACAAAAAACAGCAACTGTACCGACCTTTTCTGAGCGGGTTTTGTTGCCCTTACCTGAAAGATTTACAGTAGACCATATTCCACAGGATGTAGCAGACGACAGGGGTAGCATAATCAATGGAGATAAAATCATTCTTATCATAGAAGATGATACTGCATTCGCAAAGATTCTCCTCGACTTTACCCGTAAGAGAGGCTACAAAGGTATTGTTGCTGTTCGCGGTGACGCCGGTATTGAGTTGGCAAATCTATACCTTCCCATTGCTATACTGTTAGACATTCTGCTTCCGATCAAGGATGGCTGGCAGGTAATGGAAGAGCTGAAATCTAATCCTACTACAAAGCCGATACCAGTGCATATCATGTCTTCTCTGGAAGTCAAGAAAGAGAGCTTGCTTAAGGGCGCAGTTGATTTTATCAACAAACCCTTTGCGATCGAACATATGCAGCAAATCTTCCAGAAGCTTGAGGATGCCCTAAGCAGGCACCCTAAAAAGGTGTTGATCGTTGAAGAAAATAAGCAGCACGCGGAAGCACTAAGTTATTTTTTAAGTAATTACGGTATCAACACGGAGGTAGCCGGCAATGTTTTCGAAGGAATCGACGCCTTAAAGAAGAACGAAGTTGACTGCGTAATTCTAGACATGGGTATTCCAGATAAAAGTGCGTACGAAACCCTGGAAACAATTAAGAAAACGGAAGGGCTCGAGAACCTTCCAATCATCGTATTTACAGGTAAAAATCTTTCCAAGGGAGAAGAGAGTAGAATTAAACAGTATGCAGATTCTATAGTTGTGAAGACAGCTCATTCTTATCAGCGCATCCTGGATGAAGCGGGTCTATTTCTTCATTTAGTGGAAGAAAAGTCTATAGATATGCTGCGTAAACCTGCTTCGGAGCGATTGGGTGGGTTACATGAAGTATTAAATAGTAAGACTGTTTTGATTGCCGATGATGATGTGAGAAATATTTTTTCACTTACGAAGGCATTGGAGCAACACAAAATGAAGGTGCTGGCTGCAACTGACGGAAAAGAAGCGCTGCAAATTCTCAAAGACAACCCGTTGGTAGATATTGTACTAATGGATATGATGATGCCGGAGATGGATGGATATGAGAGTACTAGACAGATTCGAAAGATTCCCGCTTACAAACAATTACCAGTTTTGGCTGTTACAGCCAAAGCAATGATGGGAGACAGGGAAAAATGCATTGCTGCGGGAGCTTCTGATTACATTTCTAAACCAGTAGATATTGATCAGCTGATCTCATTACTACGGGTTTGGCTTTACGATAAGGTTTAAGGACATGGTAAACAAAGTTTTAATTATTGATGACGATAATCGCAATATCTTTGCCCTGACCGCTGTTTTAAAAGCCAGAGGCTATAACTGCATATCATCAATAGGTGGAGAAGAGGGAATAGCACTTTTAAAGCTTGATAAGGAAGTTGCAGTTGTATTGATGGACATGATGATGCCGGGAATGGATGGCTATCAAACGATTGCAGAAATGAGCAACACCCCTGAGCTAAAACATATTCCAGTGATCGCGGTAACCGCTCAAGCGATGGTTGGAGATCGCGAACGATGTATAAATGCCGGTGCTGTGGGCTACGTGTCAAAACCTATCAACGTTGATGATTTAACAGGATTACTAAAGAGATACGTACTTTAACATTGGATATAAGCGCTATAAATGATGAACAGGTAGAGATATTACTTTCAGATCTTCTGGAATATTATGGCTATGATTTTACTGGTTACTCAAGAGCATCGTTAAAAAGAAGAATTTCAAGGCTATTTTCATTAGACAAAGCATTAAGCTTTGCAGAGTTTAGGTATAGAATTATGAAAGACAACGTTTATTTCAAGCGTTTTGTTGAACAGATTACGGTAAATGTGACAGAGATGTTCAGAGACCCGGCTTTCTTCAAAACCTTGAGAGACTCTATACTTCCAGCTCTGGGTACTTATCCATTCATTCGGATATGGCTTGCGGGCTGCTCAACAGGTGAAGAGGCTTACTCCATTTCAATAATTTTGAAAGAGCTGAACCTCCTCCATAAATCGCTTATTTATGCGACAGATCTAAACCCTGTTGTATTGGAGAAAGCCAGTCAGGGTATGTTTGCAATGAGCCAAATGAAGCAGTACTCTGAGAACTATATCACTTCTGGTGGTACAAAAGATTTCTCTACCTATTATACCGCTAATTATTCTCTTGCAAAGTTCAATGACGAACTCAAAAGTAAGATGATATTTTCTACTCACAATCTCGTCTCAGATCATTCGTTTAATGAATTCCAACTCATATTATGTAGAAATGTCCTGATCTATTTCGATCGTGAGCTGCAACACCAGGTATTGGATCTCTTCAATGAAAGTCTGGAAGACCTTGGCTATCTGGCTTTAGGAACTAAAGAAACGATAGATTTTTCTAATATTGCAAAGAACTACAAAAGAGTTCCGGCAAATAAAATATGGAGGAAGATTAAATAATGATTGGTTGTGAAGCACTAGTTATAGGTGGCTCTGCCGGGAGCCTGGACGTGCTCCTGAGAGTTCTGCCAATTCTAGATACAGCACTAAGTTTTCCTATCATCATCGTAATTCACCGCAAACACGATTCAGATTCATTGCTGCCGAATTTGCTTTCCAGCAGAACGCGATTGACTGTAAAAGAAGTGGATGAAAAAGAGCCGATCAATGCAGGAACAATATATGTAGCACCTTCCAACTATCATCTTCTTATAGAGCAAGACAGGACTTTTTCACTGGATTATTCTGAGAAGATTAATTATTCGAGACCGGCCATAGATGTAACTTTTCAAACGGCCGCTGAGGTTTATAGGACTAAGCTTGCATGTTTACTACTCTCAGGATCGAATTCTGACGGGGTAAATGGGCTAAAAACCGTAAAAGCATGGGGAGGACTTGCCTTAATACAAGATCCAGATTCAGCACAAGTAGGTTATATGCCAGCTCAAGCCAAATTACATGTTAAAATAGATGAAGTTTTAAGCATTGAAAATATTGGCGAATTCATAAATTCAATTAAATAATTGATAAGTTTGTCAGCTAACAATAATCCAAAACCCTTAATGAAGAAAGTATTTGTTTTTGATGATAACGCGGGTATTCTGGAACTTTGTACTATTATTTTAGAAGATGCCGGTTATGAGATTAAAACCTCATCTACATCAAATAATATAATCGATCAGGTTCTTGCATATATCCCTGATATTATCTTTATGGATAATTGGCTTCCAGATGTGGGTGGCATCGAGGCCACCAGGGCGCTTAAAAAGCATGAAACTCTAAAAGCTATTCCGGTAATTTATTTCTCTGCCAATAATGATGTAAAGTCTTTAGCAAGCGAGGCCGGTGCAGACGGTTATCTTTCTAAACCATTTGATATTCAGGAATTAGAAGATATAATTACCAGACATATTAGTTAGGCGCTTACTTTACGCCTAATACATCAACTCCTTGTTCAAATATGATATCAACGGGAATGCCCTTTTTAGTCAGTTTGTTTAAATCAGTCTGAAGTTCTGTAGTTATTATTGCATTTTCCTTTTGCGTTTTTTCAACAGCCGCTCTATCTCCATTTCCCTGCAGCATCAGTATAACGCCTCCAAGATTATTCATTGCTGCTTCAAATCGTACAAAGTCTACCTTGTAGGTTCCATTGGGATTTCTGAGGAAAGCTCCTTCCTGTTTAAAGAAGTTGAAACACTGCATGTTTGCTTTTCCATGCGAGCTTGCAGCACCGAATCTCACAGACCTTAAAATTCCTGCCATATAGGTAGTGTAGAATTGTTTAATGTCGCCTGCTAACTCTCCTTTTTTGAGAAGCCCTGTAACCATGTAAAGGCCAAGAATATCTGCTTTTCCTTCCTCCAGCCAAGAATACTGCTCTTGTAAAGCATCTTTTACAAACCCCTTTCCTGTTATTGTTTTTTTAATTCCTAGCCCGTGGGCTACTTCGTGAAACATTACATTAGTGAAAAAAGCATCGAAATTAATGTACTGCTGCTGGTCAACGTCAATAAGTTCTTTAGCGATTGGTACTAGTATCTTATCGAACTTTGCCTTCATAGCATTCTTTAGCTGTAATCTTCTGGTACCCTTTTTCTGTTGAATTATTTCATCGTTCGGCAGATTGATTGCTATGGTTTTCGATCCTGCATTGCAATCACCTGCATAGTAAATGACATCATAGGCGTTAATTTCAGAGTCTGTTCCAGGTTTTTCGTTTTTATACTTAGCCGCTACCGGTAAGCCTTTTTGAAGTTCTGGTAACAGACTTACATATTTAGCAAGGCGTTTGCTCCAAACCTTATCCTTAACCAAAACGTAGGCTTCGTAAGATGCTCTGGCATTTAGTAGCTTGTCTTCATAATTTTCAATAGGTCCCAGAATGATATCCAAAGTATTATTCTTCATGTCCAGCCAAGCGTAGTCGCTGGCGGTATAGTTGTCTGAAGTTAGTGCGTCTGCACGAAGATTGAGATACTTTTTGAAGCCAGCATCTTCAGCGAGTAAAGCAGCTTGCTTAAGTAAAGATGAGGCCTTTTGAAGTTCTGTAGCGTATAAAACATGGTAGGGAACAGACATATATTTTCCTGGCTTTTCTTCGCGAATCACAGAATATAGCCCATATTTATCTTTAACATCTGATTTTTTCAAAGCTTCCTTTGTCATTTCAGTAGGGTAAAAATTTAAAGCATCAGGTTTTGATCCAATACCTGTAACAAATGGTTTATCCCCATTTAACCTATCCCAGGGGCCATAGTTAATCCATATGAAGGACTTCGTTTTTTCATCTTTAATAGTATTAAGCAAACTGTCACGCTGTGGGTAAACCTGTTTCCAATATAAGTCATCCATCACCTGTGCAGCTTGAATTAACAAAGGAAGTATTTGCCGCTCGGCGATAGATAAATCATTGATATTAGTGGTAAGTTTCACTCTTTCATAAATATCCAGCCGTTCATCGACATAGGCTTGTAAGCTGTCCCTTACAGAAACTTCTTTTTTTGTAGTAGAAAAAGTGGTACTTGTGTTGTTATTGCAGGCGCTAATTCCAGATGCCAGGACGCATCCTGCTAGAAAAAGACAGGCTTTTATAAAGGGCTTCATATAGAGTCAATTGTAAGTGAGCATGTAAGACACGCGATAATGTGACGATTTATTTGCGGCTAAAATAGTAAAAAATAGTAATTTCACGACTTGTAATCTATCGACTATGAAATCAAACAGACTGCACACCGTCTATTGCGTTATTCCTATACTATTATTTGTTTCGTGCTCGACGAACAAATATGCTGCCACTAATAAAGTTTATAAAATGCAAGCGAAGGACTACGCAAAGACCATCTCTGCATTTCCTCCTATTGCACAAAGTATTGATTCCTTAGCCGCCGATTCTCAGTCATGGGTGGGCTCCATTAACTTCGGTATCCGCAAACCTAACTTTGTTATACTCCACCATACGGCTCAAAAATCTACGGATCAGACCATCAGGACTTTTACTGTTAAGGGTCAAAGTGAAGTGAGTGCCCATTACGTTGTTGGCCGGGATGGAAAAGTTGTCCAAATGGTAAATGATTACCTACGCGCTCACCATGCGGGAACCGGGCGCTGGGGTAATGACACTGATTTAAATTCATCATCTATCGGGATAGAGATCGACAATGATGGTTTCGAACCATATTCTGAAGCCCAAATTCAAGGAGTGATAAAAATCCTGGCAGTTTTAAAGAAGAGGTATAAAATACCAACGGCTAATTTTATTGGACATTCGGATATTGCCCCTAGCAGGAAACCTGATCCCCATGATTTTCCATGGAAAAGATTAGCACAAAAAGGTTATGGTTTGTGGTACGATGAAATTTTAAATCTATCCCCAGTGGAGTTTGATACCAAACTTGCACTGAGAATAATTGGTTATGACATCAGCAATATTTCAGCTGCAATAGTAGCCTTTAAAAGGCATTTCGTTCAAACAGATATTACCCCTATTTTAACTCCCTTGGATAAGCTAATCCTGTTTAACCTTTATAACAAATACCTCTAGTATTATTTATTTGCTTTAGTCCAGGCATCTTTCAAACCGACTGTTCTGTTAAAAACCAGTTTGTTAGGTCTTGAGTCTTTATCAAGATTATAATAGCCCTTTCTAATGAACTGGTAGCGACCGTCTTTATCAGCATTTGCAAGATAAGGTTCGATGTATGCCGTATCAATAACTTCCACACTGTTTGCATTCAGGTAATCTTTGAAGTCACCTTCTTCAGAATCCGGTGACTCTACGGTGAATAAGCGATCATAGGCTCTTACTTCAGCAGTTTTAGCATGTTTTACGCTCACCCAATGGATAGTGCCCTTAACGTTGACGCCACTAGTATCTTCTCCACTTTTGGATTCTGGTATATAAGTACACACAACTTCAGTAATATTTCCCTGATTATCTTTTTTGAAGCTTTCGCATCTAACGATGTAAGCATGCTTAAGTCGTACAACAGCACCCGGGGCAAGTCTGAACCATTTCTTAGCAGGCTCTTCCATAAAATCTTCTCGCTCAATCCACAGTTCGTTGCAGAAAGGAATTTCTCTATAACCACCTTTATCTTCTGCCTCAGGATTGTTTTCGCCAATCAAGGTTTCCTCTCTGTCCTCTGGGTAATTTGTGATCACTAGTTTAATTGGATCAAGTACTGCCATAACCCTTGTAGCGGTCTTATTCAAGTGTTCGCGAACGCAAAACTCTAAAAGGCCCAGTTCAATTAAGTTCTCTCTTTTTGCAATGCCAATGCGTTCACAAAATTCTCTAATGCTTTCAGGAGTATATCCCCTGCGGCGTAGTCCGCTGATCGTAGGCATTCTTGGGTCGTCCCAGCCACTAACAACACCTTCGTTTACCAGCTGTAGCAGTTTGCGCTTGCTCATGACTGTGTAGGAAAGGTTCAATCGCGCAAATTCATATTGTTTCGAAGGGAAGATTCCCAGCTTCTCTATTAGCCAATCATAAAGCTCCCTGTGTGCCACATACTCCAAAGTACAGATAGAATGCGTAATGGTTTCGATACTATCGCTCTGTCCGTGAGCAAAATCATACATTGGATAAATGCACCATTTGTCTCCGGTACGGTGGTGTTCCGCATGTTTAATGCGATAGATTATCGGATCCCTCATTAACATGTTCGTACTCGTCATATCAATTTTGGCGCGAAGCGTACAATCCCCGTCAGCAAATTCACCATTTTTCATCCTGCCAAAAAGTTCAAGATTTTCAGCGAAACTCCTATTCCGATATTTGCTATCCGTTCCCGGTTCGGTAGGCGTCCCTTTACCTTCCGCAATTTGGTCCGCAGTACTATGGTCTACATAAGCTAAACCACCTTCAATCAGCTTTACCGCATAATTATAAAGCGTATCAAAATAATCGGATGTATATAGCTCATTTTTCCATTGGAAGCCAAGCCATTTAATATCCTCCTGCTGACTGTCAACATATTCTGTCTTTTCTGTCACAGGATTGGTATCGTCGAATCTTAAGTTTGTATAGCCACCATACTTTTTGGTAAGGCCAAAGTTCAGGCAGATCGCCTTTGCATGCCCGATGTGTAAATACCCGTTAGGTTCTGGAGGAAAACGGGTGATCAAAGTTTTATATTTTCCTGTATTTAAATCGTTCTCAATGATTTCTTCTATGAAATTCAATGATCTTTCCTCGCTCATAAAATGGTAAAATTAGGTTCTCAAAGTTAACATAAAACAGCTAATTTAGTTACATTTACAATGCACTAAGTATAAATTATGGATAAGTCATTAGTAAGACCAATTCGCGTTTTAATAGCCAAAGTTGGGTTGGATGGTCATGATCGTGGTGCAAAAGTAATCGCCACTTCTTTACGTGATGCGGGGATGGAAGTGATTTATACGGGTCTAAGACAGACTCCTGAAATGGTAGTCAATGCTGCGCTTCAGGAAGATGTAGATGCCATTGGTATTTCCATATTATCAGGTGCCCATATGACGGTTTTTCCAAAGCTCATAGACATCATGAAAGGAAAGAACTTGACAAATGTCTTGATCACAGGAGGAGGCATTATCCCGCAAGGAGACATTGAAAAGCTTAAGGCCATTGGAGTTGGTGAGCTCTTTTCTCCTGGTACGGCAATGGCTACTATCGCGGACTATATTCAATCCTGGGTTGCTGAACATCGAAATTTTTAACATCATGACTTACTCAAGTATTATTTCAGAACTAAGAAATCAGATTCTTTATATCACAATCAACCGCGAAAACAAACTAAACGCTTTAAACAAAGAGACATTGTCTGAGTTGGCTCAAGCGATTGCCTCCGCTCAAAATAACGAAGGTGCTCGAGGAATTTTACTAACCGGTGCTGGCCAAAAGGCGTTTGTTGCAGGAGCAGATATATCTGAGTTTGCAGAGTTTGATGGAGTTCAAGGAGAAGAACTTGCAAGACATGGGCAGGAAACTGTTTTTAACGCGATAGAGCAATCAGCTAAGCCCGTTATTGCGGCTATTAATGGATTCGCTTTAGGTGGAGGGTTGGAACTGGCAATGGCCTGCCACATGAGAATAGTTTCCGATAACGCTAAACTTGGACTACCTGAAGTTAGCTTAGGACTTATACCAGGGTATGGAGGTACACAGCGTCTTACTCAACTTGTTGGTAAAGGTAGAGCAATTGAGATCATCACTACTGGCGAGATGATTTCTGCTACGCAGGCAGAAAGCATTGGCTTGGTTAATTATGTTGTAGCGCCTGAATTTCTGATTGTTAAAGCAGAGGAGCTGCTAAATAAAATAAAATTAAGAGCCCCTCTTGCAGTAGCAAGTGCCATCAGATCCATAAACGCTTCGGCTGATACTAAAATTGATGGATTTGAAATTGAGATACGGGAATTCGGTAGGTGTTTCAACACGCAAGATTTTAAAGAAGGCACAGCCGCATTTATAGAGAAGAGAAAACCTATATTTTCTGGAAAATAGGAAATTATATCCAAAAAGTCTTCAACCCTCATTTTTTGTACAATTTTTGTAAGGATTCCATTATGGAATATTTTTTCCTTTAAGTGTAGAATATTTTACCCGTTTAGAAAAAATGTTTATATATTTATTTTCTAATCAGGCCCCACCACTTTTGTTATGAGAAAAATATTGATTGTAGATGATGAAGTAAACATTGGATTACTTCTTTCAAAATTTTTAACGAGAAATAACTTCAGTGTTTCAACAGCAACGAGCGGGGTTAGTGCTTTGGAATATCTTGCAAAGGAAACGTATGACCTTGTGCTTTGCGATTACAGGCTAGAAGATACCGACGGTAAGGAAATGCTGATCAAGATCAAAGAGCGCTCCCCGGGCACAGGTGTAATTATTATCACAGGCTACTCTGATATCAAGCTAGCCGTCGAGCTTATCAAATTGGGTGCTTATGATTACATTACGAAACCACTTTATCCTGATGAGATTCTCAACACAATTAATAAAGCAATAGAAACGCAGATTGCATTGAATGCACATCAGTCAGAAGTAATAAGCGACTCTCCAAAACAAAAGGTCAAACAAGGCTATATGCAAGCTGATGATTTTGTAGCGGGTCAAAGTCCAGCTTCAAGAGAATTGCTAAAACAGATTCAGCTGGTAGCACCGACTACTTACAGCGTGATTTTAACGGGCGAAAGCGGTACCGGTAAAGAATCGGTTGCGAAGTCGATTCACTTGAATAGTCCACGAAGGGACAATCCTTTTGTTGCCATGGATTGCGGATCGTTAACTAAAGAGCTTGCGGGAAGTGAGTTTTTTGGACATGAGAAAGGGTCTTTCACTGGGGCTTTATATACAAAGATCGGTCATTTTGAGATGGCTAATGGTGGTACGCTATTCTTAGATGAGGTAGGTAACTTATCTTATGAAATCCAGGCGGCACTGCTTCGTACCGTTCAAGAACGTAAAATCAAGAGAATAGGTAGTACCAAGGAAATCGATCTGGACGTACGGATCATCGTTGCAACAAATGAAAACCTTGGTCATGCGATTCAAAAAGGCAAGTTCAGGGAAGATCTTTACCATAGGTTTAATGAATTTTCGATCGATCTCCCTCCTTTGCGCTTTCGTGGTAAGGACATTATGATTTTCGCTAATACTTTTTTAAACGGGGCAAATCAGGAACTGAACAGAAATGTCCAGACTTTTTCGGAAGAAGTAATTGAATGTTTTCTTACCTATAATTGGCCAGGTAATGTCAGAGAGTTGAAGAATGTAGTTAGAAGAGCTACGCTGCTTACAGAAAGCCAGGAAATTCAGCTTAAAGCTCTTCCACTGGAAATCTCTACTTACGCAAAAGCTTCGGCAATCGAAAATTCTATTGTCAGGTCAGAAAAGCCAAGAGATTTGAAGAATGCAGCGATGGAGGCAGAGTATGATACTATCCTTTCAGTTTTAAGGGAGGTCAATTTTAATAAAACCAAAGCTGCCAAAATTCTTAATATAGACAGAAAAACTCTTTACAATAAAATGAGAGCCATTAATCTCGACACATAGATTTGGTATTGGTAAGCGCAACAACTTTCAAGTATGTCAATATTCAGCTATAAGCAAAGAAACAACATCACTCTACTTATCATTGTAGCGCTGGGGTGCCTGATTGCCTATTCCTTACAGGGCATATTTGGATCTATTCTTAGTACTCTCGTTTTATATACTATTTTAAGACCAGGCTATATTTATTTAGTGGAGGTAAGGTCATGGAATAAAAGCTTTTCTGCGGTTCTTCTACTTTTCACCTTAATAATCATACTAATTCTCCCTTTTTATGCGCTAAGCAGTATGGTATTGGATAAGATCGCCGAACTCCAGAATAATCCAGCATATTTTAAGACCATGTTGGAGAAGGTTAAACATCTGGTTCCGGTAAATGGGGAGGTTCAGAGCTTAGTGGAAGACGGCATAAAAAAAATCGGAACCTGGGCCACAGAACTATTTTCTTCTATCATTTCTGGAGCTTTCAATATTGTTTTAGGCCTTTTACTTATGTACTTCCTCCTATTCTTTATGTTAGTTCAGATGGAAGCATTTGAGCAGGCACTGATCAAGTATGCACCATTTAGAGAGCAGAATGTTCAGCGGTTTGCAGAAGAAATGCGCAATACAACTTATGCGAATGTACTTGGCCAGGGGTTCATTGCACTAGTACAGGGTTCTCTCGTGGGACTTTGCTTTTTTGTTCTTGGCTATACGGATCCAATATTCTGGGGGGTAATAACAACCTTTATCTCTTTCGTCCCAATCTTGGGTCCACCAATAGTATTCGTCCCCGCAGCACTTCTGCAACTGGCTAATGGAAATAACTTTGCGGGCTGGGCAATGCTAATATTTGGCTTTGTCGTGATCATAAACATTGACAATGTTCTGCGCTTTATGATTGCAAAGAGGGTAGGGAACATTCATCCGGTAATCACCGTGCTTGGTGTCGTTATTGGTATTCCCTTATTTGGGATTCTCGGATTAGTGTTTGGTCCACTGCTTTTATCCTGGTTTATTCTGTTGGTCAAAATTTATGAAACGAGCGCAATGGCATCTGGTAGATTGGAAAGAATTAAAACAATTTCCGAACAGGAATAGTTATAAATAGATAAATTCCCACGATTAAAGTTTAATGTTAACTATAAAAATTAAAGTTATGAATGATAATTCAAAAGTACTAGTAGGGTTATTAGCAGGTCTAGCTGCTGGGGCAGCATTGGGTTTACTGTTTGCTCCAGAAAAAGGAAGCGAAACAAGAGACAAATTAAGTCAGTCCCTTAAAGATCTTGGAGAATCGATTAAAGATAGAGCAGCAGATGAAATTAATAACTTGACTGCACTTAAAGAAAAAGTGGTGGGTTCAGTGAAAAGTAAACTTCAGCAAACTGAAGAAGAGGTTGCAGATGACATTGAGCACGCTTAACTTTAATAGGTGAAATAATGCAGGAAAATAAAGAAAAAAGTATTGAAGACCTTTATGATGATGCTAAGATGTACTTAGACACCAAAGTAGAGTACACCAGATTATACTTGGTGGAAAAGGTGTCGAAAATATTTGCAAATGTAGTGACCAATGCCTTTGTCGTAATCTGCTTCGTATTGGCGTTTCTGTTTGGTACTTTCACACTTGCATTATTTCTATCGGAGGTACTGGAGAGCTATACGGAAGGTTTTGGTTGTGTTGCTCTTATTTACGTCCTTTTGGCTCTTATTGTCTATTTTACTAAAGATAAGTATATCGAAAAGGCTATAGTAAACTTTACAATAAAGAATTACTTTAATAAATTGGCTGACAAGGATGACGACGAACAAAAAAAAGTATAATATCAATAACCTGGATGAGCTTCATCTCATATTAAATAGTTTGAAGGCTCAGAATAAAATGCAAGGTGAGGCGTTGATTAGTGATGGTAAAGTATACCTGCAACAATTCAGCCCAGCTAATTTGATTAGGAAATATGCTACTCCTTCCAATTTTCTAAAAGCAGAAGAGCAACTAAATATCAGTGGTAAAGTGATGTCAATGGTCTTACCATTGCTAATGAACAATACAATATTCAGAGGCTCTGGCTTTATAACTAAAGCGATCGTAGGTCTTGCTTCCGGAAAAGTAGGTCAATCTCTTGATATAGAACACTTATCGGGGTTATTCAATAAAGTGAAATCTTGGTTTGGAGGAACAAAAAAGAAACAAAAACTTATACAAGGTCCGCAACATGTGGATTACGGCATTCCGCCCGATAGTGAAACTTATTAAACAAAAAAGGGAACTAATTAAGTTCCCTTTTTTGTTATACTGTAGTTTGAATCTTTAATTCTTTTAACTGTTTGTCGTCGATTGTTGATGGACTATCAATCATTACATCTCTTCCGGAATTGTTCTTAGGAAAAGCAATCACATCTCTGATACTATCCAAGCCAGCAAATATTGAACACAATCTATCGAAACCAAATGCAATACCTCCATGTGGCGGAGCACCAAATTCAAACGCATCCATCAGGAAGCCAAATTGTTTTTGTGCCTCTTCAGTAGAAAACCCTAAATGCTTAAACATTAAAGCTTGTAAAGCCCTGTCGTGGATCCTAATCGATCCACCGCCGATTTCAGTACCATTAACTACCATATCATAAGCATTTGCTCTTACTTCGCCAGGATTGGTATCAAGCATATCGATATCTTCTGGTTTAGGTGAGGTAAATGGATGGTGCATGGCATGATACCTTTCAGAGTCCTCATCCCACTCCAATAACGGGAAGTCAAGTACCCAGAGTGCACTATATTTATTTTTATCACGCAAACCAAGTCTATTACCCATTTCTAGTCTCAGCTCGCTCAGTTGCTTGCGTACTTTATCTGTACCGCCAGCCATGATCAATACCAAATCACCAGGCTGTGTGTTTAATGCGGCTGACCATTTTTGCAATTCTTCTTCACCATAGAATTTGTCCACGGAAGATTTAAGGGAACCATCTCCATTGTGCCTTAGGTAAATCAGCCCAGTTGCGCCGATCTGTGGGCGTTTAATGAAGTCGGTAAGCTCATCAAGCTGTTTACGGGTGTAACTTGCGCATCCTGATGCCCTGATTCCAATTACCAGCTCTGCACTGTCAAATACGGGGAAGTCTTTGCCCTTCACAATATCCGTAAGCTCAACAAAGGCCATATCGAAACGGGTATCAGGTTTATCAGAACCATATAAACGCATGGCATCAGCATATTGCATTCTTGGAACTTCTGGGAGATCTATGTCTTTAATCTCCTTAAATAAAGTGCGAATCAAGCCCTCGAAAGTATTCAATATATCTTCTTGCTCGATGAACGACATCTCACAATCAATCTGAGTAAACTCAGGCTGCCTATCTGCACGTAAATCCTCATCTCTAAAACATTTTACGATCTGGAAGTACCTGTCAAATCCAGAAACCATTAACAATTGTTTGAAAGTTTGTGGCGACTGTGGCAGGGCATAAAATTCACCGGCATTCATCCTGCTTGGAACTACAAAGTCACGTGCACCCTCAGGTGTAGATTTGATTAGAACCGGAGTTTCAACTTCAATAAAGTCAAGCGCATCTAGATACCTGCGAACAGATTGGGCCATCCTATGGCGCAATACCATATTATTTCTAATTGGATTTCTTCGCAGATCCAGATAACGATATTTCATTCTCAAATCATCACCTCCATCCGTTTCATCCTCAATCATGAACGGTGGTAATTTAGCTGCATTTAATATCTCAAGCGCAGTGATTTTGATTTCCACTTCGCCGGTTGGCATTTTTAAATTTTTATTAGAACGCTCAACAACAAGGCCGCTAGCTTTGATTACAAATTCACGCCCAAGGCTTCTTGCTGTTTCACAAAGATCAGTATTATCATCCATGTTGAAAACGAGCTGAGTAATTCCATACCTATCTCTGATATCGATAAAGGTCATTCCTCCTAAATCTCTCGATTTCTGCACCCAACCGCACAAGACTACATTTTCCCCTAAGTTCTTTATGGTTAAAGCACCGCAAGTAGTTGTTCTTAACATCTTAAATTTATTAAGCGGCAAAAATATTGATTTTGAACCACATATTGTAACAGCTCTTGATTTTACTTGGTATATTAAATTATTCAGGCAGCGTGCAACGATTCAAAAAATTAGCTTTCCTATAGAAAACAGTTAATCTTCGCGTCGGAATAAGAAAGGCACAATTTGAGCTATAAAAATTGTATGCGAAGGCAATGTATAACGTTTCGCTTCGAATTGTAAAAGATGAAGATGAAGCCGAAGATGTTCTGCAAAAAGCTTTTCTTGATGCCTTTACCAGGCTGGAGACATTTAGGGATGAAACAACTTTTGGGGCTGTGGCTAAAACAAATAGTCATCAATAAATCGATAAACCAGGTCAGAAAGGGTAAAGCGGAGCTTATGAGTCTTGATAGGACTGACCTCCCGGATGAATCAGCACATATTAAGGAAGGCCTAGAGTACCAGATTAAAACCAAATAGTATCGAAGCTTGTTGAGTTAATCAGCAAGCTTTTTTTATCTTAGCCAGCATCAAAACTACCACATGGAATTTTTAAGCAGTCCTGAAGCCTGGATCTCACTCCTCACCTTAACGATACTCGAGATCGTACTGGGTATCGATAATATTGTATTCATCTCCATTCTAGCAGGTAAACTGCCTGCTGACCAGCAAAAAAGAGCGCGTACAATGGGTCTCGGACTTGCTATGTTTACCCGGGTATTGCTTTTGTTCTCGTTAAGTTGGGTGATGAAGCTGACTACCCCTCTGTTCAATATCGGCGATTTAATCGGCGTGACCAATGCAGAATGGCTGGAGAAAATGGCCATTTCTGGAAGGGACCTGATCCTGATCATTGGAGGGCTTTTCTTGATCTACAAAAGCACCCACGAAATCCACAATAAGCTGGAAGGCGATGAAGAGGAAAGCATTAAAGGAAAAGCGCAGTCTTTTGCTGGCATCATCGTTCAAATTCTGATTCTTGATATCGTGTTCTCGTTAGACTCTGTAATTACTGCAGTTGGTATGGCAGACCATATCGAAATCATGGTTGCTGCCGTTGTTATTGCAGTTGCTATTATGATGGTATCTGCGTCGGCCATCAGTAACTTCGTCAACAACCACCCAACTGTTAAAATGCTTGCATTATCCTTCTTACTGTTAATCGGTGTTTCGCTATTAGCAGAAGGACTGGATCAACATATTCCTAAGGGTTACATCTATTTTGCTATGGCCTTCTCAGTACTGGTTGAGATGCTTAACCTGAAGATGAAAGGGGATAAAAAAGAACCTGTCCATCTTAGAAACACACCCACTGAAGACAAGTAGGTTCAATAAATACGTATGATTTCATTTTTTGAGGCCTCACTGGCCGAACTTTCCATCCATAGGATCGGAAACAAATCGCAGGACGAGTTCTATATCTTGTCTGAGCAGTCAATTGCCTTAAAAGACAACCTGCTAAGCAACCTGCTTCAACAATATTTCTTAAGTCCATTTGAAAAAACTAATGAAGCTTATCGGTTTTTCCATCCAAATACAGACCTCAATCTTAATGAAGTTTATCATTTTGCTGCAGAGATCTTTGAAAACGGAGAAAAGTTCCACAGCAACAGTAAGGAGCTGGCAAAATATCTATACGATGTATCCGGACATCCAAAAATCAAAGCCGGTGAGCTCTATGTAGCTTTTTTTGAGAATGTCCAGATAGAGGGAGAGCTACACGATGCCATTGGTATATTCAAATCTGAAACTAAGGAAACCTTTCTAAAAGTATACCCTGAAAATGGTGGCTTCGGACTTAGCTATGAAGAAGGTGCGATCAATATCAATAAGCTTGATAAGGGATGCCTAATCTTCAACACAGATAAAGATGAGGGTTTTCGAGTAGCAGTCATAGACCAGACCAACAGAAGTGCTGAAGCGGTATATTGGAAAGATGAATTCCTCAAGCTGAAGATCAGAAATGATAGCTTTAATCAGACCAACAACGTGCTTGGTGTGTATAAAAACTTTGTAACAGAGCAATTGGATCAAGATTTTGAGATCTCTAAGGCAGATAAAATTGACTTGTTAAATAAGTCCATGAAATATTTCAAGGAGAAGGAAAGCTTTGATCTGGATGAGTTCTCTAATGAAGTTATTGGGAACGAAGAAGGGATCAACTCTTTTAAAAACTACAAAAAGAACTTTGAAGAAGAACTTGACGCGCCAATACCCGATAACTTTGATATTTCAGGAGCTGCGGTAAAAAAACAGGCCAGGGTTTATAAAAGCGTTCTCAAGCTGGATAAGAACTTTCACATCTATATCCATGGAGATAAAGAGTTGATAGAAAAGGGGTATGATGACGATAAATCCATGAACTATTACAAAGTTTATTTTAAGGAAGAGCAGTAGTTTTCATAATAAATTGTAGATTTATTTTCATAGCCAAATAGAACCGCATTAATGAGTAATGAACCTCAACAGAACAGTATTTTTAAAGTAATAGGTGCCTCCTCCCTCGGCACATTAATAGAATGGTATGATTTTTACATTTTCGGAAGCCTTGCCACTATTATTGGAGCTCAACTTTTCCCTGCTGATGCAGGTGCGTCTGCACTCATAAATACCCTTGCCATCTTTGCTGCAGGATTCATTGTTAGGCCTTTTGGGGCTTTAGTTTTCGGTCGCCTTGGCGATCTTATTGGTAGAAAATATACTTTCTTGTTGACACTTGTGTTGATGGGCGGATCTACTTTTCTTATCGGTTTGGTTCCTTCCTATGCCACCATCGGTTATGCTGCTCCTATCTTGGTACTTATCTTAAGATTGGTGCAAGGTCTTGCTTTAGGTGGAGAATATGGTGGTGCAGCGACCTACGTTGCTGAGCATGCTCCGGCAAATAAACGCGGCTTCTTTACCAGTTGGATTCAGACCACCGCTACAGGCGGTTTGTTCCTTTCATTAGGAATTATTGTTGTAACTAAAAACCTCTTAGGAGCTGAAGTATTCGCTGATTGGGGTTGGAGAATACCTTTCCTACTATCAATTCTTTTAGTCGGCGTTTCTATTTACATCCGCATGAAAATGCATGAGTCGCCGATGTTCACTAAACTGAAAACAGAAGGTAAAGTCTCCAAAAATCCACTAAAAGAAAGCTTTAGTAACAAAGCAAACTTCAAAATGGTGCTCCTTGCGCTATTTGGTGCAACTATGGGGCAGGGGGTGATCTGGTATACCGGACAGTTTTATGCCCAATCGTTCCTTGAAAATACTTGTAAGGTTGATTTCAATGATTCGCGGTACATCTTGCTGTGGGGTATAGCCTTCGCGACGCCTTTCTTTGTTATTTTCGGCTCCTGGAGCGATAAGGTTGGTCGTAAATGGATCATGCTTACTGGAATGCTACTTGGAATTATCTTCTACCGACCAATCTATCAGGTATTTCTTGATGATACCGATGTCAAGAAAGTTACTGGACAGGACATAAAATCTTTCTCTGAGCCGGTAATTACCCGCGTTCAGGTAGCGAATACCAGAGATACTTTGATGACGGCAACTTCAATTATTACACTAAAAAGTGGAGGCTCCTATACGCAGGTTCAATCCTATACAAAGTTTCAAGACCCAAACAAAATCTCCTTAATCCCGCCTGATGTCTATAAAGATAAAAAGCTTTCTACTCCAGTCTTTTGGAAATTTGTAGGATTGGTGTTCTTCCAAATTTTATTGGTTACGATGGTATATGGTCCAATAGCCGCCTTTCTTGTAGAGCTCTTCCCAACCAAGATCAGGTATACCTCCATGTCCTTACCTTATCATGTTGGGAATGGGGTGTTCGGCGGACTCGTGCCATTTATCGCTACTTTGATCGCAAGTTTCTCCGGCTCCACACCGCTTTCCGGACTATGGTATCCAATCGGAATCGCCGCATTAAGCTTTGTAATCGGAGCAATTTATTTGTCCAATAAAAAACCTGACCATGGAGAAGGCAACAACTAAATAAAGAAGATGAACGCATTAAAAAAAGCATTAGGCTTATTCTGGATGGTTTTAGGACCAGCATCTATCCTATTCATGTTTATCCAGGCGATTGACAAAGTAGGGTTAGCGCCTGAAGGAGTTGCCAAAACCAACACCGCCCTTCAATGGGGAATCATACTTTTCATCTTTATTCCAATAAGTGCCGGATTAGTAATCTTCGGATACTATGCTTACAAAGGGGAATACGATAAGCTTCCTGAAGAATAAAAGCCTATAATACCCTAAGCAGCAGGCCTTTCAAGTATTCTCCCTCTGGGAAAGACAACCTAATGGGATGATCCTCCGGCTGATGGAATTGCTTGATGATCTGAACCTCTCTACCCGCGTCAAGTGCTGCCCAGGCAATGATCTGTTTAAAAGTTTCCATATCAACCGCGCCAGAACAGGAATAGGTTGCAAGAATACCTCCTGGCTCCAATAATAGCATCCCCAGTCTATTAAGATCTTTGTATGCCCTTGCCGCACGGTCAAGTGCAGCGCGTGATGGCGCATATTTTGGTGGATCTAGTACTATGACCCCAAACTTTTTATTTTCGTCCTTAAATATCCGTAATTGCTTGTTTACGTCACATTGTATGCTGGTCTGGCTCTCTTCGGAAAAGCCGTTGAGTTTCAGATTATGTTTTAAAGTTTCGAGCGCTAATGCAGAACTGTCTACACTGGTCACATGCGATGCGCCAGCTTTCAGACTATTTAAAGTAAAGCCTCCACTGTAGCAGAAACAGTCTAAAACACTTTTTTCTTTTGAATACGCCGCAAGAATTTCTCTATTGTCACGTTGGTCGCAGTAAAAACCAGACTTTTGTCCATCGGCAATATTAATGTGGTAAACCACTCCGTTCTCTTTTACTTCAATAAACTCAGGCGGCTCTTCTCCCCATAATAATCCCTGCTCAGACTCTAGGTTTTCATGTTTACGCGCAGCAGCATCACTCTTGTCGAAGATCCCTTTCGGATTCAATAAAGACCTCAGGACGTTAATAATCGTATCCTTAACGTTTTCAATACCCGCGCTTAAGATTTGAACCGATAGGAAGTCGGCATATTTATCGATGATCAATCCTGGTAACAAGTCTGCCTCACTAAATACCAGTCGGCAGGTGTTGGTATGCTCATCCAGAATGTGTGCCCTAGAAGCGATTGCTTTCTCCAGCTTCTGCGTGTACCAGGCTTCGTCGATCGTTACTTCCTGATCCCATTCCATTAATCGTAAAGCAACTCTGGATTGGTCGTTAAAATACCCATAAGCAAGAAATTCCTGGCTGGCAGACCATACTGCTACAATTTCGCCGTTAGCTGGTTTGCCTTTAATCTTGTCTAACGCTCCTGAAAAGATCCAGGGGTGGCGAAGAATTGCAGCTTTTTCTTTGCCTTTTTTAAGGATGATATCGATCATAGCGCAAAAGTAACAGAAAAATTAAGCGTTCTCCTCTGCGGCTGGAATCTTTTGCACTGAAGAAGTGCAAAATTTCCTAGGCCGACGATGAGAAGCTGAATTTTTTAGAAAAGAAGAGGGAAGGAAGAGGGGAAGAAGAGGGGAAGGGCGGGATACAAACTTTGTAGCCGTCTTTTCTGAGGAAATCGTAATTTCGATTAGTTAAACGATATGTTATGGAAGAGATAACCTGGGATGATTTTGAGAAGGTAGAACTAAGAGCAGGAACAATACTCGAGGTATTTGAGTTTCCTGAAGCCAGGAAAGCTGCTTACAAATTAAGGGTGGATTTTGGTGAGTTTGGTGTTAAAATGAGCAGTGCGCAGATTACTAGTCATTATACCATTTCTGAGTTGGTTGGAAGGCAGATTGTTGGAGTGGTTAATTTCCCTAAAAAGCAGATTGGTAAGTTTATGTCTGAGTTTTTAGTCACAGGCTTTGCAGACGAACATGGAAATATAGTACTAACTGCCTTGGCGGGGACGGTTCCTAATGGAAGTAAAATGATATAGTTATATCTTTGGCACATGAGTTTTTACAATTTTTCTGATGACAATAACCCGCAAGCGGAAGATGAGCACTTTATGAATCTGGCTTTGCTGGAAGCTAAGAAAGCTTTTGACGCAGAAGAAATTCCTATAGGAGCCATTGTGGTATGTAAGGGTAGAATTGTTGGGAGAGGTTATAATTTAACGGAGCAGCTTAATGATGTAACCGCACATGCAGAAATGCAGGCATTTACAGCAGCAGCTCAAACCCTTGGAGGAAAGTATTTGCGCGATTGTACTTTGTACGTCACAATTGAGCCATGTGTAATGTGTGCCGGTGCAAGCTACTGGACCCAAATTGGACGAATTGTATATGGTGCTTCCGAGCCAAAAAGGGGCTTCATTAGCAAGGGAGTTAGCTTGCTTCATCCCAAGACAGTACTCAAAGGTGGCATACTTGCTGAACCTTGCGGCGTACTGATGACTAAGTTTTTTCAGAACAAAAGAGGGTAAAAAGTTGTTATATTTGGTAGGAACAATGCAGGTTAAATTACTTTAATTTGCATTAGAAATAAATTTTTAACCTTAAAACATATCACATGGCTTTTGAATTACCTGCGTTACCTTACGCAACAGACGCATTAGAACCGCATATTGATAAAACTACTATGGAAATTCACCATGGTAAACACCATCAGGCTTATGTTACCAACCTAAATAAAGCATTAGAAGGTAAGCCAGAGGCTACTCAAACCATTGAAGAAGTCGTTAAAAACATATCTAAATTTCCAGTTGCAGTTAGAAATAACGGTGGTGGTCATTACAATCACTCTTTGTTTTGGGAAGTAATCGGTCCAAACAAAGGTGGCGAGCCAAAAGCTGACCTTGCTGAAGCAATCAATGCTGCATTTGGATCATTCGCCGACTTTAAAACTAAATTTGCTGAAGCTGGTGCTACCCGTTTCGGTTCTGGATGGGCTTGGCTTAGCGTAGGTACAGACGGTAAATTGGCCGTTTCTTCTACCCCTAATCAGGATAATCCATTAATGGATATCGCTGAAGTTAAAGGCACGCCAATTCTTGGAATGGATGTTTGGGAACATGCTTACTACTTAAAATATCAAAACAAAAGACCAGATTATATTGCTGCATTCTGGAATGTCGTAAACTGGGATGCTGTTGCTGATCGTTTCAAAAAGGCGAAATAGTACTAGCTTAATATGTAAAACAGGCTGTATCATTGATAAAAAATGATCAGCCTCTTTTTTGTGCTTATAGTTTTTTAGATTATTTTACACGTTCGATGTAACATTGATTCAATAGTAATTTTAATACCCGGTAACTTAAGTTGAGCGTATGAAGTATATTTTAATGTTTATTCTTTCCTTTGTATTACTATCAGCACTCCCGTTTCTCTGGAATCAATTTTCATTTGTTGAAGCAGGCTTTCCATTTCCTTACCTGCATATAACGATTGTTGATCATCCGGAGATGAATTATACAGTATTCAGGTATGTAAAGCTCAATTTAGTGTACGACTTAGTCTTAGTAGGGATTTTTGTTTGGATAATCACTAAATACAGGACATCCGTCAAAACTAAGATCAACACTTAGCGAGTTATCGCCGGACTTGGCATATTCACCCACTTTACCTTTCTAAATAGGTCGCCCACTTGAAGTATTAATAGCCTGGGCTATCTCAGATACTAGCTGCGCTCGATTTGGGATTATACACTGCTTTTAGGTAAACAGTATGTAACAGGTAGTTAAGTAGGAGTTAAAAAGGAGTTGATAGGGATAATGTCCCTGTTACCTCCCTGTTACGTCCCTGCTATGTCCCTGTTATCTCCTTGTTAATTAAGACCAGTTCCCGGATTATTCCATAATCTGTTAACTACAGGACCCTAATTAATGTCTTTAAAGTTAAGTTGAATTATCGGGAATATCAGTCTGTATTATGGTTTAGGTAGCACGTGGTGTTTAGTCGCCCATTCATCCCACATTTTGGTCAGCTTAGCCACTTTTTCCGGATATTGGGCAGCCAGATTTTTCATTTCTGCCTTATCGTTTTTCATATCAAACAACCTCCAGCTGCGGTCGGGACCTGCAACTACCAGTTTCCAGTTTTGGTACCGTACGTACTTACTGCCTTCATGCTCATTAAACAAAGGTCTTTCGCCTGTTAGAACCTTGCCTTGAAACACCGGAGCTAAACTTCGGCCTTCAAGCGGGGTGATGTCGTTGCCGTTAAACTCCTTCGGATATTTTGCGCCTGCAACATCAATACAGGTTGCCATGAAGTCCATCACATGGCCGATTTCGTCCGTTCTAGAGCCTTTATTTTTGATTCCCTTTGGCCAGGAAATAATCATAGGTGTATGTATCCCACCTTCCAGCGACTGATATTTCCATAGTTTGTAAGGTGTATTCGCCACATTAGCCCAGTTTGGTCCGATTGAAAAGAAGCTGTTTTCTCCGCCTGGCATCACGTTTTTATATCTGGTATAGGAAACTGGTGCCCCAGCTCTGGTTTGATCGGGCCGATCAAAACCGGGCCCATATCCATCACTCATTTCTGCACTGGCTCCGTTGTCGCTTAGAAAGATCACAATCGTATTGTCTATCTGACCGCTCTGCTCTAATGTTTTCATCATTTTTCCTATGCCTTGATCCATGCGATCAATCATTGCGGCATGAACGGCCATTGTTCTTGCGTCAAATTCCTGATTTGGATTGTTCGCCCATAACCTGTCTGCCGGGTTTCTGTCTGATAGTTTTGTGGTCGCCGTGTCGATTAAACCAAGCTTAGCCATCTTTTCATATCGCGCCTTTCTAATGGCTTGCCAACCTTTTTTGTACGTGTCTTTGTATTTCTCTATGTCTTCCGGCAGGGCCTGCACAGGCCAGTGAGGTGCATTATGAGCCACATATAGAAAGAAAGGAGCATTTCCTTTGCTGAACTCCTTAATGTATTCAGATGCCTTTTCATTGATCGCATCAGTATGGTAGTAATTTTTCGGAACTGTAGTTACAGGCTTTGTACCTTCAACCAGACTAAATGGGTCAAAGAAATCAACTACACCCCATATTGTTCCATAAAACTTTTCGAAACCTCTATTTGTAGGGTATTGATCAAGAGGCGAAAATAGCGGATGCTCCGTTTTATGGTTCAGCCAATTCATCTGATCTTGCGAATTTTTCTGTACAATCGTGTTAGATACGTGCCACTTACCAGTCATCGCTGTGCGATAACCTGCTTGCTTTAATACCTCTGCAATGGTTACTGTGTTTTTTCCGAGGTAGCCACGGTAGCCCTCGTCGTTTTGAGGAGTGGTCATGTCACCAATACCGGCATCATGGTTGTATAGCCCTGTTAACAAAGAAGCCCGGGTTGGACAACACCTGGATACATTATAAAATTGTTTGAATTGAATGCCTTGCTTTGCGATTTTGTCTAGGTTTGGCGTGTTAATTTCGCCTCCGTAGCAACCTAGATCTGAGTAGCCAAGGTCATCTGCCATGATCAGAATAATATTAGGACGCTTATTAGGTTTTGGTTTAGGGTTGGCTGCGAATGCAGCGTAGGGAGCCCAGGCGGTTAAAATAATAAAACCTATAAAAGCATGCTTGAGGTAATGAAGCTTCATGTAAATGGTATTTTTAAGGAAAGATACGAGAATTATTTTACACACCGGAAGCCAGTATGCTCCAGCCCGGTATCGGCAGAACTGGTCATTTTCTTATCGATGCGGTATCCTTCGCAGTAGGAAGCGTTGCATAAAAAGGAGCCACCTTTCACTACTTTTTCCCCATGTTCATCATCAGCGCACCATTCCCAAACGTTCCCGGCAAGGTCATACACACCATAATCGTTAGCAGGAAAAGAGCCTACTGGTGCAGCGCGGTAAAAGCCATCGCGGTTGGTGTTGTTGTAGGGGAAGTCGCCCTGCCAAGTGTTGGCTTTTACCTTATCCTGATCAATGTCTTCATTGCCCCATGGAAACTTGGAATCGGACTTGCCACCATGCGCTGCTTTTTCCCATTCTGCAGCAGTAGGCAGGCGTTTACCCGCCCAATTGGAATAAGCGACAGCATCTTCCCAGGAAACATGCACCACTGGTTGTCTTTCGATTCCTTTAAGACTGCTTTTTGGCCCCTGTGGATGTTTCCAACTTGCGGCTTTCGTCCATACCCACCATGCTCCCGGATTGTTCACATTGACTGGTTTGGTTGGCGCATGAAATACTAGGGAAGCAGCCACGAAGACGCTGTCAGGTGGCTTAGGCGTACCTGGAGGTAGTTGCTTTTGCAGGTCTTCCCACTTGGGAACGCGCTCTGCTGTGGTAACATATTTTGTTGCTGCAACGAACTTTGAGAATTGTGCATTGGTCACCTCCGTTTCATCCATCCAAAAGCCAGTCTGGCCTTCTGATTCGGGGATCCATACCATGCCGGTGTCACTGCTAGTCCCGTTTTTTAGGATCGCCTTTGAAGGCATTACCCCAAACCGCTTAGGCAGATTGCTAGAGCAGTCGGCCGCTACTATTGCTTGGTTTTTACCAGCGTCATCATTACTGCCGAATTTACATCCGTAAGTGCAGCATATTATTAGCAAGAAATACACAATAACTTTGTTCATGACTATATCCCTATAACGTCCTTTTTCTTTTTTTGGCGCATTGTTTTGGGTATCACGGCAAGAATTTCTTCTTTCAGCGCATTGAGTGTGCGCTTTTTAATAAAATTTTTATGCGTTACCAAACTGATCTCCCGAACGGGTTCAGGTGACTTAAAATAACGAACTTTGCTCAATTGTTTGTTGCTTAATTCCTCTAATGCCAACTCCGGTAACAATGTCGCTCCATTGTTCATATCGACCATCCTGATCAGTGTTTCTACGCTTCCAGTGTTGTAGGTTAGGCCCTGAAGGCGATTTTGCTTGGTGGAGCGACAAATGTTTAACACTTGAGAACGCATGCAATGCCCTTCATTTAACAACCAGATGTTCTCGTCTTCCAAATCATCGGCATCAATTGTTTTCTTTTTAAACAGCTTGCTATTTTTGCTGATATAAGTCACGAAGTTTTCGTAGTAAAGTGGCGTTTCCTGAATGGCGGCGTCTGCGAGAGGAGTAGCAAGAATTCCACAATCTAACACCCCTGTTTTTAAGTGGTGAATGATATCTTCCGTAGTATATTCCCAAATCAAAAGATTGAGGCCGGGGTATTTTTCCATCATAGCAGCGATGACTTTCGGCAAAAGGTAGGGTGCAACGGTGGGGATGATGCCGACTTTAAGTTCGCCAACCACATCTAGCTGCTGACTGCTGATCAGTTCTTTAACCTTATGGCTCTCCTGCAAAATAACCCGTGCCTGCTCAATAATCTGAGCGCCGATTTCCGTTGGGATTACGGGTTGCTTGCTGCGGTCGAAAATTTTTACGTTTAGCATTTCCTCGAGTTTCTGAACCTGCATGCTCAACGTTGGCTGGGTTACGAAACACTTCTCTGCAGCACCCACGAAGCTTCTGTAGGTATCAACAGCCACGATATATTCCAACTGTACTAAGGTCATATAGTTAAATCTTATTTGTTTTCTCAAAGATATCAATTTTAGCTATCGTTCAATATTAAATTCCGGTTACTATATGAAGCAGAATGACAATTTCTTTAAGTTTGTAGCCAGTCAAATTAATTAATACACGTGGGCAAAGACAAATTACGAAAGTTTGCAGAGATAGACACCTTTCCAAATGTATACCAGATGGAAGAAGGTAAGGTACTTAAAGGCAATTGGGGAAAAAATCATTTTAAAAATGGCAATCCGATTGTGTTGGAACTTGCTTGTGGTAAAGGTGAGTATGCAGTAAATCTTGCTAAAATGTTTCCACAAAAGAACTTCATCGGCATAGATCTTAAGGGCAACAGAATTTGGAGAGGTGCACGTACAGGTGTAGATGAAGGCCTTATGAACCTTGCGTTCTTAAGGATTCAAATTGAAGACATTGTAGAATACTTTGGAACAGATGAAGTTGACGAGATTTGGATTACATTCCCAGATCCACAGCCTCAGGAAAGTCGTGAAAAAAAGCGATTGACCTACCCGGGCTTTCTCGCAAAATATAGGCATTTCCTTAAGTTGGACGGTAAGATCAACTTGAAGACAGATAACGATGGCTTGTATCTTTATACTATTGAAATGGTAGCGGAATTGGGTTTGAGTTCCTTTAAAAACACTAATCAGCTGTATAAGTCCGAGTTTTATGACGAGGTTTTATCTATCAAAACTCATTATGAACGCATCTATCTGAAACACGATAAGAATATTAATTACATTCAATTCTCTTTGGATAAACTTTAATTGCACTATGGAAGAGTCTTTCTATGATCAGGTGTTTGAATTGGTTAGATTGATTCCTGAAGGGAGGGTGACTTCTTATGGAGCCATTGCCAGGAGCTTAGGCTCTGGTGGTTCTGCAAGAATGGTGGGTTATGCGATGAGCAATGCAGGATTGTCTCATCCTCCAGTCCCCGCGCACCGGGTAGTCAACAGCACAGGATTGCTGACTGGTAAATTTCATTTTTCGCCTCCAGAACAGATGGAAGAACTTCTGCAAGCAGAGGGTATTATTGTAGTAGACAATAAAATAAAGAACTTTAAAGTTGTTTTTTGGGATCCAATGCTGGAGCTTTAGGCTGTATATAGAAACCATGGAAGAAATAAAAGTTCGTTGTAGCTGGTGCGGTACTGATCCGCTTTATGTGGAATACCATGATGAGGAATGGGGCAAGCCCGTTTACGACGATAAAACCTTATTTGAATTCCTTATTCTTGAAGGTGCACAGGCGGGTTTGAGTTGGATTACCGTCTTAAAACGTCGTGAAGGTTATCGAAAAGCTTTTGCAGATTTCGACGTGAAAAAGGTAGCTGCTTTTGATGAGAATGATGTTGCGCGTTTGCTTAACGATCCGGGCATTATAAGGAATAAGCTGAAGGTGAACTCGGCAATTAGAAATGCGCAGTTGTTTATAGAAATTCAACAAGAACACGGCTCATTCTCTGACTTTATGTGGGGTTTCCTACCCAATAAAGCGCCTATTCAAAATCAAATTCATGGAATGGAAGATGTGCCGGCTAGAACAGAAATTTCTGATTCCATCAGTAAAGACATGAAAAAGCGTGGCTTTAAGTTTTTTGGCTCAACGATTTGCTATGCACACATGCAGGCTACTGGAATGGTAAATGATCACCATCTGGATTGCATTGCTAGATAATTATTTTTTAGCAGTGTTGTAGGTGGAAACAATCGATACCAAAGATTTGCCATCAATTGTTTCCATTGCTTTTATTTTAGTAGCAAGTTCATCGTCGTTCGTTAGCTTTTGGAGTAAGATAGCCTTAATCGTCGGCGTTTTTGCAGCCGCAGTGGCATTATCAACTAAAATTTCCTGCATTGGTCCGGTTCCAAACTTTTCGATAAAATAAGTTGTCGGCATCATAGCTTTTGTTGGCAAAGTGGCGTTGTTCCTACCGCCTCCCAGGCTAATACCAGCTCCCATACCAACACCCCCAAATCCGCCGGTACCACCACCAATGCCAAAAGATGGTCTGACTTTAGCTCTCTTTTGAACGGGTTCCTCAACAGGTACATTGCCTCCTATCGAGTATAAATTAACAGCTCCCAACTCTACGACTTTGAAAAAGCGGTACTCCAGGTCTTTGTTGATCAATATAGGTTTACTTACAAAAGTCTCCCCGTTCCAAAGAAACTCTTTGATGTCTTTAGCTTTGAACATAACGACCGACTCATCATCTTTCTTTAGTACCACGTTGGAAAGGTCTGTTCCCTTTATGGTGCCCCTAACAAAGTTTCCTTCAGAAATTACTACGGCATCTTGTGCGTAAATGTTAAAGGGAATCGCTGAAAGGACATAAAGAAGAAAAAGTATACGCATTGACTTAACCATAGTCAAATAACGGGAATTCTATTCTAGTTGTATAAGAACAGCAAAACATTATTTTTGGGTGTCTTTCAGGTTCCTGAAGTTATCTTTTATCTTATCTGTCGCGTATTGTTTTCGATCCTTAATATTCTTGGCATGCGCCAGGAATTTAGTTACAATATAGGTTGTAAGAAGATAGGCGCCCAGTGTTTATTCAGCTCCTTATTCTTCAGGATTGAACCCACGGCGTCTGCGTTGAGAAACATTTCTGTTCCGATTTGTTTCGTGATCATGCCAGCCAGCTGTTAAAAAGGAGCGTAAGAATTCTTTTCATATCAATGAATGATTCTTACCTTTATCCATACAACAGCAAAAGAATACAATGAAAAAACTCTTTCTTCTTGACGGTATGGCGCTCATTTACAGAGCTCATTTCGCCCTCAGCAAAAACCCCCGTTTCACTTCTACTGGAATAAACACTTCAGCAGTGATGGGATTTGCCAATACCTTGATGGAAGTGCTTAAAAAAGAGAAACCTAGTCACATTGCCGTGGTGTTTGATACTGATGCACCTACAGAAAGGCACATAGATTTTGCGGCCTATAAAGCCCATAGACAAGCCATGCCCGAAGACCTTTCGGCGGCTCTACCATATATCTTTAAGCTTATTGAAGGGTTTAAAATTCCTGTCATCACCATGGATGGTTTTGAAGCCGATGATATAATTGGAACATTGGCTAAGGAGGGAGAAAGACAAGGCTTTCAAGTATATTGTATGACGCCTGATAAAGATTTCGCTCAGTTGGTATCAGAGAACATCTTTATTTATAAGCCCGCAAGAATGGGTAATGAGATGGAAATTCTTGGTGTTTCTGAGATACTAAACAAATGGGAAATTGAGAACGTAGAGCAGGTTATCGACATCCTCGGGCTATGGGGTGATGCTGTTGACAATATTCCGGGTGTTCCAGGCGTGGGTGAAAAAACCTCTAAATTGTTGATCAAGCAATATGGCTCTATTGAAAATATTATTGCTAATGCACATGAACTTAAGGGTAAACTGAGGGAAAACGTTCAGAACTTCGCAGAACAAGCGATGGTTTCCAAGAAACTGGCAACGATCATACTAAACGTTCCTGTTGCCTTTGATGAAGAGGCTCTAATTCTGGAGGAGCCTAGTCGGGAACTATTGGAACCTTTATTTACAGAGTTAGAGTTTAGGACCATTGGAAGAAGGGTATTTGGCGAAGAATTTAGCGTTGTAGATTCCAAAGGAAAGGTTTCCTCGCAGTTTGATCTCTTTGGAAACACCGCCATACAGCCTGAATCGACTACAAAGGTTTTTGTGACTACACCTGAAATGTTTGAGGAAGCGAGAGAGGTTAAGACTATTGAGAATACTCCGCATGATTATAGGCTTGTTGATACTTCGGAAAGCAGGAAGGGATTAATTGAACTGCTGTTAAAACAGGAACGCATATCGTTTGATACAGAAACCACAGGTATTGACGCCAATATTGCCGATCTGGTTGGCTTGTCATTTTGTATCAAACCAGGGGAAGGCTACTACATTCCTCTGTCTGTCCAAAGAGACGAAGCGCTGCTAATTCTTGAAGAATTCAGACCAGTTTTGGAAAGTGAGCATATTGTAAAGGTAGGCCAGAATATTAAATATGATATGCTGATTTTGAAGTGGTACGGCATAAATATTAAGGGCAGACTTTTCGATACGATGCTAGCCCATTACCTAATTGATCCGGATACAAGACACAATATGGATGTGTTATCTGAAAATTATCTCTGCTACTCGCCTATATCTATCACTACTTTGATTGGTACAAAAGGAAAGAATCAAGGCAATATGCGTGACGTGGAAGTGGAGAAAGTGGTGGATTATGCGGCCGAAGATGCAGACGTAACCCTTCAACTTGCAGATACTTTTGAGCCCATGCTCAAAGAATTAAATGCCGAAAAACTGGCTACAGAGGTAGAAAATCCTTTAATCTATGTCCTTGCAGATATCGAAAAAGAGGGTGTTCGTATAGACATGGATACCCTGATCAATTATTCCAAAGAACTGGAAATAGAGATTAGGAAGTTTGAGCAGAATGTATACGAAAAATGCGGAGTAACCTTCAACCTTGCTTCTCCAAAACAATTGGGAGAAGTGCTCTTCGATAAGCTTTGCCTCGATCCGAAAGCTAAAAAGACCAAGACTGGTCAGTACCAAACGGGAGAAGATGTGTTGATGGCACTTGCGGGGAAGAGTGATGTAGTTAAAGACATCCTGGATTTTCGTCAGTTACAAAAGCTTAAATCTACTTATGTGGATGCCTTGCCATTATTAGTGAATCCGAAAACAGGACGTGTTCATACCAGTTACAATCAGGCTGTAGCGGCCACAGGCAGATTAAGTTCTAATAATCCGAACCTCCAAAATATACCCATCCGTACAGAACGCGGTAGGGAAGTACGAAAGGCATTTATTCCTCGTGATGAAAATCATGTTTTGTTATCTGCCGATTATTCACAAATAGAACTCCGGATTATCGCTGATATCAGTAAAGAAGAAAATATGCTTTATGCTTTTAACAATGGCATAGATATTCACACCGCTACCGCTGCAAGGGTTTATGGTATTGGTATAGAAGAAGTAACCTCCGCCCAAAGGCGTAATGCAAAGGCAGTCAACTTTGGAATTATATATGGGCAGTCGGCCTTCGGCCTTTCACAGAATCTGGGTATTCCGCGTAAGGAAGCCGCTGAAATCATTGAACAGTATTTTGCTCAGTATCCCGGTATTAAGAGGTACATGGCTGATACGATGAACTTCGCTAGGGAAAACGGTTTTGTGGAGACCATTTTAGGAAGAAGGCGTTATCTGAGAGATATCAATTCGGCTAATCAGACTGTTCGAGGGTTTGCGGAACGAAATGCCATAAATGCACCTATCCAGGGTTCTGCTGCTGATATGATTAAGGTAGCAATGATCAACATTCATAAGGACATTCAGGAAAAAGGATTACAGTCTAAGATGACCATGCAGGTGCATGATGAGTTGGTGTTCGACGTTTTAAAGACAGAGGTTGAGGTGATGAAAGAGATTATTACGCATCGAATGAGAACAGCGATCAAGACTTCGGTGCCTATTGAAGTAGAGATAGGAGAAGGAGAAAACTGGTTAGCCGCACACTAACCAGTCGTTAAATTTATTTGTTAAAGCTCAATTGTCTCGCCTATGGCTGGCAATAAGAGCGTCTTGTTTTCTCTCTTGAATTTAGAAAGAGCTTCATCTTTATCGATTTCTATCTGGGGCATCGTATCATAATGTACTCCGATTACTTGATCACAGTTAAAGTATTGGGTTGCAATTAGGGCATCATCAACGTCCATAGTAAAATGGCCACCTATAGGAAGAATGGCATAATCTAATTTGTAAAGATCAGCCAGGAGTTTCATTTCCATTGTTAGTGCGGTATCACCGGCAAAGTAGATCGCTTTTTCTTCCAGCTCCAGCACATAGCCGGCTGGGTTTCCGCCGTAGCTTTCATCAGGTAAAGCGCTCGAATGCGTGGCCCAAACCATCCTTACCTTTCCAAAGTCAAGCTTCATACTGCCGTAGTTCATAGGAATTAGCTTTTTCAAGCCTTGTTTACCTGCCCATGCGGCAACCTCAACCATGGCCACTACCTGTGCATCAGTTTGCTTTGCAATTTCTACCAAGTCGGCTAAATGATCTGCATGACCGTGACTAACAAAGATATAGTCGGCCTCTATGCTTTTAATATCGATATTTTTTGCCAGTGGGTTGTGGCTGATGAAAGGATCGAAAAGGAGTTTCTTGCCTTCTGCTTCCAATAGGAAACAAGATTGGCCATAATATGTATACTTCATAATTAAGAGTTAAATCTATTGACCAAACATTCCGCCAAGACCGCCAAGCATGTCTTTAGTCATGGCCGACATTTCATTTGCGCTCACTTGTTCTGCTTGTGTTAACGCTTTATTAACGGCTGTTAACAGTAGTTCTTCCAGCTCTTCTTTATCTGCATCCTTTAAGAATGTTTCGTCGATTTCGATTCCGGTAATTACTTTATTAGCGGTTGCAGTTACCTTAATTGCACCACCTTCCACCTCTCCGAATACTGAGATGGTATCTAATCTTGCTTTTATTTCATCAGCTTTTTGCTGGGCTGCCATTAGTTTATCGAACATATGATTTGATTTTATTAATTAAACGAAATTAATGAGAATTGGTTTATTCGGCGAAGGATTAAAATAAAAAAGCGGCTTGCTTTGGGGCAAACCGCTAAACATCATTGGTAGATGATATGTTTTTCAAGCTTATGTATTGTTACCTACGAAAGAATAGTGCCAATGGTTGTCTGTTGGGAAAATAAATGTTGTGCCCGTTCGTCGAGAAATTACAGGCGTTCGTCTAGAAGTTACTGATGCTGGTATATTATGGGGTTTTTGCCTGCAACGTTTTGGAGTTGATGACGTCTTAATAACAGAAAAACAAAAGAAATCTTAAAACATAAAAACATGAAATCTCTAACAAAAACAGTATTCGCTATAGCCTTAAGCGCATTAGTATCCCTTTCATCAGCAACGACAACTTTCGCAGCTGAGCCAGCTATAACTTTCAAATCAACTCCTGCTTTATCCGGCTTCAACAAAATCTGGGTAAGTGGAAATGTGAAGATTGTATTGACGCAAGGCGAAAAAGAATCAATTATAGGAATGCAAAATTTTGATGCAAAAAAAACTTCTGTATTGAGTAAAGGACAGACGTTATACATTAATTCGACAGAATCAGATAGGGTCACACTAAATATTACGGTAAAAGATTTGCAGCGTGTACAAGCATATGGACATTCAGTAGTTGTAACTAGCAACAACTTTGATGTGAAATACCTTCAATTGTTTCTAAACCAAAGTGCAAAAGCAAAGATCAACACTACGGCAGGGAGCATATATACCGTGGTGAAAGATGATGCAGTATTGAAATTGACAGGTACAGCACAGCAGAGCACAATGGTAGCCAGCAACATTAAAAATGTTAAGATGGCTGATTTTGCAAGCTTGAAATCAGTGCAATATGCTTCTGAAGCGATTATGACAACGGAGTTAGCACTAAGCAAATAGAAAAGGATCAGTGAGGGAGATAATGCAAGAGGCATTTGGTTTAATTACCTGATGCCTCTCGCGTTTAGTAAATTTCCTTAATGCTTGCGCTTTGCCCTATCGTACTGATCAGGCCATTTGATGTCATCATTTAAAACTGCTGCAGCATGGAGTGGGAAATATGGGTCTCTTAACAATTCCCGGGCAAGAAAAATTAAGTCTGCTTTTGATTCCTTCAAAATATCTTCAGCCTGTTGGGGTTCCGTAATCAATCCTACAGCTCCGGTCAAAATATCTGCACCTTGTTTAGCGGCTTCAGCGAACTGAACCTGATACCCAGCGGAGACAGGAATCTTCTGATAAGGTACCAACCCTCCTGACGAACAATCAATCAAATCAATACCTTTATCTTTTAAAATCTTAGAAAGCTGGACAGATTCCTCAATGTTCCATCCGCCTTCTGCCCAATCGGTCGCAGAGATCCTTACGAACAAAGGGTTTTCTGAAGGCCATTCGTTCTGTACTTCTTCAATAATCTCCAGAAGAAAGCGGATTCTGTTTTCGAAACTCCCCCCGTATTGATCCGTACGTTTATTGCTCAATGGAGAAAAAAACTCATGGATGAGATAACCATGCGCGGCATGCAATTCAATAACCTTATAGCCGGCAGTTAATGTGCGTACTGTGGCGGCTCTAAAGTCTGCCTTTACCTCTTCAATATCTTTAATGGTCAATTCATGAGGAATGGTGTCACCTTCGTTGAAGGGAATGGCACTTGGTCCATAAGGGATCCATCCACCTTCTTGTGCACCGAGGCATTTGCTTCCTTTCCAAGGAGTGTCAAAGCTCGCTTTTCTACCTGCGTGTGCCAGTTGGATACCGGCGATAGAACCATTTTTATGGATAAAGTCCGTTATTCGTGTTAGCATTGGAACGTGGTCATCGCTCCATATCCCTAGATCTCCCGGAGAGATTCTTCCCTCAGGGGATACCGCTGTCGCTTCCTGAATGATTAGTCCTGCGCCGCCAACAGCCCTGCTGCCCAAATGAACGAGATGCCAATCGCTCGCATAGCCATCTATAGCGGAATATTGACACATTGGAGAGACAACGATCCTGTTTTTAAGGTGTACGTTTTTTATTTTTAGTGGCGAAAACAATAAACTCATATTATTCTTTATTTATTACAATCAAAGATCAGCTGAAATGGTTTTAACTTTGATCATTGAAGTTTCATCTTTGGCAAGGAAATTGAACTTAATTATATGTTAATTCCGTACTGCTAAAATGTAAAAAAATCAAAAACGTATTGCACAACTCAATATTTATTTAAACCTTTGCGCATCAACATACTTAAATATTCATTATAAACAGAAAATGATCAATCACCAAACACATAAACTATCATTCGGACAGGCAAATTCATTTGCTTCCAGGATTGCGTTTATTGAGCGTTTGCAGCCCATATTTTTTGTGATCACAGACCGGCAGATTTACACGCCGCGCATTTGAGTAGATCTCTGGCGTTAGCCTAGTAGATTCCACAGAGGATTGCCTCTCAAAAAACAATTAATCAGAACATTTATTTTTCTTCGTTATCTAATAATGAACATAAACGATTTTATAGTGCAGGTTGCACTTCCTGAACATCGTGTCTTCGCAGAACAAATCTGCGATGAAATGGCAGAATCAGCAAAAGCACGTGGTACGGGTATAGCTAAACGCTCGCCCGAATATGTTGCAGGTAAAATGGCCGATGGTAAGGCTGTAATCGCATTTCATAAAGATGGTTCCTGGGCAGGTTTCTGCTATATTGAAACCTGGTCGCACGGCCAATTTGTTGCAAATTCGGGCCTTGTAGTAAGTCCGGAATACCGTAAAGTAGGTCTTGCACATGCCATTAAAGAGAAAATCTTCGAACTATCAAGAGTAAAATACCCAAAGGCAAAGATCTTTGGCTTGACTACCGGTTTGGCAGTGATGAAGATTAATTCAGATTTAGGTTATGAACCTGTCACTTATTCTGAGCTTACCCAGGATGAAGAATTTTGGAAAGGCTGTCAAAGCTGTGTGAACTTCGAGATATTGAAGATGAAAGAGCGTAAGAATTGTATGTGTACAGCGATGCTTTACGATCCTGTTGAACAGAAGCATGATGTTGCTAAAAAGTTTGCAGAAGAGCTTCATAAAAAGCCGAAGCTCTATGAACGTTTCATGAGCATAAAGTCGAGGTTGGTGGTTAAAGCTAAACCGTCTGGAAAAAAGGGTTTAAAAGCCTTGTTTTTATTAGTTACAATTTTATTTAAATAGCTGTTAATATTAAGATGAAGAAGAAAGTTGTTTTAGCGTTTAGCGGAGGTCTTGATACCTCATTTTGTTGTATTTACCTGTCTCAGGATAGAGACTTGGAGGTTCACTCCGTAATTGTTAACACGGGTGGTTTTTCTGATGAGGAACTACAGGAAATTGAGAAACGTGCTTATTCCCTTGGTGTTGTTTCCCATGCGGTAGTTGATGAAACCACTAATTATTATGATAGCTGTATTAAGTATTTGATCTATGGGAATGTGCTTAAAAATGCTACCTATCCGCTTTCTGTTAGTGCAGAGCGTGTTAGTCAGGCAACAGCCATAGCCAATTATGTTAAAAAAATTGGTGCTGATTATGTTGCTCACGGCAGTACCGGGGCAGGTAATGATCAGGTTCGTTTTGATATGATATTTAATATTATCATACCGAATGTGGAGATCATCACACCAATCAGAGATTTAAAATTATCCCGCGAAGCTGAAATAGAATATTTAGCTACCCGTGGTGTAGTATATAGCGCAGAAAAAGCGAGGTATTCAATCAACAAGGGCTTATGGGGAACGTCTGTCGGGGGAAAAGAAACCTTAACTTCTAATCAAACCTTACCTGAAGAAGCCTGGCCTACGCAGGTTTCTGAGGCTAGGCCACGTAAACTGGAACTTACTTTTGAACAAGGTGAATTGGTAGGCATAGATGGCGAAACTTTGGAGCCTGTAAAAGCGATCCAAAAGTTGCAGGCAATTGCTCAGCCCTACGGAATAGGAAGAGATATTCATGTTGGTGATACTATTATCGGAATAAAAGGCCGTGTTGGCTTTGAGGCTGCGGCACCGATGGTGATTATCAAAGCTCATCATACTTTAGAGAAACATACGCTTACGAAATGGCAGCTTTCCTGGAAAGAGCAACTATCTTCTTTTTATGGAAACTGGTTGCATGAAGGTCAGTTTCATGATCCCATCATGCGCAATATTGAAGCCTTCTTAACTGATACACAAAAGATGGTGAGCGGAAAAGTATTCGTTGAATTGTTGCCTTATCGTTTTACGATCATAGGCATTGAATCTGATCATGACCTGATGAGCAATAAATTTGGAAGCTATGGTGAAATGAATAATGCATGGAGCGGTGATGATGTAAAAGGCTTCTCAAAAATATTCGGCAACCAGGTTATGATCTGGCATAAAGTGAACGGTGATGAAGATTAGAGCAGGCATTGTGGGAGGTGCGGGATATACAGGTGGCGAAATGCTGCGTTTGCTTATCAACCATCCTTCGGTAGAAATCGCTTTTGTAAACAGCAAAAGCAATGCAGGCAATCTGATTTCTGATGTTCATACTGATTTGATTGGTGACACAGATCTTCGTTTTACCGGAGAATTTTCTTATGATATCGATGTGTTATTTCTATGTGTCGGACATGGCGATGCGAAGAAGTTTCTCGATGCAAATCCCATAGCCGAAGGTATTAAGGTTATTGATTTGAGTCAGGATTTTAGGCTAAAATCTAATGCAGGTGCCGATTGGGTTTACGGTTTGCCTGAATTGAATCGTGATCAAATTAAAGGTGCTAAGTATATCGCTAACCCTGGTTGCTTCGCCACCTGCATTCAATTGGCATTGCTTCCGCTCGCGTCAAAAGGGCTGTTAAAGTCAGAAATCCATATCAATGCAACTACAGGATCTACAGGCGCCGGACAAAGTCTAGCATCAACATCCCATTTTAGCTGGAGAAATAATAACCTTTCTGTCTATAAAGCATTCGGGCATCAACATTTGAATGAGATCGGAGAGAGCATAAAACAACTGAGTCCTAATTTTGATAGTGTAATCAATTTCATACCACAAAGAGGCGATTTTACTAGAGGTATTTTAGCAGCAGTTTATCTGGATAGTGATTTGACTCAAGAGGAGGCAGTTGCGCTATTCACTTCATTTTATGAGTTTCATCCTTTCACCCATGTGAGCAGGAAAAACATAGATTTAAAGCAGGTAGTAAATACAAATAAGGGCTTGGTGTATGTAGAAAAGCATAATGGCAAGCTGTTCATCGTAAGTATAATAGATAATTTGTTAAAAGGTGCGAGCGGTCAGGCGGTACAAAATATGAATCTCATATTTGGGTTGCCCGAAAGCGAAGGTTTACGGCTTAAGGCCCAGGCATTTTAGCTGGGGTCCTAATTCCTTGAACTAATTTTTAACTTAAAACTTTTTTAAAATGAACTTATTCGACGTATATCCATTAAACAATATAGAAATAGTAAAAGCATCCGGCAGCAGTGTCTGGGATATTGAAGGCACAGAATTCTTAGATCTTTATGGCGGTCATGCTGTAATCTCCATAGGGCACACCCACCCTCATTATGTAAAGCGTGTAACCGATCAGCTGAACAAAGTAGGCTTCTATTCCAACTCTGTATTAATTCCGCTACAAGCTGAACTTGCCCATAAGTTGGGTGAAGTTTCTGGAAAAATGGGCTACCAATTGTTTCTTTGTAATTCTGGAGCTGAGGCCAATGAAAATGCTTTAAAACTTGCTTCTTTTTACAATGGTCGCAAAAAAGTGATTGCATTTAAAGGCGCTTTTCATGGCAGAACCTCACTAGTAGTTTCGGCCACTGATAATCCAAAGATCATTGCACCTGTTAATGAAACTGATAATATTGTATTCCTCCCACTTAATGATGAAGCTACACTAAAACAAGCCTTTGCTGAATACGGCAAGGATATTACCGCGGTAATTATTGAAGGAATCCAGGGTGTGGGTGGGATTAGGGAAGCATCTATTCCTTTTTTACAATTAATCCGTTCGCTTTGTGATGAATACAATGCAGTTTACATTGCAGACAGTGTACAATGTGGCTATGGTAGAACAGGCCTGTTCTATTCCCATGATTACGCAGGAGTAGAAGCAGATGTTTATACCATGGCAAAGGGTATGGGCAATGGTTTTCCAGTCGCCGGTATTTCTATTGCTCCTAAGTTTAAGCCTTGGCATGGCATGTTAGGGACCACTTTCGGTGGAAATCACCTTGCTTGTGCCGCGGCATTGGCTGTCCTGGAAATAATGGAGCAGGATGACCTGATGAAAAATGCAGAAGAGGTAGGAAATCATTTAATTAACTCCTTGAAAGAGATTCCTGAAATTATTGAAGTTCGTGGAAGAGGTTTAATGATTGGCATTGAGCTGCCGGAGCGATTATCTAATGTGAAAAAGGACTTATTGTTTAAGCATAGGATCTTCACTGGTGAAGCCAAGCCGAATGTGATCAGACTTTTACCTGCATTGAATTTAACGAAGGCTCATGCAGACCAGTTTCTTAATGAATTTAAAATCGCTTTAAAAGGATGAACCAATTTACTTCCGTACATGATGTAACTGACATCAAACAATTGCTTAAGGATGCTTTGACACTTAAGGAAAATCCCTACAGCCTTCAGGACTTAGGAAAGAATAAAACCTTAGGATTGGTCTTTTTGAACCCAAGTTTACGCACCCGTTTGAGCACGCAAAAAGCGGCCTTGAACCTCGGTATGAATGTGATGGTGATGAACATGGACAAGGAGGGATGGGCACTCGAGACGCAGGATGGTGTCGTGATGAATGGCTCAACAGTCGAGCATATTCGGGAAGCCGCAGCAGTAATGGGTCAGTATTGCGACATTCTTGGTTTGCGTTCTTTTCCCAAGCTGATTAATAGGGAAGAAGATTACAACGAAGATTTCTTCAGTAAGTTTATAAAATACTGTGGTGTTCCTGTAGTGAGTTTGGAGAGTGCGACAAGGCACCCTTTACAAAGCCTGGCGGATTTAATTACGATTAAAGAAACCTGGAAAGGGGAAGGAAAACCTAAAGTTGTTTTGGCCTGGGCTCCTCATATTAAGGCGCTTCCTCAAGCTGTTCCTAATTCATTCGCAGAGTGGATGTGTAAAGCCCAGGAGGATGGTATGGTTGATTTTACCATTGCACAGCCTAAAGGGTATGAGTTGAATGAGGATTTTACTCCAGGTGCTTCGATCACCCATGATCTTAATGAAGCGCTAAACGGGGCAGATTATATATATGTAAAAAATTGGTCGAGTTATAAGGAATATGGAAAAGTGTTAACTTACCCTGATGGCTGGATGCTCAACAATGATAAGTTGAAAGGAACAAACGATGCCAAGGTGATGCATTGCTTGCCTGTCCGTCGTGATTTGGAACTTTCTTCTGAGATATTGGATGGTCCGAATTCATTAGTGATTCACGAAGCAGGTAATCGTTTATGGGCAGCGCAGGCTGTTTTGAAGCAAATGTTGGAGAAATTGTAGTAGTTTTGCGTCGCCAGTATGACGGAGCTTAGTAAGATGTGGCTTAATGTGACGAGGCTCAATATGACGAGGTTTAAGAATGGATAAACTAAGCGTAATTAAGATAGGTGGAAATGTAATTGATAACTCAGAAAAGCTGTATAAGTTTCTGCTGGATTTCAAGGCGCTTCCGGGGTATAAAATCCTAGTTCATGGGGGAGGGAAAATCGCTACTGAGCTTGGCGATTCCCTGGGTGTAACAGCTAAAATGGTCGAGGGCCGACGGATCACCGATATCGATACCTTGAGGATCGTTACAATGGTTTACGCCGGACTCATCAATAAGAATATGGTTGCTCAGCTTCAAGCCAAGGGATGTAATGCGATCGGTCTTACCGGTGCGGATGGCAATATTATAAAGGCGGTTAAGCGACCAGTTAAAGACATCGATTACGGATTCGTCGGCGATCTTAACGAAAGTTCTGTTTCATCAGAGACACTTGGAAACCTACTCAAAGCAGGCTTAATTCCAGTACTTTGCGCAATTACACATGACGGGGATTCACAGTTACTAAATACGAACGCGGATACGATAGCGTCTGCCGTAGCAATTGCAATGTCGGCTATTTATGAAACCTCTCTAATCTATTGCTTTGAGAAAAAAGGGGTTTTAAGGGATATCGAAGACGACAACTCACTGGTTTCAGAAATAAGGTTGGCCGAGTTTGATGGCCTAAAAGCAGATGGGACTGTCTCTGGTGGTATGATCCCTAAAATTCACAATGCTTTCGAAGCCATTAAAAGCGGGGTTAAGGATGTTTACATTGGGAAGGCTGACGAGCTTCCGCAGATTGACAATCAGAATTTTGGAACTAGATTAACACAATAATATGAATCAGTTTAAAGGCAATATCGCCATTTTGGGAAGTGGAAACATTGGTGTATCATTAGCTAAAGGGTTAGTTAAAGCTAATTATGCTAAACCTGAGCAGATCACCCTAACCAGGCGTAATCTCGCAAATCTGTCTGCATTAGCTGAAGAAGGCTTTGTGGTAAGTGTAGATAATGCATCCGTAGTTTTTGGTGCCGATATCATCGTGCTGGCGGTTTTGCCGCAACAATTAAATAATTTGTTGGAACAAATCCAACCTTCAATAAGGTCCGGTGAGCAAGTGTTTATCTCAGTTGCTTCTGGTGTAAGCTGTTTAGATATTAGAACTAAAATTGGTGAGGAGGTGCAGGTCGTAAGAGCTATGCCCAATACTGCGATCGCTATTGGCCAATCTATGACTTGCGTTGCGACCGATAATGCAGCAAAAGAGAACGTAGAAGAGGTAGTTAGAATGTTTGAAACAGTTGGTTCTGTGGTAAAGATCAATGAAGATCTTATGACCTCTGCCACAGCTTTGTGCGCCTGCGGCATTGCATTTTTCCTAAGAGCAATAAGAGCGGCATCACAAGGAGGTGTTGAGATTGGATTCCATGCAGATGAGGCACTTAAGATGGCTGTGCAAACCGCAAAAGGAGCTGCCGACCTATTACTTCAAATGCAATCTCACCCGGAACAAGAGATTGATAAGGTCACTTCCCCTAAAGGTTGTACAATTGCTGGGTTAAATGAAATGGAGCACAATGGTTTCAGCTCCTCGTTAATTAAAGGCATCAAATTATCGGCGATAAAAGCCGGAGCACTATATACAAAAGATTAATTATGATAGCACAACTGCAAAAAGATAGTTTTGAACTCTTAAAAAAGTTGATTAGTATTCAATCTTTTAGTAAAGAGGAAGATAAAACAGCTGATGCTATTGAACAATTTTTGCAAGATCGAGATATTAAAACGACTAGAAAGCTAAATAATATCTGGGCGTATAACAAGTATTTTGATTCGGCTAAACCAACTTTGCTGCTCAATTCACATCATGATACTGTAAAACCCAATTCCGGATATACCAGAAATCCCTATGATGCTGCTGTGGAAGAAGACAAATTATTTGGACTGGGAAGTAATGACGCCGGGGGTTGTTTAGTATCTTTAATCGGCACTTTCTTGTACTTCTATGAGCAAGAGGAGCTGAGCTATAACATTTGTCTGGCTGCGACTGCTGAGGAAGAGATTTCTGGAAATGATGGATTAGAATGCGTACTGCCAGACCTTGGTGACTTGGAGTTTGCTATAGTAGGTGAGCCAACGCAAATGAATCTGGCTGTCGCTGAACGGGGGTTGTTAGTGCTGGATTGCACCTCAACAGGAAAAGCGGGCCATGCAGCGAGAGAAGAAGGCGACAATGCCATCTACAAAGCTTTAAGAGATATCGAATGGTTTAGGAACTATCGTTTCTCAAAGGTCTCCGAAGTTTTCGGCCCCCTAAAAATGACGGTGACTATAATTAATGCCGGTTCTCAACATAACGTAGTTCCTGCAACTTGTTCGTTCACTGTTGATGTTCGTGTTACGGATTCCTATACTAATGAAGAAGTACTTAAAATTATCAGAACAAATGTTGCTTGCGACGTTAAGCCGCGTTCCATCAGGCTTAAACCTTCATCAATAGATAAAGGTCATCCGCTTGTTCAATCTGGAATTGCATTGGGAAGAACCACTTATGGCTCTCCAACTACCTCAGATCAGGCCTTGCTAAGCATTTCTTCAGTTAAAGTTGGTCCAGGGGATTCTGGGAGATCTCACATGGCCGATGAGTTTATCTTTATTGAAGAAATCGCTGAAGGAATTGAATTGTACATTGCTATGCTTAAGCCCGTTATAAACGGCAAATAAATAAGCTAGGTAGCCCTGTCTCAGCATATTTAATTCTTCAGATCACGCTCTTTAGCATTGTTTTCAGACTGGCGAATTGTATTGCTATCCAATCATGAAGATCACCGGAGAAACTAAAGCTTTTTACCTTTTCAAACGTGGTTTTGTCGTTTGTTGGCAGAGAAACGACGATCAACTTATCGTAGGTAAGTTTCATCGTCTTACGGGCAGTCTTTGCTTCTGCGTCAATCACTGAAACTTTAAATGCGGCATATTTTGAATCTCCGTTGGGCCAGTACAGTTATCCCTAATTATTGCCCGCATGACAAGATTGTTGTGCAATGGAGTTGCGTTTTTGATTAAGCATATTTTTATGATATTTGTAAGGAAACTTAAGCTGCCCTTGCAGCGATAGCTAATTGAAAAATAAATGAAGATCTGGCAAAAGAACGTTACCGTTAACAAAGATATAGAGAGTTTTACTGTGGGCAAAGACAGGGAACTGGATTTACAGATGGCAGCATTCGATGTACTTGGATCATTGGCCCATGTGGAGATGCTGGAAAGCATAGGTCTTTTGACTGCGGATGAATTGATAGCAGTTCAAAAGGAGTTGAAAAGCATTTATTCAGAGATTGAAAGCGGGAATTTTGTCATTGAAGATAACGTGGAGGATGTGCACTCGCAGGTTGAATGGATGCTTACGCAGCGCATTGGGGATCCAGGGAAAAAGATCCATAGCGGACGATCTAGAAATGACCAGGTTCTGGTAGACTTAAAATTATACTTTAGAGACTCCATTGAGAAGATGGTGGGGAATACGGCCATGCTTTTTACCCAGCTGATCTCGCTTAGCAATACCCATAAAGACAAGCTACTTCCAGGGTATACCCATTTGCAAATTGCAATGCCATCGTCCTTCGGATTATGGTTTGGCGCTTATGCAGAAAGTTTTGTAGACGATATGGAGCTTATGCTGGCTGCATACAAGGTCTGTAATAAAAATCCTTTAGGTTCTGCAGCCGGATATGGATCTTCTTTTCCATTGAACCGGACGATGACTACAGAGTTGCTTGGATTCGAAAAGCTTAACTACAATGTAGTTTATGCGCAGATGGGTAGGGGGAAAACCGAGCGGATCCTTGCTCAGGCGATGTCTTCTATCGCAGCTACACTGGCTAAAATGGCCATGGATGTTTGTTTGTTCATCAATCAGAATTTTGGATTTATTAGTTTTCCTGATGAATTGACGACAGGATCCAGCATTATGCCTCACAAGAAAAATCCAGATGTGTTCGAGTTGATCCGTTCACGTTGCAATAAAATTCAAGCGCTGCCTAATGAAATTGCTATGATGATAACCAATCTTCCTTCCGGTTACCATCGTGATTTGCAGCTGTTAAAAGAAAATCTCTTTCCTGCCATTACCTCACTTAATGACTGCTTGGAGATGAGTACATTTATGCTTCAGAATATAAGCGTAAAAGATCACATCCTTGACGATAAAAAGTACGCTTATTTGTTTAGTGTTGAGGTTGTTAATGAAATGGTTCTGAGTGGAACCCCATTTAGAGAGGCCTACAAGATTGTTGGTGAAACGATAGATAATGGAACGTTTACTCCCGGCTCCAAAGTAAACCATACTCATGAAGGAAGTATTGGTAATCTTTGCAATCCTGAAATTGAGGCAATGATGGAAGAAGTGCTTGAACAGTTTAATTTTGAAAAACCAAGGGCGGCCATAGAGAAGTTATTGGCCTAATATTTATATAAAAAAACAAAAAAATGAATGTATCAGTTTTGGCGAGCTCCCTTATCGGGTCGGAAATCATTAAAATAGGTAACGAAGTTAATGAGATGAAGCGCAATGGTGCACAGATTGCCAATCTGACAATTGGCGACTTTGACCCTTCGATTTTCCCAATTCCTGAAGAGTTAAAAGACGGTATTGTTAGCGCATATAATGATCACCAGACCAATTACCCGCCTGCAGATGGTGTTCTACCATTACGGGAAACGATTTCAGAGATTTTGAAAGAGCGCTTCGGATTGGAATACAGTGCTTCGGAAATATTGGTTTCGGGAGGGTCACGTCCATTAATTTATGCCACTTATCTGGCATTGATTGATCCGGGAGACACTGTAGTATTTCCTGCACCGTCCTGGAACAATAATCATTACTGTCACCTTACATCTGCAAGAGCTATTGCGGTAGAAACAGATGAAACTAATAATTTTATGCCGACTGCGGCACAGCTGAAGCCACATTTAAAGGGCGCAACGCTACTCGCATTGTGTTCCCCATTGAATCCAACCGGCACCATGTTTACTAGAGACCAACTAACAGAAATCTGTGACTTGGTGATTGAAGAGAATCATTCCAGGGGCATAAATGAAAAGCCACTCTACATCATGTATGATCAGATTTATTCATTATTGACCTTTGGGGTTGACCATGTCAATCCAGTAAGTTTGAGACCAGAGATTAGAGATTATGTGATCTTTGTGGATGGAAGTTCTAAATGCCTGGCAGCTACAGGAGTTCGGGTGGGATGGGGATTCGGTCCTACCGACATTATAAACAGGATGAAAGCATTGATTGGTCATATGGGTGCATGGGCTCCCAAGGCCGAGCAGGTAGCTATGGCAGGCTACTTTGGAAAAAAAGAGGTGCTTGATTCCTTTTTGAATCTATTTAAGTCTAAGATCCAAGATAGTCTGAACGCGTTATATAAGGGCTTCCTCGCCCTAAAAGCAGAAGGTTTTGAGGTCGATGCCGTTCAGCCCATGGGCGCAATTTACCTTACCATTAAAATTGATTATATCGGTAAATCTACACCCAATGGAGAGATCCTGAAGGATAGCGCTGCGGTAAATTTCTATTTAATCAAGGAAGCTAAAGTGGCATTGGTTCCTTTTTCGGCATTTGGTAACGATGATAACATGCCGTGGTATCGAGCTTCTGTAGGTGCTTGTACCTTGCAGGACATTAAAGATATGCTGCCAAGGATTAAGGTAGCTCTAGATCAGCTTAAATAATAAAAAAGGCGATCGATGGGGTCGCCTTTTTCTATTTGAATTCCGAAGTCTTGTGGAATTCAATATCCGGATAATCCCTCATGGTCATATTGATCATGAAATCGTTATCTGCGAGGAATACGGGATTACCATCCTTATCTTGTCCGATGTGTGCTTGCTTACGTTTCAAGAATTCCTCTAATTTCTTTTTATCTTTAGAAGTTACCCAATTGGAACGGCCGTAAGTCAGCATCCTGAAATGGGCTTTCGCGCCATACTCGTGCTCTAACCTAAAGGCAATAACTTCAAACTGAAGTTCCCCAACAGCACCAATAATCTTTCTATTTCCGGGTTGCTGTACAAATAATTGTGCTACACCTTCTTCTGTCAACTGCTGAATCCCTTTTTCAAGTTGTTTGGTACGAAGTGGATCTCTATTCTCCACCTCCTTAAATATCTCCGGAGAGAAGCTAGGGATGCCTTTAAACTGAAGTTTTTCTCCTTCAGTCAATGTATCGCCAATTTTAAAGTTGCCGCTGTCATATAAGCCAACAACGTCTCCCGGCCAGGCTTCTTCAACAATGCTTTTTTCATTAGCCATGAAATCCATGGGATTGGAAAACTTCAGCTTCTTTTCTTGTCGGGAATGGTAATAAAACTTATTTCTTTCAAACTTGCCGGAGCATACCCTTAAGAAGGCGATTCGGTCACGATGTTTAGGGTCAAGGTTAGCATGGATTTTAAATACAAACCCAGTAAAGTTCTTTTCATCTACCATCACTTCACGCTGCTCGGCCTCGCGACTCTTAGGGCTTGGCGCAATATTTATGAATGTGTCTAAAAGTTCTTTAATTCCGAAGTTATTGATCGCACTTCCAAAAAATACGGGAGCCAGCAATCCTTCGATATACATTAATTTATCTAAAGAACCGTATACGCCATCAACCAACTCCAGATCGCTTTTAAGTCCGTCAAGTTCTTTTGGCTTTAAAAAATTATTCAGATTGGGATCATTAAGGTCGCTCACCTGAATTACCGGCTCGCTAATTTTGGTTTTGTCGGGTTCAAATAAATTCAGGTGCTTATCGTAAATGCTATACACACCCTTGAAGGTATGACCCAAACCAATTGGCCATGAAAGCGGGCACAGACTGATATTTAACTTATTTTCAATTTCATCCAGTAGGTCAAAAGCATCTTTACCCTCGCGGTCCATCTTGTTTATGAAGATAATTACAGGAGTGTTCCTCATGCGGCATACCGCCATAAGTTTTTCTGTTTGCTCTTCTACCCCCTTCACACAATCCACTACCAGAATCACGCTATCTACAGCAGAAAGGGTACGATAAGTATCTTCTGCAAAATCTTTGTGACCAGGAGTATCCAAAATATTAATACGTTTGCCATTATACTCAAAACCCATTACGGAGGTTGCTACAGAAATTCCACGCTGCTTCTCAATTTCCATGAAATCTGATGTGCTGCTTTGGTTGGCTTTGTTTCGTTTTACGGCACCTGCGGTATTAATGGCACCACCAAACAAAAGAAACTTCTCTGTTAAAGTAGTTTTCCCTGCATCCGGGTGACTGATAATGGCAAATGTTTTTCGTTTTTCTATTTCCGGGTTAATCATAAAGATTTAAGCGTATGCTTTTTGCAAAGCTGCAAAGATAATAAAAAAGCCGGCTGTCTGCCGGCTTTCTCATTAATCGCTTTTTAAACTACCCTCGCCCACTTCTTACTGGTCTTGCTGATCCGGAATTATCGCGACTTTCATTTCCTGATGACCTGCTCGGTGCCGGTTCAGAACGTTCAATTCGCTGCGGAGCCTGCTGAACTTCTGGTCTTCTTTCCATTCGTTGTGGAGCTTCCTGTCTTTGAGGCTGAGGTTGGCGCTCAGGTTGAACTTGTCTCTGAGGTTGAGGTTGCGCTTGCCGCTCAGGCCTTGCTTGCCTTTGAGGTTGCTCTACCTGCTCTACTCTTGGATCAACCCTTTGAGGTTGTACTTGTCTTTGAGGTTGATCAATTATTTGCGGTGTGGTTTGTCTCTGTTTTCCAACACGCTCAGATGTTGTCCTGTCATCTCTCGTATAACTACCTTGTCTGCCATCTTGAACTGCACGATCCGGTCTTGCAGAAGCATAACCTTCTCCTCTTACAGATTCTCTTGGTGCAGCTACACCATTATTGTTTCCAGTTCTGCCGCTTCTGCTGGGAGTGTACATGTCAATCCTGTTTCCATCAAGATTAGTCCGGCTTGGTCTTGTGGTTCGGTTCACATTGTAAACAGTTACATCACGACCAGTATAACGTCTGATATCATTTGCACGTGGACCACTTGAATAGTACCTGTTGTTTCTAACGTAAGTATTGTTGATTATCGTCGTGTTGTTGATGATCACCGTGTTTCTACGAGAATAATAACGTGGGAATCCGTTATAATAAATATTTCGTTGTGGTACAAATACCCACCATAAACTGGGAATATTGATGTTGACATTGATGTTCATACCAGGACCCATAGGTGCCCAGCCATAATAGCCTCCACCACTTCTCCAGCTAACCCATGCCGGTCCCCATACGGTGTCGGGTAGCCAAACCCATTGGTTGTAACGGTTGTAAACCCAGCGCCCATAATGAAACGGGGCCCATCCCCAATCATAATCAGATACCCAGGTATTTCCGTATTCGGTCATTGCCCAACGACCATTCGTGTAATAGGGCCTAAATTCACCTTGCTCTACATCAGGTCTCCATACGTACCCATACTGAGGGTCCTGGATCCAAGTGCCATAAGGCGATAATTCATCATAAAAGGACTGCATGGAGATGTCCTCATCTTGCGCCACAGCCTTTTGCGTGGTTCCGGTTAGAAGGAGCATGAGCCCCAACACAATAGCCGGTAATTTGATCATGTTTTTCATTGTGTGTGTGTTTTAATTTTCCTAACGCTCTTTGTATATCAATTTGAGTTCCGAACCAACTCAAAAGTTTAATCAGCTATAAAATATTACATTATGGTTATGTGATATAACGTAATTTAATTGGTTTAAGTCTGTTAAATGCAGTCTTATAATCTGCTTCCGTTGTAGACAATTTACAAAACCTTTTTGTAATGATGATATTTAATCCGATAAGGTTGCATCCAGATTGCAATATTTTGCCACCTTTGCGTTTAGAAGTCAGATGGTATCTCATTTCCAGCCTGGATTAAATCACACTAAAATTTATGCAAAAAGGTACACTTTTTCTGATTCCTGTCCCATTGGCGGAAAACGCTGCACAAAAGTCTTTTACCGCTTACCTTGGCGAAACGATTAATGTACTGACGACGTATATTGTAGAGAATGAGAAAACTGCCCGTAAATTTTTAAAGGAAGCAGGTATCAAAACTGCTCAGCAAGATCTGATCATCCATGATTACGGTAAGCACAAGAGAAGCGATTCCATGGTGCCTTACTTTAAAGAGCTGATGACAGGCAAAGATGTCGGCTTGATGAGTGAAGCAGGTTGTCCCGGTGTGGCAGATCCCGGTGCGGAGATCGTTTCCGAAGCGCATAAGCGCGGAATAAAGGTAGTTCCTTTAGTTGGGCCCAGCTCAATATTATTGGCTTTGATGGCTTCCGGCTTCAACGGGCAAAGCTTTACGTTCAACGGCTATTTGCCAATTGATAAGGTAGAACGTGTCAAGAAAATTAAAGAGCTGGAACTAATTGCCCAGCAGAAAAAACAGACTCAAATCTTCATTGAGACGCCATTTCGGAATAACCACCTATTCGAGGATATTCTTAAAAATACAGCGGCACAGACTTTGCTTTGTGTAGCCTGTAACATCACTGCCGAAGAAGAATACATTAAAACTATGTCTGTGGGACAGTGGAAACAGGAGCGTATTGACCTTCACAAGAAACCGACAATATTTCTACTATACCGTAGCTAGTTAACGGTACATGCTTTTGCCATCTATAAAAGAAAGTACCGCATCCGGAACGAAATACTGAACATTATTCCCTGCGGCGATTGCCTTACGTATGAAAGTGGAGGAAATGTCCATCTGCGGCGTCTCTGTTATTCTGATTGATGGATGATTCAACCAGTCGGTTAGGTCAATGCCAGGTCTTGGATAAACATAGATTTCAAAGTTTTTTAACAAGATGTCATAGTTTTTCCACTTTTTGAATGAAGCAAGGTTGTCTGCCCCCATGATCAGGACGAATTCTCTGGTTGGATACTTCTCCTGAAGATAGGCAAGCGTATCAATGGTATAAGATGGTTGGGGTAGCCCAAACTCAATATCGCTGACTTTAATTTGGGGAGCGTTTTCTGTTGCCAACTTCGCCATTTCCAACCGGTCGTACATATTGCTCAGATTGCTTTTTTGCTTCAGTGGGTTCTGTGGCGAAACTACGAGCCAAACCTCTTTCAGTCCACTAAAGCTCGCCATGTAATTGGCAATTACAAGATGGCCAATATGAATGGGGTTAAAAGAACCAAAGAATAACCCTGTTTTCATTATCAAATTAGGCTTTTATAAAGTTTCCTATCAGTTCCTCCGCTTCCGAACAAGCCGTAGTTAAATCGTTGTTTTTCAAGATTACATCAAACTTTTCTGCATATTCCAGTTCCTTTTCTGCTTTGATAAAACGTTCCTGTAACTTTCCCGGACTGTCAGTGCCCCGACCGCTTAACCTCTCTTTTAAAACTTTAAGAGATGGTGGCTGAACAAAGATCGCAAGTGCGAAGTCTTCATACTTACGTTTTAATCTTAAACCACCTTCTACGTCGATGTCGAAGATCACATGTTTGCCTTCATTCCAGATACGTTCAATCTCAGACCTCAATGTACCGTAAAATGTTCCGTTATAGACCTCCTCAAATTCTACGAATTCCTGTCTGGCGACACGGTGTAAGAAGTCTTCTTTGGAAATGAAGTAATAGTCTTTTTCATTTTGTTCATCTCCCCTTGATTCCCTGGTGGTGGCAGAAATGGAGAAATTTAGGTTAGGGAACTTTTGCAAAAGGTGTTTAACAATGGTGGTTTTACCTGCTCCTGAGGGTGCTGAAAATATGATTAGTTTGCCTTGTTTCATTCTATTCTTATGTTCTTTAAGCAATTGGCTTAAAGAACGTTTAATAATTGCTCTTTAATTTTTTCTAATTCCTCTTTCATGCCCACAACAAGTTGTTGGATTTGCGCATCGTTAGCTTTTGCCCCCATGGTATTGATTTCCCTACCAATTTCCTGCGATATAAATCCTAGTTTTTTACCATTTGCATCTTTACTTTTTAAAGACTCGATGAAGTAATCGCAATGACTTCTTAACCTGATCTTCTCTTCAGTAATATCGAGTTTATCAATATAATAAATAAGCTCTTGTTCTAAACGGTTCTGGTCTATATTCAATTTGCCTACATTTTCTTCAAGAAATTGATTAAGCCTGGCCCTGATTGAAGGAATCCTTAAAGGTTCCAATACCTCAACTTCGGTGAAAAATTGCAGTATATTTTTGATTCTCAACTCGAGGTCGGACTTTAATACCGTTCCTTCATCAGCTCTGAATTCATTAAAATTTGCTAGTGCTTTAAGAAATGTACTGTTCAAGATATCCCAGTCCCCCTCATTTATTTCTTCTTCTGTGTAACTAATCACTTCCGGAAAGTTCAGCACCGCCTGAAGCAAATTGGTGGAATCTGCTCCTAATGAAAGATTGATTTCATGTAGTTGCTTGTAGTATTTGCTTAATAAGGTGGCATTTATTGTAGCACCCTTTAGACTTTCTTCGCCGCGATCAACATTAATTGCGATATTAACTTTACCACGTTCAATGTCCTTGCTACAAATATTACGAAGTAATAGTTCTTTTTCAGAGAATGCGCGGGGCAGCTTTAGGTTCAGTTCCAGGAACTTACTATTCAACGATTTGATCTCTACTGAAAACTTTACATTTTCCTGATCAGCAACAGCCAGGCCATACCCTGTCATCGATTTTATCATGTGCAAAGATATAATTTATTGGCTGTACTCGCCATTTAACTTTATTTAACTTATTGGATTGGTAAACATTACTTAATTTTACAAATTAACAATCACTGATGCCAAGTAATCAACGAAATATTTTCCTGAGTTTATTGGTTTGCCTTTTTTCGGTGGCACCAACATTTGCCCAGCAGGATTTTATGCTCAAAGGAGTACTAATGGAATTGGGTAACAGTAGCCGGGTAGTTGGGGCACAGCTGTACAATAAACGCACAACTTACACTTCTACAACCAACAGTCTGGGTATTTTTGAGATCAAGGCCGCAATAGGTGATACCATTCAAATTTACCAGAGAGAATATACGGACTCCAATATCACAGTTAGTTCAGCAAAGGATCTTGTTATTAGACTGCGCCGGGGTCAAATGCTGAGTGAGGTAAACATCAATCGAATAAGTAAGAAGCAGGAGCTGACGGATATGAAACAAGAGTACCGGAACAAGGGTGCTTTTTACTCAGGAAAACCTCCAGTCTTGTCTTTCTTGTTCAAACCGTTAACAGCTTTGTATGAAACGTTTGGACGTACACCGAAGAATGCCAGAAGATTTGGGAGGTATTATGAAACGGAAATGCAACAAACCCTAATCGACGGCTTCTTTAATGAAACCATCATTCAGGCGAATACCGATCTTAAGGGTGAGGAACTGGAGAACTTTATGCTCAATTACAGACCGGAATACGAACAAGCTCAAAATTGGGCGCGGTATGATGCTTTAAAATACATTAAGGAAGCATACAAAATTCACAAAGCAACCCTTAAGAAGCAGTCCTTTTAAATCGACAAAGCTTCACAAGCTTTTTCAGCAGCAAGTTTTTCGGCATTTTTTTTATTGTAATCCCTGCCTACACCGAAACTTTCACCCTCAATTACTGCATTTATCGTAAATAGTTTAGCGCTTTCACCCTCTCCATTTTGAACCATATCAAAACTGATGTCTTTACCATGGCGCTGGCACCATTCGATGAGCTTACTCTTAAAATTTGTTTCTGTCAATTCCAGCGTATGGATGTCAACATAAGGCTTTACGATTCTTTTAATTAAAAAGTCTTTCGTGAAGTTGTAGCCCTTGTCTAGATAGATTGCTCCGATCAATGCTTCGAACGCGTCACCTAACATAGAATGATGCTTGGTCTGTATGTTAACCGTCTTTTGATCAAAAACGATAAGCTGGTCGAAGCCCATTTTACGAGCTAATTGATTTAAGTTGGCGCGGTTTACAATCTTGGAGCGCATTTCTGTTAGAAAGCCTTCCTCTTTGTAGGGATAACTTTTAAAGAGAAGTTCTGCGATCACAGATCCCAAAATAGCATCACCTAAAAATTCCAGTCTTTCGTTGCTGCTTTTGCTCCCGTTCTTTAAAAGCTTTGCCACAGACCTATGTCTGAACGCCATTTTGTACAAAACGGTATTGCCTGGCACGAAGCCCAAAATGTTGTTCAACTTTTTTATAAAGTCTTTATCTGCAGATAGATAAAGCTTATATAGGTCAAATATTGACATTAATTAAATTAAGACTGTTACGCTTCGTATTTTTTGAAAATCACAGACGCATTGTGACCACCAAAGCCAAAGGTGTTGCTCATTACAGCACGAATCTCTCTCTTTTGTGATTTATTGAATGTGAAGTTCAGTTTTGGATCAAAGGCAGGGTCATCATTAAAATGATTGATAGTAGGAGGTACCTCGCCATTCTTAAGGGCAAGAATCGAAGCGATAGCCTCAATAGCACCAGCCGCTCCCAATAAGTGACCTGTCATCGACTTTGTAGAGCTAATGTTAAGCTTATAGGCATCTTCTCCAAAAAGGTCTACAATAGCCTGGCTTTCAGAAATGTCTCCTAGTGGAGTAGAAGTGCCGTGAACATTGATGTAATCAATATCAGCAGTGGTCATTCTCGCGTCTCTCAATGCATTAGTCATTACCATTTTTGCACCTAAGCCCTGAGGATGTGGAGCAGTAATGTGATTGGCATCGGCACTCATTCCGCCACCTACCAGTTCGGCATATATTTTAGCTCCACGTTTTATAGCATGTTCTAGCTCCTCAAGAATGATTGTTCCAGCTCCTTCACCGGCGACAAAACCATCGCGGTCCTTATCGAAAGGCCTGGAGGCTGTTTTTGGATCATCATTTCTAGTAGAAAGCGCATGCATTGCATTAAAACCGCCTATTCCAGCTTCGTTTATGATCGCCTCCGAACCACCGCTTATAACAACGTCACACATATCCAAACGGATGTAGTTGTATGCGTCAATCATCGCATTTGTGGAAGAAGCACATGCAGAAACTGTAGCGAAGTTTGGACCATGTAAACCATATTTTATCGATATATGGCCGGGAACAATGTCAATGATTACTTTAGGGATAAAGAACGGATTTATGCGTGGAGTACCATCACCTAGAAAGAAGTTCTTCATTTCATCCTGAAAAGTTTTAAATCCACCAATACCAGATCCCCAGATTACGCCAATCCGGTTCGTGTCTAATTGTGAAAAATCGAAGCCGCCATCTTTAACGGCCTCGTCTGTAGATACTAACGCATATTGAACAAATGGATCCAACTTGCGCGCTTCCTTTTTATCCAAAAAGTCTTCAGCTTTGAAGTTCTTAAGCTCGCATGCAAATTTGGTTTTGAACTTCGACGTGTCAAAACCAGTGATAGGACCGGCGCCGCTCACACCATTCAGCAAACCTTCCCAGAACTCTGGGATGGTATTACCAATCGGAGTGAGCGCACCTAACCCCGTAACTACAACTCTTTTTAATTCCATTTATACGGATTATACGGAGACCGTATTACTTAACGTTTTTCTCTAAGTAAGCAATTGCTTGACCTACTGTACCAATGGTCTCAGCCTGATCATCAGGGATTGCTACATTGAATTCTTTTTCAAACTCCATAATAAGTTCTACTGTATCCAAAGAATCCGCACCCAAGTCGTTAGTGAAAGAAGCTTCTGGTGTAACTTCGCTTTCATCTACACCTAATTTTTCAACGATAATAGCCTTAACTCTTGAAGCAATATCAGACATAATGATTATAATTTAATGGTTAAATAATTCAGTGCAAAGAAAAATAAATTCTAACACATTTCAAATGTTTTTATTTCTCTACCAATTTTAATGTTTTTATTCGGAACATTAAAGTAAAATTAGTTTTATAATTTCGCATTCCCCTAATATATCTGATTTGAACAAAACTTATTTAAAGCTATCGTTAGACCTTGATTTTGTATTGATCGCAATCACCGCTTCTCTAAAGGATTATGTTTTGTGTCATAAAATCAATACTAGCCTTAACTTCGATTTTCAGAAAATAGGCGACCATGAAGTCTACTTTAACATCGACGAAGAACCTCTTGCCTTTTCTAAATATTACTTTTTCGTCGAGCAGGGCGAGCTTGAATATTACCTGATTAACAATAGAAATGCAGAAGGGTTTTTAATTCCTGAGATGAACAAAGTTGATTTTTTTATGGTCATCCATCAATATGTCGATAAGGAAGATTTGAATTACATACTTACGGGGCTAAACAAACTAGCTGATATTCAGGTGGCTGCGCAAATTGACCCAAAAAGATTGAAGTCCAGAGAAAACTTGGTAATGTAAATTTTATATTGTAGGTGTATTAAATACACTATATTTGAATCTAGTATATCAGACAAAATAATATTAATAACCTAATGAAACCATTTCATTCAAGAACAAAAATTGTAGCCACCTTAGGTCCTGCATCCGCCAAACCTGAAGTTTTATATAGTATGTTTAATGCCGGACTGGATGTGTGCCGCTTAAACTTTTCTCACGGATCACAAGCAGATCACCAGGCGGTATTGGACACCATTCGAAGCCTTAATGAAAAATATAATTATAATGTAGGCATACTTGCCGATTTGCAAGGTCCTAAGATCAGAATCGGCACGGTAAAAGAAGGTGGAATAAACCTTATTAACGGTGCTCGAACTACCATTACTACAGAAAAATGTGTAGGTAATGAAGAGCGTATCTACATCACTTATGATACTTTTCCTCAGGATGTTAAGCCAGGTGAAATCATCCTTTTAGATGATGGAAAATTACAAATGCGCGTGATCGAAACCAACCTTAAAGATGAGGTGATCTGCGAGGTAGTTCATGGTGGGATTCTTACTTCAAGAAAAGGCGTTAATCTTCCTAATACCAAAGTTTCTATTCCGTCGCTAACCCCAGAAGACAGAGATAACCTGGAATTTGTTTTACAGAATGACGTAGAGTGGATCGGTCTTTCGTTTGTACGTAATGCAGCAGACATCGTCGAGCTAAAGGAAATTATCAAAGCGAGAGGGAAAACAGCGAGAGTTATTGCTAAGATTGAGAAACCCGAAGCAATTGCGAATATCGATGAGATCATTGCTGTTTCTGATGGAATCATGGTTGCCCGTGGAGACTTGGGTGTAGAGATGCCAATGGAAGAAGTTCCTTTGCTTCAAAAAATGATCGTTCAAAAATGTCGTGCAGCTTCAAAACCTGTTATTGTTGCAACCCAGATGCTGGAAAGTATGATCACTACTCCGAGACCAACGCGTGCTGAGGTGAATGACGTAGCTAACTCGGTACTTGATGGCGCTGATGCTGTAATGTTAAGTGGTGAAACTTCGGTTGGAGAATTTCCATTGATAGTTATTGAAACCATGCAAAAGATCATTCAGAATATAGAGCATAACAATTACCCTTTCCATCCTGAGAAGTTCCTTAAGCCTAAAGCTGATACTTTCTTGAGTGATGCGGTATGTGATTCAGCTTGTTTTCTTTCTAAACAGACTAACGCTGTTGGGATCGTATCCATGACTGTTAGTGGTTACACTGCATTCGAAATCTCAAGCCACAGACCAAAAGCATTAACCTATATTTTCACCAGCAACAGAAGCTTATTAAATAGCCTAAGTTTGATCTGGGGTGTTCAAGGTTTCTACTATGACAAGTTTGAAAGTACTGATGAAACGATCGAAGACGTGAACGAGTTGTTAAAAAAATATAAATTGGTTAAAAAGGGCGATGTGATTATTAACACTGCGGCTATTCCGATGGAAGCAAAAGGGAAAACGAATATGTTAAAAGTAACAGTAATCGATTAATTTTTTACTTTTGCACTCCTCGCAAAAAGGAGAGTTGTCCGAGTGGTTTAAGGAGCACGCCTGGAAAGTGTGTATACCTCAAAAGGGTATCGAGAGTTCGAATCTCTCACTCTCCGCCAAGTAAATTACAATTATGCCCTTAGCTAATAACTAAGGGCATAATTTGTTTCTATTGGGTCAGCAGGTAGCAAATTAGGTAGCAATATTATACAATTATAAAATGCAATTTGGCCTTATATTTCCCTAAGTAGATTTTTTTATGCACTTTGGATAAAACCTTTCGAATTGCCATGCCAAATATCAACGCTGTTATTGATACTGTTACTATAAAGTTTTATTTACATACCTTAACATTCTCTCCACAAAGAAGTATACACTTAGATTCCAACGAGATACTTCAAAAGGTAATACTATTTTTGAATATGCAAACAGTAGAAAATAGGAAGGCATACGTTATTGACAGAAATCGTAATCGTGATGGGGGGGATAAACGTGAACTGTTCATGTATAGTGCTGTCAGGATACCTATGAAGAACAAGTTTAGATGCTCGATTGCGTTATTGGTAGGAGGCTGTAATCGGTAAATAATAATGCAGCATTTTTGGCAATTAAGAGTGCAGCAAAAACGGTAACAATAAGTGCAGCATTATTGGTAAGAATGCTACATCGAAAACGGTAACAATT